>JAEEGK010010790.1_pt1 | contig 21030 bp, 26 predicted proteins | sample 8958771 | NCBI WGS metagenome assembly JAEEGK01 (sample SAMN16246547, study PRJNA631951) | gut metagenome | biome: gut microbiome; feature: rumen; material: SC-attached | host: Bos | place: Iran: Karaj | collected 2018-10
ATATAAAAGTCCAAATGATCCAACAACTCCAAAGAGTGTACCAAGGATTACTGGGAATAGTTTAGTTAAATTATATAAGACAACCTTCTTCCATCTTTTAGAAGTAATATCTAGAATTGTATAAAGTAATTTATCTTCAAACTTTAAACTATGAATGACAGTAAAATCGATGAAGAAACATAGCAAAGCTAAAAGTAATAAAATATTACTTATAGATTGATGTCTGATGTATAAATAAATATTATTACTTATGTATTCAACATTTAAAACATTAAGACCCGCAAAAAGAAAAAATGATGAAAAAAACATCATTAATGTAATAAGATTAAATCTAATTTTCGGTCTTATTGATAAATTAAATGCTATCCTTATCATCTTTTATCACACCATCTTCTATAGTAAGGACTCTTGAGGCAGAGCTCTTTAACTTTTGATAGTTAGTCGCATGAATAATAGATATATGATATAAGTTATTTAAATGAGACAAACAGTCTACTATAATATCAATTTCAAATTGTTTAAGTCCTCTTGTAATATCATTTAAAAGTAAGACAAAAGGACGTGCCGCCATTGAACGGGCTAGTAGTACTTTTACTCTATCTAAAAAACTTATATTCTTAACGTATTCATTCTTTATATCTTCAATATTTAGATTATCAAGTAATTCATCTATATATTCTTCTTGAATGGTGAGTCTATTTAGTCTTATAGGCATAGTGATATTATCGTATACTGTTAGATTCTCAAATAATCTATCTCTATATGAAATATATCCTACGTCACTTATTCTCCATTCTTCTCTATTGTTGAAGTTAAATGAAGTTAAGTCTTCATTACCATAATAAAGTTTTCCATCTAATACCTTATTCTTAAGGTATAAGGCGTTTAAAACCGCTTGTGCTTCATCGTAATATGAGAAAAGTAGAGTAATCTCTTTTTCAGTAATAGAAAAACTCAAATCACTAAGTATATAGTTATCATTCACTTTAATGGATATAGAATCCGCTCTAAAAATATTCATATATCTTATTTTACCATATAATAGCCAATATATTAATTTGACAAAGAATAATTATTAAAATACAATTTTAATATGAAATATAAATATGACCAAGCACTAATGAAATTAAGAATAATCACAAAGCTTATACTGATAACTCTTTTATCAGCTATTTTAATTACTTCTTCTATTCTTAGTTTTTATGTCTTTATTAATCAATTATATTTCGCAATTATCGCTAGCGTATTATGCTTACTTGCGGTTTTATATCTTTATTTTATTGACTTTGTAAGTTTAATTAAAGAAAGAAACATTGAGACAATTATTGAAAATGATCATGTGATATTTAATAATGCCACAATTAAATATGAAGATATAATTGTACTTAATGTTTATAAAAGAAAAGCTTATCTCAATAGAATTACTATTATCGCAAACGATCAAAAATATAAAATCTATAGACTACAAGGATTCGCTCTTGAAAAACTTGTGGCTTTAATTGTAGGAGGCGAAGATGAACGAAGACTATAAAATCAGACCCTCTCAAATAATAGAAATATCTTTAATCGCATATCTAGTCCTTGTGGCGTTTACTCTTCCATGGGTTAAAAATATCTATGAAGAGGTATTTAGAAGAGAAATATCAATGATGATTCTTGGATATTTAGGATTACTTATTGTGGTAACATTTATTCTTTTTGTGTCTATTCCAAGAAGGACATTCTCAATTAAGAATAATATGAGTATTAAAAAAAGAAAATTCTTTAATAGATCAGTTACTTCTTATAATTTCTTTAAGAAGGATGAAATCATTATTAAGAGAGTTGATTCAAGAATTAGAAACTTCTTCTATGAATCAAGACTCGTAATCATTAATAAACGTGGTAAAAAGATTTTTAATATCGTTCTTAATAAGAGCGATGCGCTTAAATTGAATGACGAGATAAATGGTGTTTATGATAAAGAAAAGACTATGTATGAAAGAGATAAAGACTTTGTCTTTTCATCAAGAAACGTTATAGAGACATTCATTGCCCCATCTAAATGGTTCTTCTTCATCTTTATTATTAATACAATTTTAATTGATGTGTTTAATCTTTATAGTGAATATATACTTGAAGGAAGATATCCGCTTATTTCAAGTTTATTTATAATAGCGCTTTATTTAATTGCGCTTCTCTCTCACTTTATTCATACCTCTAACACAACACTTAAAATCAACAATAATATCTATAAACTTCAAAGAGGTAGGATTGAAAGAGAAAATATTACATTCCCAGCGAGTACACTTAAATCATTCACAATCAAATATTCGTTCTTTGGACGACATTTTGGTATCTATGACATCGATTATATTAAAAATCATAAAAGTATTCTAAGATTCCCTATTTCAGCCTTAAACTTTAACGTAATAGGTAAGGGATATGATAGATTTAAAAAGGTTAAACCAGATAAGTATTATTTTCTATTTATTTTAAAGCTAATAGTTCTTACAGGCTTAAGTGTTTGGTGCATGTTCTTTAGGTTATATACTGGAATACTTCTTGAATTATTATCTATTTATTATTCGATTCTAAGTCTTAATAGTTGGATTAACTATTCAGAAGATTCAATCATTATAAGAACTCACCTATTTAGTACTAAATTCTATGTATTACCTAAAAAAGAAATACAAATGGTTAAAATGGTGAGACTACCATTCAATCATACTTATATTAAGTTTATTGGACAAAACTTAAGTAAGGGAGTGATTCTTAATAAAGAGAATACTAATATAGTTAAAACTACTCTAGGTTATTATAAATAATAAAACACCGAAATCAATCGGTGTTTTATTTAACTAATTTAATTCTATTTTTATAGATATCATTAACCATTAAGGCTAAGTTTTCGATAGATAAATCATTTGAATTAAGGCTATAAGTTACGCCTTCTATATTTTCTGATTTAAAGCTAATTCTATCATTGATGATTCTTGATGAAATCTTGTCTTCAGGATCTCCTCTTTTTCTCATCCATAAAGTTCTATGAGCTTCATCTGATTCAAGATAGAATGAAATGATATTAGGAAGTGATGAATCTCTGTAGGCTTTAAAACCATTAGGTTCAACAATTAAGACTGTATTATCATCGATATCTTTTCTTGCGGTACCATAGAAGTTTCCATTATAAGATACATATTCAAAGAAGAAACCTTTATCAATTCTTTCTTTGAATGTGGTTGAATCAATGAAGTTATAATCGACTCCATCAACTTCTCCTACTCTCTTTTCTCTTGTGGTATAAGTCACAAGTTTTTTATATCCGTAATTTTTAACAAGTTCTTTACATACTTCAGTTTTACCGCTCGCAGATGCGCCTAATAATATGATCATTTCTTATCTCCTTTAAGATATGCATTATTCTTTATTTCATCGGATAGAGTAGTTTTTGCGTAGTGCCCTGGAAGGATAATAGTCTTCTTACTAAATGATTCTTTAATCATTTTAAGAGAATGCATTAAATCAGATTCTCTTCCACCTTCAAGGTCAGTTCTTCCCACAGTTCCTTTAAATAATGTGTCCCCTGTGAATAAGTATTCTTTATATAAATATATACCAGAACCCTTAGTATGACCAGGAGTTGAATAAAAAATAAAGCCACCTATATTTTCTCTATCATGTACTATATTTACATTATTATCAATATGTTTTAGAGATTTTCTTTCATCCATTATTAAAGATGCGTTAGATTTCCTATCATAAAGAAGTGGATAATCCTTTTCACTGATATAGATTTTAACATCTGGATATTCTTTCACAAATAAATCAAGTTCACCAATATGATCAATATGGCCATGAGTAAGTAATATCTTATTTAAAGATAAATTATTCTCTTTTAGATATTGATCAATTATTTTAAAGTTAAAACCTGGATCTATTATAGTAACATCAAGATCTTTAACTAAATATGCATTTTCATCGTAAATATTATCTTTAAATACAAGTATTTTCATCTTCAAATATTAAAAAAACTTCAATACGCGATTGAAGTTTTTTATTTCTTTTCCTTATGTAAAGTTTCTTTTCTGCAAACGTGGCAATACTTTCTAACTTCCATCTTTTCGGCATGGAGCTTTTTATTTCTACTAGCATTGTAGTTTTCACTACCACATTCAGAACATTTAAGAACTACATTAAGTCTTCCATCTTTTGCCATAATTTCACCTCTATAAATATTACTAGAATAATTTATCATTTTTATTATATAAAGTCAAGGTAAAAAATATGCTGTTTTAGTGAAATATTAAATATTATTTCTAGGAGTAAAAAAGAGTTACCCAAGGGGGATCGGGTAACTCTTAGAGAGAATTATTGTTTCTTAGAACAATTGCATTTATAGGTTTTGTGATACCACTTAACTAGATTTGACTTTCCACTACTAGCACAATCACAATCAAGTGGTTCTTTTTTTATTAACTTTTTAATTCTTATAGCAAATATAGTTAAAGCAAAACCAAGAGCAATTACGAGTAATAGAATTTCAAACCATTTCATAGTTAAGCCTCTTTTACTTTTGGAGCATCAAGTGGATGTCTCTTATTGTAATAATGAATAGCAAATACACCACCAACAATTAATGCGACTACAATGAATGAAGTCCACCACCATTCGAAGCATACATATACAGCGGCAGCTGTTAAGTATGAGAAGCCAAGCCAGAATAAAATTGTCTTCCAGATTTGTCCTTTAGGGAGTTCTGCCTTAGCAGTGGCAACGGCTGCGAAGCATGGAATAGTGAGTAAGTTGAATGCGATATATGCGAGTAAGCCAGATACATGAATACCTGTAGCTTGAATCATAGCAACAACTGGAGCTACTTCTTCACCAAGAGCTTCATCAATGACGATTGATGAGTTAACAGCGTTAATAGCTGTTGCGAGTGTTGAGAATGTTGTAATAACATTTTCTTTGGCGATTAAACCTGATACAGCACCAACAACGAATACGAATCCCCAACCATCAAGGTTAGCTTGGTAACCAAATCCAAGAGGTGTGAAGAGCCATAATAAGCCTCTACCTACATATGCAAGCATTGAACTTGTGATTTCTTCATCTTCTAAGTATTGGAACTTGAAGCTTAAGTGAGAGAGTAACCAAATAAGGATTGTAGATGCGATGATTACTGTGAATGCTTTCTTAACGAAGTGTTTTGTCTTATCCCATAAGTGAATCATTAATGCTTTGAATGAAGGTTTATGGTATGCAGGAAGTTCCATGATGAATGGAGGCACTTCTCCTCTCATAGATGTATTTCTCATAAGAAGTGCAGCTACAATAGCCATACACATTCCAAATACATAAATACCAAATACGATTCCATCAGCACCATTCCAACCAAGAAGTGTAACAATACCACCAGCAACACCAACTAAGATTGGAAGTTTAGCTCCACATGAGAAGAATGGGATAACACGGATAGTTGCAGTTCTTTCTTTATCATCTGCAAGAGTTCTTGTGTTAATCATAGCTGGAACGCTACATCCAAATCCCATAATCATAGGCATGAATGCTCTTCCAGATAAACCAAACTTTCTAAAGATTCTATCAAGGATGAATGCTACACGAGCCATATATCCTGAATCTTCTAAGATTGCAAAGAATAAGAATAATAATAAGATTTGAGGTAAGAATGAAAGGATTGAGAATAATCCTGCAAAGATACCATCAACGATTAAGCCAGTAATGAATGATCCAGCACCCATAACTTCAAATAATTGATGTAAGAGTTCTGTGAGCCAATCAGTAAAGGCAATTAATGCAGTTTGAAGCATTACACCCGGAGAATTTATTCCATCTGGAGTAAAGAAGATTCCAAGAGTTGCATCTGCTGCTTCTTCGCTAAATCCTATGAATTTACCAAAGAATAAGAAATTTGAACTAAATGTAATATGGAAGATTACAAATAGAATAGCAAGGAAAATTGGAATACCTGCCCATTTATTAGTTAAGACTTTATCAATCTTATCTGATTTAGTAAGTCTTTGATCAAAGTGATCACCAGCAGTTACTTCAACATTACTTGACTTTTTATAACATACTGAACATTTGTTTGAAATGAATTTATATCTACTATCTGCGATAATAGCTTCAATATCATTACCAAATGTCTTATCATCTAGCTTATCTTTAACTTTTTCAACGATTTCAATTAAGTCTTTATGATTTTCAACTTCAATTTCATCATTTTCAGCTAATTTTACAGCGTGGAAGAGTGGGTTAGATACGCCTTTAACTTCGAATTCATCTTCAAGGCTTTCTATTAATTCATTAATCTTCTTAACGTCAATAATAGTTCTAGCTTCTCTACCTTTTATAGATTCAGCTAAAGCTGTTTCCATTAATTCTTTTAAACCAGTTTCTTTAATAGCGGAAATTTTAACTACTGGAACACCAAGTTCTTTTGAGAGTTGGTCAGTATCAATTTCATCACCATTTTTAATAACTTCATCATACACGTTAAGTGCGATGACTACTGGAACTTTCATCTCAAGAATTTGAGTTGTGAGATAAAGGTTTCTTTCGAGGTTAGTCGCATCAACGATATTGATTACTGCGTCTGGAGTTTCATCAATAATAAAGTTTCTTGCGATAACTTCTTCTGGAGTATAAGGAGATAGTGAATAAATACCAGGAAGGTCTACGATCTCAACTGGTTCACTAAGTTTCTTATATGTACCAATCTTTCTTTCTACTGTAACACCTGGCCAGTTACCTACATATTCTGTGGCACCAGTTAAGGCATTAAATAGAGTGGTTTTACCTGAGTTAGGGTTTCCGGCTAATGCAAATCTTTTCATTATGCTTCTTCCTCCTCTTCCTCAACTTCGACCATTACGAGTTCAGCTTCAGTTTTTCTTAAAGTTAACTCATAGTTTCTTAAAGTGACTTCGATAGGATCACCAAGAGGTGCAGTCTTTCTTAAATACACAGTTGCGCCTGGAGTAACACCCATGTCAAACATTCTATGTCTGACTCTTCCATCGCCAACTACGCTGGTGATTACACCACTATCACCAATTTTAAGTTCGCTTAATTTTTTTACTACTTTCATATATTCTCCTTCCCAAAATTATATAAACAATAGAATTATCCAATAAATATCTTACTTGCGAGATCTTTATCAAGAGCAAGTCTTGTATTTCCGATTAACAAAATAACATTACCATTAGATACTTGAAGTACTACTACTTTTCTCCCATTAGAAATACCAAGTGATTCTAAATGTTTCTTTGTTTTTTCTTCGGCAATTACTCTCACAATTGTAACTTCTTCATTTATTGGTGCAAGTATGATTGGCATATAAAATCCCCCCTAAAAGTTAGAAACAACTAACTTATTTACCAAAAATTAATGGTTAGAAATAACTAACCCTATGTAATTTTACTACTAAGTATTGATTTTGTCTACAAAAATTATAATAATATTTATAATGATTAGCGAGGCAATTTATGTTAGACAAGAAAGAATCAGTTGAAGACTATTTAGAACATATTTTAATGTTAAAAGAAAGACAAGAAATCGTTAGAGCTATAGATGTCGCAAGGCTTATGAATTTTTCAAAAGCTTCAGTTTCTATTGCTCTTAAAAAAATGAAGACTGATGGACTTGTTATAGTTGAGGCTAATGGTAATTTAGTATTAACTGAAAAAGGTCTTGAAATTGGTTCTGTAACATATGCTAAACACAAAATATTAACTGAACTCTTAGAAAAGATTGGTGTTTCAACTGAACAAGCACACCTTGATGCTTGTAGAGTAGAACACGTAATCTCAGATGAAACATTTAATGCCTTAAAGAAGTATTCTAATAATAAATAAAATGGATAAAAGAGAGATTAAAACATTAGACAAAATATATAGTGCATTTGAGTCACTTCTTCTATCTAATAATTATGACGATATTACTATTCAAGATATATTAGATAAAAGCACAGTATCTAGAAGCACATTCTATAGTCATTTTAAAAATAAAGAAGAAATTCTTCTTTCTTTTGTTAAACATATATTTAGTCATGTATTTGACAAAAACCTCATAAAAGAATCTAATCATGACTATAGTAAATCAAGTGATATAGATTATGCACATTATTTAGCTCATATGTTAGACCACTTTTATGAAGATAAATTATTAATCAAAGCTATACTATCTTCAAGCGCTTCTTCTATCTTTTTAAATGAATTCGAATATAATTTAAGAAATATGCAAAGCATATTCGTTGATAATAAATTCTTAAAAGATAATAATATTCCTAGAGACTTAAATGTCGAGATGATTACGGGTGAATTTATCTATCTATTTAAGTATTGGATTATGAGTAATAATGAGTATTCTAGAGACGAAATCCTTAAATACTTTATAGAACATAACACATCATTTACGCCTAATAAGTTTCAAATTAAAAAGGGGAATTAATTAATGGAGAGAATTTATCTTGCGGGCGGATGCTTCTGGGGAGTTGAAGCCTATTTCAAATCTTTAAAAGGTGTAGTTAATACTACTGTTGGATATGCCAATGGTAATAAAGCTAATCCAAAATACGAAGAATTAAAAGCCGGACTTGCTAGTCACGCTGAAACAGTACTTATAGAATATAATAAGGCAGAAATTAGCCTAGAAAAGTTACTTGAACACTTCTTAAGATTCGTTGATCCTTATTCAGTTGATAAACAAGGTCATGATGTAGGACATCAATATAGAAGTGGAGTATTCTATGAAAGTGAATCTGATAAGGAAAGAGTATTAGAATACTTTAGTGAAACACTTGATAAAGATTATAAAATCTTAGTAGAAAAACTAGATAACTTCTATGATGCTGAAGAATATCATCAAGATTATCTAGACAAAAATCCAGGTGGATATTGCCACGTAGATTTAAAACTAATAAAGAAAAATGAAAAAAAATAGATGGTTCGATTTGAACCATCTATTTTATTTCTGTAACTTTAAATCCTTCACTTTCTACTGCTTGGATAAGTTCTTCATTAGTAACTTTATCATTAGATAATACTACTGCAGTTTTATCTTCTAGTGATACAGTTACTTTTTTAACGCCCTTAACTTTTTTAAGGGCTGCTTCTGTGTGTGCTACACAGTGCATACACTTCATTCCTTCAACCATTAAAGTTCTTTCTTGTTTTGACATATTTTCCTCACTATTTATATTTATGTTTTTATTTTTATAATTTCTTTCTTTATATGGATTAAATAAATTAATCCTTAATGCATTCATACATACAGTAAATGATGATAAACTCATCGCAGCTGCGCCCATCCATGGAAGCATTTTACTCATAGCCGCAAGAGGTATCATAATTAGGTTATAGATAAATGCCCAGAATAAGTTCTCTAAGATATTTAAATATGTATATCTAGATATAGAATATGCAGCTACCGCATCAAGTAGTGATGATTTCATTAAAACTACATTTGCACTATCAATTGCGATATCAGAACCTCTTCCTATCGCAAGTGATACATCAGCTTCAGTTAAAGCAATAGAATCATTTATTCCATCACCTATCATCATTACTTTACCACGTTTTTTAAGTTCTATAATAACATCTCTTTTAGTTTCTGGGAGTACTCCACTAATTACTTTTTTAACTCCTACTTCCATTCCTATTGCTTCACTGGTAATTTTATTATCTCCAGTAAGCATGATAGTTTCAAGGCCATATTTATTAAAGAGTCTAATTGCTTCTTTAGAATCTTCTTTAATCTTATCTCTTAACGCAATTAATCCAATGTACTTATTATCATATATAAAGAATAATGGTGTTTTACCTTCTTTAGATAATTCTTCTCCTTTATTCTTTATATCACCAGTTAATAGGTTTGTATTATTAAATATATTAATATTACCTGAGATACATTCTTTATCATTTACTAATCCTTTAATGCCTACACCCTTAATCGCATTAAAGTCTTTAGTTTCATAATAATCTAATGTTTTATTTGCGATAGCTTTAGAGAGTGGGTGTTCACTTAATCTTTCTAGTGATGCGGCTATCTTTATTAATTCTTTTTCAGTTATTTCATAAGGAATAATATCTGTGATTTCAGGTATACCTTCAGTAATAGTTCCTGTCTTATCTAACACTACAATATTAACTTTACCTGTTTCTTCTAATGCTTCTGCGTTTTTAAATAATATTCCATATTTAGCCGATTTACCATTTCCAACCATTATCGCAACAGGAGTTGCAAGACCTAAGGCACAAGGGCATGATACAACTATTACTGCGATAGCTCTTTCTAAAGAGTATGAAATATTATATTTAGATACGAAGATCCAAATAGTAAATACAATTAAAGCAACAGTAAGAACTACCGGGACAAAGATTCCTGAAATCTTATCTGCGATTCTTGTGAGTTTTGTTTTAGTTGAACTAGATTCTTTAACCATTTCAACTATCTTATTTAAGGTAGTTTCGCTTCCTACTCTTGTGGCTTTAATTATAAGTGGTGCGTTTTCATTAATAGTACCACTTGATACAGTTGAATCTTTTTCTTTAAATACTGGGATAGATTCACCTGTAAGCATCGATTCATTAACGTATGATTCACCAGATATAACTATTCCATCAACTGCGAAAGACTCACCTCTTTTAACAATTAATATATCTCCTTCTTTTATAGTTTCAGCGTCTACTTCTTTTTCTTTGCCTTCTATTAATAAAGTAGCCTTTTTAGGAGCTAAGTTTAAAAGTGACTTAATCGCATTAGTAGTTTTACCTTTTGAATATGATTCTAAAGTTTTACCAATAGTGATTAAGGCAGGTATCATACCTGCGGTTTCAAAACTTAAATTCATTGAAAGAGACATAACTCTTTCTGAATCATTATGGTTAATAATCATTAATACAAATAATACTATTGAATAAATAAAGGCAATTCCTGAACCAAGTGCGACTAAAGTATCCATATTAGGTCCTTTATTTATTACAGCTTTAATTCCTGAGATATAGAACCTCTTATTAATAATCATAATGCCTAAAGCTAGTACCATTAAGGTAATTCCTGTGATAATTGGTTTAGTTCTAAATATGCCTAAAGGCCAATTAGGAATTGACTCCATTAGCATATATCCCATAGATATATAGAATAGAGGAATTAATAATATTACAGAAGCGATTAAGATCTTGAGTAATTTCCTTGTCTCGTTATCACTTATTCTATTTTTATTCTTTTCAGTTTCTTGGAATGCTTTATATCCTGCCTTAGATACAGCTTTTTCTATGTCTTTCTTGTTAATCTTTTCATCAGATATAACAGTCATAGAGTTAGTAAGTAATGAGACGCTTACATCTTTTACACCGCTTACTGATTTTGCGGCTTTTTCAACACGAGCAACACATGCAGTACAAGTCATTCCTTCAACTATGTATTTATCTTCCATAGATTACCTCAATTTCTTCATTAATTTAATAGCTTCATCTAAAGACTCAAAGTCATCTTTCTTTATATCATTAGATACGCATGTATGAAGGTGATCATCAAGAATAATAAATGATAATTCTTTTAAAGCTGATTGAACTGCGGATACTTGAGTAAGTATATCAGCACAATATCTATTATCATCAATCATTCCTTTAATACCATTAAGTTGACCAATGATCTTATTAATTCTTATATCTAAAGATTTAATATCTTCTTCACTTCTACCATTTTCTTTAAATCTTTCACAGCAGCAATCCATACGTTACCTCCTATACCCCCATAGGGTATCTTAATTATACAAAATAAAAGCACATCCTTCAATAGATGTGCTTAAAATAGTTCACTTAATAATTTAGATATTTCTTCTAAAGTTTCTGTGTCATCTTTAGTATAGTTATCAAAATCATCACTATCAAGATCAATTACGCCAACTGTTTCACCATTCTTAATAATAGGAACTACAACTTCAGATCTAGCTAAAGATGAACAAGCTATATATGACTTATATTCAAGTACATTAGGTACAAGTATAGATTCTTTAGATAGTGCACTATCTCCACATACACCTTTACCAAATTTAATTCTTGTGCATGCGAGCGGTCCTTTATATGGACCTAAGTATAAAACATCTTTTTCTTTTAAAACTAAATAGAATCCAAACCAACTAGTACCTTTAAATTCATCATAAAGTATAGTAGCTAAATTAGATAAATTACTAACTAGTGGAATATTTGGATCTATCATAGATTTTGCGGTATTAATAATATTCTTATTCATAATTAAATAATATATTAAATTAAAGCAAAATAAAAGGGTTATGCTTAATAACCCCATTTATTATCCCTAATTAGGCATTAATTTGTGTAATGCAGAATCTAGTATAGTAGTCACAAACTAATTCATGACCATTAATGCCGTCGTACTCTTCTTGAATCTGGAATGAATAGATATTGAGCAAGCTAGAGATATATCTATAAGCAGCCTTCAAAGAAGAAAAACGTTTACCATGGGCAATAACATTACCGTTTACCTTTGCTTCTAATTCGTACATAATTTGTTTTCCTCCTTTAACTTCATTTTCGCCCCACTTCTTCTGTGAGGACCTTTATTTAACAACTTTTTAAAAAATAAATCAAGAGAAATATTTATGAAAATGTTTTCATAATTTATAAAAACGTTTTCAAAAAGAAAAATTGTCATAATTTTATGATTTTTATTTCATATATGACAATTTTTATTTTTATAGATTTTGTTATTTCAAAAACGTTTTCATAAATTTCACGGATATTTTCACAACTTTTTCACAACTCTTAGGCCACTTCTTTTGAGTCTTGTTGAATTCTTTTTTAGCATTACTTAATCCGTGTGGTCCATATGGGAATATGGTTAATTTAGTCTTTACTTTGGCTTTCTTTAAAGCTTTATAATATGAAATTGAATTAATTACTGGGACTGCTTCATCAGTTCTTGTAGCCCAAATATATGCAGGAGTACTATCTTTACATACATTTAAGTCTAGAGATGTTTCATCTAATAATTCTTTTGTTTTTTTATCTTTTAATAATTCATTAAAGCTCCATTCATGACCTTGATAAGCATTTATTACTGGATATGATAAAGTAATCGCGTTTAATTTATAATCAAGTCCTGGGGCATATTTTTCGGTAATAGACTTATTTGTGGTAAGAGATGCAAGAAGGTGACCTCCAGCACTAAATCCTATTCCAAACATATTATCTTTATCTAAATTATATTCTTCTGCGTGTTTCTTAATATAATCTATCGCACATGCGAGTTCTTTTAAATGTTCTGGATAAACTGTACCTTCACATTTATATTTAAGAATAAATGCGTGAAAACCATAATGCATATAATCTATCGCAATAGGTTCTCCTTCTCTTCTTGATACATATTGATATCCACCACCTGGAAGAATTATTATACCTGGACGAGTCCACTTTACATCTTGATCAAATGGTTTATCCATAATATAGGTGTATAGTTCTCCACCTTCTAAATCATAAAAGTCTTTTAAATTAATAATATTATGTTTCATAAATAAATACCTTTATCTATATTATATAAAAAAGATAAGGTTTGCGCCTTATCTTTTTTTACCTTATTTTTGAATATTTAATGCTTCTCTTACTAAAGCGTATACTTCATCATATACATCTTTATGTTCTAAGAAGTATTTCTTTGTATTTTCTCTACCTTGGCCAATCTTATCGCCTTTATAAGAATACCAAGCACCAGATTTAACTAAGATACCAGTTTCTGCACCCATATCTACAAGTTCACCAACTTGTGAGATACCTTCACCAAATACGAGTTCGATTTCACAAGATTTAAATGGAGCAGCAACTTTGTTTTTAACTACTTTAACTTTTGCGTAAGTTCCACCAATCTTATCGCCATCTTTGATTTGGTCACCTCTTCTAACCTCAAGTCTTACTGACGAGAAGAATTTAAGGGCACGTCCACCAGGTGTAGTTTCAGGGTTACCGAACATTACACCAACCTTTTCTCTAATTTGGTTAATGAAGATTGCAGTACATTTATTGTTTGATAGAGCACCACTAAGTTTTCTCATAGCTTGGCTCATAAGTCTTGCTTGAGCACCAACAAGTTGTTCACCCATATCACCTCTAATTTCAGCCTCAGGTACGAGAGCCGCAACAGAGTCAACAACAATCATATCTACTGCACCACTCTTAGCGAGTGTATCCATAATTTCAAGAGCTTGTTCACCTGAATCTGGTTGAGATAGAATTAATGAATCAAAGTCTACGCCTAATGCTTTTGCATACTTAGGATCAAGGGCATGTTCTGCATCAATAAATGCAGCAAATCCACCTTCTTTTTGGCATGAAGCAATTGCTTCAAGAGCTAAAGTAGTTTTACCTCCTGATTCAGGACCATAGATTTCAATGATTCTTCCTTTTGGATATCCACCAATTCCTAATGCACTATCAAGTGCAAGAGAACCAGATGGAGTAGCTTCAACATCTACATGTTCTTCTTCACCAAGAATCATTACTGATCCTTTTCCGAATTCTTTTTCAATTTCTTTTAATGCGTTTTGTAATAATGATTTTTTATCGTTTTTATCCATAAAAACTTTCCTCCTCATTAAATGGTACTCAAAAAGAGCTATTTCGTTTTGAAATATTTTTTATTTTTCCAAAAATAATTAAAACCGCTTATTACTGCGAGTACCACAGAAATATAGAATAAGATTTGGAAACCTAAAATAAATCCATCAATTACTTTGCTTGGTTCAATATAATTATTAATACCCGCAAGGATAATTAATACACTCATAGAAACCATTTGAGTTAATGTTTTAGCTTTGCCTAAGTAATCGGCTGCGATTACTTCTCCGCCCCCTTCAAGTGAAGCTAAACGTACTCCAAGTACTAATAATTCTCTAAAGATTACAATAATAGAAATCCAGAAGAATGGAATTACATTATAATCCACAAGAATTATGATTGTAGAAATAACTAAGATTTTGTCTGCGAGAGGGTCCATTAGTTTTCCAAATCCAGTCACTAGATTATGCTTTCTTGCGATATATCCATCAAGGAAATCTGTGATTGAACCAATTATGAAACAAGCACCCACAATCCACATTACAAAATCATAATTTTTAAATATTGAATAAAATACGACAAGAAGGATGCTTAGGAGCAGCCTTAATGTCGTAAGTTTATTAGGTAAATTCATTTAATTATTCTTCTTCAGGTAAGTTTGATACATTGTGATATACGTTAGAAACGTCATCATCTTCACCGAGTTTGTCTAAGAATCTTTGTACTTTTTCCATATCTTCAGCTGGAACTTCTACTTGTTCTTTAGCTACCCAGAGAACTTCATCTGATAAAACTTCAGCGCCTTCAACCTTTTCTAAAGCTTCTTTGATTGGGTTTAAATCTGAAGGTTGGCTAGTAACTGTGAGTGTACCATCTTCATTTTCATATAAATCAGTTGGTTCAAGACCAGCTTCCATTAAGTTATCAAGAACAGCTTCTTCATCCATTCCTTTAACAACGAGTACACCTTCATAATCATATTGATACGATACTGAACCTGGGTTACCAAGGTGTGCACCACATTTAGATGCTACTGATCTAACGTTAGTGAATGTTCTATTAGAGTTATCTGTTAAGCAATCAATAATGAATGTTGATCCAGCTGGTCCAAATGCTTCATATTTAACATTTGTATAGTTTTCACCAGTTCCACCTTTAGCCTTATCAATATTTCTCTTGATAACGTCTGCTGGAACTTGTTCCTTTTTAGCTTTATCAATTAATGCTCTTAATTTTAAGTTAGCTGTTGGATCTGCACCATTACGTGCTTCCATATAAATTAATTTTCCATATTTTGAATAAAGTTTACTTTTTGCAAGGTTAGTTTTAGCCATACTAGCGGCTCTAACTTCATGTGCTCTTCCCATTGTATATTTCTCCTTAATATTTTTTAACCTTAATAATTATATATTATTACTTGATATTATTCAACTTTTCAGTTGGTGTATAGATAAGTTCTATAAAATCATCATGAATAAGAATATATTTTTCTTTGTATAATTTTCCTATTGCGTCCTTGTATGCTTTCTTACTCATATGGAAGACTCTATAGATTTCAAGAGGATCTGATTTATCAGTTAATTCAGTCTTCTTGTAAGTAGTTAAATACTTTAAAATCTTCTTTGAATCAAGATTGAGTTGTTCTAGTTTTGGCTTTAAAAGTGAACCTTGATATCTTCTATCATCAATCACTTTCATGATATTGATTTCAACTTCTTCACCAATTCTATGTCTATCTCTTGTAAGTTCATTTGGAACGTAATATTCTCTACCTTCAGTATCAAATGCAACAATTCCTGATGGAACAATATTAACGATATAAGCTTTAACCCAATCTCTAATCTTTTTTATCCCACTAGGATGCATAACTTCTAAGAAGGCCTCTTTAGGAAGTAATCTAGTCCTAAAATTGGTTTTACCTTCTTCAATTCTAACGAATAGATAATCACCAGCTTGTGGTGCATAATCTATTGGATAAGGGAAATCTTTCATTGATAAAAGTAAATCTTTAGGCATTCCATCATCAAGGAAGAATCCTAATCTTTCATCAACTGATACAACTCTTAAGAAAGCTGGCTTTGATATAGTAATTTTTGGTGTAGCTGTAGATGCTGCGATTCTACCGTATGAATCATAATACAAAAATGCGAAAACAGTTTCGCCTACATCAAAATTACCCTGAGCTTCTTTTTTATGTAAAAAGATTTCTTCTTTATCTTTTGTTTCTAGCACATATGCTATATCTGATATTCTTTTTACGGTTAATTTATTAATCTCACCAATTTTCATAATAATATTATATAATATTTTTCAAATTTTTCCTCTTGATTTTATTTCTATTGTTTGATAAAATAACATAGCGTTGTTTAGGAGGGTAACTATGGCTAACATCAAGAGTGATAAGAAATCCATCTTAACTAGTAAAAAACGTAATTTACAAAATACTTCTTTCAAATCATCTTTAAAGACAGCTATCAAAGCAGTTGAAAAAGCTGAAAGCAAAGAAGCTGGACAACAAGCTCTCGTTAAAGCTTATGCTAAACTCGATAAGGCTTGCGCTAAAAACATTGTTCACAAGAATTACGTAGCAAATCAAAAATCTAGACTAGCTAAGCTTGTTAATTCTTTATCATAATAAAAAAGAATCTGCGAGATTCTTTTTTATTTGCCTTTATTTAAGATTTTAGAATTAATAATTCTACTCCTGCATTTTGATCTACTTTTCCTAGTTTGATTTCATAGTCTAATTTAATCATTCTATCAAACCATAAATTTAGAGTTTCATAAGAAGTTTCTTTGGCGTTTTTCATCATGAAATACGCCTTTCCTTTTGTAATGTGAAGAGTACTTGCGAATTCTTCTTGAGTTATTCCACCTTTTATTAATTCTTTTGAATATAAGATTTCTTGGAATTTGTTTTCTATTGATCTTAAAATAGTTAAGCTATCATTCTTTTGGAGCAAATCATAGTAGATTGAAATAGCTTTTGATTTATCTTTATTTAAAATCGCATTAGAGAGTTCATATAATTTATCTTCTGGATTTTTAATAATCATCAGTTCCACTATTTCTTTAGTTATTTTTTCACCTGGTTTTAGGTATAAAAATAACTTCTCCATTTCATTTTTAAAGTTATTTGGATCTTGATCAAGTCTCTCTAAGATTTCATTTCTAGCATCAATTGTATAAGTGTGGCCACTATTCTTAATAGCCATATCTATCCATCTAGTTATTTCTTCTTTTGTGTAGATTGGACATTCTTCAATTACGCCTTCTAAATCTTTAACTAGTTTAACTATTACTTTCTTTGAATCAATAGTTTCATATGGAGACATAAAGATAGAGATAGTGAATTCTGGATAGTTTTCAAGATATGATTTAAATGAATCCATATCAAATTCTTTTTCTTGTCTTTTAGCTTCGTCTCCCTTATCAGTTGAAAAGAATGCGCAGTTTTTAAATACTACAATTCTTTTATCAGATAAGAATGGGATGCTTAAGGCATCAGCTAGAGCTTCATTTAATCCTTTTTCAGACAAATCAAAAAGAGAAACATTAAATTCATCGATTCCTGATTCATTTATTATTTCATTTTTTCTTTGGTCCATTAATTCTCTATTCTTACCATAGAGTAAATATACTTTTTCCATTACAATCTATTTTAATTTATCGTTTTTCTCTTTTCAATACTAAAGATTTACATTTCCATCAGTACAAATTACTTTTGTTATGGCTGAACCTTCATTCCAATAGCTATCTTTTTCAAGTGCATTCCATTCTTCTATTGTGCCATCAAATTTTATTTCACTAAGAGATGTACAACCATAGAATAATCTAGAATTTAATTTTTCTACTTCTTTTGGAATATTAATACTTGAAAGACTAGTGCAACCACTAAACGATAGATTCCAAATAACAGTAACATTTTGATTTAGTGTAACAGTTCTAAGATCAACACAATTCATAAAACAGTATTCAAATACTCTAAATGAATCATTTGGTACAACAACATCTGTGACTAAACTAAATCTTTTATTATTATATGTAGTATCACCATTTGAATTAGCTAAGTATAAATGATGAGGTGAGGCAATTCTTGGTGAATAATATCCTTCCATCCAATCTTTTATATTCATATCTGCATATACATTTAAAATACCATCACATCTATTTAAATAAGTCGATGTACTATCTGGATTAATATTTTTAGAAATATACACATTTTTTATTGATGAGATACCCGCAAATTGATAATGGTTCAAAACCATTCCATCATCAATAAATAAATCTTCAAACAAAGAATATTTCTTTCCATCAAATTCTTTGTCTCCATTTTCATTTAAGAAATATAATTTAGTTCCATTGAATCCAGACCATTGTTTTATTTTTAGCCAATCAGATAGTGTGCCTGAATAATAAATGTTTTCAACAGTAACATAACCAGTCACCATATTGCCTGATTCTTTAACAAATGAATGGCTAAATTCTAATAAGCTTTTAGGCATTCCCATATTTTTAATAGTAAATGTTCCATTAAATGAATTTTCTATTTTTGTAATGCCTTCAGAAATATATAAATTATCAACCACTGTATTATAACTATAATCACATATACCATCAATTTTATTAATTATATTAGTATCAGCGTCAGTATAATTATCAAAACGGTTTGGAATATAAATATTTTCGCTTGAACCACTGTATTCATGTAATGAATTGTTATATACAGAATAATCTTCTCTATTACCTGCGAATTCAAATACAGGGAATAATTCTAAATTTCCCCTCGATATATCCTCATAACTAATAGAATCAAAACCAAAAAGATTTGTGTCATCCCAAGTATATGCCCAGTTTTTAAATGTATAATGATTTAGACGAGGAACAGAATTAAATGTTATAGTGTCTCCTTCATAAAGACGGAGAAATTTAGGATTATTATCTGTAGATTCATATTCTCCACCTTTAAGATCATATGTAATAGTTACGTCTTTAAAACTCTTTTCAACTCTAGCATGACATTTTGTACATTCTTTATACATTTTTCCTTCGTGCCCATTTTCAGATGGCCTACTTATAATCCAGTCAGAAAAAGTATGAGGTTCTATTTTCTTTTCTTCACAATTCACACAAACAAGATTATGATTTAATTCATACTCAGGGCTATCTTCTTCAATACGCATCGCAACCCATACATGTTCATGTTTAGTTGGTTCAGTATTATTGTTTGGCTCATTTTTGAAGCAAGAAACCAAACTAAATGTAAATAGTAATAAAAGTGCTACATATCCGAATCTTTTCATATATTTCTCCTTTTATACTTCTTCATATTCTTTAAGTTTTTTAAGCCAATTAATCATTCTTTTATCTTCGATAGATGATTTAATGGCTCCATCATAGAATCGCTCTGCTCTAAATGTTGATAAGATGTATGCGAAAGCTACTTTTTCATTCATATCTTTGGTGTCTTTACCATACATTTTATCAGTATCGCCATTTGCGTATTCTTGGATTACACTCATGTAATCATTATTTGGAACCAAGTCAGGATTATTATCTAATACGTTATATACTTCATCTTCTAGCTCATAGACTACATCTTTATATGTGATATGAGTAATGATAATAGTAGAGTCGTCACTATCTTGAAGTCCATCGTCTTCAAGTTCACATATTTCTTCGTTTTCTAGTCTATCTATAAATTTAGTTAGAGTCTCAAACATTTTTGTCCTCCAAAATATTAATGTTTTATACATTTATATTTTAGCAAACTATTCTATTTTAAAATTGTCTAAATAATCAAATGGAAGAAAATATGTGCTTCTATATGTATAAATGATGTCTAAGCCAAATAGATGAATAATATTAATCGAACCCATATAATCGGTTCTATAGATATCTTTTGAATATTTCTTAAGTCTATCTAGTACTTCTTTATTTGGATGTCCATATCTATTATTTAATCCCACAGATATAATTGATATCTTTGGGTTTAGTTTATTTAAAAGTTCTAAACTTGACGAAGTTTTAGAGCCATGGTGAGGAACTTTTAAATAATCTATGTTTGTTATATCAGTGTTTTCTACTATATATTTTTCTCCAAGCTTTTCTATATCACCTGAGAAAAAGTATGTTTTATTAAAGACATTTACCTTAAGGCACATTGAACTATCATTAGGACTATTATCTAAATATTCACAATAGCTTTTTATATGAAATGAACCCATTTTAAGATTCAATCCATTTTCGTATAAATAAAAGTTTTTAATATTGAAATTATTATTTATATCCTCAAATTCCGCGTAATGGTCAGAATCTGTGTGAGATATAAAGACATAATCGATTGTGTAGATATTTTCTTTCTTAAGATAATTTATAATTGAATCATATTTATCTTCTTCACCTGTATCAATTAGTGCGACTTTAAAACAGTGTCTTAAAAGTGCTGCATCGC
>JAEEGK010010792.1_pt1 | contig 21028 bp, 7 predicted proteins | sample 8958771 | NCBI WGS metagenome assembly JAEEGK01 (sample SAMN16246547, study PRJNA631951) | gut metagenome | biome: gut microbiome; feature: rumen; material: SC-attached | host: Bos | place: Iran: Karaj | collected 2018-10
CATCTCTTTATTGATAATATCAATGCAAAGATAAACATTATTGCATTGACTCATAAAAAACGACGAAATATTTTTGCTTCTGTTTTTCAAAATCGACGGCAAATGAAGAAATGGAATACTACCATCCGCTATGCAGGTTTCTCTTTAATAGGTGTGGCCTTACTTATGTTTGTAGCAGCGTTCATCGCTTTCAGGAACGACATGGACGACAGCTTTAACCCTTTGGTTTTCTCAGGTATGGCCTCACTTCTCAGCGGTATTTTTGCCATCATCACCACAAAGCCACAAGAGAACATGACCGTTGAGGAAGGCTACCGCATCGTCACGGGTTGTTGGATTGCGGCTTGCATCTTCGGAGCCATACCTTATTTATTGTTTGGTGGAGAGTTCACCGTGGTCAATGCCTTCTTTGAAAGCGTGTCGGGCTTCACCACCACGGGAGCCTCTATCCTTAACAACATCGAGGCCCTGCCCGACGGCATGCAGTTTTGGCGCATCGCCACAGCTTGGATGGGCGGCATCGGTATCGTCACCTTGGTATCATTGGTCATTTCTGGACAGCACGACCGTCATTCCGTGTTGGCTAGCGCTGAGCTTTCGGACCTTGCCAAATCATATTATGGCGGGCGGAAAAAACACTTTGTCTATAGAATGATTGCCGTCTATCTGATCATCACCTCCTCCTCCGCCATCGCCTTACGCCTCACGAAGATGCCCTGGTTCGACGCCACCACTTTAGCCATGTCGGCCTGCAGCACCTGTGGCTTCTGCACAAAAAACATCAGCGTCGCCTTCTATGACAATGTCGCCGTGGAAATCATCCTTATCGTGGCCATGCTCATGGGCGCCACCAATTTCAGCCTCATGTTCTCTACCATTTGGCCCGACAAACGCACTCGTAAGAATCTTTTCAATACACAAGTCATCCGATGGTTCCTTTCCCTCGTTGCAATAGCCATACTTGCAGTCTCGGTCAATTTGTACTTCAGCGGCTATTGCGCATCTTTCCCAAGAGCTCTGCGTTTGGCGGCCTTCCAAGTCTGTTCGCTCAGTACGACCACGGGATTTGCCACCGCCGACACCGACATCTGGCCCACAGGCAGCATGGGCATTCTTTTGCTTTGCTCCTTGGTCTGCGGCTGCTCAGGCTCCACCTCGGGCGGCATCAAGATGGACCGTTTCGTCATCGTCGTCAAGAGTTTGAAAGGCTTGGTAAGTTCACTCGTCGGGGTCAAGAACGTCAATCGGACCAAACTCGACGGGCAAGTGAAAACAGAAGAAAGCATCACATCTATCATCGCCTTCATGGGCTTGTACGTCCTCATCATCGCCATTGGCGCACTGGTATTTGGCCTCAGCATGGATTTCAAAACCTCCATCACGGCTTCCATTGCGTGCATAGGCAGCGTCGGGCCTGGTTTCGGCGAAGTAGGTTCCATGGGCAATTATGCAGGTTTTTTAGGTTTTCAGAAGGTGATCGCCATGCTCATCATGCTCCTGGGACGTGTCGAAATCTTTCCCATGCTGATTGCGGTTAGAAGCATTTTCACCCGATGACTCTTGCGCAATTCAACTTTTTTGCCGTTTTTTGCAGATTAAATAATCAATCCTGCCATGAAAAACATCATCCGAAGGATTCTCATATATTTGAAATCGCTCATCCACATCGCCGACGAGATCGACTACGAGAACGCCAGCACCAGCATCCGAAAGAACATCGCCTTCAAAGGCACCAATGTCTTCATCCTGGCCTGCGCCATCATTATCGCTTCGGTGGGCTTGAACGTCAACTCCATCCCCGTTATCATCGGCGCGATGTTGGTCTCACCCGTGATGGGTCCAATCTTGGGCTTTGGCTTGGGACTCGGCACCGAAGACAACCACCTTGTGAAAGAATCATTGAAGAACTTCGGCGTGATGGTGGGCATCAGCATCATCGCCTCTTCGCTGTTTTTCCTACTCAGTCCTTTGAGTCTGGCCAACCCCTCGGAACTGTTGGCCCGTACCAACCCCACTATTTATGACGTGCTCATTGCCCTCTTCGGCGGTTTGGCGGGCATCATCGAGACCTCACGCAAGGACAAGGGCAGCGTCATCACGGGCGTGGCCATCGCCACAGCCCTCATGCCGCCCCTCTGCACTGTCGGCTATGGCATCTCTATTTGGAAGGGAACGGTCATCTTTGGCGCGCTTTATCTTTTCCTCATCAACAGTATCTTCATCGCTTTGGCCACCTTCGCCGCCGTGAAATATTTCCGTTTCCCTGTCGTCCAAAATACGGATGAAAGCCACAAACGCCTTCCCAAACATTGGCTGGTCGTCATCTTGCTCATCGTCATCGTGCCCAGCATCATTTCCGCTATTTCGGTCATCAAGGAGAACAACTTCAAAATACACGCAGAGAAGGTAGTAGCCGAAAACAAGAACCTCGGCAAATGCTTCATATACGACCACAAAGCTACCTATTCGCGCAAAGCGCCAAAACTGGAGCTGTTCCTAGCAGGCGAAACCCTAACTGACGAAGCCAAAGCCAAATTGTACAAAAACGCAGAGGAATACGGCATCACGCGCAGCCAAATCGTCTTCCACGAAGATGCCACCAGCATGCGTCAAGAGTTCTCTGAAACCGAGATGATGAAAGGCTTCTTGGAACACAACGACCAACAAATCAAGAATCTGAATGACAGCATCGCCAAACTAACGACAACGCTTTCCGACTATCAATCGAAGGAGATCCCCGTCGATGCCATTTCCAAAGAATTGTTCACGCAATACCCCAACATCATTGAGGTCAGCCTTAGCCGTGGCGCTGCAATCAGTGTAACCGACAGCATTGCCTCCGAACAGATTGTCGCTTTCATCACCACCCAAAAACCAATGCCTACAGAGAACCACGACCGCATCGAACGCTGGCTGAAGGTGCGTCTGAAGAACGAAAATGTCATTGTGGTCAACCAAATCGCAGAAACAAAGAAAGCCGCTGAATAATCAACAGCTTTCTTATTGATTTTGTGGAGATTACCGGACTCGAACCGGCCACCTTCAGATTGCGAACCTGACGCTCTACCAGATGAGCTAAATCCCCTTTTGAGTTTGCAAAAATACAACAAAAATGCTTATCAGGGCATTCTTGAAAGAAATTATTTACAATCCAACCAAAACACTCAATTCTTTGAAGAATAAAACGTATTTTTGCCGACCATTGTGAGGCAACGCCTGCAATGAGGCCTATAGACAATATGATTTAAAAAACATACTACAATGACTATTGAAGACTATATCATTTTTAGAGTAAATGCACTACTTCATGCCCACGATGCCAAGATCGTGATGCGCCTCGAAGGTGGCATGAGCAACTACACCTACGTCGTTGAAAGCGGCGGCAAGAAATACACATACCGTGTACCAGGCAAGTTTGCCGAGAAGTTCGTCGACCGCGAAGAGGAATGGGCCAACATCCAGGAAGTCAACCGCCTAGGACTGAACAACCTCACGGAATATGTCGAAATCCGCTCAGGCGAGAAGCTGGCCGAATATGTAGAAGGCACCATCATGAGCACCACCGATGTGGTCTCCTACAACGAGATGTCAGTGGCTGCCTTGAAGAAAATCCACAACAGCGACATGAAGTTCCGCGACTACAACGCCTTTGGCCGCCTCGACGACGACCAGCGTTACTGCCTTGAGACGGGTTATGTGTTCCCTCAAGAATACCTCGACCTTCGCAAGAAGCTCGACACCATCCGCGCCACTCAAGTCAATGTGCCCAAGGTACCCTGCCATTGCGACTACCAGCCCACCAACCTCGTCATCAGCGGCGACAAACTGTATGTATTGGACTGGGAGTTTGCTGGAATGAACGACCCCTTCTACGACATCGCCTGTTACGGCAATGTAGGTTTCGATAAGGCCTTGTCGCTATTGGAAGCCTACGTTGGTCACAAGCCCACCAAGGAAGAGTTACAACGCCTTTATTTCCACCGCGCCTTCCAATGCCTGCAATGGTTCAATGTGGCTATCTTCAAGGATCGCGTGGGTCTCAGCAAAGACCTCAACATGGACTTTAACGCCGTGGCGTTTATGTTCCTTGGAATGGCGAAGGATTTGTTGGAAAACTATGAGAATCTCTAGCAGGTTTTAGAAGGCATGTCATCCCAACGCTGGCAAGTGTGCGAGCATGGGATCTATGGCTTCTAAAACCGTCAAAAGAAAAATCCTGTCCCTCACAGATTCCCGCAGCGCACATACCTCTGCTGGAATGACATGAGAGACAGGATTTTTCAATACAGGAAGTCTGCCGCAGTAAAGCTGCCAAAATCCCCATCCAAACCCAATTCAGCTTTGGCTTCGTCGGAGAGCATGTCGATGCTCCAGACGGGATCGAAGGTAAGCTCCACATCAACGTTTTTCACGCCCATGATGGCCTGCACACGGTTACGCACTTCAGCAGGCAAGGTCTCGGCAACAGGACAGTTGGGCGCCGTCACCGTCATGACAATCTTCACGTTACCCTCTTCATCGACGTCCACACCATAGATCAGGTGCAGTGTCCAAATGTCAACGGGGATTTCAGGGTCGTATATCGTTTTTAGGACCGAAATAACAGTCTCTTTCAAGGTGTTGATCTCTTCCTGCGTCATGCCTGTTCCTCCTTCAGTTTAAAAGCTTCTGCATAAAGCAGCATCTGTTTCAACATAGCCAACAATCCGTTGGAACGTGTGGGCGACAAGTGTTCCTTCAACCCGATTTTGTCCAAGAACGAAAGGTCGGCGGCAAGAATGTCCTCCGGTGTCTGACCCGAGAACACCTTTATTAATAAGTTGACGATACCCTTGGTGATGACCGCGTCGCTGTCGGCGCAGTAATACACCTTGCCGTCCTTCAGCTCGGCATTGAGCCACACACGACTCTGGCATCCATTAATCAAATGCGCTTCGTCGCGGTATTTGTCGTCGATGATAGGGCACTCCTTACCCATCTCTATTAGCATGGCATAACGGTCCATCCAGTCATCAAACATGGAAAAGTCTTCCACAATACCGTCTTGTATTTCCTTGATTGTCATAATTCTATATGTTTGTTTTGCAGCATTGGTGCCATCAAAAACCGTTCCGCAAAAATAATAAAAAAGGGCGGCACCCAGAAAGATGCCGCCCAATTTTCGTGGAAATCAATTCCACAATGTCATTTATTGCATGACAGTGACGCGTTTGACGGTCACACCTTCCTCAGTGTAGACACGCACCATGTACATGCCAGCGTTGAACTGGGCCATGTTCAAGGTGTAGGTGTCTGCATTGACCTCGGTGTCGTAGACCACCTGCCCAAGGACGCTCACCACTGTGATGCGGCTCATGCCGGCAGCCTCGATCGTCACGTTGCCGCTCGTCGGGTTAGGATAGAGGGCAACCTTGTCGCTGTTCTCGCCGATGGCGTCGACGTTGGCACTCACATAGTTGTGTGTCGGGTCGTCAGCTGCCAAAGCAGGAGCAGATTCGCATCCATCGTCATACACGGCAGTCACCTGGTAGTAGTACGTACCAGCCGCTTCCGGTGTGTCGATGTACTCGTAATAGGTCTGGCCTGCAACGGCGGGTACATTGCCGATGAGCGTGTAGTTGACGTTGTCGTCGGAACGTTTCACGTTGTAGGAGACTATCTCTGAACGGCTCATGAAGCTCAGATCGGCAGGCCTGCTCACCACCTCACTGTGGCTCAGCGTCATGCCGCTCGTCTCTACCGTGGCGGGCTTCATGGGTTCGAGAGCAATGTTCTCAACCATGCCTCCCTTGCCTTGGTTCGTCACAAAGCCGCGGATCATCCAACCGTAGCCGGGAACGCCTGCTTCGGCAACATCCACCCATTCAACACCGTCCAAGCTCACCCAACGGTTGTTCGGCTCGCCCGTGTCGGCGCATGCGTTGGCTGGATACTGACCATCCTCGAGGAACACTATCCACAGGTTCTGGGTGCCGTCAATGGCCACCGGCGTCGTCAGGTTCACCTCGTGGAAGGCGTCACCGCCGACTGGCGTGTAGGTCATCGTGCTCACCAAAGTCTGAGGAGCTGTCGTTCCGCCAAGGTAGATGTTCACCGTTACCGTGCTGGTGTTATAGCTGTTCTCGTACAGGGCAACCTTCGTCAGGTTCGTGCCGGCATACGGAGCCAGTGATGCGGACGGGAACATGCTGCCCCAGTAGATCGGAGCACCAGCACCGATGCTCGTGGCATATGTGCCATCGTCGTAGTAGATCCAGTCTTCCATCGGAGGAACTGGCGGAAGCGGAGCATCGCCCCACCACACCTTGACCTGGTCGGTTCCGTGAAGCTCTTCGGCATGGATCGGTGCACCAGGTTCGCAGGTGATTTGACCGCCACCATTGCTGGACTCGCAGACCGGGCAACCCATGGACCAACCATAGTTGTGGTCAGGAAGAACCATTTCACCAGGATAGATCGGGCGGACGCAGTACTCGTGAGTACCAAATTCGTCGATGTCAGTGTACTCGCGTTCATCAGGACCAACGAAGGCAAGGTATTCACCATCTTGTGTAATCAAGAAGCCGATAAGATCAACAGTAGGAACAACAATGGTGCAGTCAGTGCTGCCACTGCCGCCAACCTTGCTGAAGTTGATGTTACAAGCTTGGTTCGAGTAGTTGGTGATGACCAAGATGTAGTACTCACCAGTCTGAGCGGTAGCAGGAATCATGCAGTGCTCGGTGGGCTGAGCGGAGTAGCTGCAGCTGACGACCTTATCTTCGGTCAAGCCGTTCGGGCAAGGCGAAATCGGGTCGTCGAACGGACCCCAGCAGCAGAAGTCGATGTCGACACTCGGCGTGCTGTACATGTAGATATCCATGTCACCAGGATCCGACATCTTCATGTAGTACCAAGCTGGGTTAGGCGTGGTGTACAGGCAGTCGTAGTCAGGACCAGTTTCACCGCTACCAGCGTTGACACCAGCCGGGAACTCGTACATACCATTATCGGTGCAGAACGGGAATGCATCGGCGCAATGAGCGTTGTCGCGTGACTTGGCATAGATGTCCATCATCATGGAGTTGACGAAGGTCATCGGCAACGTGCCCTTGTACTGGTTGGCATAGTCAGCAGCAGCATACTTGTCCATACGGGCGAAGCTGCTCATGGTCTGCTCGACGAAGTCGGAGAAGCTCTCCTTCAGGTTGTTGCCGTCGTTGCTCACGATGAACATGCCACTTTGTTCGGCGTTGATGACACTGAAGCGGCTGTCGTTGTAGAGCTTGTGCAGGAAGTAGACACGACCGTCATAGTTGGCGACGCTGGCAATGTTGAATTCAAGCGTGTTATCGCTCGTCATCACAAAGTCAACATTTGCGTTCTTGACACGCGGGCCTTGGCCAGAGATGGCAAGGGTACCGCCGTTGCTAGACTTACCGTTGTAGCTGATGGCCTTAGGCTCACCCTTGGCACCATCAGCGACGTAAGCGCGAATCATCCAAGTGCCAGTGATTGCACCGCCAGTTGCCTCGGCAAGCGGCGACCAATCGGTACCGTCAATCGAAATCATCGTGCCATTCGGATCTCCAGTATAGTCACACATCGAAGCCACATATTGGCCGTTGTTGTTGTTCATCACAATCCAGAGGTTCTGAGTAGGATCGATGGTTACAGGCGAAGTGAACTCCCATTCAACGAAGTCTTCGCTGCCAGTGCAGCTGTATGCCTGCTGGCCAACCAACGTACCAGGAGCATTGGTACCGCCTTGGTAGACCAAGATGTTACCCGTGTGGGCAGAATAGTCATACATGCTGACCTTGGTCACCATATTGCCAGTGTAGCTGCCAGCGGGGAACATCACACCCCAGTAGAAGGAACCACCAGCGGTCAGACCGATGGCGTCGACGTTGATACCATTGTCATAGTAATACCAGTCGCCTTGTCCAGGTTGCGGAGGAACAGGACCAGTACCCGGATCATACGGGTTGTAGCCATGTTCGAACACCCACTGGATATGGTTACCTTGGCTGATGGTATTCACAGTAACCTCGTCAACAGGTCCCCAGTGATCGCAAGGCTCGTAGACCCATTCAACAGGATCACTCCATGCACTCATACCAGTGGAGTACATCACAGCAACCTTGCAGAGGTAATGGTCACCTTCGATGAGAGGTGCGTTGTAAGGTTCGTCGGTGGACAACTGGCAGAACGGATGTACAGTGTTGTGGTTGAAGATCGGCACACCGTCGATGCTAGTGCACAGCACCTTATAATATTCAAGGTGACGGTCGTCACCACTCTTGGCACCTGCAGTCAGAGCGATGTCGTCCAAGCACATGATGTACTGGTCGTAGCAATTGAAGTGACGGAAAGCAATGTACTTCTGGCCAGCATAGGCACTCAAGTCAACAGTGTAGTTGTACCATGTGCCCAGTCTCAAGCCACGGCCGTCGCGTGAAGCGGCACCACCAGCCATACCTTCTTTCTTGCCCGTCAACGTCCACTCCTGAACCGAAGTCCAGTCGCTGGTTCCATTGTCAGAAACGAACACACCGAAGTGGTCGGCAGGATAGCTAGCATCGGTGGCAGCCACCCAGAAGCTGAGTTGTGAACCACCAGCAAGAGTCACCTGAGGTGAAACGAGGTACTCGTCAGGATTGATGGCACCCACACCATTGATGTAGGAACCACTGCAGATGGCGTTCGTACCGTTGTGGTACCAATCAAGTGTCAGGCTTGCGTAGTACGTCCAAGTGGTCGGGATGGCGCTGGTCAAGCACCAAGTGTAACCATCGTTGTTGCCATCAATGACAGTCCAGTCAGCAGGTAGACCGCCTTCGAAGTCAACTGTGAATTCGTCGCCAGCATTGGGGCCAGGTGTTGGGCCAGGAATTGCCGAATCGTCCCACATGGCCCAGCCAGTACGAGAGACGTAGATGTTATCAACGCCGTAGAGGATCTCTGTCATCACATAACGGAGGTCTGTGGGCTCCCAGATGCTCACGCTGTCTTCGATAGGCTCGTAGCCATCGAAGGTCACGTTCACCTTGTATTCGCCCTTACGGAAGCTCTCAAAGGCATAATAACCAGACTCGTCGAGAGTAACATTATAGCCACCGTAGGTCTGTTGCTCATACTCGTTGTAGTTGGTGAAACTCACCTGGACACCTTCCGGACTGTCGGCGCTGTTGAGCAGCACGTTGATAGTGACGTCGTTGGTGAGGTACATATCCTTATCGAGGCAGTTCGACCAGATGGTCTCGCTCTCACGAGGCAGAGCAAGCTGGTTGAGGTTGTTAGTGCCAGGACCAGGAGTCGGACCAGGAGTGACGCCACTGTTTCTCAATTCATAGATACCGATGAGGTTCGGGCTCTGCTGGATGTCGCCAAAGAAGGCCACCTTACCATCATACTCGCCAACATGGCAACCGCCACTGGTACCACCGTTGAAACCAGGAGTGACTGAGAAGTCGAACACGGAACCGACGATTGTGTTGGAAGCAATGTCATAATCCCAAACCAGGTTGGTACCATTGTCGAAGCAGAACACGTGTTCTGCATTGTTTTCATCCTTGTAGTAGGCCACATCAGAAGCGCTAGTCGGAGCAGGACCGGTGGTCACGATGGCACCCTGACGGTTGATGAGGGTCAGGTTACCACTCCAGTTACCCACAACCCAGAAGCCGTCACGCTCAGGATCGTAAGAGATGCAACGCATGGCACCATAAGCACTGGTGAAGGTGCTAACTAAAGTATGGTTGTTCAAGTCAACACAGTAGACGGTGCTGCTGTTGGCAACGCCATAGACATATTGTCCATCGAAGGTCATGCCGCGGAGAGTACCGCAGCCAGAAATATTGAAGCCTTCAATCATGTTGCCTTGCATGTCATACTTGTAGAAGTTGTTAGCAGCAGAGGAATAGCCCCAGTTGGAGGTGTAGATGTAGTTGCCATCAGAAACCACACCGTAATGGCCAGCTTCAGCAGCGTTGAAGGTGTGAAGCAGATCCCAAGGAGCGCGGTTGCCTCTGTCTTCGACAACAACTGGGTTAGGAGCATTGTCGGCAGTAGGATTGACAACAACAGGCTCAGCCCAGCTGATGGGGCCTTCAATCTCTTCGCCACGGTTGCCTGCATACACAGAGCCAACGCCCCACTTGTAGACGCCAGGAGCGACATCGGGCCAGTTCACATCGATGTAGACAGTGTCAGGCACCCAAACGGTAGCCAGCAACACCGTGTTCTCTTCGGTGTAAGGACCATCGTTGTAGCAATTCGTACGATATACTCTGTAGTGTGACAAGGAGCGATTCGGAGTAGGCAGGCTCTTGCCAGGCTCACCGATGGTGATGTCGTCAACATTCAGATAGAACATGTCACTGCAGTTGAAGTGACGAATGGCCACATAACCCATGCCACTGTAAGCGCTCAGATCAACGGTATATTCGTACCAGTTGCCTTGCGCACGGCCGCTGCGTTGACCCTTGATGGGTTTGCCAGGTTCACCAACGCTCTTGGCAGTCATCGTCCACTCTTGGACCATGGTGAAGGAGCTCGGGTTGGTGTTGGTCGTCGAAACGGCAAGGCCGAAGTGCTCAGCAGCGTAGCTGGCATCCTGAGCGCAAGCGTAGAATCTGACGATACCACCGAGTTGCACCTGAGGCGAAACGAGGTAGTTGTCGGGATAGAGGACAGTGCCCATGTAGTAGCTCTGGCTCAGCACGAAGTCGCTCGAACCATTGTTACCAGTTTGGCCAGTCATGATCTCGCTGCCCATGTACCAACCATAACCATCACCGTCGGCATCGACTGAAGTCCAGCCTTGCATGGTGCCATCTTCGAAATCATAGGTCATGCCTGGGACAGGAGGTTCAGGTCTCTTGTAGAAGGTAATGTAGTCGACATAGAAGCAGTCGTCGTTGCTGTTGACGCTGCTGTCTTTCGTGTAGCTCCACTTGAAGGTGTGGTCACCAGCGGTGACATCGTAGGTCTTCTCAACCCAGTTGCCAGCACCCGATAATTGTACCTTCTCAACACCGTCGATATAGAAGTGACCATAGTCATAGTTGCTCTCCGAAGAGATCTTACACCAGAAGCTCATCAAACCGTCGGCGGGGATGTTCACCGTCACGGTCATGTTGCTCGTCACGCTGGCCACGCCAGCACCGCCGCTCTTCATGCAGTATTGGCCTTCATACGGGTTGGTTGTGGTGATGCTCCAAGGATAGGTGGGATCAATCTGCCAATCGAACAGGCTGAAGTCGCCGGTCTCGAAAGGCTCAATGATTTCCTCGCCAGGCAGGCCGCAGCCCCAAGAAACCTTCACATAGTCATAGGTCGAGTCGGGATAATACTCAGCAAGCACCGAGCAGACGGGGTCGAAGTTCTCGTCAAGGATGTAGTCGATCGGGCTGATGGTCTGGTTGAAGGCCATTTCAATCGGGTTACCTTGGACGGGTTCATAGATGGTTTGATAACCATCCTTAGCAGCCTGACCGTTGTAGCTACCAGCATAGATGTGGCCGCTGTAGTAACCCTGGTTGTTGGTCGTGAAGTTGTAGGTATGAGAGACGTTGAACTCGTCAAGTCCAGTCATGGTAACGGTGGCACCAGCAATGCCGGTTGTACCGTCTTGTTCATAAACATGGCCGTTCACATCGCTGTAACCAGAGACCTTCACAGTGACAGGATCTGACGGAGCGCTCTCGCCTTCATCGTACACTGCAGTAACATAATAGGTGTAACCACCCATGTTGTAGGCCAAAGGACCGTCGGTGTAGCTTGTGGCGTTCACTTGGTTGGTGTTGGTCTCGCCAATCTTCACGCCGTCGCGATAAATGAAATAGGTGCGGAAGGTACGGTCAGCAATGGCATTCCAGTTGAGAACGATAGTTTCATCGTTGAACACGGTATAATCCACAGCAGTGAGGTTCTGCGGGATGTTGAGGTGGGTCGTGAAGCCCCAAATTGGGCTGCTCACGCCTTCGGGGCAAGAACCGCTGTTATTGAATTCCACTCTCCAGAAATAGTTCGTGTTGTTCCACAGGTTGCGCACCGTGTAGCTGTTGGCCAAACTCGTGGACCACACCCACTCACCAGCTTCATTGGTAGGATACATGACAGTCTGCGGATCATCAGGTTCCGGATGGTAGGTGGTACCGAAGATGATACGCCAACCTGTAGCGAAGGTCGGGATGTTCCAACGCAGCGTGACGCTGGCGGGCTCAATACCGTCTTCGTCATCAGCAGGAGTCGGATTGAAGGCAAAGTCTTCAACATCCGGGCAAGGCATAGCCTCAGCATTAATCGTCACTTCGAAGTTAGCATCCGTTGAAGAGGCAACCAGATAGTAAGTACCAGCCTCAACAGGCATATCGGTGATGACAGGACCAAAGCTGTAGTCTAACTCCGGAGGAGGAACAGGAGCACCAGCAGTGGTGATGGTCACATTGTCAACGAAGAAAGCGTCACCCGTCGGGTTCACGCTACTGTCTTTTGAATAGCTCCAAGTGCAGGTATGCGATCCAGCCGTAACTTCATAAGTGTAGTTGTTCCAGCCAGCAATATTTGCACCATAGGAGAACTGCTGCACACCATCAAGATTGAAGATGCACTTGTCCCAAATCGTGCTCGTACCTTCGCCCATGCACAAGGCATCAAAGCTGATAGTACCATCAGTAGCCATATCGAACGTGGCTGAAATGGTTGAAGTGGAGCTAGCCACACCACCATTGCTGCTCTTCATGCAATATGAACCATTCTCGCTCACAACAGTCCACGGGTAGGTGGCATCGTTGGTCCACGCAGCAGGAATCTGTTGATTTTCGAAATCGAAGACAACAGCATCACGATTCACACGGCTACGATCACTCTTCATGATGATATCGGCACGGTTGGTCGTAGAGGTGCTCATGCTATAGGTCTGAGTTGTAGCATCATAACCAGGAGCAGTGTCGGTATAGGCATAACATGTGGCTGCAAAGCCCGGGTTGTGGGTCTGCCAGCTCACGCTACCCTGCCAAGAGCCATTCTGTCTCTGGCAGAGGATCAGAATGTTGCTATGGCCGTCCCAAGAGAAGTTACCTTCGTTGAACTCAAACTCGTTCCAGCCCTCGACAGGCAAAATGTTGGCACCAGTGTAAACGAGGGTCATGCCTGCAGTGGTGTGAGAAGTGCTTGTCAGAGCTGCATCGCTGACATTGCCCATCCAGATGCTGATGCCGTTTTGGGGCGTAGTGCAAGTGGTGGACGACACATACCAACTCAGGCTCGTCATCGGGGCGGTGGTCACACCAGCCTCGGTGAGTTCGCTGGCGAGGAAGAGGTTCTCAGCAAGCGAGTAGTTCCACAGCGTGTGGAAGGGGAAGTAGGTCAAAGTGCTTGTACCTTCACCGATCTGAGCTTCAAAGCCAGCGCCTGAAGCACCACCACCACCAATGGTGGGACCAGTGTAATAGTTGTCGGCCATTGGGCCGCCTTCACCTTCAAAGCCTTCTCTGTAAAGGGCCACCTTGCCATTTTCACCAGCGCTGACATAGGCGTTCAGGATCTGGTCTTGTTCGAACACGAGTTTGTAGACAGCATCCAAACCTTCCGGAATTTCCGGGAAAGGAAGGGTGTAGTCGTTGTGCAAAGTCGTGCCGTGAGCAGTAGCGGGGACCTCAATGAAGGGGAACGTAGTAGCCTCGGTGCAAGCCTTCTCCCAAACATCCGGGATTTCGGGAGCGTAAAGCTCAACCGTGACAGGCCAGATGTGGGCAGCACGGTTACCTTCGGTGATGGCTACGAACTGACGTTCAATCAAACCAGCTTCAGTGCCGTTGGTGGCCATTATCAGGTTAGCATCCTGAGTGCGGGTCACATGGAAAGGAAGTTCCTCACCACTGACGCTGAACATACCATCACTCGGAGTGAAGTCGAGGACGTTGACGATGTAGGCAGGGCCTTCGGTGTACATGATGAAATTGAAGGGTTCCATCCATGCACCAACCGGGCGGACGCCCAAGTCAAGACGATCGATGATTTCTTCTTCACCAGCATAGTACTTCACATGGAGTCTGTCTTCACCACCAGTGCTACCGCCAGCTGTGATGTCAAGCTGGACATTCGGACGGTTGCTGCTCAAAACCTTGCTACCGCTGTAACCACCCAAGCTTGAAGGCTCAGGATTGTAGGTGTCGCTGTAGTAGCAAAGACCAGCATTCGTGGCCGTCGTGTAATAGAAGTAACGCGAAGACCAGCTTCCTGTGTTGTCGTCTAAGGCAATCATCAGGTTGCTAAATCCATCGTAGTCAAAGGGAGTGTCAAGCTCCAGCGTCACCCAGCCGTCAAGGGCTTCAGACGCAAGCGTCCCAGTGAAAACGACGTCTGCTGAAGTAACGTCTTCATAGTCAGTCGTGCTCGCAAAAGCACTTCTATCGACGTTCTTCATGTACATGACCACAGTACGTTCCAACACATTGGCTCCATTGAAATGGAAAGCCACACTGTTGATCGTACCAGCGGTACCAATCTCTTCAGCGGAGTAAATCATCTCCGTGAAAGAGTAGTTGTAGAGCGAATTGACGGGGAACTGGTAGGTAGTACTAGTTCCCGTGCCAATCTCCACAACATCCGCCTTCGCCACGCCAATAAAGGCTAGCAAAAGCGTCATCATCAAAGAAAATACTTTCTTTTTCATAATGATTGAATTTGATTAATAAATAAGTGAATTAGATTGTTTCTTTGTGTGTAAATGAGAAACGCACCAATACCAAAAGGCATGGTGACAGCATTTTTGCTAGGCATTATGGTAAAAAAAGAATGCATAGTAAACGCGTTTAACATTTTGTCGACATTTTAATGACTAACAACTCTCGTTTTACCCTTAGTCTAAAATGAGTTTTTTTTGAAAAAACAAAAAAAATGGGAAAGACGATTGTCTTTCCCATTTTTCCGTCATAAAGTCAAATCCATTTCACCAATGGGAAGTCCTGACGATGCGGCAGCATCGGGTTAGTAGGATACACACGGAAGGTGAAATTGTAAACTCCAGCACGCGTAATTGGCACCTTAATATAATATTTCACCCAGCCGTCACCTGAGTCGACGAGCTTCATTTTTTCAACCTCTGTAATCTCATCCACCACCTCGCTGTTCTTGTTGCCAAACAACAACTCAATGGCCAAGTCGCCTGGCTCGAGGTCGGGTGTAAGCAAGGTGATTTCTGCGATGAACTGCTCGCCGAAGGTTAGCGGACGCACATTGGTATCGGGCAAAATCAGCGATTTCACCTCTACCTTGTCCCAATTGTTGCGTACACGTGTTTTCCAAGCATTGATCTCGAAAGCCTTCTGGTAACGGTTGGCCCGCATCCAATTAGTCCGCTCAATCAGCTTGTTGTAATACTTCTTGAAATAGTCGTCCATCATGCGTTTCATGGTGAAGCGTGGCGAAATCTCGTTAAGACACTTCTTCATTGCAGCCACCCATCCTGTGGGGACTTCCTGCACGTTGCGGGCATAATAGAGCGGAACAATTTCGTTTTCAAGCGTGTTGTAAATCGTTTCAGCATCCATCTCGTCTTGATAACGCTGGTCTTGGTAGGTGCGCTTCTCTTGGATGGCCCATCCAGCATCGGGACGGTAACCCTCAGCCCACCAACCGTCAAGCACGGAGAAGTTGAGCACACCGTTCATTACAGCTTTCTCGCCACTGGTGCCAGAGGCTTCCAGCGGGCGTGTCGGAGTGTTGAGCCACACATCCACGCCACTAGTCAGGCGGCTACCGAGTTCCATATCATAGTTGCTGATAAACAAAATCTTACCAACAAACTCGGAACGACGGGAAATGTCAATAATCATCTTGATAAGGTCTTGACCCGCCTTGTCGTTGGGGTGAGCCTTACCGGCAAAAAGGAAGATAACGGGACGTTTTTCGTCATTGACCAATTGCGACAAACGCTCCAAGTTGCCAAACAATAGATGGGCGCGCTTGTATGTGGCGAAACGACGGGCAAAGCCGACAATCAAAGCATTCTCGTTCAAGTTGTTAACTGTCTGCATAATCAGCTTGGGGCTTTCCTGCCGCTGACGCATGTCTTCCTTTATCTTTTCCGAGAGGTAGGCTATCAGCTCATGTTTCAACTGCTTGCGGATGTCCCAAATGATGGTATCTGGCACCTCGTTAAATTGTTCCCACATCTTCACATCCGACTGGTTGTCAATGTAATTAGGGCCAAAGGTCTGCTTATAGAGTCGCTGCCACAGGCGGTTACTCCACGTAGGCAGATGCACACCATTGGTGACGTAGCCGATGTGGTTCTCTTCGGCGAAATAACCCGGCCACAACGACTGGAACATCTCCCTTGACACGCGTCCGTGGATCTTGCTCACACCGTTCACCTCCTGGCTGAGGTTGGTGGCCAGCACGCTCATCGAGAATTTCTCGTTCGGGTTGTTGGGATTAAAACGGCCCAAGCCCATGAAGCGTTCCCAGCTGATGTTCATGCGGTTGGCATAGTGCGGCATATAGGTACGAATGAGGTGTTCCTCGAAGGCATCGTGACCCGCAGGCACGGGCGTGTGCGTAGTAAACAAGGTGGAGGCCCTCACCAACTCAAGCGCGACATCGAAGTCGAGGTTGTGCTTGTTGATGTAGACACGCAGACGCTCCAGACCGCTGAAGGCGGCATGGCCCTCGTTGCAGTGGTAGATGGTAGGTTTCATGCCCATGGCTTCGAGCAAGCGGATACCACCCACGCCGAGGAACATCTCCTGCTTGATGCGCATTTCGCTGTCGCCGCCATAGAGTCGGCTCGTGATGCCACGGTCCTCGGGCGAGTTCTCCTCGATGTCGGTATCCAAGAGATAGAGTCCTACCCTACCCACGTTGACACGCCAAGCCTTGGCATAGACCGAGCGACCCGGGAAGGCGATGCTCACCTTCACCCATTCGCCCTTGTCATTGAACACGGGATGCAAGGGCAGTTGCGAGAACTTCTGCGGGATGTACTCAGCGCGCTGCTCGCCGGAGACGGTGATCTCCTGGGCGAAGTAGCCGTAACGATACAGCAGACCAATGCCCACCATGTTGGCGTTCGAGTCGGAGGCCTGCTTCATATAGTCGCCTGCCAGGATGCCGAGACCGCCGGAATAGATCTTCAGGCTCTTCATCAGGCCGTATTCCATGCTGAAATAAGCGATGAGGTCTTTCTGTTGGGTAGATTGCTCCATGTATGCCTTGAATTGGTCATAGACCTTGTTCAAACGTTCCACAAAGTCCTTGTCGTTCTCCAGGTCCTTGATCTGCTCCACCGACAAGCCTTCCATCATGGCAACGGGGTTTTGCTCCGTAGCCTTCCACGCCACCGGGTCGATGCTCTCAAACAGCTCGATGGCATCCACATTCCAGCACCACCAAATGTTACGCGAGAGTTCTTCGAGCTTCTTCATTTCGGGCGAATAAATGGGTTTCACCAGTACCTTCTTCCAACTCGGCGTGTCGTTCTTTTGGTAGACCACCTCATGCATCATGTCGGCATAAGGCACCGGCTCCATCATGTAATGGCGGCCGCCTGCCTTCTCCAAAGCCACATCCCATGCCTTCTGATAGTTGACGATCAAGTCTTTCCAAAGCAATTTGTCGGCCACTTGCAAGGCAGCCTCCGACACTTTTGCCATGCCTTTGTCCGTCAAGTTCAAGAAACGACGCAAAGCTGAGACAATCTCTTCGATCACCTTGTCATTGTCGCCCACCTGACGCGACACCACGGTCACGGCCTCGTTGTCCTTGCATTCCTGTTGGACGAACTTGCCGAAGCCAGAGACATCGGAAGTCAGAGTCGGGATGCCCAAGGCCACGCTCTCCAAGGGCGTATACCCCCAAGGTTCGTAATAGGATGGGAACACCGAGAAATCGAAGGCTGAAAGGAACTCGGAATAAGTTATATTGAAAATGCCATCGCTTCCGTTGAGGTAAGCGGGAACAAACATCACTTTCACCTTGTCGTTGGCATCGTTTTGCAAGCCTGAATTACGCAAGGTATTCAGAATCGCATCATTCTCATACTCAAAGACATGGTGCGTAGCAGGAAAATCGGTGTGACCCATGATGGCATTGGTGCCGTCAAGACGATGCTGCAAGTCCTTTGAAGGACCAGCGATGTTGCTTGGCACGGCAATCACGGCCACCACTGTACGCGGCAGGTTTTTGTCCTCATTCAAACGACGCAACGCCTCAATGAAGAGATCGATGCCTTTGTTCTTGAATTCATAGCGTCCGCTGTTGATTACCATCAAGCAGTTGGGGTCGAGTGTCTCGCCGCACAAGGTGCTAGCGATTTTCAGGATCTGGGCTCTAGTGGCTTTACGCTTCTCCTCAAAGGCAGCTTCATCTTGCCTGAAGGTATGGTCTATACCATTCTTCGTCACCACATCGGGTTTGCGATAGAGGAATTGCTCGCATTCCTGCGCCGTGATGTCACTCACCGTCGTGAAGGAATCAGCGTTTTTAGCCGCCTTCTGCTCCATCGACTGCTGCGAGACCACATTAAACTGCATGGCCATCACCGAAGGCAAATAGGTCTTCAAGTTGTCATACAACGGCAGTCCATTGCCCGAGATGGCACGACCGAGATAAGTGGCGTGCGTGGTAAACACTGTGGCAATCTGCGGGCAATGTTCCTTCAGATACAGCACGCCCGAACCTGTCATCCACTCATGGAATTGTGCCACGATGAAGCTGGTTTGCTGCAAATAGAAGTTGCAGAAGCTCTCAATCACTTGACCGGCGGCATAGCCGAACAAAACAGGTTCGATGTAGTCCCATTGACCACGGATGCTATCCAATTCATATTGTTCCCAAAGATGTCCAAGTATTTCATTCTTAGACTGATAAAGCGGTGTGTAGTCCACCAAAATGGCAATGGGGCTGCTTTCGATTTTCCATCGTCCGATACGGCATTTCAAGCCTTGGCTCAATGCCCTTTCGCGCCACTCGGGAAAGAGGTCGTTGTCTTCGACAAAATACAGCGTCTCGTGCGCTTCTTTGACCACATCGGGTCCTACCGTGATATAGTGGTCGTCCAGCAGTTGACGCATCACATTCGACTTCGTGGAGAGCACCGTATAGATACCGCCCACCATGTTACACACTTCCCAAGAGGTTTCAAAAAGGTATTCAGGGTTTTTCATTTTATTTAGTTTTCTTTTTTTGAGAATTCATATTCGAACTATGGCCTATGGCTTATGACAATGGCTGTTTTAAGCAAAAGGTAAAGTGTCATCTTTTCCATGAAACAGCCATAGTCATTGGACATGAGCCATAGTCATTTTAGGCTTTAACTTTCCGTTTCGACAGTTTCATCACCCTATCGGTGAAGTCGGTCAGCACGTTCATGTAATTGACATACGCATCATACGGCGAAGCATAGTGGTTGAAATACTTATGCACCACGCCGTCGGAGAGCCACTTCGTGCACATATAGTAGAAATGGTCGGAGGTCTGAAGCAATGTCCAATCCTGCTGCAGCTCCTCATCTTTGATACGATGCACCTTGGTGTTCAAATCATACAAAGCGCGGAAGGCATCATCTTGCAAGGGGTTGCCGAGCCAGGCCGTGAGGTCGCGCTCCTCGTCGCTCCACGACAACACATTGGGCACATTGACGGCACTCACTGGCTGCAAAGCCTTGGCCAACTCCTGAGGAGTGGCGAACTTGAACTTGCTGCCTTTCAAGATGGCCCCAGGCAAAGCATCCATGAAGTTGAAAATGCCCGTCTCGGCTGATTGATGCTCGCCAAAGGTCTCATAGTCCATAAAGATGTTGACAACCTCTTCTTCTTCCGGCAAGGCATTGAGCCAGTTGACAAAGTCCTCGGCACGGAAGCCGTCCTGCACGAAGCGGAAGGCTATCTCATCGCTGAACTTGAAGTTGCGCAGCAACACCTTCAACTTCGGGTTAATGGCATTGGCATACATGTAGTTGGGGCTCTTCCAGCCCAAAATGTGCTTGGCACCTTCGGTAAGCATGAGGTTGTAGCCCATATCGGCCACCGCTGCACCGATTTCATCGCTATAGATCAACTCAGTGTTGCGGAAGGTCTTCGGAGTGACGCCAAACACTTCTTTCATCTTGTGCTTGTGAGCCGTCACCTGACGCTTGAACTCATCGGGGTTCGAAAGCGAAGCCAAAGAATGGGCATAGGTCTCGGATAGCACCTCTACCCTACCCGTGGCAACCAGTTTCTGGAAACTCTCTAGCACCTCAGGTGCGAATTGCTCCATCTGCTCGATGACCACACCCGAGAACGAAAACGCGAATTTGACCTTGTCGCCGAACTTCTCGATTTGCTTCATCAGCAGTTCGTTCATGGGCAGGTAGCACTTCTCAGCCACACGCCGCATGATCATGCGGTTGCTGTAGTCATCATAGTAATAATGTTTCTTACCGATTTCGAAGAAACGATACGTGCGAAGCCTGTAAGGCTGATGCACTTGGAAATAGAAACAGATTGATTTGCTCATATTGTATGTTTTTTATTATTCGCTAATTAAACCACCGATTCATACACCGCCTTAATCTTTTTCGCAGCGGCTTCCCACTTGAGGCTGTCCACCTCGTCCTTGCCTTCGTCCTTGAAGCAGTCAGCCAAGGGCTTGTAATGGCAGAGACCATAGATGGCGTCGGCCAGGCCGTTGATGTCCCAAAAGTCGACCTTCAAAGCGTGCTTGACGACCTCGGAGACACCCGACTGTTTGCTGATGACCACTGGCACATTCAAACGCATGGCCTCCAACGGCACGATGCCGAACGGCTCTGAGATGGAAGGCATGACAAACACGTCGGTCATGGCGAACATCTGGTCGACGGCCTCGCCCTTCAGAAAACCCGTGAAGTGGAAATGGCTGCCCATGCCAAGTTGGGCCACACGGCGGATCATCTTCTCCAGCATGTCGCCCGTACCCGCCATCACGAAATGGATGCTCGGGTCGACTTGGTGAATTTTGTAGGCCGCCTCAATGAAGTACTCGGGACCTTGCTGGTGGGTGATTCTTCCAAGGAAGG
>JAEEGK010010796.1_pt1 | contig 21023 bp, 19 predicted proteins | sample 8958771 | NCBI WGS metagenome assembly JAEEGK01 (sample SAMN16246547, study PRJNA631951) | gut metagenome | biome: gut microbiome; feature: rumen; material: SC-attached | host: Bos | place: Iran: Karaj | collected 2018-10
CCAAGAATGGATAATGATTACAACAAATTTTTATACATAGTGATTGAGCCTTATTCAAGAAAATATGGAATAAGATTCATTGAATATGATGAAAACATGGGTGAAAATGACTTTGATTCTGTCATTTCTCCATTGAACCTTAATCAGGAAGTTAATCATATCTTGAATGATATATTTGATGGAAAGGGAATCGAATGGGACAGGAAATTTGACTTATCCAGCATATATGATATGGACTTAAGCAATAAGAACATTATATTTCCTTTTATCAATGTTCCCCAAGAGTGGATCAATGACTTTTTAGGCATTGAAAAGGAATATGAAATAGACTATGAGAATGATGATATCGGAGAGTCATTCATGGGATTCCTGACTGAAATCAATCCGCAATTCAAGGAAAATGTATTGGCCGCATCTTCATTTTTGGAAACTCATCAAAAATAATAAAATATGGAAAATAATTAAACATAGTTAAATAGAATAAAGTATAAATAATATAAATAATTATTAATTCAAAATATTTTTGTGATTATATTAAGAGGTTTTAACATGGCAAATGAAATTACTGTGGAATTAAATGATGAGCAATTAGAAAGATATCAAATCATGCAAGAAAATGGATTAAGCATTGGTGAAGCTATAGACTTGATTTTCTATTTACGTGATCATTATGGAGTTCGCAATGATCAGCTTCTTGAAGATAGGCTTGAACACTTAATCATCAAAAAAGCTAAATTAGAAGAGGAAATGAAAAACACTGACAATGATTTAACTGCAGAATTACAAAAAGTAACTGCAGAAATGGATGTCATTGATAAATTAAAAGACACTGCATATGACTTTGAAGCTAAAGAGAAAATCTTGGAAAAAGAGTATGCTCCAATTGATGATACTTATGAAATGAAGGTTCAAGCACATAAACGTGGAATCAAATGGGGAAAATTCTTCAACAAAATTTTATGATTTCACTATTTTTAACCTTTTTTCTTTTCTTTTTTTAATATATTTTTTTAACTATTTTTTAAAATCTTATTTTGTCTTTATTTTAAATTTTAAGCCTTAATAATGCTTTTTTTATATGCTTATCTAAAATCATAATTTCTTTAGATTCTTCAAATATTAGATTCATAAGATAAGTTTTATATAATAAATTAAACTAATATTTTATTGAGTATTCATTATGGATTTTTTTATAAGAAATTTATGAAAAATTCATATCAAAATCAATATTAAATTTATTAGGAGTGGATTTGTCTGACAAAATATATTATTATAACTGGTGGAGTAGTTAGTTCCATTGGAAAAGGAATTACCTCTGCATCCATTGGCCGTATATTACGTTCCTACGGCTTGAAGGTTGCAGCGATTAAGATTGACCCATACTTAAACTGGGATTCTGGTACTTTAAACCCATACCAACACGGAGAAGTGTTTGTTACTTACGATGGTATGGAAACTGACCTTGACTTAGGTCACTATGAAAGGTTCTTGGACGTAGAGCTTCCAGGAATATCAAACATCACTACCGGAAAGGTCTATCAATCTGTTATATCCAAAGAAAGAAAAGGTGATTTCTTAGGAGCTTGTGTTCAGATCATTCCTCATATCACTAATGAAATCAAGGAAATGGTACGTGAAATCTCCGCTAAGGATGACTATGATGTCGTTCTTGTTGAATTGGGAGGTACCGTAGGGGATATCGAAAGCCAACCTTTCCTCGAAGCATTAAGACAATTGAGAAACGAGGAAGGCTCTGAAAACGTTATGTTTGTACACGTAACCTTTGTTCCTTACCTTGACGCTGCCGGTGAATTCAAGACAAAACCAACTCAACACTCTTCAAAAGAACTTAGAAGTATGGGTATCAACCCTAACATGATTGTTTTAAGAAGTCAAAAGCCAATTGATGATGACTTGAAGAGAAAAATCGCTCACTTCTGTGACGTGGAATTTGATGCTGTTGTAAACACTCCTGATGCTCAAACAATCTATGAAGTTCCTTTAGTATTGGACAGGGAAAACGCTGGCCAGTACATTTCCAACAGAATTAATTTAGGAATTGATTTTGAAAATGACAAGAATACTCTTAATGAATGGGCAGAAATTGTAGATTCCCTTAAGATTCAAGATCCAGTGGTAACCATTGGTATTGTAGGAAAATATGTTGAATTGGAAGATGCTTATATCAGTATTAGAGAATCCTTGCACCACGCAGCAGCGAAAATCGGCGCTAAGATGAATATCGTATACCTCTCATCTGATGTTGATGTGGAAAATGAGGAAGAATTGAATGCTTTCTATGATGAGCTTTCCAAACTTGACGGTATTCTCATCCCTGGAGGATTTGGAGACCGTGGTGTAGAAGGTAAGTTAAGTGCTGTTGATTATGCAATTGAAAATGAGGTTCCTATTTTCGGTATCTGTTTAGGTATGCAATGTATGGTAATCCAATTTGCAAGAAGAATCGGAATGGACGGTGCAAACAGCAGTGAATTCAAAGATGACCTTGAATACCCAGTTATTGACATGATGGAAGAGCAAAAGAAAATCAAGAATATGGGTGGAACCATGCGTTTAGGTGCTTATGACTGTAAATTGATTGACGGCACCAGAACCAAAGAGGCATATGGTGAAGACTTCATCCAAGAAAGACACAGACACAGATATGAATACAATAACGAATACAGAGATGTATTGACTGAAAACGGTCTTGTCATTGCAGGAACCACTCCAGATGACTTCTTGGTTGAAATCGTGGAATTGCCTGACCATCCTTGGTTTATTGGATGTCAATTCCATCCAGAGTTCAAATCAAGACCAAACAATGCACACCCATTGTTTGCTTCATTTGTAAAGGCATCTTTTGATAATAAGAAATAATATTTTTATTTCTTACTTTTTTTTAATTTCTTTTTTTAACTATTTTTATACATTTTAACTCTTTTTTATGATTTTACACAATTGTGATTTTGTGCAATTGTGCAATTGATATTTTTATTTTTTTCGCATTTCAAATCATTTTATATTGAATCAAGACCTATTTAATAACATATTCAATTAAAAAAATTATTAAAGGGGTAATATGAGCGAAATAAGTAAAAATAATAAAGAAATTGGAAAAACAATTGCAACAAAGGTTCCGATAAATATACATAATCAATTGATGAATCTAATAGAAAATGGCGATTACTTAAGCATTTCAGACTTTCTAAGGGAAGCAATAAGGGAACAGTTGAAGACTTATAAGGTTGCAAATTTCAGGGAAATCAACTATTTCGATGCAAAAAAGGAAGTTGTAAGCTATTTCATTAAATATGAGGATTGCTTTTTGGATGAGATAGCTATTGATCTGGAACTTGATTTTGAATTGGTTTTAAACATAATCTATGACCTAATACAGGAAGGAAGAATCGTAAAGATTTCAAATGATGAACTGTTTGAAAAAAGAGGAATGGATAATCATGAAGCTTATCGCTTGAAGGATAATGATGCAGTCTATAGGATAGAAGGAAAGCGATTGATTGTCGAATCAAGGTCTAAGGATTATGAATTCATCTCTATAAGGCATAATGTTGATTATAAATCTGTTTTTAAAAACAATGGTGTAGTGGTTGAAAATGCTTCAGTTATCCTGTCTGAAGCTTATTCATTTATTAAATAAACTTTTTTTAATATTCTTATTTTATTTTTTATTTTCTAATTTTCTTATTTTCTATTTTCTTCATTTTTTTTAATTTTACATTTTGATTATACTTTTTTAATTAGTCTGAAATTTACGATATGAATTTATTTTTTCTATTTAACATCAATTTACACTTTAAAATAAATATAACAATCAATTTGTACTTTAAAACTTAAAAAAAGTATCATATTTAAATATAATAAAAAAATAATATTCAATTGTCTTATAAAAACAATTTAAATAGTTTAAATTGCTTTTCTTAAGATAAAAAATCCTATTTTATCTAATTTCTATTTCTATTTATGGAAAATAGGGTCCTAAAATAGGATTTTGCACTAATTAATTAGTAAGACTCGGAGGTTTCCTCTTGTTTAATGGTATTTTTATTGGGAATGTTCTGGATTTGTTTAATCATTCTCTTGGCAATTATCATCTTTTAATCAAATCATGTCAAATACATTTGTTCGTTATACTGTTAATTCTTTCAATTGCTGATTATTATGATTTGAAATTTGGAATAATTCCCAATAAATTAAGCTTTATTCTAATTGTCTATGGATTAATCTTTAATTTGATATTAAGCATATGCTTCAACAATTATCACATATTCATATTTTCAATAGCTTTAACTGCTTTAATCACAGTTATTTCATTTCTCCTATGGCATATTGGATTCTGGGGAGGAGGAGACTTTAAGCTATTCATAGGATTGTCTTTAGCATTATCATTTTTAGACTTGAATATTATCAATTTGAATTATTTCTCAAATCTAAACCTACAAATATTCAATCAATTGATCTTTTATCCAAAGGCAATTTCCATACTTCTAAATGGCATTTTAATCGCTTTAATATTTATTTTCATATCAATAATCCATGATGCAATTGGAAATAAGAAGCTCAGATATTATTCAAAATTATCTATCTTAGATTTTAGCTCAGCATTTAGCCAGATTACTTCCAAAACAGTAAATATTTAAAGTTTAGAAGAGGGGATGGTGTTGAAAGAGTATTACTTTAAAAATCAATTTGCATATGACCGGATTAATGAACTAAAGAACAAAAGCAATTCAAATATCAATTTAAAGGCATTAAAAGAGGATGATATCTATTGTTTCTCTTCACTAAACAGTATGGGATTGACAAAAGAGGATATAAAATTAATAAAGAGCTTATACAAAATGGATTTAATCAAGAATTCTGACTTTAGTATAAGAAATGAGATTCCATTCATGCCATTCATTACACTTGGATATATATGTTTTTTAATCTTTGGAGATTTCATAGCCATTATTTCAGGTTTTATAAAACTATTATTTTAAACTAGGTAAAAACAATGAAAATTATTAATATTGGAAACAAAGGTCAATTATCCCTTGAATATATTTTAAGCTCCATGATAGTTATCTTGATTATCAGCCTTATCTCTATTCCGATTCTATTAATTGCTATGGATTATTCCAATGATATAATCGATTCAATCAATTCCAAAAGCGAATTGTCTAAAATAACAGATGCAATTGACTTTTGCTGCGCCTCTGGAAAGGGATCTAAACGAATTGTATTGGTGGATTTTAATCGGAATGTTGATATAAGATTGCATAATGATGGCAAAAGGGGATTTGCATCAATAAACTTGAACCTATCAGATGATTCGAAGGAAATCACTAGCTATTTTGATTATAACGGTTTAAATGAAAATATCCATTTATCAAAGGGATTTAATAGGATTGCAGTTAAATGGGACGAGGATTCAAATGTGATTGAAGTAAAGAGATTGATTTAATGCTCCTTAATTTCATAATGCTTTTTTTAATAAATTTGCTCTTTTCATAAAATATATAAATTAAGTTTTTTATATATAATATGTAGAATAATAATTCTTAATTTTAAAATATTTATAATGAAATTGTTTAAAAACTTAAATAAATTTATTATTTAATCTTTATTTTAAAAATTAGGACTTATTTTAATGTAATATTTATTTATAAATTAATTTAGCTTTCTATAGACTGAATTAAGATAAATTTATATGAAAATTGTTAAAAGAGTTGATTATGATGGATTTAATTACTGGAATAATATTTATAATCCTGTTCCTTATAATTATGGTATTTGCCTTTTCAATGGGTATTCTATCCCCATATGTAGGTAGAAAGGAAATCATATCCATAATTTTAATAGGATTTGTTCTTGGTGCTATCGGCGGATACTTCTTCATTGACCCTATTTATGAAGAAAGCCCATATATTATCGGTAATGTTCAAGGACTGTTCACATTGGATAGTGAAGTGATTAATCTAAACATTCCATCAACTTCAAACATCAGTGATGTAACAAATAAGATCAGCAATTTAAATGGAGTTAATTCAGTGTCTACAAACGGATTTGAGCTGAAAACAGGGTTCATCAAGAACAGCACAAAGATTTATGTGGAGAATCATTTAAGAAGCGATTCTGAGATTGAATCCTTTAAGGTAACCAACAATTCCGTAACTGTAGACTTAAAGAATCCTGCAAGTTCAACCACTACATTAGGTTCCCTTGTAAATTGGCTAAGCAATAGGGCTGGAGTAGGCTCTGAATTCGCTTTTGTCCATATACAAGTGCATGTAAATTCCAATGATGTGGAAGAGGTTAAGGAGTATTTAAACGAAAGCAATTACAATATAATCTCTATTGAAGGGCCTGTACAAGATACAATTCATTATTTTGAAGATCATTTGGCTCCAACTTATGTCATAATGTTCATTACAGGACTTGTAGGGGTAGCAGTAGCTATTGCTGGAGTCTTTGTTGAACCTTTAACTAAATTCACTAGAAGATTCAAAAAAGACCAAAAAGAAAGAATAAGAACTAGAAGGAATAGAAGAAGACGTTAATTAGTTTATATGAAGGGGGATAATATGGCTAAATTCTGTCCGGAATGTGGTTTTGAGCAACACAATGATAATAATCGTTATTGTTCCAATTGCGGTTTTGACTTTTCTAAAGTGGAAAACAGTATCAAATCAGAAGAAGATGACAATTCAACTGTCATTGTACCTATAAACTCTGATGATAGTCCTATTTCCAAACCTGCAGATTCCAGAGATTCCAAGGTCATTAACCCTAGTTCTACAGCTTCTTCAAAAGCGTCAACTACTAAAGGTTCTTCTGTTTCCAGTACCAAAAACTCTGCTGGTTCAAGTGCAAAGACTACAAAAACTTCTACATCAAAATCATCAAATAACGATTTTTTATCTAATTTAACATTCAATAAATGCTTTTTAGCATTCGCAGTGCTACTGATAATATTGTTTATTATTGGTATGTTCGCCCAATTGGACCCAGAGCCTTCCTCTGATCATGGATTGACTTCATTTATGGAAAGGTCAAATAGTTACGGATTATCTGATTTTATTGATGATTCAAATAATTATTATGATGATTCTAATGATTATTATGATGATTACGATAACGATTATTTAAGTTATGATTAAAATAATTGAAATTTAATTACTTTTTTTTATTGCTCTAAGTTGGTGTAAATAATGAAATCTGCTGTTTTATTTTCAGGTGGAAAGGATAGTGTTATGGCTTTAAATTATGCTATAAACAATGGAGATGATGTGAAATATCTCCTTTCAATCAAGTCCCAAAATGATGAGTCATACATGTTTCACGTTCCAAATATCCATTTAACCGATTTGCAGGCAGAAGCTATAGGAATTCCTATCATAGAAGTGAAGACTGCAGGTGTAAAGGAAGAAGAGCTTGAGGACTTAAAGGAAGGGTTTAAGCAATTGAAAAGCCTTGGAATTGAAGCCATTTACACCGGTGCATTGTTTTCCACCTATCAAAAATCCAGAATAGAAAGATTGGCCGATGAGATAGGAATTGAAGCCATTTCTCCATATTGGCATAAGGATCCGAAGGAATATATGGATTTGGTTATTGATTCTGGATTTAAGGTTATCATCAGTGGTGTTTTTGCAGATGGGCTTGATGAATCATGGCTCGGCAGGCTCATTGATGAAGAGGCAATGGCAGAACTTGAAAAAATCAGCGAAAAGACATATCTCCATCTTGCTTTTGAAGGAGGAGAGGCTGAAACATTAGTTATTGATGGCCCTATATTTAAAAAAAGAATTGAAATATTGGATGCAGATATAGATTGGCATGTTGATAATGGGACATATAATATAACTGATGCAAGATTGATTGATAAGGAATAATTGCAAATATTTATATTTAACGATGATTATTTATTTGTATAAAGTATTGGGGTGTTACTATAGAAAAAGGTTTTAAAAAAAGAATTTTCACTATTTCACTTGTTTTAATGATTCTTTTCTCATCAATAATAATCATTGATTCCATTTCGGCTGAAGAGAATGTGCCAAAAGGCTTTGAAACTTATTATATGAGAGGATATGGATTCAATGTTCCAAGTTCATACAAGTTGATTGATGAAGGATGGGATGAAGTGAATCATTTGAATTACATGAATTTCCAAAAGGGCAAGAATTTTGTGAATGTCAGTTTGGAAAGACATTCATCAAGCTTCAATAAGAATGTAATGGATGGATTCAGTTACTTTAAATTGAATGATGAAAAGCTTTATAAGACTTCAATTTCAGGAATAACCGGATTTTACAATAAAAGGAATAAGGTAAAGACATTTGTATTTGCATCTGAAGATGACATGATCTATTTGCACATTAAAGGGCCAAGTGTCACTCATGTGGTTTCATCCATAACTCAAAGGGACTATAAGCCATATCATAGCAATGAATATGATTTCGATGATGATGCATATTATGAATCAGATGCTTATGATGTCTCCTTTGACGATTCCTTTGATGATGCGTCTTATTACAATTATAGATGGTAATTAATTACCATCATTTTTTTTTAAAAAAAACAGTATATTAATTATTTTTTAATCTAATAAACAATCTTATAATCTATTTTATTCTTTTCTCTTTTTAGAGAATCCATTTTAACAAGGTCAAAGATTAACTTGTCTTCTGTTAACCTTTCCCACATCTTATATATCTTTTTTAGGAAATCCTCATCCAAATCCATCTTATCTGCTATTATTGGGCATTGGTATGTCATGTCATCCACATCATAGATCAAATGAAGCTTGTTGTCCTTATCGAAATGTGGGCTAAGCGGGAAAGACCTGCATTGAATTGGCCTTAATCTTCTATTGCAGTGTGGCGGATTGGTGCATTTTATATAATAGACCTCACCATCCCAAGAGTCCGGATATTCAATCTCATCAGTTGTTTCATAAAACATCTCAAACCAATCGGACTCGTTTTCAAGCATCTCCTCTTCACCAGGAAGCAAATACAATACCATTTCTTCAAGCACATCATTTCTTTCTCCGTTTTCCACTGTGCAGCAGATGGAATTGCATAGCTCTCCACAATTGAACTTTCCTAATGGGGATGCATTATTGGTCATATTATATATTTTCAAATAATCTTTTTTTCTTATAGAGGATTTCATCTTATTCACATTTTTCTCTTGATTAGATAATATTTATGTGTCTTTTTATTAAAAAGTTATTGATTAAAATAATAGCTTTTGTTATCCTTGATTTTTTTAAAAAAACATTATTTAACAAATACTTTAAGTAAATCTATGCACTAAATACTTTACAAAAATTCTCAATTTTTTACAAAAAACAGCTGTTTTCCTTAAAAAACTTTCGATTATGTAAAAAATAGATTACATTTATATACTAGTTTAACAAAATAAGATTATGAATTTATAAGAGGTGATAAAATGCATAAAAGAATTCTAGCCATATGCCTTGCCATATTTTTGGCATTTGCTGTTATTCCAACTGGATTTGCAGACAGTTCTGATCAAGTTGTAATAACCTATGGTGAAACCGCATATATGAATCAGCAATATAAGTCAATTGTTGATGATTATTTTGCAAGCAAAACTAATGTAGATATAAACAGCATAGACTCAAAAGTGGTTACTGCTGGAGATGTAAACAAGATTTCCGGTGGTTTTTCAGGAAAACAATACAATTCAAACCAAATCTTTTCCTCTGCTCTTCTTGACTTGAACCAAAATGGTGAAATTACTGTAGAAGTGGACAGTTCAATCACTACAATCACTCCTGAAATGTACATGTCAGCACTTAAGTCTGCAGGTATTCAAGGAGGACATGTCTATGTGACAAGCCCAGTAAGCGCTACTGGTGAATCCGCTCTTGCAGGAATTATGAATTGTTATGAGGAAGCTACTGATGTGGAAATTCCAGAAAACGTCAAAGAGGCAGCTAATCAAGAGATTGCTACTCAAGCGGAAATCCTTAACAATTCCAATGTAAGTGCAGATGACTTATCCAAACTAGTGGATGACGTAAAGGAAAAGGTCAATGAGGAAAACATTACAGATCATGCAACAATTGTAAACATCATCAATGATTACAGTACAACCTACAATATCAACATATCTGACAATGATATTGAAAACCTTGCTCAAACCATTGAACAAGTTCAATCTGTACAGGATGATGCAAATGCCTACAAAGAGCAAATCAGCGATTATGTAGACAGTTCAGCTTCTGGCAATGGATTTTCAATGGATGGATTTTCCTTAGATGGTTTGTTCAATAACATATTGGGTATTTTTAATATAAATCTTTAAAATAATTTAGTAATCTAAATCATTACTTAAATTATTTTTTTCATCTTTTTTTACTTTTTAAATTTTAACTATTTTTAGATTATTCATTCTTTCATTCAATTTTTCTCATTTTTAGTTTACAATTTAAAAAAATATCAAAAATTATTTATTAACAATAAAATATATCTAAAATTAATTAATTTCAATAAGTTAATAGACTATGGTTTATTAGTTATTTAAATTAAGGAGGAAATACAATGAAATTTAATAGGATTGCAATTATAGCTATTTTGGCAATTTTAACTGTTGTTTTAGCAGGTTCTGCTTCTGCATTTGACTTAGGTTTCCTAAGTGGCGGTGACAGTGAACCTCAAGAGATAACTGTTGGTGGCATTGACTTCAGCATTCCTGCTGGATTTAATGAAAACGAAGAGTATAAGATGGTAAATGAGAAAAGCAACACTTCTGGAATTGACTACTACATGTCTTCTGCTGGTTTTGAAGATGATACAGGAGAAAAAGCTATTTACATCTTAGTTGGCGATTATGATGAATACAATGTAACTGATGAAATAATCGAATATGTTTTAAATGATATGGACTATGAAAGGAAAACCATTAATGGCCATAATGGTTACTTAGTTCAACAAACTACCTCAAGCAGTTCATCCTTAATGGCTGTAGAAATGCCTGTTTACATGTTTGTTTATGAGGAAAATGGTGATCTTGTATTTATTGGTGCAACTGATGAATCTTATTTCAATGATGTTATAATCGAATAGATAGATTTTTATCTTTTTTTCTTTTCTATTTTTTTACTTATTTTCTTTTTAATTATTTCTTATTTCTTATTTTTCATTTTTCTGTAATTTTCATAAAACTTTATAATGTATAATCAATATATAATTACTTAATTGGGTTATATAATTCAAATTTTTAATGAAATATTGAATCGAAATTATGTTTAATTAAATTAAAATAATCATTGATAATTATAATACTTATTATCAAAAACTATATTTTAATTATTCAAATAATCATTTATTTTAATTGTCTGTGAGATGTTACAATGAAGAGGTTTATTGCTATAGATGGGCTTGATGGTTCTGGTAAAGATACGCAAGCTAGACTCATTAAGGAAAAATATGAAAAGGAAGGAACTGTCGTCATTCGTTCACATCCAACATCAGACAACTTCTTTGGTAGAAATTCAAAAGCTGCTTTGGAAAGAGGGGGAAAACTCAATAAGATAATTGCCACCTTATGTTATGGAGCAGATGCAATAAGATCTGTTATCAAGTATTATGGAAAGGCAGATACAGTTATTTTTGTAAGGTATACTTTAGCTGTATCATACTTGAACAAAGCTATTTCCGTACCTGTGTACAAGCTTGTTTGCTTTGCACTTCCTGTTTCTGAATACTTCTTCTATTTGGATGTCTCTCCTGAAAAGCTAGTGGAACGTGTACAGAAGAGAAATGAAAAGGAAGAGATGTTTGAAAATTACGAAGCATTTGTAAAGGTAAGGCAAAAGGCAGAGCCGGTTCTATACAATTGGCATGTGATTCCTGCAGATGATTCTCCAGAGGAAATATTTGCAAAAATAGAGACTATTTTAGATGAATTGGACTCAAAGCTATTGAATGAGCCTAAAAAATTAGAATAATTGCATACTCTTTTTTTAAAATAAGTTAAAATAGTAAAAATAGTTATAAAAATAGCAAATAAAATTTAAAAAAAAATAAAAAAGAATAAAATGGATTTAATCCATTTCTTTTTCTATAAATTCAGCAACTTTTTCTTTGAATTCTTCAAGAGAGCATTCATTTTCGATTAAATAATCAGTAGTTGATACAACATCACCAATACCGAAACCTAATTCTCTGTTTTCTCTTACCATAAACTCATCAAAATTAGTTGTATCGTCTTCTCTTCCTCTTAAAGAAATTCTTTTGAATCTGGTTTGAGGACTTGCATAAATGGAAACTGAGATGAAATCATCAAAGTTTTCTTTAAAAAGTTCAATTTCATATGGGCTTCTTATTCCATCAATCAAAACGGTTTTAACACTGTTATCTTTTTCAAAAAGATCTTTTATTTTTTGTACAGTTAATTCAGCCACAATATATTGTCCAAATTCTTCTCTTAAAGTTCTGGCAGTTGTACCTGTATCTTCCCCTCTTTCTGCAGCCTTTTCTCTAATTATGTCACCCATACTAACTACAAGTGCACCTTTTTCCATTGCAGTGTCGAAAAAAATACTTTTTCCAGAACCTTGTAAACCAGTTACTCCTATTACTTTCATTCTAATCCCATTTGATTTTATTTTTTCAATTGTTTGTAAATTATCAGTTTTAGAAAAATATATCTTTATTTTTAATTGTTATTAAGTTTATCTTATAAATTAAAGTTATTCTAAAGATTATTTTAATTTAATTGCAGCCAATGAATCCTTTAGGTTTTGCTCATTGGAGAAATTATTCACGATATTTTCTAAAAATTCCTTGTCATCTGCCTTGCCGGATTCCTTGAATTCCTTAGCTATTTCAGTCATTAATGGAACAGCTCTTACAATATTGTCTACAATGCTTATTGTGGACATTTTAGCTGTTCTTGAGAGAGGATTCAAGTCAATGCATATGATCTTTTTGCCGTTTTGAACCAATACTTCTGCCCTGTCACCGTCTTCAAGAGGAACAAGCATAACATCTGCTATATAGCTTCCTTCCTTGCTTGCAGTAGCTCTTGGACTGTTTAGATTGTCTATATACAACAATTCATCATCATTTGTTCCGAGAATGTCTTCCCATCCTCTTTCCTTAAACATTCTTGTAATTATTTCAACTCTTTCTGGAGTTCTGTAGAATAGGTTGATTTCAATTTTGGAATCTGTTGCCTTTGCAAGCTCAATGATTTCATCAATAGCTAATGCAGTTGTATTTCCATTCACTGACAATACAGGGTTTTCAGCAAGTAATATTGTAGCAACTGCTGCTTCACATGCCTTTTTAGCAGTTTCTGTAGTCTTTTCTCCAATCAAGTAATCGAATGTTTCCCCTCTTCCATGGGCAATCATTCCAGAATCTGCCAAATATCCTTCCTTAAAGGCATTTTTCACTTTATCTCTTAATAATAATGATTTATAACGTGGATGAGTTTTAGGTATCATATTTAATAATATAGTTAAATTGATTAATAAAATTATAGTGTGTTAAAGATGATTTAAAATATAAAATATTATTAATGATAGTTAACATAAATATATATGAATAAATTAGGAATAATTTTTTATTAAAGGGGGTATTGTTTTGAAGATTTGTCCAGTTTGTTTTTCTAATTTTGATGATAGTTTTATTTATTGTGAATATTGTGGTACAGAATTAGTTTCTGATGAAAGCTATTCTTCACAATCAGAATATGCTGATATTAGTTATTTAAATGATTTTAATGAATATGACAATATGGGTACTGAATTAATTATTGTTTCAGAGAATTTAGATACTTATCCAGATTTTTCAGAAAATTCTTTTGATGAATTTTCAGATATTTCAGACCAAAATGATGATATAAACATTTATTCTCAAATAAAATATGATATGACTACAGAAGAGTCTGAAGAACAAAAAAATAGGAAAAGAATTAGAAAATTAAAAAAGAAAACTAAAGAATATTATAAATCTAAAGAATATGAAAATGCTTTAAATTCAATCACAAGGGTTATTGAATTAGGAGGTGATAATTATAAAAATTGGATATTTAAAGGATCAATTCTTCAAAAAATGTTTAGATATGATGAGGCTATGGATTGTTTTGATAAATCAATTGAATTATCACCTTATTATAAAGCATATTATCATAAAGCTGAAATTTCTTTTATTTTAAAAAGATATGAAGATGCACTAGATTTTTATAACGAATCAATATTATTACATAATAAAAATGCAAAAGCATGGGTCGATAAGGCTTTTTTATTATTTTATATGGGGGAAAAAGAAGATTCCTTACAATTTATTGATAGTGCATTAGACTATTTTAATAATTCTTCATTCATTCTCATCAATAAGGGAAGATTGCTTTCACTTTTAAAAGAGTATGATAAGGCCATAGAAATTTTTGAAAAGATTTTAATTGATTATCCGAATAAATCCATTGCTTATTATGAAAAAGGAAAAACCTTATATAAACTTAATCAGTTTGAAAAGGCCATAGAATCTTTTGATAAGTATTTGGAATATGAAAACAATGCCTATGCTAATTATTTTAAAGCAAAATGCTTATCTAAATTAAATCGTTATGAAGAATCCTTGGAATATTATGATAATGCTCTTATTGCTAATCCATATTATAGTAAAGCAATTATAAATAAAGCCTTATCTCTTAAAAGTTTAGGTAGGTATGAGGAAGCATTAAACTTCTTTGACAAGGTAATTGAATTAAGTGGTGAAAGTTATCTCTGTATGTATAATAAAGGATTATTATTAATGAATTTATTTGAAAATGAGGAAGCAATTGAATATTTTGATAAATGTTTAAAAATTAAACCGAATGATGTGTATGTATTATATAATAAAGCTAAAGCATTAAATTTCATTAATCAGAATGAAGAATCTTTGGTTTATTTCAATAAAGCTTTAGAACTTTCTCCTAATGATAAATATTCCCTATTGGGCAAATCTCTGGTTTTAATTAAATTAAATGATTATGAAGAGGCGATAAAATTTTTGGATGAATTCTTATATTTTAAGCCATATGATAAAAGAGGTCTATATAATAAGGGGATTTGTCTTTATCATTTAAGCCATTTTACAGAAGCTATAGAACTTTTTGATTCAGTTTTGGTGTTATATCCAGAGGATTATGCATCATTAAAGTTTAAAGGGAAGTCCTTTTTTGCGCTGAAAAATTATGAAGAAGCAATCAAAGCTTATGATATGGCAATAGATTTTTCCCCTAAAAAAGCTAATTTATATAATTTAAAAGGCTCTGTGCTATTAGAATTGCAAAAATATGATGAAGCGTTGAAATGCTTCAATAATTCATTGGAGGAAGAGGAAAACTTAGTCGCTTGGGCAAAAAAAGGTAAAGTTTTATTGGAATTAGGTCTTTTAGAAGATGCATTAATATGTTATAATAATGCATTGAAGATTAATCCGGATAATATAGGTGCCCTAAATAATAAAGGATTGACCTTGTTTTATTTAAATAATTTTGAAGATGCATTAGAATGTTTTGATCATTCTTTATCTTTAGATTCTGAAAATGTTTATGCTTTGAATAATAAAGGAATGTTATTTTTTAAATTGGGAAGATATGATGATGCTTTAAATTGCTTTAACAATACTTTATTCATTGATAAGGAAAATTTATTGGCATATAATTATAAGGCTCAAACCTTGTTTAAATTAGAAAAGTATGATTCTGCTATAGAATGTTCGAACAGTGCTTTAAAATTCTTCCCCTCAAATCTATATATTCTAAACAATAAGTTTAATTATTTATATGCTTTAGAAAAATTGGATGATGCAATTGGAATATGTGATGAAGTTTTAATCATTGATCCATTTAATATCAGGGCATTATATAATAAATCCAAGGCATTATTTGCTTTATCAAGATATCCTGATGCTATTTTATGCTATGATAGAATTTTAGAAATTGATTCGGAAAATTATCATATTTTATATTTTAAAGCAAATGCATTGTTTAGATTATCTTATTTTAATGAAGCATTAGATTATTATGAAAGGGCTTTGCAATTTGATTTCGATAATGTAAATCTTTTAAGAAATATGGGGAGGACATATCTGGAACTGAATCAATATGATAATGCATTAAAAGTTTTTGATAATATTTTAGAAATTGATTCCGACGATAAGAAAACTTTAATTATCAAAGGGAAATCATTATATGAATTAGGTTATTATGAGTCTTCCATTGATTTTTATGATAGGGTTTCTGAATTGTATCCTCAAGATACTTATGTAATATTCTTAAAATTCTTATCCTTAATAAAAATGAAGAGATATGGGGATGCAATTGAAAACATTAATTATGGATTATCAATTGAACCAGAAAATATTACTCTTTTAAATAGCAAAGGAAAATTATTGTATCACTTAAAAGAGTTCTATTCTGCTTTAGATTATTTTAATAAATCCTTAGCATTCAATGCAAAAAATAATAATTTTGCTTTATATTACAAAGGAAAAATATATTATAAATTAGCTTATTATGAGGAGTCTATTTCAATCTTTAATCGAATATTAGAAAATCAGTCTGAAAATATTCCCGTTCTATTTTCATTAGGGCATGTATACTATAAGAATAAGGAATATGATAATGCTATAAGTTGTTTTGACAATATTTTGAATTTGGATAAGACAAATACTAATTCATTAATATACAAATCCAAAGTTCTTTATAATACATCAAAATTTGAAGAAGCTATTCATTGTTATGATAAAATTCTAGATATCACACCTAATGATATAGTTATTTTAACTTTTAAAGGAAGGGCTTTACATAACTTATACATGTTCGATGAAGCCATTGAGTTATATGACCAAATTTTAAAAGATTTTCCAGACAATACTCGTGTTTTGAATTTTAAAGCCAAGTCTTTAACAGAACTCAACAAATTTAATGAAGCATTAGAGTATTATAATAAGACTTTAGAGTTAGACCCTAATGATTCTTATGCGTTATATAATAAGGAGAACTTAATTAATTATTTATTTGAAAATAATTATGATTTGGATGAATTTTTAATTAAAAATGAGAGAATGGAATCAAATTATGATGATTTGTCTGATTATGATAATTTAATAAATGAAGAGATTGAAGATAATTATCTTAAACAAAATAGTAATAATGGCTTTTTAATGGAAGATGATTCTGAATGTGATTATAAGTTGTATGAAAAGATTTTACAACTGGAAGAAAATCAATCTGAAGATTATAAAATACTTTTAGACCATTATAATAAATTTTTGCAATTCAATCCAACAAATTTAAGTGTTTTAGATAGTAAAGCGACTTTGTTATATAGATTAAATTTATTTGAGGAGGCTATTGATTCATTTGATGAGTATTTAAAATTAAATCCTAATAAAATAAGAATTTTATATCAAAAAGCAGTTTCATTAGAAAAATTATCCCGATTAGATGAGGCTCTTTCATGTTATGATAAAATATTGGATATAGACTCAAGGCATATTAATTCATTATATAATAAAGCACTGATTTTTATGAAACTATCTGATTATGATGAAGTGATAAGGATTTATGATGAAATTTTAAGAATAAAACCTGATTGTGAAAAAGTAAGAATTAGTCGAGATTTAGTCATAAAATTATGTAAAACTAAAAATTAAAATAAATTTTTATATTATCAAAATATATATTTATATATTTAATAGATGGAGAAATATTTATGGATGATAGAGTTGAAAATCCAGAACTTAAAGAAATCATGAAAACCAGACCTGAAGAAATGAATGAAGATCAATTGGAAGCTTTTGTAGACGCTTTTATGGAAGCTACTTTCATTATTCCAGCTGAATTGAATTCAGATGTTGAAGCTCTTGAAGGAAAAACCGATGAGGAAATTGCTTTAGATGAAGAGATTGACCTTGAAATCATGAGACTTGAAGATGAGGAAGGAAATGTACTCTTTCCAATCTACACTGATGACGATGAGCTTGAAAAATTAGCTGCAGAAGAGGATTTTGATGTTTTCGGTTTGGTCATTTCTGCTGAAGACCTTGCAATGCTACTTTCTGAAACTGAAGATGATGACTTTGATGGTGTTGTAATCAATCCATTCCATGAAAATGCTGTAGAACTTCCTTTGGAAGCTATTTTCGAGCTTTATGACTTTGAGGAATGTGATGATCCTAATTGTGATGACCCAACTCATAATCACTAAATAAAATTACAAAGACATGTTGTTTAGCAGATTTAGAAGAAAGAACAATGATCTAATGGTTAAGAAGCCATCTGAAGAGGTTTTAAAAGCCCATAATGATGCTGAAATCATCATTAAGGAGAACAATGTAGACAGATTCCTTTTGAACATGTTTATGGATAAGAAAGGAATCAATAAGTTCCATACCACTCCTGAGCTTGTCAATGAGTTCCTAAATTCAGATTGGTTCCTGAACCTTGACTTGAAGTGCCTTCTTCAAGTAAACGATGAATCAAAAAGAATTCGCACTAATGCTTTCTTAACTAAAAAAGAGATATTTTTCAAAGGAAAAGAGAATATAAAAATAAATTTAGAGGATATCATAGATTGTAAAATCGATGGAAAAAAAGTGGATATGATCTGTGATGATGTCGCTTATAAGGTCATGTTTACCAACAAGAACCTGGCAAAGCTATTCTTTGATTATATCTCAAGCCATATTTAGTCATTTTTTTCGTTATGGAAATAGTCATAAACATTAGTTGCTGCTTTTTCATTCATTCCATTAACTTCTTTTATTTCATCAATGCTTGCTTTTTCAATAGCTTCTAAATCTCCAAAATGTCTTAAAAGCTCTATTTTTCTTTTTTTGCCTATACCTACGATATTATCCAATGGAGATTCCTCAATCTTTTTGGACCTTAATTTCCTATGGTATGTAACTGCGAACCTGTGGGATTCGTCTCTCACTTGCTGTAGCAAATGCAAAGCTTCATTGTCTTGGGGGATTCTTATTGGGAAACTGCTGTTTGGAATATAAATCTCTTCAAATTCCTTAGCAAGGCCGATTATAGGTATATGTGTAAGATTATATTCTTTCAAAACATCAACAGCCATGCCTAATTGTCCTTTTCCACCATCGATAACGATAAGATTTGGCTCTTCACCTAATTTTAATGGAACGATTCTTTCAGTTTCTGCTTCGTTCTTTTTCAAGTGTTCCTCATTGATTCTAATCTTGTCATAATGTTCCTTAAGAGGCATTAGTCTTCTCTCAAGAAGTTCCTTCATCATGGCAAAATCGTTAGGTCCCGGAGTGTTCATCTTGAATTTCTTATATTGCTTTTTGTTTGGCTTTCCATCTAAAAATGAAACCTTGGATCCAACTGCCAATTTTCCGGAAATGTTTGAAATGTCGTATCCTTCAATCACTCTTGGGAGCTTTTCGAGCTTGAGGTATTTCTTAAGCTCAATCATTGAGTTTTCCATCTTTTGCTTTTGATTCTTTATGATGTCAGCATTTTTTCCTGCCATTCTAACTAATCTAAGTTTATTTCCTTTCTGAGGGACTTTTATAGACACTTTGTTTCCCCTTAAGTCACTTAGCCATTCTTCAATTAGTTTGTCATCGGGTATATCCTCTTCAATTAAAATCTCTTTAGGAATGTGTCTGTTTATTCCATAGAATTGTTTGATGAATGCTGAAATGACCTCATCAGAGGTTGTGTGCTGTGAACCATCCATAAGGAAATCGTCTTTTCCAATGATCTTTCCATTTCTAATGTTCATTACAACCACTACTGCATTTTGAGTGGTGTATGAGATTGCAATGATGTCTTGGTCAAGCTCGTTGTTCAATTCAACGAATTGCTTGTTCATGACTTCCTCAATTGAACTTATTTGGTCTCTTATGACTGCTGCCTTTTCAAATTCCTGATTTTTAGCAGCTTCTTTCATTTCTGATTCAAGGTCCTTGATGATCTTATTGTACTTTCCTTGGAAGAAAAGGTCTATCTTCTTGATATGCTCATGATATTCCTCTTTGGAAATGCTGCCGTTGCATGGAGCGTAACATAAGTCAATCTGGCTGTTCAAGCATGGACCATCCATTCTTTTGCAGGTTCTTATTCTAAAGAGTTGCTTTAGGAACTTTACGGTTTGTCTAACAGCAGTAACATCTGTAAAAGGGCCGTAGTATGAACCTTTTTTGCCTATATCCCTTGTTATGACTATTTTAGGGAAATCCTCATCTGTTATCTTAACATAAGGGTACCTTTTGTCATCCTTTAGGTTGATGTTGTATCTTGGCTTATGCTTCTTAATCAGGTTTGCTTCAAGAATAAGTGCCTCTTTTTCAGTATTTGTAACTATGTACTCGAGGCTGTTGAAATGACTCATCAAGACTTGAGTCTTAGGTCTATCAAGGTTTTTTTGAAAATAGGATCTCACTCTGCTTCTAAGTGATTTTGACTTGCCCACATAGATGATTTCCTCATTCTTGTCCTTCATTATGTAAATTCCAGGCTTTCTAGGAAGTTCATCAGGTGAGTTAACTTTTGTTGACATTTTAATACCTTGATAATTTTAATTAAATAAATTTTTATTTAGTCTTGATTTGTAAATTTATTTTGTAAAATTTGTTAATTATTTTACTATTAATATTTTTGATTATTCTTAATTTATAATAATTTTTATTTTTTATAAATCTTTGCTAATGAATAGCCTTATTTGAAAAATTTTATATAAATTGAAAACATATACTTATATGATTTATTTTAAGGGGGAATCATATGGAAAATTCTGCTTTTAGCACTTTAGAAAAAACTTTTTTGATACTGCTTTCATTCTTTCCATTTATAAATGGAATGACTTTTGTCTATATGGGGTCAAAAGAGTCCAATTTTAAATGGATTATTGAAGGTTTAGTCTATGAACTTCCTTGGTTTTTACAATTTTTATTTGCTTATAACGATGACCTTGCCACTACATTTGCAGGTTTTGGAATATTATTCAT
>JAEEGK010010798.1_pt1 | contig 21021 bp, 17 predicted proteins | sample 8958771 | NCBI WGS metagenome assembly JAEEGK01 (sample SAMN16246547, study PRJNA631951) | gut metagenome | biome: gut microbiome; feature: rumen; material: SC-attached | host: Bos | place: Iran: Karaj | collected 2018-10
CCCGACTTGTCATTTTACCATTATTTACCAACTCCACCCTTACCGTCCCATCGTGACATTCATTCACACGCCCTATACCCTCTACCGCCGACCCCGATATTTGGTGACGGATTTGTAATTATTATTGCACATTTGTATTGTATATGATATAATTGAATAAAAGGAGTTGGTAATTATGTCTATTCTATCATTAAAACAAGCAAAAAGGGTTAAGTATGACGAGTTCTACACACAGTATACTGACGTTGACACCACACTTACTAAGTATAAAGAATATTTCACTCATAAGATAGTCTACTGTAACTGTGATAACCCGATAACATCAGCCTTTTGGAAATACTTTCACATAAATTTTAGTGCTTTAGGAATTAAAAAACTTATTGCTACATACTACACACAAGAAACCGCTTATAAATGTGAATATACAGGCGGTTGTGATGATGATATTAAAGTGTATAGTAAAATACCATTACAAAACAATGGTGACTTTAGAGACACTGAATGTGTTGAAATATTAAAATCTGCGGATATAGTCGTAACTAACCCACCCTTTAGTTTATTTAGAGAGTTTATAAGGTTAGTATACAATAACAGTAAAAAGTTTATAGTTGTATCACCATTAACAGCGTTATCTTATTTAGTTGTGTTTCCTTATATTAAAGCAAATGAGTTCTTTGTTGATAGTGAATTAAAACACTTTGATGTTACAAAAGAGTATGCTGATTATTTAATAAAGAATAGACCATCGGGTTATAGAATAATAAACGGTGTAATTAAGGCAAGGGTTACTTGTGTTTGGCTAACTAATTTGTATATACAGAAACAGAACTGTATACATAATAGTTTTGTGCATTATATGCCAGATAAGTTTGAAAGATACGATAATTTTGACTCAATAAATATTGATAAATTAAGTGATATACCCTGTGATTATAACGGTGTTATGGGTGTACCGATAACTTATTTACGAGTTCATAATCCCTTATTGTTTGAGATATTGGGTCTTATAAGTAAATTTGATATGCCAGATATTGAAAAATATAGAACAAAGATATATACTAATCCTTTATATGTAAAACAAAATAGAACAGAAAAGGCAGCTAAGATGAATACAAGCCCTATGATACGATGTGATAACTGTGATAATAATTACTATACCGCTGATAATTTAGACTATAAATTAAGAATGTGTTATAATAGAGTGTTGATACGCCGTAAAATAAATTAGTTACAGTTTTGTTACATTTATTTACAAACTAAAATATATTTAGTATAATGAAGATACTAAAATATATCGGAGGTAATGTTATGAATATCAGTAACAGAAGCAAGTTTTCAGAGGTCGATGAAGTGAGCTACAAAGATAAGTGTATGTTTGTTCGTAGTAAGATTAAAGAGGTCATATTCGACATTAACGAGGTTGTTATTCCCGAGTTTGAATCGTCTATTCACGAAAAAATAGAGGGTCGTTTTGTAACAGAGATTAATCATAAGTTGGCTATTCAAAAGTTAGAGTATATCAGTGAATTATTAGTGAGATGGTATAATACTATTTCAGAAAGCTTTGACGGTGTGAGTATTGGCGGTATGTTTATTCACTGTAATGAAGATTGTATTACTACAACAGTAAACTCATTATACATATTTTTTAACTCTTACGATGTCGCACACATGAATAGTAAGTATACGACATATAGGTTTTTGAATTTGTGTAAGCATTACTGTGATTGTAAGTATAAATACGAGATAATTGACAGTAAGACATTTCGTGATAATGAGTGTAAGCTGCTTTACTACATAAGGATGTTGTCTAAATGTTCAACCATAAACGAAGCAAGTGATATTTACAGACAGGCTATTAAACCATAAGAAAACGCCCTCTCACGAGGGCGTTTATATTTTATAAAATTATATAAAAAGTTTCCCCCGACCAGCAGGGAATGGTCGAGGGAATAAGTTAGGTTGGAAAAAAGTATAAAGGAGGTTCTTATGATTACCACTTATTACATTATTATTATACAATACTTATATCCGAATGTCAATATATATATATTAAAAAATTACCACTCAATAAAAATTTTATTGAGTGGTATATATCTATAACAAGTGCAGGTAAAAAGCGGAACGCAACACCGATATGTTGAACGGCGGTATCTTTCAACCGTGCAAACCCATCAACATCAATTCACATAACACTTGCAGATACCTTATTTTATACTTAAAGCGGCTAATATACACTCTTTAGCTTGCAGATTCTTAAATCTAAAGCAACCCTTGTTAAAATAATACCTTAATTGTATTATTACCTCTATATTATAATTTAGTGTTACATAGTTTATTGAAAAATCGTCCGTGGTGACAGCTATCTTATTTTTATAGGTTGTGTCGGGTTTATCATCACAGTATATTATACCTAAATCATCATATATACGAACGCCATATTCAGAACCTTTATATTTGAAAGTGACAAAATACCGATTATTACCTTTGGGTTTTTCAATAAATGAATTACTGTCTAATAGATATACACCTTGTGTAGCGTAATTAGTATAGTTATCTTCTTTACTATTAAAAGCCCTGTAGAATCCACTATCTAATAAAGCATCAGAAGCACTTTTCACGAATCCCTGTTCAAGCACATATCCATCACCTCGTAAAAATTTAGTCTCGCTTGTTAGTCTGGAAGATATATTTAGCTTGCTATAATATGGATTTAATAAACTCACAGGGTTTGACAACATAAAAACAGGTACATATCTCCGCTGTTTACCTTTACCTCTTGCAATAGAAGTGTGTATACTCTGAAACTTGTTTATTTCATCGTTACAGTAATGGTTAGTTTCACTTTGAAACTCATCGAATATAATCATACCAACATCAGAGAAAAAGTGAGAAAACTTTTTGATACCATCAGCACAGTTAATCGCTAAGGCATAACCAACCGAAATAGGCTCATCATCAGGTTTGTTGTTATCAATTAAAAACAACTCTGAATAACACCCTTTTTGTCTTGTTTTATCTATCATAGTATAGTTTGGAAAAAATAACTCTCCAATGTCTTTGAAAAATTTTTCGTGTATGTCTGTTAATTCATACTTAAAACGATATAACAGAGCGAATTTTTGCTTATACTTAAAGAAACGGTTGACGGCTAACCTACCGAAGTATGTTGTTTTACCACCGCTTCTGTTTGTAGTTATTAAATATATTTCTGGTTTATTACCGTTTATATCAGTTAGTGATAGGATTTTAGTACCATCATAATAAGACATAATATACACCCCTAATAATAGTATATAAAAATTTTATTATTTTGTCAATATAGTATTGACAAAATGGTTACAAATATGATACAATTATTACAAGAATATTACGAGAAGGTGTTTCCAATGCCGATTATTGTTGTAACACTTTGTTTCATACTATTTGATATTATAACAGGGTTATTAAAAGGTATTAAATGTAATAAATTAAATAGTACTTTATTGAGACAGGGATTACTTCATAAGTTATCGGAGGTTTTATGTGTAGTGGGTGCATTTGCAGCACCTTATGGACTTCAACAAATGCAGGTTGATTTTAAGTTACCTTTACTTGAAGGTGTTGGCGTGTATATTTGTTTAATGGAGATAATATCTGCAATAGAAAACTTATGTGAGGTAAACCCAAAATTAAACAAGTTATTCGCCCCGTATTTGGAAAAATTAAAGAAAAAGGATGATAAAGATGAATAAGATTTATTTATCCCCGTCTAATCAAGATGGAAATATGTATGCTTATGGTAACACAAATGAATGTGAGCAGTGTAATAGAATAGCTGAATGTGCAAAAAAGGCATTACAGCGTTGTGGATTTGAAGTGAAAAAAGCACCTAAAGGGCAAAATATGTATACATCAATAAATGAAAGTAATAGCTGGGGCGCAGATTTACATATACCTATTCATACCAATGCAGGTGGTGGAAATGGTACTGTTGTTTTTGTTTATTCTAAAGCAAGTAGTAATATGAAGTATGCAAATCCTATATATAAACAGGTGCAGAAGGTGTCAATAGGCACTATAGATTACGGCGTTCGAGAATTTCCCGAACTTGCTGAATTAAACTCAACTAACGCTATCGCTGTATATATTGAAGTGGATTTTCACGATAGAGCGGATATAGCAAAGTGGATAATTGAAAATGTTGATACTATCGGGGAAGCTATAGCTAAAGGTGTTTGTGAAGCATATAATATCAAGTATATAGAACCTAACAAGACAACAAGCACATCTGCTAATTCTGATATATCTAAAAAGAGTAATTTACAGCTTGCGTTTGAGGTTATACAAGGCAAATACGGGTCAGGTGCAACAAGAAAGCAGAATTTAGGGTCAAGATATATCGACATTCAGGCTATTGTTAATGTTTTAATGATGAATACAAGCGTGTATACAGAATTAAAGGCATTATACGAAAAAGGTATTTTAGGGTGAGGTGATTATAATGGCTGTAAAAACTGTTGCAGAATTAAACACAGAGTTGTTTAATTTATTGAAAGAGGGCTTACCTGCTAATAGTCAGTCATTTTTGGATGATGTAAGAGACAGTTACAATAGTATGGAAGCCGCCACCCCAGGTTCGGGTGATAGAATGTTGTCTAATCTGGTAGCTAATAAAACAAAGGCTATTTCAATTAGTAGATAAAAAAGAAAGGATGATAGTTTATGGTTTTGAAGTCAAGGGACGAGCTTGTTAAAAGACTTATGGACTATGTTGGCAACGATGGTTCTGATGATGATATTGCATTTGTAGAAGATATTGTTGACACATATAACGAGGCTATAACAAGAGCGGAACAGAACGACACGGAAGTATGGAAAGCTAAGTATGACGAGCTTGACAAAAAGTGGAAAGCTAAGTACTTCAACCGTTTCGGTAAGGGTACTGTTAGTTCGTACTATGAAAGAGAAGAAGTCGTTGATGATGAAAAAGGTGATGATGAACCAGATGGCGAAGATATTACTTTTGACGACTTATACGAAGAAAAGAAGGGTGGTAAATAATTATGGCTTTTATTCCTACAGCTACTAATATATCTGATGTAGGTCAGAAAACCACTAATATTTTGAACGCTATTAGAAATGGTGCTTCTGCTACATATCAGGCAACTGTACCTGTCACTAAAAACAACTTTGAAAGTAGACAGGCTACTATGTATGCTATTATGGAGGGTACAAATAGAAACGAGTTTTTAGATGCCCTTTATAATAGAATTGGTCGTGTGTTGCTTATGACACAAACCTTTGAACAGCCGTGGGGTATGTTTAAGAAGGGTATTATGGAGTACGGCGATACAATAGAGCAGATTTTCGTTAATATTGCAGAGCCTATGCTTTATAATCCCTCTGTGGCAGAGCGTGAAGTAGAAAAAAGAGTTATTCCCGATGTTAAAACAATGTTCTACTTCATTAACTTTAAGACTATGTATAAGCAAACCGTACAGGAGTATAGCTTGAAACAGGCTTTCTTGACTGAAACGGGTCTTTATGATTTAGTTGCTGCTATTATTACCTCAATGGTTAATGCTGCTGTTAATGATGAATTTTTGATTATGAAGTATGTGTTGGCAAGGGCTATTTTAGACGGTAGATTGACACCTAAGACAATACCTACTGTCACAAAGGCTAATCTTGAAGATATTGTTACTGTAATTAAAGGTGTATCAAATGACTGGTTATTCCCGAATAATGATTATAACTCTCTGAAAATTGTTAGACAAGTTCCTAAAAAGGAGCAGTATGTAATCAGCACATCAACATTTGACAGTGCAACGGGTGTTAGTGTATTGGCAAAAGCCTTTAATATTGATAAGGCTGAATTTGAGGGTCAGAATATATTAGTGGATAGTTTTGGTAAGTTCGATTTAGCAAGACTAAACAAGTTGTTATCAGACGACCCTGAATATGTACCGTTTACAGAAGATGAACTCGAAGCCCTCAATACAATCCCTGCTGTAATGGTTGATAAAGATTTCTTTGTACAGTTCGATAATCAGTATCTGATGAACCAAAGATTTAATGAACAGGGTTTATATTTTAATCACTGGCTGCATAAGTGGAGTACTACTGGTGTATGTTATGGTGCAAATGCCGTAGTATTTATTGAGGAAGATGCAGGTGTTACATCTGTTACAGTTTCACCGTCCTCTATTACTACACCGCCCGGCTCGTCTGTAACACTTACAGCTACTGTTGTAACAACAGGTTTTGCTAATAAGGACGTTGTATGGATGACAAATAATGACGATGTTACAGTAAATGCTAATGGTACTGTTTCAATTCCTGCTGATGTTGAGGGTGGAACAAATATTACCGTAACGGCTACATCTGTATTTGATAGTACTAAATATGGTAGTGCAACAATTACCGTAAGTGGTGGTACACCTACACCTCCTACTATTACATATACAAGAACCAATGGCACAGGTGCAACTGACACGGCATTAACCACACAAAACGAAAGTGATACACTTATTTACACTCTCGGCGGTGGAGATGCTTATTATATCAACTCTGTAGATGTTCAGGGTGTTGAATATCCTGATATTACTTTAACAGGTGATATAGAACTTGGTGGCACAACACCACAACAGGCTGTTACTGTAATTGGTGATACATTATATATCACACTTGCAAGAGAAGGGGCTGCGCCTAAGACAGGTACATATTCTATTGATGTATACGGCGTTAAAGATGGAGGCGTTTCCAGTGTTACGATAACTGGTACAGCCACCTTTCAGAGCGAGTGACCCTCCTTTAATAACAGTTTCGCCTAATACAATATCGGATAATGCTACTGTAGGGGTATTGTTTACACAAGAATTAGAAACCTCTGTTGAAATATCCAATATTACAACAACAGTAGTCGGTGCGAATGTTACGGGTGTAGGTGGAACTACAGCTTCATTTAGTTATACACCACAAACCGCAGGAACGGACACGGGTAATATAGTTATTACAGGAACTAATGATGCCACAGCAACAGTACCTGTAACATTAACAGTTACATCACCACAACAGTTTACAATCTCACCAGATAGCTTGACCGAAGAAGTATTCCCATTTCAAAGTTTTACAACAACCTTTACCGCAAGTGAAGATATACAGACTGCAACATTTGCAAATACATCAGAAATAGAGACAACAGCTAATGTGACATTTGCGGATAATGTAATAACACTCTATATTTCTGATGTTGGCATTTCTGACTTTTCGGGGGAGATTTCTGTTGTATCCGTTAATTCTAATACAGCAACAATACCGTTATATTTTACAATAGGTGAAATATGATTTATAAAAAAGCCGCCGATATACTCAATTTCGGCGGCTTTAATAAAAGGAGTGTTTATTATGTGTGAAATATCTAATGCCTTGTATGAAATAGCTATTGAGGAATATTTGAGTTATATGGGGGTATTATAATGGCTTATAATGGATATATAACACCGTCTACAACAATAACTTTATACTCTAACTGTCCATTACCGTCTAATTATGAACACACCTTATATTTTAGTAGTTTATCAGCACAGACTTCTTATTTTAATGGTTTGAATAAAACACTGTATGCTAATAATACATATAATGTTATAAGTGAGGGTGTAATAAGAATAGGTGATACAATCAATAATGTATTTAATAAGTCCTATATGTCTTTTATAAACGCTAACAGCAACTTTGAAAATAAGACATTCTATTGTTTTATAACCGATGTTGTGTATATAAATAATAACTGCACTGAAATACATTATGTAATAGACGTTATGCAGACCTATATGTTTGAATACGCTACACTGTCTGGCGGTGTTTTAGCTTTACATAAAAAGCAGTTTGTTGATAAAACACATATACCTTTGGCAGATGATGTATTATCTAACGGTGTAATGCTAAATGATGAAGGAATTGATACAGGTATAGAGAATAAAGCCCATATTGAAATTAAAGATATGCCTAATTTTGGTAAAAGATTGATTGCACTTATATTTATGACAGGACAACTCAACCACGCTTCTAATTTAGACAGTGATACAAGTATACCTAATGATTTAACACCGAAAGAAATTACACTAACAAACCAACAAACAATTATTGTCGTTAAAACACCCGATAATCATGTTTACAATTACTCAAACGAAAGTAATACGAGTGTTTTAGCTATAGCTGAAATGGATAGATATATGTTTAATCCTTTAACAGTGAGTTATGTTGAAATATATGACAGTAATGGTCATTTAGATACAAATGGTATAGACCCCGGAATAACGGGCAGTAATCACGGTTATAAATCTTTAGTGCGATTTTTAGATATTGTAAATGCCCTTGGTAAAAGTGAAAGTATAGTTAAGGTTGTGTTAGTACCTCACTATATAATGAGTAAAGACCCGACTTCTGATACAACATTAAATTATCTGTTAGAAAGCCATGGTGAAGTTACATCATTATATGGTACGACAATTACAATAGGCAGCACTGTTGACGGTTATACACCTAAAAATAAAAAGTTAATGTGCTATCCATATAATTATTATGTGTTAGATAATAACGAGGGTCAGCAAAAAACCTATAAACCACAATTTTTCAATAATGGGTCTTTAACTTTTCGTGGTATTTCTTGTATAGCAGAGGGTGGTGTTATAATTTACCCTATAGATTATTACAATTCAAACTCTAATGATATAAATAACGGATTACAAAAAACAATAGCACGACAAATGCCTTATGTAATATCTTCATATAAGGATTGGCTTGCAAACTCTACAATATCAAGAAATATAGGGTTGCGTAATAACTTTGTTAATAGTGTGTTAAGTATATCATCGGGTATATTAGGTGGTTCAGGTGATTTAACCGATTCATATTCAGAATGGAATAAAAAAGCTGTTAAGGCAGAGCGTGAAGGTAAAACCTTTGATGAACCTACACCTAAAAAAGGTAGTATTGCAGGTAAAGCTGGGTTTATAGGTAAAGCTATTGGTACAACAGCTAATGCTATGGGTAACACATACAATTATATATCCTCACTGGCTGCACAAAACGCCGAGCATAAAGAAGTACCTAATTCACTCGTTGGCGTATTTGATGGTTATATGAATTTATGCTCTTCAAGGTATAGTTTCACTTTATATAATATGACAGTTGCAAATCACATAGCACAACGCATAGACAATTATTTTTCAGCGTATGGTTATAAAATAAACGACTGGAGACAAGTTAAATTAAAGGTAAGAGATAACTGGACTTTCGTTAAAACAGCAGGATGTGCTATTGAACCTGAACATATACCGACTATGTTTGAAGAACAAATCAATAAAATATTCGATAATGGAATTACTTTTTGGTCTAATACAAGTGGATTTATGAATTATGGTGACTGGACAAATAATTAAAGAGGTGGTATAATATGAATAAGAAAAAGGGAACAGAACAACAGCCTTGGGGATTGCTATTACCCTCTATAACTAACTCTTTATTTAATGAAAGTCTGTATAAGAATAATAGACAATTTCAGCACTATTATTTAATGTTGCTTGAAATGGCATTATCACGGTTTGAGTGGTTTAATTTACCTAATGATATAAACGAGCGGTTTTTAGAATGGTGCTTGATTACTACTGGTGGATGTATCTTATTTAGAGATGATGACCTTGCTGATGAAGATGACCCCGAAAATACAGGCTTTTTATCTTTACGGTTTACTTACGCTAATGGTACGCTTGATGTATATAGAGACCCTATATATAGAAGGGCTATTGCTGATAATGGATACCAAAATGCAGACCTCAATAAGAATAACTCTGTTATTGTTTATAATAACAGATTGAAAACACCTTGTGAGACAGCATTGAGATTGTATGCAGAGCGACTGGCTAATATAGACCGTACTATTGATGTAAACATAAATGCACAAAAGACACCCCTTATAATAGTAGTTAATGAGCAATCGCAGAGACTAACACTTGAAAACCTTTATAAAAAGTATATAGGTAACGAAGATGTGGTGTTTGTAGATAAGGGATTAAATACTGATAGTATTAAAGTATTAAAAACAGATGCCCCCTTTATAGCTAATCAGTTAATGGACTTAAAAACGGCTATATGGAATGAAGTTTTGACATACCTTGGTGTTGGTAACACAATGGTACAGAAAAAAGAGCGTCTTATAAGAGATGAAATGCAGAGTAATATGGGTGGTGTGTTTGCTAATAGATTTGCACCACTTGCAGAGCGACAGACGGCAGCTGATAAGTTTAATAAAATGTTTAATCAGAATGTCAGAGTGGATTTTAGAAGTGATGAAACAATACCTTCAAAATCTATTGATACAGATACTATTGAGGGTCACGGTGATTTGTATGGTGTAAACCGTCAATTACCTAACGAAATGAGGGATGATGGTAATGAGTAAATACACAACCGAAGTCCGTTTTTTGTGTGAGTATTTTGCAGAACCCCGTAGCAGTGAATACGAAACCCTACGGGGTGTCCGTAAAATAGATAAAATAGTTGATATAGCACGAGAGGATATATTTGATTTTGATTACCCTATATTTGATGAAAATTACCGTGCTGTTTTAGAAGATAAAATATTGAAGCATTATTACACGAGGGAAATTGCGTGTGAGACATTTGGTGAATTTCAACTTATGCTGTCAGCCAAACTGAATGATATTATGCCTCGATATAACAAACTCTATGCTTCTGAATTGTATGAAAAACTAATCAATCCATTATCAAATATGGGATATGTCAATACTGATAGAACCACCAGAAGCGGAGCAGACAGTACTATTGACAATGGATATAGTAATAACAAGTTCAGTGATAACGGTTTAGACACTGTAAAACGCACACAAGAGCGAAATGAGCAACAGGGTGGCACTGATACAACAACCGCCCATAATAATGATAATATAAAGTATAATAATGAGGATACAAGTGTTCGCACCCCTAATTTACAGGAAGTGCAGAGTAATACAGGGTTTAGAAATAGCACTAATAGCAGTGAGAATACAAGAACCCCTAACCTTGAAACAATAACAGCGAGCGATAGTAAAAATGTAAGAACACCTGAACTAACAACATACACAGAGGGTTCAGATAGCAGTACAAGAACCCCTGATTTAACCGAAACAAATAGCGGTAATGATGTTGTTACTAATCAATACGGTAAAACCACAACAGACGCACAAACAGTAGACGGAACAAACAAGTCTACAGACTGGGATATTTTATCAGAAACACCGCAGGGTGGTCTTAATAATATCACAGGTGGGTCTAATAGTATTACACCGTCTAATGTCGGACAGCCTCCTAATGGTAGCAGTGGTACATTATATGCGACAGCTATTGATGAAAAAACAAGTTATAATGTAACATCAGCGGGTACAAAACAGCAAACAGAGGGCGGTAGTGACACTAACACCACGGCACACGGTCATATTGTTAAAAACACGGGTACTGAGCGTAATGCAAGCAATAACACCGAACAGAGTATAACCACTGGTAGAGAGACAAACTCAAACACCGCAAGCGATTATACGACTTCACGGGGTACAGAGCAAACAACCGACAATTCAACCGCAAGGCAAGAGGACGGCTCGACAGGGTATAGTAAACAAACGGGTACTGATACAAATTATAGTAAGAGGATAGAGGAAACAAATAAAGCTGGCGACACTGTTAGTAATGTGGAATATGGACGGACTAATAAGGCTAACGGTTCAGATACAGAGGAAAATACAAGAAATAGAAGCGGTAATAATAACACAACCACTGGTAATGTAAGGCAAAATAATTATGGTAGTCTTGAAGAATATTTGAGAAAAACCACGGGTTATAATGGAATATCACAATCTAAATTATTAAATGAGTTTAGAGAGACATTCCTTAATATTGACCTTATGATTATAGAAGATTTGCGCTGTCTGTTTTTTGGTATTTTAATATAAGAAAGGGTTGATTTATATGCTTTATTACGGAGATTTTAGACTGTTTTGCCAAAAGGTGCTGCCTACCGTTTATGATGACAGCCTCTCCTATTATGAGGTGTTATGTAAGCTAACAAGGGCTATGAGTGATTTCAGCACCGATTTAGAGGGGTATAGCGGAGACATTGAACAATTAAAATCAGATGTTGATGAATTAAAAAGACGGGTTGATGAGGAAATAGAAAACATAAATCAGCGTATAGACGATATTTATGATGAAATACCCAGTGAAGATGACATTGTAAATATAATCAACCGTATTTTTAATCAGATGTTGGAAGATGGCTCTTTTCCTGATTATGCTATTATAAATAAGCTGACAGGGTATAATAAGAGTGTTAAAACTAATATGGGTATTTCCCGTGTGGGTGTTATACAGGCAACAGGTGCAACTGTTAATGGGTTATGTATAGCTAATGGTAATTTATATACATTAGTAAATGAAAATAACACCACAACCCTTAGAAAATACACTACCTCATATAATTTATTGGGGTCTGTGGTTTTTGGTGAAAATACTTATGCTAAAACCGTTACTTATGATTACCAAAACAATCGTGTAATGTGTTTGGATAGTAAAAACAAGTATATTTATTATATAGACCCTTCTGATATGATTATAACTGGTGTTCTTAAATATAATAGGTATGTTAATGAGTTGAGTAATATAGTAACCTTTGATATATTCAAATCGGGAGTGTATGCCTTTACAGTGCCTTATAACACAAATGATTTGCTTATATATAGTTATAATGAGACCTCTAATATTTACAAACTCTTTGCTAATTACACTTTACCCACTCTCGGCGGTCTTAATATAATTGATACAGCAACCTCTAATAATATGTTATGTATACTCGCAGCACCTGAAAACATTGGTGATAAGTACAACAACGCAACACTCTATTTATACAGAACAGACTACGGCTTCATTAAACGGATTGTATTGCCTAATAATATCAAATATACAGGTGTTACAGTTGGTGTAACAGATGTTGATGATATTTCAGGATTTTACTTTACAAGTGAAAACGGTGGTGTGTATTATATGTCTTGTGATGATGATATAGCCCAAATACCTTCTGAATATAATGGATTTGTTAATTCTGATACCCTAATAACTTATTCACCTGATGAATATGGATATGTTGAAGATGTAAGCACTTATAATGACGGTAATGATGACTATGTAATACATTTTCCTAAACAGTTTTACACGGCTAACATAGGGAGTAATATTGATAGAGTGAATATCGGCACGGCTATTTTAGACGATAATATCGGATATTTCTATTTAATAGACGGTGCTACACCTAAACTGATATATAATCTTATTACGCCCACGTTTGCCCTTAAAATCGCCTACAGCGTATCAAATAGCGGTCAGTGTGATTTTACCTATTACGAATATAAAGACGGTTATACGGTATCTACAGGCGATTTAGCAGCGTTCAAAACCAATATAGCAACATTACTCATTGGTAAAATATCAAATTGGGTATCAGCTAACGGTTATTATAATCAGTATATTTACATAGGTTTATTAAACAGTAAATACAAGAGCGGTTGCTTGTATAGCACACCTGAATATAAAGGTACTCCATACAACACCATTGCCTGTATACCACTCAACTATACCAATGATGACCGTATCCCTGTTGGTATCACAATAACAGCATCACCAAATCAACTCGGTACAACATTACAAACTTCGCAGAGTACACAGAGTGTTGGCGTGACAACCTTATCGGGTGCAAGTATTTATCAATACATATCACAGAATGTATTATTAAATGGAAGTCCTTTACAGAGTGATGTTCTTACGGTTACTGTTAATGGTTCTACAGTTAGTGTGATTGGTGTATTCGAGAATGACGGTGTATATACAGGTGGATTCACTGTTAGAGGTACTACAGGTACTGTTAGTAGTGATTTGTATATACCTATTACTGTTAATGCTGTATCACCAGAACCCCCACAGCCTACAAGTATTATTACTGGACTGCCTGATGTTGGTGAACAAGTGACAGAAACGGCTATATTACCTAAAAAATCAACCGCATCTTCAAGTACCGCCCCTACAAATTCATTTTCTTACACGTTTGAAACATATAACGGTGACTCTAATGGTGAGTTTGTAATTTATACATATTCTAAGTCACTTGTAAATAGCCGCTATAATAGTTGTTTTGTTATTGACACAGAACATCCTTTCAGTTTATCACAGTCGTTTATAGCAGGTAAATCAACTGTAAATGTAACATCTGGCGGTACTTTATACGGTGCTATAATCAGAAAAGCCGATTTAGACTTGTATACAGGAAATTTACAAGAACAGGCAACAGCACTAACAAATTACGAAACACCACAAGTTCTATCTGTTTATGGTAATGTTACAGACAACACTTATTTATTAACACAGACAGTAATGCCATTAGACCCTGACAATACATATTTTCCTGCATTATTTGCGGGTTCTTTCGCAAATAAGAGTGCTTACACTGGCAAATACTGTACTGTTACAATCAGTTAAACAGATGAAGGGCGGCAACCCTACGGGTTGCCGCCCTTCCTTTCTACTATTCATTTCAACCTCTTAATATATAAGGAAATTCCTTTAATAACACACCGCCCTCTATTTGTGTGTTTTTCAGGTTGCTCGGTATCTGCAAATTTATATCAAAATTCTCTATAGTCCTCATAAAATATGGATACTTAATTACTTCTTCAAATGATAAATTACACGGTTTTTTCTCATTATATAACCCTTTCATAAAACATAATTCGTCATAATTTAATACAATGTGCTTAATATCGTTATTTTCATCTAATACATAATTTAATTCCAATTCTTTATTTGCTATATATAAAACAACGCACCTGTCGCATATTATCTCACGGTACTTGTCAATATTCAAACTAACTGTAAATAACTCTACGCATCTCTTACCCATACCTGCACATTTAATACTATCTTCTGTAAACTCTAATAATCCGTTATTTAATACACCTTCAATATATGTCTTTTGTCTTATAAATCTTGCTTGTTCCCATTCACTTTCTAACTTCCAACAACTAAAATTACTATCGTGTATCTTTACATCGTATTTCTTAGCTAATTCTAATACTTCTTCTTTAGTCAAATCAACGTGTAAGCTATCTGTATCAGCATATATAAACCCTCTTTTATTTACACCAAAATAGAACTTTTGGGCTGTTCTTATAGTAAAATTCCTTGCCCAACTTGTTATGGCAGCTGCTACAGGTACATAACTCCATGCTAATTCAGAGGGTGTTTCATCTACTGTAAACCTTAATATACCATCCTCGTCTAATCTTGCTATGGATTTATACCTTATAGGGTTTCCACCAAATTTACCATATAAACTATTCAAAAAGAGCTTTGCTATTGTTCTGAGTGCTTTATTCTTTTTTACAGTGGCTTTTATTTTTTCATTTTTCCATTTTTCTATATAATCATCAAATAAACAAAAACAGCTATTAAACACAATTTTCTTTGTTATCTTATAGTCATATACATTATAATGTTCAACAAATAGCCTTAAATCAGCACAGGTTAATACTAAATTTACTTTATAAGGTACTACACTCGGACTGCCATCTTCATTTATAACAACTCGTTCTTTTAATTCTTTACCTGTTTTTATGTCGATAGGGTTAGACGTTGTAAGCATTTTGTTAGACTTATAATTTCGACTGTTTTTTAATTGTATAAAGGGTAAATAACCGTCTTTAATCTCAAATCTACATTCTAACTCAACAAAATAATACTCTTTATGTAATAACCTCGATAACTCCCATTCATCTGTATATTCCTTTAATGTTTTACCGCTTAAATCTAAATCGTGTTCTACTCTTATTGGTTTTCCAACAGGAACTTCGTGGTCTAACATACAACTTGGGTATAAACTATTAACATCTAAAGTACAACCGTGTGTGTAGTGTCCTGACTTCTTATTATAGCCTAAATTGCTATAGTCATATTTCACATATTCAAGGTTTGTGATAGAGGTCTGTACCTTTAATTGTTTGTTTAATAATCTATTTATAAAATCATCGTAATGCTGTATACTTGAAATATCCGTGTTTTCCTTACCTTCCACACAATAACACCATCCGCCTCTGTATGACTTTCTAATAAGTGAGTCATAAGTTTCATCTGGCACATCATCATCAGTGTAATTGAGGTCGGGGAATTTAGCCTTAAACTCGCTATAATACATTGTTCTCTTAAATTCCTTCAAACAGGTACTGGCTATTGTCAAACCTACACCATCTATTTCACGCATAAAAATATATAAACAATCTCTTAATATCTTAACATCTCTTGCTATGTAATCTTTTTCTTGTTCTGTTAATTCGCCATTTTCGTGTCTATCGCCTTTATAATCTATTTTTCCTTTAGTAATACTTAATCCAAAATCTTTTGCTGCTTTATCAATCGGTAAAGGTATTAACTTATAACTATCCTTGAATATAAATATTCTATTTCCCCATCTCACGCATATATAGTACCATTGATTTTTATCTGTTATTAAATAATTCATCGTTTTATCTGTATAGAACCAATCTTCATCAAAATTACTCTCAAAGCCGTTTTTAATCAACCAACTCAATATAAAAGAACCGTCAAACTTAACATTATGATAAAATATATCAACAATACCTATACTATCTAATAACTCTTTTTCGCTTTTATCTGTTATATTACTCGTATCAAATCGTTCTGTGTTTTCGTCTGGTATTGCACGACAATCTCTGAAAAAATCAGAGATTGAAGTGCTGATAACGGGTTCATCTTCTTTAATGTTTAATAACGCAGCTGCCCATACCTCTGTATGTCTCTGCACTGTTATATCTTCATCAACAGTTGTCTCAAAATCAGCTGCATAAATCCCACATCGGTGTAAAATAGTGGGTCTTAATTCAATCATAACACCACTCTCATTTTATATTATTTTTTCCCTTTACCTTTTCTTATATACCCTATAAGTTTACTGGTATACGCATTTCTCCAGTCGCTTGTATCAATGTTTGCTTCTTGAAACATATTAAATTTCTCAATAATACCACTAACATCACCTGTATACCCTAAATCCCTAAATAATTCGTGTATCCACGAAGCAAATAATTCAGGGTAATATAAAATATCCAGACCCTCGGGGGTGTTTTTCGCTAATGCGTTTGCCACATCATCATTAGTGAATCCGTTAATAAAGGCTTTTTTAATAGCGTCTGTTAATGTTCTATAAAATATATCTCTTACTATCTCCCAACTCGGATGTCCTCTAAACCCATCTTCTATTGTAGCTAAAAATACCTGTACTATGTTTATATGCTCGTCTAAAAAGAGTTGTTTTATGTTATCTGACCAATCTACATCACTTAAATATTTTTCAACATTATCCATATATATTTTAACTACTTCCTGCTGACTTTCATTACCTTTCATATCTGCCCTTGATTCCAATAAACCATACGCAAACGAATATAAATCACTCGGTATTACAAAACCTTGTTCAGATATAACTTTATCAATTTCAGGCATTATGTACTCAATATCTTGTTCTGTAAATCTCGTATTCTTTTTTAATTTTTCAATAATAGCTTCTTTACTTCTATTACCTATCTCTAACTGTGCTATATAAGTCTCAATTTGGGGTGTTATTCCTAAGAATGGTGACACATCACCATATAACTCTTGTTCCTCAATAAATTTTTGCGCCTTACCTTCAACATATTCATAAATCTTTTGTACATCATCATTTTTTCGTGCTTCTTCAATAAGTGTATTATATTTATTTACAATCTCATTTATAGCTTCGTGTATCGCACTGTTTAATTCCAACTCACTCTTACCTTCACTTTTGAACTGTCTTTTTAATTCGCTCTTTCGTTTTGCTATTTCTTTATCTCTTTTATTCTCTAATGTCTGTACTGGATTTTTATATCTTGCTTTTATAGCTCTTACTCTTTGTTCGTGTTCCTTTTTTTCATCTGCTAATCTCTGGCGTGCTTCTTTTAATTTAGCTGTATATTCGTCTTTATCTTTACTTGTCTCTCGTTTAATCTCTGCTACTCTTTTATTATATTCCTTTTTTTCTGCTGCTAATCTCTTTTTCGTATCCTTTGGTACGTAATCAAACAAATCATAAATATCTAATTCCTGCTGTATCGCTTCGAGCCTTTGTTCATAATCTTCTTTTGCTTCTGACAATCTTTGTTCTCTATTCGGTTCTCTTCTATATTTTTCAATATCTTGCTGTAATTGTGTCTTACGCTCTTCAAAACTCTGATTTTCACGGTTTAGTTCTTGTTCTCTTAATTCATCTATACGGGGGTTTATTCTTTTTCTAATATCTGCCATCTGACTTCCTACTGTTTTCCCTTTTGTAATTTTAGTATATAACTCGCCTATGGTAACACCCTTTTTATCTGATACATCGTATAAACGTCTTGAATATGAATTTGCTAACTGTTCTATAACATCACTTACTTCTATTTTACGGTCATTCCAATTTTCATCTTTTACTGTTCTTCCTGCTGTTAATCCTTTTACAACTGTCGGGTTTAACTTTATAATATCTTCTGCTACGGCAATCAATTCATCTCGTTTTGTTATTCTTACATCGCTGTCTGTTGTTAATGTGGCTAAATATTCAGGATTGCTTATTCTCGTTCTGCGTGAAAAATTACTTTTTGTCATTCCGCTCGGTGCGTCAAATGGGGTGAATCCTCTTGTTCTTAAAAATCTATTAGTCTCTGATAACTCTTTATAATAAGGTAAAAGGTCACTGATTTCTTGTAAGCGCTTCTGTGTTGTGCTTTTGCTAATCAACTCATCATACACACTCGTTGGTATATGATACCCTTGTCTCTCTGTTTTTTCGTAATCACTTATGACCTTTTCCCTTATTTCCTCTTTTTTACGGGTGCGTGCGCCTTTACTGTTAGCCATTTAGAACATCTCCTTTTACTACAATACATAAATCTGAATATTCCTCAACTCTGTCGTTAGTTATATCAAACAGCCAAAAGAATAAATCAGATTTCGATGCTAAATATCCAATATCTATTATATCATAATCACTTGTAATAATCAAATCATAGTCCTCTAAGTAATAATAGGGCTTTAATAACCACTTACCAAACACCTTCGCATAGTGGTGACACTTGCTAAAATCTTTCGTTAGAAGTGTGTATTTCAACAAGTCATAAGTATTTTTATCTGCTTGTGTTACACCGTGAATATAACTATTATAGCGTTTGTAGTCGTTATTAAACTCTAATTCCTTTGTCTTTATACTCTTATTTCTGATGTAGCGTTTATAGTATATACTTATTCTGTCAATCATATCGTCTATTACTTTACAAGAACTACTAACTCTGTTACACATTACCATAGCATTATTTTTTACTAACTCGTTATTACATTTAATAATAGCATACCACTTAAAGGGGTCTATCTCTACTACGCCAATCTTAATTGTGTATTCTGTGAATGTCAATGGTTTACTTTCGTATTGTATTGTCATAGCTTCTGTTGATGATAAAATCTTCTCGCCTGTTGCGTCTACCATTGTTAGAGCGTTATCCACTATGGGTTTAATGTTTGCGATAAACATTCTGCTCTGGGTGTGTTGGATTGTCTCCTGCTCTCTCTTGTAGTTACTAACTACGTCCATAATCTTACCTCTGACTTCTGGTGTTAAATTTTTCATAACACTACCTCCTAAATGTTTTAGTATCTTAATTATATATCAATTCAATGTAAATGTCAATACTTTTTTCAATACCATAAACCTATAGACTTATAATGCCCGTGAGCGAGTGCCTTTTAATGAAAAAACACCGAGCCTGCACTGATGCAAGCTCGGCGTTCTCAACAGCCTTATACTCTTATATAATAAGTAAACGCCCCCCTGTCATACAGGGGGGCGTTCTCAACTGTCAACCGATAAAATTTGTGGTATAGTGCCCTTTGTACCCCAAGAACATAGTGTTGATAATAATACACTTCAAGTTATAATCGCTAAGCTTCCTGTTTACTAAAAGCCTGTCTAAAATGAAATAACCCGCACCCTTATATTCCTTATGTCCAAGGCGTGCCGTATCCCCTGTGTCGAACTTATAAGCCGAAAGTGCCAGCCTACGGGCGGCTATCTCATCCTCAGTAAAACATAGAACTTCCAAAGTCATCGAGTTTACAGCTTCCTTATGCTTCTCAATCCAAACATCGATAAGTGTGTATTGTTCTTCATGATAAACATCTAATATCTCAAATGGTACATTCTCTACCTTTAACACTACGTACTCAGCGCCTTTAATCATCTTGTTCCAAGACCTAAACCTTGCGCTCTCAACCTCGGTGTTTTCAACCTCGGCGTTTTCAACCTCGGCGTTCTCAACCTCGGCGTTCTCAACCTCGGCGTTCTCAACCTCGGCGTTCTCAACCTCGGCGTTTTCAACCTCGGCGTTCTCAACCTCGGCGTTCTCAACCTGCGGCTCGGCGTAATGCACCTGACCCTCACTCATACCATACTGCGCCAAAATACCTGCAAATAAACTGTTCAGCATAATAATGCCTCCTAAAATAATATTTTACAAATACCGTCCTCCGACTGCCCTGTATCCCTGCGGCGGTCGGTGGGCTTCTTTGTTATATTTATATTACCATAATACAAGCAAAATGTCAACATAAAAATTACTACAATAATGTAATAATAATTACAAATCCGTCACCAAATATCGGGGTCGGCGGTAGAGGGTATAGGGCGTGTGAATGAATGTCACGATGGGACGGTAAGGGTGGAGTTGGTAAATAATGGTAAAATGACAAGTCGGGAAAAAATGGAAATGGATGTGAAATGGTAAAAATTGGTAATGAAACAAATCGGGAAAAATGTGTTATAGTTCAAATATGAAAAAAGTGAAATGGGGGATTGAAAATCTCAAATTGCATCTCTATATGCAC
>JAEEGK010010802.1_pt1 | contig 21018 bp, 16 predicted proteins | sample 8958771 | NCBI WGS metagenome assembly JAEEGK01 (sample SAMN16246547, study PRJNA631951) | gut metagenome | biome: gut microbiome; feature: rumen; material: SC-attached | host: Bos | place: Iran: Karaj | collected 2018-10
CCGCCGTCACCCTCCGCGACTGGCTCCATTCAACATCCAACATTCAACATTCAACATTAAAGTTCATCGCCCACTGCGAGGCCGACAAGCCCCGTATGCCTCTCGCCAGCGCCCTGCAGCCCGGACAAGATGCCGTGGTGCTCATCGGTCCCGAGGGAGACTTCTCGGAAGAGGAGATAGCCCTGGCCCTCGACTGCGGGTTCCAACCCGTGAGCCTCGGCCCCAGCCGCCTCCGCACCGAGACCGCAGCACTCTACGCCGTCACGGCCTTCAATTTAATCAACGACAGATAGAATATGGTAGTTAAAGAAGTTAAAAAAGCTAAAGAAGTTAAAGACAAATGCACGAGACGGCACTATTGTCTTAGCTCCTTATCTTCTGTATCCTGTCTCCTCTTTTTATTTTTCACCTTGCACCTTGCACCTTGCACCTTGCATGCCCAGCCCCAGCTGGCCCTCCTCAAATACGGCGGTGGCGGCGACTGGTACGCCAACCCCACCTCCCTCACCAACCTCATCGCCTTCTGCAACCAGGACCAGCAGATGGGACTCAATCCTCAGTATGCCACGGTGGATGTGGGCAGTAACGAAATCTTCAACTACCCCTTCCTCCACATGACCGGCCACGGCAACGTGGTCTTCAGCGACCGCGAAGCCCAGAACCTCCGCACCTACCTCATCGGTGGCGGATTCCTCCATATCGACGACAACTACGGCATGAAGGACTTCATCATGCCCCAGATGAAACGCGTCTTCCCCGAGCTGGAGTGGGTCGAGCTGCCCTTCTCCCACCCCATCTACCACCAGAAGTACCAGTTCCCCAACGGCCTGCCCAAGATCCACGAGCACGACAACAAGCCTCCCAAAGGCTATGGCCTCATCTGGGAGGGACGACTGGTGTGCTTCTTCTCCTGGGAGTGCGACCTCGGCGACGGCTGGGAAGACCCCGACGTCCACAACGACTCACCGGCCACACGACAGAAAGCCCTCCGCATGGGTTCCAATATCATACAGTATGTTTTTTCAAATTGAAGCCAGATGAAAAACAACAAATTATTCAGCCTACTCGGGCTATTCGGCCTACTTGGAATCGCCTGCCTCATCTCCGCAGCCACAATGGCGAAAGGGCCGAAGAACGGCGCCATCGCCTACCCCATCAAGGGTGAATACAGCAAGCTCATCGTCAGCAACGCCTTCGACGTGTCGTTCAGCGACACGGTCCGCGAGGCCATGGTCACCATCCCGGAAGACTTCAAGAAACAGGTAATTGTCGAGGTCAACGGTGACTCGCTCCGCGTCGCCTTACGCGGCAGAATCAAACTCAAGAAGCGTCCCACCGTGGTGCTGCCACGCAACGACCGGATCAACGACATAGAGCTCAACGGCGCCGCCACCCTCAAGACCAACAAACTGGAAAACGACATGGTGAACGTCTATCTCACCGGCGCTGCACAGTTTCGCGGCGACATAATGGCCAAAGAGGTACACATCGAAATGGAGGGTGCTTCCGACTATAAAGGACACCTCAGCACCGAGAATCTCTTCGTCAACCTTGCTGCCGCCTCATCGCTCGAGATTCGCGGCCGTGTCTTCTTCAAGATGACTGTCACGATGATAGAAGCTTCGAGCCTCGACGCCGAGAAACTCGAGGTGCGCCGCATCGAGGGCTCCCTCGACGGCGCCAGCAACGCCATTGTCTGGTGTACCGAGCGCATGGTGGTGCCCGTCAGAAACGCCAGCAACCTCGTCTACATAGGCCGCCCCCTGGTGGTCAACTGCCCCACTTACGACGTCTCCACGGTCACCCACAAACAGCACTAACTCAGAGCCCTTCCGATTAGTCTTTCTTCCGCTTGACGGTCCACAGAGCGTCGAGCCAAATGGGTCGCCAGGAACGCAGACCTGATGACCAATAAGGATTTCTGCCATCGGGGGTACCCCAGGAGAGGTCGGCACTGGCGGGACCACCAAGTCCATGCCCGAACATATCCCACAGACGACGGTCGTCGGGACTTGTTATCAACCTATCTCCGAGTTTGTGGCGGGTGGCATTCACCGCGACGGGCTTCAAGGCTCGGAGGTTCACCGTGTCGGGCATCAGGGCGATATTGACCATGGCGCTCTCCATGAGTTGTATCTCGGCATAATAGAGCGACGTACCTCCCAAAAGGACAGACAGCGTGTAGGTACCCACAGGGGTCCAGCCGATGGAGAAGTAGCCCTCCTCGTCGCAGAAGGCGACGGCCTTGGCCAAGCCCTCTTGCAGCAACTGCACCTCACAGGCGGTCTGGGGTTGCCCGCTGGCGGCGTCCGTCACACGGCCTTCCATCCACACGCTGTCGGTCTGGGCATTCAGGCTTCCTCCTGATCCTACCACATATATTAGAAATACCAAAAACTTCAGTTTCTTCAATATTCTTTTCATGGCTTTGATAGTTTTCCGTTAAGGAGACGCAGGGGCAAGGTGTCGATGGGGACGGCATTGTAGTGTCCCCAGAAATCGGGGCTGAAGTCGCTGCTCCCAAAAGCCCCGGCGAGGGTCTGCGGACACACCGGGAGGGGTTGCTCCACGACAGCTGCAGGTGTGGGCGAGAAGTCGGTAAGCACCCAGTCGAGACACTGCTGCCAGTGCTGCGTCTGACCATCGTGGCCGCGGCCGCGCGACTCGAGGTGATAGCTCTTGGTGTTGAAATAGCGAGTCAGCGTATAGCGCCCGTCGCGCACCTCGTAGGTCCACACCGACGAGTCGGCATCCACGACCATCGTGTTGTAGTACCAGTTGACCCAGGCATCGTCGGGAGCCTGACAGCGCAGGGGCATCTGCGAGGTGACGAGACGCACGAGGGCGAGGTCGCGCTTGCGGATGGTGTACTCGTAGCGTACCCGCGCCTTGGTCCTGCGGCTGGGACCCACAGAGCGTACAAAATAATAGTCCTCGCCATCGGCAGCAAACTCCTTCAGCGGCTCGAAATCGTGCTCTTTCAGCATGCGCCTGGCGAGGGCGAAGCTGGCCTGCGGGGTGGCCACAGGGTCGAAGAAGTCCTCGTCGTCGGCATAGGAAAGCATCTGGTCGCAGCCAAGGCTCTTGATAACCTTGGATTCGAGAAGCTTGCGATCGTAGACCACGAGGCGGTGGCGGAGGAGCGTCTTGAGGTTGCTCTCCATCTCGCGCTGCGTGGGGTCGAGAATGTAGCCGCGCTTGTCGGCATACTTGGAATAGGGGCTGCGGCGGACGCTCATCACAGCCTCGTCGAAGAGGAAGAGCTCGCCGTCGACGGTGCGCCAGTCGCGGTAGAAGAAGGTGGACCAGGCGGTTCTCTGGTGGTAGTTGCCATTGATGTGCGCCACCACCTCGTTCAGCAGATGGCGCGAGGAGCGGAAGCTGGTCACCTCGACAGCTTGGAGCTCGACCACCTGGGCCCTGAGGCGCACATGGCCGTTTTTCTGCAACTGGGCGACGGTGGCCTTTTGGCAGATGTGACCTACCGAACGTATGACTATGGTATCGTGCTCATGACCGGGAGGGAGCTTCAGGTCGTAGTCGCCGTTGTCATTGCAAGAAACGCCGACGGAGGTGCCCTGCAGCAGGATGGTCGCATAGGGCACACCCCGGCCCTCCGCAGTCACCCGTCCATGCAAGGCAATCACCTCCTGCGTCCATGTGGTGGCGGGCAGCAGGAGCAGTATCGCCAGGAGAGATGTCAGTCTCCGCTTCATATTAATATAATACACCCTTTTGAGACAAAACTGACACAATGGGTGAAAAAATTATTTTTTAGGCTCCGTCCAGAAGGTATTAACATGGTTGACGGTGTCGGCATAGTAGCGTTCCTCGTCGCTGAGGTGGGCACTGTCGAGGTACCACGGACGGTGGATGGCGGTGCAGTTGCCGGCCACACGGATGCGGTCGCCTGTGTAGTGGTGGCCTATCTGGGTGTTGGGCTTGTGGAGACAGAAGGTGGTGTCGATGGGAGCGAGGTAGAGGTCGTCGCCTAAGGGCTTCTGCCAGAACTGGCTTTCCCATTCCACGACCTTCTGCTTCTGAGCATAGCAGTCGGGCAGGTCGTCGATGCGGAGGGCGTTGCCCACCTTGGCGGTGTAGGGGCGGGAGACAAGGATGCGGTAGAAGCGCTCGAGGAAATCGTCGGGGCACTCGTCGGGCAAGTAGAGGTCAGAGTCGGTATAGACGAAAAACCGATTGCGGAACTGCTTGTAGACGCCCGAGAGGACATACGCACGGAAACCGAGGTTCTCCTTCAGGCGGAAGACCTTGTAAGGCAGCGTCTCATAGTATTCGAGCAGTGGCGGATAGGTCGAGTTGTTATCGATAACGTAGAGATTAGTGTAGCCTCGTTTTTCGAGACACCCAATGAGATCGCGGAGGTAGGTGTAGTGGTTGAAATTGTTGATGATGATGGGGATTTGTTTGCAATCTTCCACCCTCCGTTCCGCAAAGAAGAAGTTGCGGACCTCGAGAGTGTAATAGTACAGATGGTACTTTACAAACCGTCGTATGGTACGAAACGTCATAAAAAGTCATGTTTTTCCGATGCAAAAATACAATTTTTTTCGGAATTGACAAAATATCTACGACTCACCGGTTCGCTCGTTGTCCCGCGTTGAAGCGTCTCCGAGGCCGTATATGAGCCAGCATCAATCATCAGAAACACATCACGTTATAGGCACTTTTGAGGTGCTTGATGTCGGTGCCGTTAGCATTTGAGACGATGCTGACGATGTCGAACCGCACGTTCTCCTTGCGGTTGTGGCTTTTCACGTATTCGTTGGCCAGCCGGATAAGCGACAAGCGTTTTTTATGGTCCACGGCCTTCTCAGGACGCAGGACATTGTCGTAGGCGCGGCTTTTTACCTCCACGATGACCAACTCGTCGCCGTCCAGTGCGATAAGGTCTATCTCCAGATGCCCCCGACGGTAGTTGTGCTCCAGGATGACATACCCTTTGTCCGTCAGGTATCGCGCCGCCATCTGCTCCCCCGTCTTGCCAAACTCCAGCGCCTCGCGCCGCTCCTCCGTCGTGCGGTTGTTTGCCCGTGGTGTGTGAAATTTCAGTAGTGCCATAAGACCTATTCATTACGATTGCAAAGATACGCACTTTTCCCGAGATGGCAAAATAATTCTATAGCGAAACATCGAAACAAAAAAAAAGGCCTCCGTGCGATATCGCACGGAGGCCCTGTTCTCGTCACAATCCTACTTGCTTATAGGAATTGACATTATTGGAATAATGGGAAGCGTACGAGCTTCAATGTCTGCTTTCCCAAACTCCATCCACTCTTTCCAGTCTGCCGCAATCACCTCTTCACCAAATTCGGCAATGGGAGCATCATCCTCCCTGACCCTCCAGCCATTTTGCGTACACACCCTATCCAAGAACAGCGGATCCGTGTCTCGATAATACGTTTGTCGACACAGCGTCAATGCCGCACGGGTCACTTCCTTGCTGTCATCTATCTTCCTCGCCAATTTCGACAAGGTATCCCTCGGGATGAATCGGTTCTGTCTGTATGACATATCATACACCATCGTCGAAGCCTCTATATCATGTCTGAAAAACACCTTATCAAAATATGGCGACTCGTTGAAATCCTCCCCCTTACTCAAACCATATCCAAATGAAGATTGTTTTGTGGGGCGTTCAAAATACTGATAGCCTATTACGCCATTCCTGTCGAAGAACGCATCTGGAAGATTGATGGAGTCAAAATCCCTGGAGATATACATTACGCCATAGCCTTCTTCATAATCTCTTCCTACAGGATAATAGCAATCCGTCTCCCGCTCATATCGGGTACAGGCAAAGAAGGCGGCCACCCATTTGCTATTGGTGATATCCAAGAATTCCGTCGCCAATCCGTAATGCTGAGCCAATGCCACGGTATTCACCATTACGTTCTGGGAGACCGAGGCAAACACAGGATGGGTCCATAACAAGAGTGTAAACTCACATATTTTAATGCGATGAGCTGCAATCTCCTCCTCTGTCGGATAGGTGCCATCTTTCTTCTTCCTGAATAGGGTAGGCTGGCAAGGAGCATGGTATTTGCTCTGTCCGCGATAGTATTTGAAAGGCGACTGCGACATCGGCATCAAACGCACAACCATATGGTTGTCCCTGTCGGACACAAACGAATAACGTCCCTCGTCCAAATGACTCGGCGACGGAATCTGAGACACAAAATGCAATGCCAGTTTGTTCTCCAACGCCGATATCTGTTCCACCACATCCATGATGGTGGGCATCTCGTCTATCTCAGCAGCACTGAACATCTTTCTACTCATTTCTATCGCTTGTGTTCCTCCAACGCACAAACCAGTTTCTTGGCTTCTTCATCTCGTCCCATCCTATATAAAATCTTTGCCCTCCTGATGGCGCAGCGCAAATACAAATCCCAGTTCCTGCACTCCTTGACATATCGTTCTGCCCGATAAATCTCACTCAATGCCGTCTCCAACCGACCCATCTTCGAAAAAATAACTGATATATCCATAATTATCATGGCCAATTCCGTCAAACAATGGGCCTGTTCTGCTTTCTCTGCCGCCTTGTTCATCAACTCCAAACCCTTCGGGTAGTCGCCATCCTCTATTGCAATTCCGCCCATGATCTGATATGGGTGAGCTTTCAACTCCGGAGCCTTCGCCAAACGGAGTGCTTCATTTGCATATTTCCGTGCTTCATCTTTCTTTCCTTCTTGCAGGTAGTAATCTGCTATCACCCCTGCGGCCGCAGCCCTGTCGTTGTCGTCTTCAAGGGCCTCAAAACTACGGATAAAATACCCCATCGCCTCTTCCGCTTTGCCCAGCTGAAATGTAGCTTGACCCAAATTCCGGTAGATGGCGGCACGTATCGGGCCTCTCACCGTCTCACGTTCCGCCAACTCCTGCGCCTGCTTCAGCACGCTCAACGCATCTATCGCACGGTAGGTCTGGAGATAGAACCCCGACTTGCCCAACAGCAGGTCTATCTGTTTCTCGATAGGTGTCAGCTCTATTGTTTCTTCCATCATGTCAAATATTTATCCTCCAGTCCTCTTCCGTCAGATACGGTTTCCCGAACACAGAGGTCATACTGGCATCCACCTTTTTCCATTGTCCATCGTCCGGCCTGCTCCTCTCCTTGGGACGAGGCTTCCCGGTATAGTTCTTCCACACAGCCCCTTGGGGACCGTCGGGGCAGCCCACATAATTGATCATCATATAATCCGCTATATGCTTCAAAGTGTTATATTCCGACCGATTCCTCATCCCTATCACCCGTCCCGCCTTCGCGCCTTCTGGTTCCTCCACACCGTCGTGAACAAACCAATACTTTCTCACGATGGTGTCACACACCTTTCTCCCAAGGGTGCTGTTCCATTCCTCAACAATCTCCGCCTGTTCCTTCGCATTGAAAACAACGTCGGGAACATCCGACAGCACCTCCACACCCTCCTTTTTCAAAGCCTCCTTCATCCTGGTCTTCGAGAAACCCTTGGGCTTATACTTCTCAAAAGCCTCTTGAAACACATTGTACCGGAATTGCGTCTGCTCCGCTATCTGCTTTGTTTTCCCTATCAGCTTATCCTTAATCCATATCGCCTCCCCTTCACGGAACAAATCGTAGTAGTATTTCGACTCTTCCGACGTAAAAGTGAAATTGTACATCCAGCACTTCGTACTCTCGCCTTTTCTTATATGCAGTGCATAACCGAACTGTGCCCCTGGGCGAGGAAAAGCCTGGAGCCCGATGGGAGTGATGTTCCCCTGCATATATTTATCGATATGCTGCGGAGGCGTAGGTTCATTATCACACACCGGGTCAAACACATACAACACTCCACTATGTTCCCCTGCTTCGTGGTAATAGTCATATTTGTCGGTGGTCTTATCATATTTGCAGGTGGCGAAAAACAGCGCTACGTCCAGACTGCTTGTCAGGTCAAGCACCTCTGTCTTCAGACCATAGTGTTGTGCCATACCTTCCACATCGACGAGAAAATGATGTCTGGCGAAGAACCGTGTTACCACAGGATGACTCTTCAACAGACGTTCGAACGCCACCAGCCTCATCCGTTGCAGGAACACCTGGGCATCGTTTGGTTCTCCCCTGTATAGTGTAGGGATACAAGGCTTCACCTCTTCGTTCTGTCCTCGATATAGGAAATGTAGAACACCGACTTCAGGAATCAAGCATTTCTCATCACCTCTCCCCGTCAGCACGGCCTCGTATGTGCCGTTCCTCTTTGACAAAAACTCCTTGTTGGCCGGAGTCAACTCGTGTGTAAAGTCACGCTTCAGCCTTGCCTCTTCGATTGCTTGCCTTACCTCCTCCAGTGTCATTGTTTTGTTATCATTTCTCGTTATCCTTGCCTTCCGGCAGTGCTTGCACATCATCCACGGGTGGCAGATAATCAGCCGCTTTCGTGGGAGAAATGACAGTATGGCCAACTCGTTGCTCCAGCTGCTTACGTGCATCACCCGCAATCTTACTGCCTTCACGAGCCACAGCAGCACTCTGTCGGAAGCCCTTCGGACTCTTGGATTTACTGATTTCTGTCACCGAGGCTTCAGCCAATGTATTCAAGGCCAACTCAATGTTTGTCATATTGTCGCGTAAATTCTCCTTCTTCAGGCCCTTGTAGTGTTTGTACTGCCTGGTGGTCTTACCACTCCATCCCTGTGTTATGATGTCGGTGAGCGAAGCATACTGCTGACCTTCCTTCACACCCGCTCTGTCCCATTCATCCGTCAGCTCTTTTCGAACTTCAATGCTCCGCAATCGCTGGTTAATCCATTTGTCACTATAGCCTAGCCTTCGATAGTCAGCATAAGCCTGCTCAAAGTTCAACTCTGGGTCCTGCATCTGATCCAGACGTTGTGCTGCCACCGAAGCCATCCACTGCTTGAATGGCTCAGCTTTGGGTGATGGAATACTCTGTATGAGCCGGAAAAGCTGCTTCGTGTCAGCCACATCCGTCAGGCGCATCTTACCGTCAGTGGCTCGCATCTTCAAAGCGTTACAATTTGTAACGGTTTCATCCCCCTCCTTCTTTAAACGGTTTTTAAGAACACGCCAGTAGGTCTGGGGATTCTCGCTCTCTGTCAACACCGCACAAACATCCACGATAGAGAAGTACCACTTCTCTTCTCGGTCATCCCATACAGTACGTACCTTTTTTTCTTCAAACAATTGTATCTTATGCTTCTGCGTCATATATAAAAACAATCCAATATAAACAAAACGATTCTCTCCACTTTTTATTGTGCCATGTTATAAACAAAAAAGGCCAGACCCCAATTGGTCCGGCCTCCCGTTTTTATCTATATGGTAACCATTATCTAATCGTTTGAGTGCAGAAACATGAACATCTTTTCCGTTCTTTTAGTTCTTGTTGAGATTCCACCTCCGCAAGCATCGCGATACGGCACAGTAAGATTTTCTCAAGATTTCTTCTTGAGTTTTTTATTTAGATTTCTTTGCGAAGCAAATCCGTAAAAAGCGAGCAAAGCAATGTGTCCAAAAACTATTGTCCATTATCGCTCACCTCTTCCCATACACCTCTCCCTCTATGTCTCCAGTGTGTGTCGCGGTTCCCCCGCAACAAGCCTAATCCGCCCAGCATCCCCATCCCACCCATTAGCCCCACTCCGCCCATTCGCCCCATCCCAATATCCCCAGTGTGTGTCGCGGTTCCCCCGCGACAACCCCGCGCCAGCCCACTTAGAAATGAGAATTTAGAAATCAGAAATCAAATCCGCCCATCAAACCCGCAAATGCCATCGTGTGCGGAGCGTCAGTCCCACCGCATTATCTTCGTTCTGTGGGACAGGTGCCTGTCCCCCGTCCCACCCGTCCTTTTTAATCCTTCAAACACCCAATCGGCACCACATACACTCCGTCCTTACGTCTATAAGCGTAAGCACCTGTTCCCGTCAGCACAAACATTTTAACAACAATTTGGTTATTTGGCCAAATTTCATTTGGTTATTTGGCCAAAAATTATTCCCCTGTTTGACCATTTTTCGTTCGGGAGTTTGGCGCAAATCCGTTCGGGAGTTTGGCGCAAATCCGTTCGGGAATTTGGCTGCAAAATTACATTTTTTCTTTAATATGACAAAAGAATAGTTATAAAATCATAAAAATCAGCAACCTTTTCTTAAATTTTGGCACAAAAAAAGCCGGAATTCAATGGGAATCCGACAATTTTTTAGTTTTCATGGAAACTTCGGAGCGAACCCGTTCACCTTGACGGTGAAAAACAGGGATGAAAAACGTTTCTGACAAAAAAGTGAACGGATATCGCCGTTTTTGGTTAACGGGTATCAGCCGTTTTTTCCACTATCCCTCGCCCGTGTACAGAAACAAGGGAATAAGCTTGAAATTTATTGATTTTCAAGGTTGGGACGAGTGCCTGTCCCCTGTCCCATGCGTCCATATCTTTTGCGGTGTTTATTAACGTAAAGTGTTTTCTCGATAGTACCTACCATAGAACTCTTGCGTCAGTTTAAGTTTCTTCTCATCGAGACCCATTATGAGTTCCACGAATTTTTTTTCCTCCGTCATATAAATTACAGGAAAGCCCTTGATCGTTTCAACCATGCCGATATTCGCATAGTCTATTATCGTATTCATTAACTGCTTACCTGCACCGTTTCTTTCAAACCAGTCAGACAGTACCCTTTTGTACAAATGCTTAAAGATTGAGTCATATTCCGGCAGTGTCTCATCCACATATCGGTCAATAGTAACCTGCCCCTTGTTTTTCTTCAGAAATGCCCTACCCAATTCCCGCATCTCTTTTGCTTCATACATCCCTGCAGTCCGGAAGTGTTCTTTAACAATCCTGTCGTTAAACTCTCCCCACGAAAACTTGGTGTTCAACCTCTTTTCGTCCATTATAACCTTAGTCACAAGTAGAATCTGCACAGCGAAATCGTGGATTAGTTTGCTCAAGGAATCTTTGGCATCCTCTTGTGTCTTTTCAAGGATACCTTCATTCACTGTAAGGCCTAGCCTGAACGGCGACTCAAAAAAAGAATACATATGAACCTTGAAATTCTGCTCTTCCTGGAAATAACCGCTGAGCGCATACCCAATCCTTCTTTGTACTGATGCATCATAAGTGCCATCCTCACGCTGCTCCGATGCCAATATATACACAGTCGCTACCAATTGCGATAGTAAAATGATTCTGGGAGTCAGTGCTTCGTAGATTTTCCTTCTCAATTCCCTTCTCTTCTCCACGTATTCTTCTGGCGTGCCTATCCCCAACCTCAAGCTGAAAGTAAAATCCGGCCCAGCTTCAAGGCCAAAGTCTTTTCCGATAATACTATTGACATTCAGAACCCAGAAATCCCACAGAGCATCCATTTCCCTGCTACGTTTCCTCATTTTCTCTATGGTATCGCAAGACTGAACACACTCGTATAGAGTGTAAGGAGTAATGAGCAGCAAGAAATGGTTCTTTTCAATAAAGTCCTTCACACCATCATAATCAAACTTCTCATCCTCCACCTTTTGCTCGTTGATATACTTCAGGAAGCAATTCGTGTCCATCACAAGGAAACCACTGGTTTTTATGTTCTTGCTATGACTCTCCATCTTACGATTCTTTTCCCTCATAAACACTCAGCCAATACTCGGCAAGCATCATTGATGACTGTGCCACTAATAGCGCTTCACGTTTCTTGATTGTAATCCTTGCCGAGCCGGCACCATGCGCATCGCTGTTCATATTTCTCATACTCGATATCGCACCCACAAGCTTATGTAAACCGCCAAGCAACTCGTTTACTCGCTGGTCCCATTCTTTCTTCTGCCTCATATTGAGCAATTCAGTTGCATCTTGATAAATCTTAACCAGATCACCCTTGCTTTTATAACGTTCAAAGGTCTTCTTTTCAATGATATAAATCAGCACCTCTTCAAGCAACGTCCGCGACTTTGTAATCACGCTATCGTAATCTTCATTATCAAGGTCACCCTTAATCCTTTCCGGCAGTTCCTTGATGTACTGAGATGTTATAATCTTCACCTTAGGAGTCTCTACAACAACTTCTTGTCCGATAGCTGCCAAAACAAAACTCTTGTTAACAAGCCTCAATTCCATTCTTGCTATCACGAGCTGGGCATTGATAGCCTCCAAGGCCCCTTTTACTATTCCTTTGTAAGTCTCGTCAACTTTTTGTATATCACCAATCCCTGTCAGGTTTTCGAAACGCCCTTGCGTAAAAAGATACGACAGTAACTCTTGCACTCTGCCCTTCGGATTTAGAAACTTCAACAAGTCCTGCATATATTCCCACCGGCTCTTGTTAACAACGCCTCTACCTCCCCAAGTGTAAGTCCGTGGCAAGCCAAATGTCGTACTGAGGTGGCACAAATCCGGCCCAGACATATATGGGAGCGAAAACTCACCATAAACTTTAGCATCTCCGATGAGGATGTCAATTATCTTTCTGTTAATCAGAAGTGAATAATCCATATCGTGTTATTACCTTTATCTCTCAACTTATCCTCACTCCCCCTTCCTCTCTCTCACCCCATTCCACATAATCCTCGGGGAAAAGCGCAACGAATCCATCGGGAATACCCTCGCATGGTTATCTTCCGAACATCGAGAACGCCTTCCGCACAGCACTCTACTTTCCATACCATTACCACTAAATCCTTAACCATTAACCGATAAACATAAGCCCCACCATCCTCCTCTCATAGCACAAACAGTCTTTCTTCGCCTTTCTCCAGAGCCTCAAATCCATGCCACACAACATTCCTGAATATCCACACCATTGCATCGCACCTGCGATTGTCATTATTATCTCTTTGGTTTTGTTACTTATTTTATTGTTCTTATTTTCATCACTGATAACGAGACCATTCCGTTTTTATTGCATCACTCTTAAAATTCCTGTTTTTATTCAAATAAAAAAGGCCAGCGCACATAAGCGCCAGCCTTACATTATTGCATGTTGGACTTCCAACCACATTCATTTACGCATCCTCACAGGCCGACGAACAAAAAAAAGACGGACAGCATATCTGCTGTCCGCCAATCACTCATCACTAACGAAGTTAGATGTAAAATGTAATATGTAAGAAGTCAACAAATCTATTCACTAATCACTATTCACCATTCACTAATCACTAATCACTATTCACTAATCCTCATTCATGCTGCCATTCGCTGTGGGACAAGAACCTGTCCCTCCGTCCCGTATTGCCTGACGTTCGCCGCTTGTATATCTATAAGGTAATACCCACCCTCCGCAGCGAACCATAGGCTCGCCACGGCGGACTCTTGTTTATCTGTAAATCACTATTACTCTTGTTCTTGACTTCATTCTTTTAATGATTTTATCTGCACTATTGCAGTTGCAAAAATACGTTTTTTTCGAAACCAAACGAAAATTCCCCGAAAAATTCTTACGAATCTTCCGGGGAATATCTATTTTTGCAGCGATATTGGTGGATTGTGCGCTATTGCCGACACCGCCCAATTTCATACATATCAAAAAACACGGCACTGCTCACCAGCACAGGCGAGGCAAAGGTGTTGCGCTTGAAGCCGTTCCGTACCAGCAGCTCCTGCGCCCGATCATACGTCACAGGATGCCTGAAAAGCTCTGTGTGCGAGAACTTCAAGGCTCGGATGTCTTTGTCGTCCTTGCCGTCACAAAGCTCATAGATGTTGTCCCACTCGTAGATGCCGTAGTGCTTGTACATACGGAAAAGGTCTTTGCCCTTGCCCGTCTGCACCTCGGTGAGGTAGGAACAGCCCACCACAGTCTGCACATGCGTGCGGCTCGTGCGCTTGCTGGTGCCTCCACCGCTCACATACCACAGTATCCTAGCCGGAGCCTTCTCGGTGATGGGCATCGTGTGGCGGTAATACACATTCTCAATGCTCCACAGCTTGTCGGGCTCAGCCCCAAACAGGTTCTCACTGCTGATCACGTTGTCGAACAGCTGCCCTGCCCAGTAAGGACGGATGGGGATGATATAGGTGGGTATCTCCAGCTCACGTATCTTCAGTGGAAAAAACATGCGCTCCATCTGCACCAGCTGGCTCACATCCTTCGGCATGGCCGGTTGCTCAATCCCAGCCTCCTGCTGCACCTGCATCAAGTCGCCAAGCGAAACCACACGGTCGCAGATGTGCTTCACAAACACGCCATCGTTCCGCTCGATGAAGCCAAACCTCACCAGCACGCTTTTCTGCTCGTCGGTCAGGAAAGGCTCAGTCAGCTCCATCCGCTTCAATCCTTTCTTGATGCAGCTCTGTAGCGTTTCGGCAGCTATCTGGCAGAGCAGCGAGCCATTCAGCGGACCTGCGTCGATACGCAGAAAGTCAATCCTGGCGGCCTCTCCCTCCACAGCCACCCCATAGAAGGCCAGCGTCCGCTCGCGGTCGTTCACCGTCAGCAACTCGCCTCTTGCATTCAGGCAGCCGTTCACACGGTTTTGCAGTTCGTGCTTCCGCTCGCGCTTGCCTTTGTTCAAAAACCTGTCAACGCATTGCTTCACACCTTCGGCATCCAGTCGGTGCAGTGAGTGCAGCACCACGCCTCGCAACAACACCGGCGCATAGTCGTCGCGGTGCAGCAGCTGGTCAATCCTCAGCATAAACTCCTGCGGGGTGTAGATCTGCACGTCATACCCAGCCTCTATCCGCTCCTTCTGGCCAAGGATGCCCTCGTCGAAGGTGATGAAATAAGGGATGCCTGCCGCCACACAACTCGCCACTTGCTTGCGGTCGCTCACCGTGTTGGCACTGCGTCCGGGCAATATCTCTCGCAGGCTCTGCTCCACCTGCTTCTGCTTCTCGGCATTCACTATGGCTTGGGTGAACACGCCTGTCACATAGATGTTAGTCTTTTTCATCCGCTCCAAGTCGTCGTCGCGGTTGATTTCGTTATACACCTCTGGGGCGAAGCACAGCTCCACCTCGTCGCCCAGCCAGTCGGCCAACAGGCAACGGGGGTCTTCCTTGGCCTGCATCTTCAGGTTGGGGTTCAGCTGGCAGTCACGCAGTTTCAGTATCACGTTCAGATCCATCAGGGCCTTGGGCTTAGTGCTCTCCTCGTAAGCAGCGGTAAAGAGGTTGCGCTGGTTGAAGTCGTACCACCAGGTGTTGAGGTAGTGCTTCTCTATGCTGCGGCTGCGGCGAGTGGCCTTCACGTTGAACCCGTAGCGTTCATACATCCGCGAGGCGTACTCGAAGTCCTTGCGGCAGCTCAGCGATATGCCCATAGCCCCGCTCTCCTTGCAGTGGTCGCGAAGCGTATCGAGCAGCTGAGTAGAGATGCCCTTGCCCCGGTAGTCGTCGTCAACGGCCAGATGCACGATGGTGACACGTGAGTGACGGCTCACCTCGCGAAACATCAGATAGCCCAACAGTTCGTCACCCTCGCTGGCAATGATGATGTTTCGGCGAGCGGCATGGTCGTCAAAACCACCTTCGGGCATAAAACCCAGGGTGGCGGCACATTTCCGTCCCAACTGTTTCACCTTCGGCAGCAGCGGATGATTTTCATTGATAAACTCTATGACCATAGGGAATCTTTAAGCAGTAAGCCGTAAGCGGTAAACAACTAAAGCGAGTCGATATATCGGAACGATTGCGGTGCGTGGAAAGGCAGAGCCTTCGGCTGGTCGTAGAGTTTCAGGTTCTTTATTTCGATGGCGTAGGCCGTGTCGCGCCCGGCGTAGTAGCGGTCATACCATTCCTTTTGGATGCCGGCATACTGCTTTGTGCGTTGCCAAACCTCGTCGGGCGAGCCTTTCACCACGTCCACGGGCTGAAACTCGCCCACCACCATGCTCACCGGCGCCGAGGCATAGATATACACCTTCCCCACCGGCTCCTTGAATATAGCCTTGCGGAACTCAAAGCGTTTGCGCCCGGCCTTTATCTCAGCCACGTATTCTGGCTTAATGGAAAGTATCGCGTTCATTCGTTTCTTTACCATGCTACTCTATGGTTTTTGTAAAACTCCACGGCCTTGTCATAAACCTCCTTGTAGTTATCATACCTTCCACCAAACAGACCTTGTTCGATTGGAGGCCATTCGTCCTTTAGCTTCTCCGCACTATCAAAGAAATCGCAATAAGGAGTAACAGCTCTTAATCTCAAACGCTGTTCGTCCTCATATCGTATGAAGTCTCCTATTGGAACAGCAAAGGTATTATTAAAATAGCATTTCTCATACCCGAACAACAACGACTTCAGGTGTTCCCATTTAAAGAAAGTTGTCTCATAGTCATCGTTTAACTTAAACACTTTTCCAAAAGCACTTCTTAACTCATCTAATATTATCCTGCTATACGGATAATAATAGCTTGCTCCAATCAACTCGTTCAATGTACCTCGTCCAAGATGGTCAACGCCAACCACTTTCAGCAAACTGCTTCTATATAAAGTGGTGACAAAATTCTCAGCAGGGACATCCAAGTTAACAAAAGCATCGAGTCCTTGATAGTTTGAATAATGAACGCACGAAACGCCCAAGGCATTATAAAGAAGCGTTGCTGCTATTCCGTGTTGATAGTTTGCGTCTTGCCCTGTAATACTTCCGTTTTTAAGGGGTCGTAAACACAGTTGCACTATCACATCACCTATTTGTGCTACCTGATCAGGTTTTCCCCATCTGCCCACTACCACGGCAACATCCAACAAAGTTGAAACTGCCTCTTTGTGCCTATTGTAGAAGAACTGAAAAGTATCTTTTGACAATGGATATGAATAGTTAGCTATTGCCTGAATCTTATTGTATGCCTCCTCTCCAAGATTTTCAATCAACTCGGTAAAATCTATTGAATGCTGATCTGATTCCAGGTATTTCTTTATACGCGACAGAACAACGTCTTTGTTAAGGTTTTTGCTAACAGCATTCCTTTCCAAAGCTGATACCTGCTCATAAATCTCACTGAACAAATTGTCAGCCCCATCAATCTTTAACGTCTCTCCTTTCCTGATTTTGGCGAGGTTTTCTAAATCGTCATTCTTATCACTCACGTATGATAAGAATGAATTATATCTGGAGTCTTTCGCTTGCCTGATGATTTCCACCAAGCCTTTATCCCATGTTGCCGACCAACCGCATGTTATCAAACCAAAATCCTCAAAAATTCCTTTCAAGAAGACCTTTAATTCATCAGGATATGACGACAACTCAGAAGCGGTATTTCTAAAACGGCAATCAATGTAATCACCATTTATCTTTACAATCGTTGGAACCTTACTATGAATGATAGGAGTTATCTTTTCCAAATCACTTTCGTGAAGCACAACCTGATAAGTTACGTTTTCTGCGGCCAAAGCATCCTCTATCAGACTATCGAAATTAGTGGTCAATATCACTTTAACATACCCTTCTTTAGCCAATTTAGCAATTGCTTTATGGGCAACTGTCGGCATTTTCCACCCCATTTCTCTATCTTCTTCTGATGGTTCAAAGTAGCCTCTCATCAGCCCCACACGCTCTGTTTTCTTTGATGTGAGAGCATCAAGTAGTGAGGAATAATCCGCTTCCTTTCCAAACTCGTTTTTGTACCACTCATGCCAATCAGCCTCGTTCGTTACCCCTTTTGTGGCGGCCATCTTTGTAATCAGGTCACTCTCCACCTCCCATGCCGAAGGAATATGGGCTGAACGTGAAATGCCCGAACCCAACAGAAGTGCATAAGCACCTTTATTTGAATATAGCGAAAAAGCCAGAGTCGTTAATCTGTCAATACCCATAGGATTTGTTGTTTAAAGTGTGTTATTCATTTTCACCGCTCTCATCATTTTCGTCTTCATCCTCATCCTTCTCCAAATTCATCAATTCTGCCCACTCAAGCATCTCACGGGTGGACAGGCCTTGTTCTTTGTTTTTCTTTTCCAATTCTTCACGCCGTGCGGGGTTTGCCTTGGGCTCCTCAGGGATTTCACGCTCTATCACCCGCATGTGCTGGATTTCTGTTACACTGCCGTCTAGTTCGTATTTGTAGGCTGCCGACATGTCTTTCATGATGGAATGTGGCGAATCTTCCTGGAGCTGCTTTTCTCCTACAATGTAGTAAAACATCACATAACCGTTGCGCTCCAAGTATCCATCCAGAATGTCCTTGCGGACGAATAAACCTGAAAGCCCGTTCTCTTTGGGTCCATTGACGGCTGCTATGCCTTTCTCCCCTTCACGCCTTATTATGCCACGCACCTCTGAGCAATATAGTTTCTGTTGCAGCATCATCTCTTCGCAGGGCATAAACACGGTAGTCAGGTATTCATCATTGCGGTTAATACCTTCCCAATGCTCCTGAAGCTGTGCCACATACGAAAGCATTACATCACAAGGGCACCCATTAGAAGGTCGTTCCCAAACCTCTGTTTCAACAGCGTTTTTGTATGCATCAGCCAATGGGTAGTCGTTCCAGAGGAAATCATACATGCCGTTTCTTTCTGGCATCCAACGTCCATAGAAGTTCTGTTCCTTACTCCATTGTTCAAATTGTTCAGCATCGGCCTTCTTAACAAAAGCAGCATTAGTTATGACATACGTTATCTTATCGCCTACCGCAACCTTATCGAAACCATAGAGCATGATATACAACCTGTCGTCAATGGTGACTTGGTGTCTGAACAACGGCACATAATTTCCATTTTGAATCCATTCATTATCTGGAACATCCACTACCTCAGGCGTAACGACTTCCTTTATTTTTGGATAGGTAGTGCGGTAGCCTTCAACATCAAGAGTGGGGTCAAACAGTGTAATTTCCGAAGTGTTCCATGGATAGGGTGTTTCTGTAAAATCTTTCTCCTCTGCCGTGTCAGAATAGTGGTAGGTGCTCTTTGTCACTTTGTAACTGTCCATCAATCGGGCGTTCAACCGATACCAGGCCAGCCATTGCATTTTTTTGCCAATGCGCTCGGTCTCGTTCTCAAATCTACCCACCGAATATTTGCCATTGTCGAGAAAGCCTAACTTGTCGTTCCACCCGAATACATTCATAACATAGAAAGCGATTTCAGCTTGTTCTCGCCTCAGATCATCGCCAACGTATGTATTTGCAATCTCATCGTATTTGAAAAAATCAGTACTGGAATGGCGGCTGTTGGTACCAATAATATAACGGTTAAAGTCTGAAAAACCGAAAATGGAGTCATACAACAGTAACGAACCGTGCTGTAAGCCGAAATAATCAGAATTAATACTACCATACGACGGTATCTTCTTCTCGTCAAATTCCAATGCAACAAACGGAGTCTTAATCTTTGTCCACCAATCACATTCCTTGTCAATTATATATGCCCGTTCAATTATTTTCAGCGTCCATTGGCGCACAATTAGATCTTGTGGCACCCATTCTGGTTTCTCATAATACTGCTTGTATATGAATGTAGCCACACTATTCAGCAGAGCTTTGTCTCTCGAAGGCAACAACACACCCGCCGCCGAACAATACAAGCCTTGAAGCACGTATGGGTCATTTACATCCTTAAACATGTCCATCAACCACAGCATCATTTTCGGATGTATGGCCAGCAGTTTTCTCAGTTTCCTCATAATCAAAGCCCTGTATAGAGGATGCGCTGTGGACAGCATCCATACAAGCCTGATGAGAAATTTCTTTTCCTCGTCGTCAATTGGCCTTGTTTTATCTGATTCACAAGGCAAATCCCCAATAATAGATTCATTATAATTGACAAACAAATCGTTCACATAGTTCGTCCATATCAAATCGCGACTACCCACCGTATCGTATGACATAAGGTGATTGTGAACCTCCATTACCTCCTGCAATGTCAAAGCCTGAGGCTTACGCACCATTTCCAAATCCTGTTTGATGCGAGGGTCTAATTCTTCAAGTCTGTCCAGAACATCGTCGTAATCCATATCCGAAGTCATCAGATATTCGACATAGTGTTCACGCAAAAACTCCTGCTGTTGCACAATACTCTTTCTCTGCAATGCAATACCATTGATAGTCCAACAATCGAACAATGCGATGATAGCATTCTCAAATTTGTGGGATGCAACATCATTATGCTTGTCGAAGAACCTTTTCTGGTCTATAAGCCAATCCAGAGCCTCGTCTTCATCCATCTTCGACTTTATCAACTGTTCGGCCTTATAGTAGTCGCCAAAGTTCTCGTATTCAAACATCACAGCATGACCGCCATCAGCAGTCCGCTCTGACAGCAGCAAACTTGACGACAGCATGGCATTCAACAGGTCTTGGCTCCAAAGCCTACCCGGACACATCCTGCGTGCGTATGTTCTCGCCTTTTCGCGCGTAATTGTATTGAAATGGGCAGTGAATACCGAATAATTGGCCAATTTCATCAAATAGCGGTCGGCTATATTCAGTTCAATGTCCTCGTCAACCTGATGTGATACGTCCTCGTTTTTCCTCTTCACATACTTTTTGTAAATAGTCAACCTCGTCAAGTTCTCAAGCTCTGCCGGTGTCAACGAGCGGTATGTTTCACAGAAAATCTTCAAGAATAGAGGGTTGCCAAAAGCTTCCAGATATTTTTCCTTGAATGATTCCGGCACACCGTATGCCTTAAAGAACTCCTCTATGGCTTTATTTCTGTCTTCAAATCCAACAACATGCACTACTTCCCATTTTTCTTTTCTTTTTTTAATGATGGCCTCTCTTGTCAGGTCGTTCAATTCCCGATCGAAAGGACTTCTTACCGATATAATCAGCTTGATATTGTCGTATTTGTTCAGTTCATCGCGCAAGGCACCAAGATGGTTGTTCCAAAAGGTGCATCCCAAGCCCTCATTTAAGGCATCTATCACAATCACGGCATAGCGGCCACGGTTGCGCATTTCAATGTCTATATCCTGAAAGCTCTTATCCTCACACACCTTGGCCCTAACCTGTTCTGTGATTGACTCATGCACCACGAATTCGGTGCCGAAAAACAAATAGATGTTTGCCTGTTGCTGCTTGTGCGATGCAAATTCACAAAGGCTGTGCGTCTTACCCGACCCGGCCTTTCCTATCAGGCACATGTT
>JAEEGK010010804.1_pt1 | contig 21015 bp, 9 predicted proteins | sample 8958771 | NCBI WGS metagenome assembly JAEEGK01 (sample SAMN16246547, study PRJNA631951) | gut metagenome | biome: gut microbiome; feature: rumen; material: SC-attached | host: Bos | place: Iran: Karaj | collected 2018-10
ATGCCGACGGGCTCGTCGTAGACCCAGCCCTTCGAACCGTTCAAGCTGATGGTGTCGCCTTCCTTGAACTGCTTGTCGCCGATCTTCACGATGCCCTTCTCAAGGTCGATCTTCACGGCGTCGCAGCCCACGATGCAGCACTTGCCCCAGCCACGGGCCACGAGGGCGGCGTGTGAGGTCATACCACCACGGGCGGTCAGGATACCGTCAGCGGCACGCATACCTTCCACATCTTCTGGGTTGGTCTCCTCGCGGACGAGGATGTTGGCCACCTTGGCGGCGCGGTATTCCTTAGCCTTTTCGCTGGTCAAGGCAATCTTACCGACAGCGCCACCAGGACCTGCGGGCAGACCTTTGGCGATGACGGTGTGCTTCTTCTCGTCGGCAGCGTCTAAGATGGGGTGGAGGAGTTCGTCGAGTTGCTCGGGCGTGAGGCGCATGACGACTTCCTTCTCGTCGATGAGGCCTTCCTTCAGCATATCGAGGGCCATGGTCAGAGCGGCAACGCCAGTGCGCTTGCCGACGCGGCATTGCAGCATATAGAGTTTGCCATCTTGGATGGTGAACTCGATGTCGAGCATGTCGTGGTAGTTCTCTTCAAGGATGCGGCGCACTTCGCAGAGTTCCTTATAAGTCTCGGGCATCAAAGCCTGCATGGAGGGCATGTGCTTGTTCTGCTCGTTCTTGGTGTCGTCGTTCAGTGGGTTCGGGGTGCGGATGCCGGCCACCACATCCTCGCCTTGGGCGTTGATGAGCCATTCGCCGTAGAATTGGTTGTCGCCGGTGGCGGGATTACGGGTGAAAGCCACGCCGGTAGCAGAGCCTTCGCCCATGTTGCCGAACACCATGGTCTGCACGTTGACGGCAGTGCCCCAGTCGTCCGGGATACCCTCAATGCGGCGGTAGGAGATGGCCTTCTTGCCGTTCCAGCTCTTGAACACGGCCTTGATGCCGCCTTCTAACTGAGCCTCGGCGTCGTCCGGGAATTCGGTGCCAAGCACTTCCTTGATGCGGACCTTGAAGTCCTCAGCCAATTGCTGCAGTTCCTCGGCTTTCAGTTCGGTATCTGATTTGTAGCCTTTCTTTTCTTTGTAAGCGTCGAGCATATCGTCCAACTGCTTGCGGATGCTCTTGCCGTCGGCGGGTTCGATGCCCTCGGCCTTCTCCATGACGACGTCGGCATACATCATGATGAGGCGGCGGTAGGAGTCATACACGAAACGGGGGTTATTGGTCTTCTTGATCAAGCCAGGGATGGTCTTGGAGCAAAGACCGATATTCAGCACGGTGTCCATCATGCCGGGCATCGACTTGCGCGCGCCGGAACGGCAGCTGACGAGCAACGGGTTCTCGGGGTCGCCATATTTCATGCCCATGATGGCTTCCATGTTCTTCATGCCAGCGTGAACCTCGTCCATGAGACCAGCGGGCAGTTGGCAGTTGTTTTGATAATAAGCGGTGCAGCATTCCGTAGTGATTGTCAAGCCAGCCGGTACAGGCAGCTTGAGCAAGCACATTTCGGCCAAGTTGGCGCCTTTGCCGCCCAACTCGTTCTTCATCGAAGCATTACCTTCAGCGGTCTTACCACCAAAGGTGTAAACGTACTTTGTCATTGTTTTAATTGATTATTAGTGATTTAATTGATAATCTTTGGTCTGAAAAATGAAGTTGCAAAAGTAGGAAATTCTTGGAAAATCTCAAAGAGGAAACTTACTTTTTTTACAAAAGCAGAGAATCTCTATAAATGCACACTGATTTCCTATTGCCCATCCTTATAATACTCAATCAGTTCCCCCATAGTCTCAAAAGGCGTTTCATCCAAATCCACCCAGATGTCGTTTTCGAGGCGTTGCATCTTCCAGCCTGACACTTGTCCGTCAATCATTACGGGCACGACGCGCCTGTCAAGGCCAAGGTTGAAACCCTCACCGATAAGTCCACTATAGGCATTGTTCATCTTGTCAACGATTCCGCTTAGGCTCCCCTTTATTTCCTTGTTTTGCATACGATTCAATTGCTGTTCGTGCCGCAAAGTTAGGAATAAAAGTGTAATGGCCTAAAAAAAGCGCCCCAAGAAATCTCCCTAGGCGCTTCCAACATATTAAAGAATGGTGTCGCTTATTCCTTCACGAACTTTAATGTACTTGCGGTGTGGGCTGACTTCACCGTGACAAAATAAACGCCGCTGTTCAAGCTTTCAAGGTTGAGGTGGGTCAGGCCGTGGGCTTGGCTTTGGCTGAACATTTGCTGCCCCATGCTGTTGAAAATCATAATGTTGCAGTTTTCTTCAGGCAGGTTGATGCTGAATTGGCCGTTGTTGGGGTTGGGATAGATGTTCAAACCGTTCATGACAGTCTCTTGCGTGACGGTGATGACTTCCGCGGGCGGGAAGACGATGTTGTCCAACCAGGCGCAATCGTTGCCGCTGCTGACATATATATCCTTGTTGTAAGACCAATACAACTGATGCTGTCCAGGGGTAAGGGTATACGACACCTGACCCCACGGCACCTCGCCTGACCATACTCCTAGCAATTCGGTATCGACGGAGAAGTATAAAAAGTCAAAGCTCTCTTCCGAGGAGACCTTCCTGTAGAAGCTGATTTCGCCTTCGCTTTGTACGTCGAGGGTGATGGCCAATACGGAACTCATATTGTCGCCGATGCTGCCCGACCTGGCGCAGTAAGTGCCTTCATAGGGGTCTATGTCGACCACTATCCAAGGATGGCTGGCGTCGTTGACCCACTCGAAATTCGAGAAGGTGCCGCTCTCCCAATCTTCGATGACGTTGCCGACCATGAAGATGAAACTGTCGTTGGTGAAATAATTGCCCGAGGAAACGGTGAACCCAATCTCATAGGCCATGCCAAGCTGGGCTTCTTCAGCAAGTGTGAAGGTGAAATCAACGGTGAATTCTCTATCAGCTTCAACCATGCCTTGTGGGAACTCGGCTTGCGCAAAACTGATTTCAGGTACGTCGCAAATGATTTGGAAATTGGTGTTGGGTGCATCGCTCAGGCCAGTGTTTTTGACGGTGATGTGAACGGTAACGGTCTCGCCTGGATCGATGTGACTATCGCCGTTGCCGTCTTCGATTTCAGTGCCCATTACGGCGAACTCGGGGGCGTGCAAAGTGATGTTGAAGTGGCTTTCCCAAGTCTCGTTGCCGTCGGTGCAGCGGAGTTTGAACTCAGCTTTGGTGAAATTGGGCACGTTGTCGCTGATACTTATGGCAAAGGCATTGTTGACGTTGACGACCGTGTTACCAGCAATATTGCCAATGGTCTCAGTCCCATCAGTGATGGTGATGTATTCAGAATTGGAGAGGAGGGTGGCAGTCACGTTGCTGGCATCCAAAAGACCGATGTTTTTGAACTGCATGTCCAATTGGATGTCGGTGCCGTAATCGGGCTGGGCGCCGTCACTGATTTCGTAAGCGTCAAAGACGACATACGCGCAGTTGGTGGGGAAGGAGGAGATAGTCATCGTGACAGGCCAAGCGTCGCAGCCAGTGACGATGAGGCTCATGTCATCCACGAATTCGATGGGGTCAAACTCGAGGGTGAGATTGCCGTTCTGGTCGGTGTACCCCACGCTCAACAGTACATTGTCGTGAAACAGGGCGCAACGGAAATTGAAGAGCGGGTTGCCATCAGGATTCTGAATATCGACGGATAGGCTTGACGTTCCCATGGGGATGGCGTCGGAAGTGATTACGTTAGGCGTAAATGGCTCATCGTGCCAGACGCTGACAGCTACGTCGCCCATAAGGTTGAGGTCGTAGAAGTTCCAGCGTAAGGCGCCTTCTTCCCATTGGCCAGGAGCCGTGACCCATGGCGCGGTTTCAATCTTGCTTTCTTTCAAAGCCATGCCCGCGTATGGGATTCGGTCGTGGTAATATGCGTCTTCTGTCTCGCGGTGCAGGTGGATGGCAGGGCCTTCAGTCTGGCCTTCGTTGAACCAGCCGTAGCGCGAGTTGCCGAAGGTGGCCACGGCGAAGTTACTGATTTTGGTCATCTTTTCGAGGATGCAATTTGAGGTGAAGTCACCGCAGATGCAACCCGAAGTGTGGAAGAAAGTGTAGTTGTGCGTCACACCATCAACGCTGCTGAAGTTGTCGTCAGTGATGTCGCCGTTGGTCCAGCCAGCCACATAACTCGTGTTGGCGTGACCGTCGTGGTGGACGTATTGCGTGCCTTGGTTGATAGCATTGCGGAGCAACCAGCCGCTCCAGTTGCCTTCTTCTTCATATAGACGGGTGAAGTCGTAATCTTCTGGAATGCCAACGGTCGTGTAACCATTGTCGTCATGCTCGCCGACGAGGAGTTCGAGGTATTGGCTGCCATTGCTGAGGGGGTTGTCGTAAAGATGCTCGCCAGCCAGGATGACTTTGTTAAATTCTCCAAGGACGGGTTCGGTCTGGTAGGTGAAGGTCTTGTGGAACATGTTGTCCAGTTCTTCTTGGTTGCTGAAGCACATGCGGCCGATGCCGATTTCAGGCAACAGGTCGTCTTCGCCGATCTCGCCCCAAAGGTTGTCGTTGTCGTCGTTCCAGGTGCCGTCCAAAGCAGCGTAATAGAGGTCGGCGGGGATGTCGCTGTCTTCCTGGTTGCCGCCTCCGCTGGTCACGTAGCAATAGAGGCCACGATAGGGGATGGCGGGTACGTCACCGGCAAGGTTCACCATCTGGATGCCATTGTTTTCGTATTCTTGAAGGATGAAATTGCGCAGTTTCTCGGGATTGTCGCGGCCTTCCATGCCGTTGAGGATGCTCTCAAGCGTAACGATTTGGCTGCGCAAACCACGGGCTCGGTAGAACTCCACATATTGGTTGAACTGCTCGGCATATTGTTGCTTGACGACAATCAAAATATCGTAGCCATTCACGGTGCGACCTTTGGTGTCGTAGGATTGCAGCATTTCGGGGTTCTGAGCCAGCTTTTGGGCACGTCGAGCATTATCGCCATTGAGCCATAAGCGGCGACTTTGATCGCGTTTGGCTGCTGTCGTTGTGACTCTCACCACGGCTTTGGTGGCATAACGCACTTCGCCCGTGGCAGGGACGTATTGCACTGGCGTGAAAGCGCAGAAGGCGAAACCGACACCGTTCATGTACTGCGTGGTGAGTTGACCATAGGCTTGGGCGGGATAAACGCTCTTTGAAGCATAGAGGGCTTCGTCCTTCTCGAACTGACGGCGCACGGGGTCAGAATAGGGGCGGGCCGACTGGTAAGGGAAGAGGTTGACGTTGCCTTCCAAGGTCTGGAAGCCGGAAAGCTCCACCTCGATGGAGGCGGCCTCGGTACCTTGAGGCAGCATTAAACTGACGCTCTGCCACGGCAACGAGGGCTGTCCTGCAAGGGCGCTCTGCATACAGTTCGCAAACTGAATCTGGTCGTAGCCTTGAATCTGGCTGACCTTCGGCTGGCCGAAGTAATAGGTCTTCTCGATGGTCTGCGCCGAAGTGAATAGGGTGACCATCAGGCTGATAATGATTAGACTTAATTTTTTCATTTTATTAGTTTATAATTTGTTGTCGAATTCTTCTTTGCAGGCGGCAGGCACTTCCTCTATTGGGTATGGATGCAATTGCCCTTTGGTTGCCATGTATGGCCGTTTTGCGGGCAAAATTACACAAAATACTGAAATTGTGCATTTTTTTCTATGGGGAATTTGACTATTCCCCTCTTCATCACCGCTTTATGATGACAGAACATTTCTACTCTAACCTCAAGGCTCCGTCTGTTGGTTCTGTTCAAGCTTCTCTTTAGCCTGATCAAGAATATGTTCAGCTTCGTACAACTCTTCTATCAACTTTATCTGAGTGGTGTCGTTTTTCCCGCGGTCATCCTCGTCCATAGTGCGCTGTTGGCTGAATCTTTGTAGCTCCTCCTCGCTGACCTTCATCATCTGCATACAACGGTTGCGCTTTTTCTGCATGTCCCTCAAAAAACCACAGGTTGTGAAATAATACTCTGGATAGTTCATGCATAAGAGGCCTTCGAAAGACGTCAAGGTTTCGGGCATCTCATTCTTTATTCTTTCCACAATCATTTTTTTGTAGAAGTTTCGTGTATTGTAGAAAGAGGAGACCTCGTGGACAAAGTTGACATTGCCGAGGGTGTTGAAGGTCTCGATATTGGAGGAGAAAATCTTTTCTGTCGTTTCAGAAAACTCATAATAGGCAATCGAAGTAGCCGGAATAACAAGGTAACGCAGACTGTCGAAATATTGCGGATGAAGTGCAATCTGCTGCTGTGCCTGGTTTGCCTGTTGCAGCAAGAAATTGGTTTGTTGCACTTGCTCGATGGTCTTGTCGAAGTCATAAATAATCATCAGGACCATTTCCCTTTTGGCTCCCTCTTTCTGTCGCTTCTCGATGACGGCGGAGGTGCCGAAGGTCAGCACGATGGATATTGTCGTGGCGATAAGCGTCAATAGGAACTCCTTCAAATAAGGTAATTCGCTTTCTTTCTTGTTCGGGTTTTTCATTATTCGCTTTTTTTCGGTGGTTTACATTTTTTTACAGAAGGTCGCGACCTGCGGCAGTACTCAGTTGATCTCTATTAAATCTACGGCATCCCCAACACATCCTTCACCTCCCAAGCCTGCGCTTTCATCTTGCAGGTAGCCGTGCAACGGATGTCAGCAACGGAGGCCCCAAACTGGACTTGATATGTGCCGGCTGCGGTTTCCCAGGTTGAGTGTTCCTCGTTGAAGGAAGCTAATTCGTATGCAGTGACCTTCATTGTCAAGGTTTCGGACTCGCTTGGAGCCAAAAGCTTAGTCTTGGCAAAGGCCTTTAATTCGCGTGTGGGTTTTTCGAGACCTCCCGCCGGGGCTGAGACATACAATTCCACCACTTCGCGACCTGCTACCTTGCCGGTGTTCTTTACTGTGACGGTGGCTGTGAAGCCGTCTTTGTCTGCCTTCACATTGGGTAGGCTGTAGGCGAAAGTGGTGTAGCTCAAGCCGTAGCCGAAGGGGTAGGAGGCCTCCACATTCTTGGTCTGGAAATTGCGGTAGCCCACCCAGATGTCTTCATTGTATTCGGTGTAGTCCACATTCTTACGCTCGCCTCTTCTGCCTTTCGTCATATCCCAAGTGTAGGGGAAATCCTTTGATGAAGGGATGTCCATGTAGTTGACGGGGAAGGTCATGGGTAGCTTGCCGGAGGGATTCACTTTGCCGCACAGCACGTCGGCCACGGCATAGGCCCCTTCTTGTCCCGGTGCCCAAGGCAACACGATGGCATCAACCAAGTGTTTCCACGAGGCTGTCTCGACAACACCGACGATGTTCAACACCACCACGACTTTCTTGCCTGCTTTGTGGTAGCTCATGCTAATGTTTTGAAGCATCTCGCGTTCGATGGCAGTCAGCTCAAAGTCATCGGGCACCACGCGGTCGGCACCCTCACCAGCCACACGGCCCAACACGAATACAGCTACATCGTTGACAGAGGCTTGCCGTTCAATGGCTTGCGCCGAAATAGTTGGTTCTTGACGATGACGCTTGTCAATCGCGCTGCCGTTCATCTTGTCGGTGGTGTTTTGAGTGGCATAGCAGAGACGATAGTATTCTGCCAAGTTCTCGTCCAAGGTAAATCCGGCTTCTGTCATCGATTCCTGCATGTTGGCGATATGCTCTGTGTTTACCCATCCCGAACCTGTTCCAATACCTACAAAGTCAACAGAACAGAGGCCATAGAGGGCAACCTTTTCAGTGCCTTTTAGTGGCAGGGCGTTGTCCTCATTTTTGAGCAGGATGATAGATTCTTCGGCAGCCTTGCGCGCCATAGCGGCATGGGCTTTCAGATCGGGTTTGTTGGAGAACATGTAATGGCGGAAATTGGGAGTCTTTACAATGTAATTCAGTATGTTGTGCACATTGCGATTGAGTTCCTCTTGAGTAATCTCTCCGCTATTGACGGCGGCAAGCAAACGGTCGATTTCTACCTGTCGGCCTGGCTCCATCAAGTCATTACCGGCTTTGGCTGCTTTCACGGTATTGTCTTTCACACCCCAGTCAGTCATCACGATGCCTTCGAAGCCCCATTCGTCGCGTAACACGGTGGTGAGGAGCCCTAGACTCTGTTGGGTGTAGTCGCCGTTGAGTTTGTTGTATGACGACATCACCGTCCAAGGTTTCCCTTCCTTGACGGCGATTTCGAAGTTCTTCAGATAGAGCTCCCTCAACGCGCGGTTGCTCACACGGGCGTCGTTCTCCAAGCGGTTGATTTCTTGGTTGTTGGCGGCGAAATGCTTCGCGGAAGTGCCCACACTGTTCTTTTGTATGCCACGGATATAGGCGGCAGCCATCTTGCCTGAGAGCAGTGGGTCTTCTGAATAATACTCGAAGTTGCGCCCACAGAGTGGATTGCGGTGAAGGTTCATGCCAGGGGCGAGGAGCACATCGACGCCGTATTCCAGCACCTCGTTGCCCATGGCTGTAGTTACGGTTTCCACCACTTCGGGATCCCATGAACTAGCAAGGAGTGTGCTGGTGGGGAACCCCGTGCAGTAGAAGGTCTGGTCGGTGCCTTCACGTGTCGGTTGGATGCGGAGACCTGCAGGACCGTCGGCGAGCACCGTCATGGGGATGCCAAGTCGTTCGATTTCATGGGTATAGCCCGCTGCACCAGGCACCAATGACCCTGAGGCGCCAACCAATAGGGTGACTTTCTCTTCCGTGGTCATAGCATTGAGAATCTCGTCGATGTTGTCGGCCCGAAGGATAAGCCTATTGTCTTGCGCAATGCTGTTGAAACAGCAGACGAGGCTCAGCAAAGCAATAAAGCATGCTCTTTTCATGGCTATGGTGTTATTCGATGATTAACTTTTTGACTTCAGTGTTGTTTCCGCTCTGGATTTGGACGAAATACAACCCCTTGGGAGCACTATTGAGACTGATTCGTTGGATTCCCGAAACCTGGTTGAGTGTCATCACTGCTTGACCCATGATGTTGAAAATACGGATGTTGCTTTCATTGGCAAGTTCAATGACGAAATTGCCATGGTTGGGGTTCGGATAAATCTTGTAGTGCTTTTCAGTCACGGTTTCCTCCACTGCGGTGATGATGCTGGCACGCGGGAAGGTGATGTCGTCAATCCAAACGCAGTCTTCGCCCGCTGAATTCTTCTTGTTCTTGTCGTAGAGCCATTGGAAGACATGACGGCCTGCCTCAAAGCTGTAACTCACATAAGTCCAGTCGTTTTCGCCCGACCACCAGTCCATTCTCTGCCCGTCGATGAAGAAGGCGAACAGGTCTTTACGGTATTCGGTCGAGGTCTTGAACCAGAAGCTGATTTCGCCATCGACGAGAACCTCGGTGTAGGCATACAGGTTGGAGACTTCGTCATCGTCGATGGCACCCGAACGGGCACTGTAGCTTCCGCTATGGGCATCGCTGTCGGTGACATACCAATGGTGGTCACCGCCATGCTCCCAATTGAGGAAGCTGAAATCCGTGCTTTCGAAGGTCTCTGTGGTGACACCGATGGAGAAGATGTAGTCATACGGCGTGACGTAGGCGCCAGTATGGAGTTCCATGTCGAAGTGGAAAATGGTGCCGCCCAAGATGTCGTCGTCGGATGTGAAGCTGATTCCGGCGGCGAAGGTGCCGTCTTGACTAACGTCGCCAAGCTCGATGCGGCTGTCGTTGAGATGGATGCGGCTGTCATCGCAGGTCACCGTAAGATAAGTGTCGGGAGCCGTGGCATGGCCGATGTTCCTGCCGTTGACCATCAGTGTGACTAACTCGCCTTGGTCGATGAAGCCGTTGCCATCGCCTTGGCTGTCATCTACCTCGATTTCGGTGAATTGCAGGTTGGGAGCCTTGGCGATGTAGTTTTTGGTGGTCGTATGTGTCGTTTCGCCCACGTAGGTTGTAAGCTCAAGGGTGAAAACGGTGTTGTCGGGAATGTTGTCGGCATATTCAATCTCGCCGATGTGGTCATACTGTTGTGTGCTGTCTGGCGCAAACTCATCAATGGTGAAGCTACTACCATACGAAATAACATATTCGCAATCTGTGGTGACGGCGGCATGAACCTGATACGCAGTCACGTCACCTATATTATAAAGTTCACCGTGAACCTTATGGTATATGCCATACATAGCCTCTTCCTCAATGTCAAGGAGGGTGCCGTAAACGTAAGCCTCGCCGCTCGCAAATCCCGTCACTTCAAAAGTTTGCGGCCAGGCGCTTTGTCCCGTGACGATGAGTTGCATTTCGCCCACCACATCGAGAGCGGGGAAGAAGGTCAGTTCGGCATCGCCGTTTTCATCGGTAATGCCAAAACCAAGCAAGGTTTCGCCATCGAAAAGGCTGACGCGGAAGTTGTCGAGCGGTGCGTCAAAATGGCTGACATGCACCGTCGTGGAGGTGGTGCCGACCATCAAGCCGTTCTCAAAGACCACGTTGGGTGTGAACGGTTCCTCAAACCAAGGACACAAGGCCGCGTCGCCCAACACGTTGAGGCAGTAAATGTTCCAACGCAGGCAACCGTTTTCCTCGTCCTTTTCTTCGTAGGGAATCGCAACCCACGGAGCTGTGGCTATTTTGGCCTCGCGCAAGGCCATTCCAACGGAAGCGATATGGTCGTGGCAGTAGGCGTCGACGAACTCGCGATGGATGTGAGCTGCCATGCCGTCTCCCCATGGCACGTACCAGCCGTAGCGCGAGTTGCCCGTGGTGATCACAAAGCCCGTCTCAATCGTGACCATCTTCTCCAGCACGCAGTTGATGGGGAAGTTGCCGCAGATGCAGCCGTGCGAATGGAACAACATGTAGTTTTGGTTGATGCCGTCGTTGCCGGAGAAGAAGTTGTTGGGCATACTGCTACCATACCAGCCCGCCACATAGTCGTCGTTGGCATGGCCCACATGGTGCACATACTGTCCGCCCGTGCCAATCATGTCGCGGAACTCACCGCCTCTGAAATCGTGCTGTGGGGTGGCGTAGTAGCGCTTGAAATTGTAATCTTCAGGATAGCCGAAAGTGGTGTATTCGTAGTCGTCATTTTGTCCGATGAGGCGTTCCATGTCGTCGCTGCCATAGTAGCCGTCACCAAGGTGTTCGGCACCGAGGATGGGAGAGGTAAACTCGCCCAAGACAGGGTTTTGCAAGTAGCTGAAAGTCTTGTGCATGATGGTCTCAAACTGCGTCTCGTTGTTGAACGGCAAACGTCCGATGCCGAGTTCAGGGAGCAGGTCGTCTTCGCCCACTTCGCCCCAGCGGTCGTCACCGTCGTCGTTGAGGGTGCCGTCGAGGCAGGCATAATACATATCGGAGGGCAGTTGGTCTTCATAGCCTTCCTGCGCCCAGCAATAGAGACTGCGGTAGGGCACGATGCTCACGTCGCCGCCGAGGCTAACCATCTGAATGCCGTTGGTTTCATACTCTTGGATGATGTAATTGCGGATTTGCTCTTGATGGTCTTGGCCCTCTATCGTAGAATAAATCTCTTCCAAAGCCACGATGTGGGTGCGTATGCCCTTGTCGTTGTATAAGTTCAGGTATTCGCCGAAGCGCGGAATCCATTCTTCTGAGGTGATGACGAGCATGTCGTAACCGCCGATTTCGCGACCACGTTTATTGTAGGTGCTTAACATATTGGCATTCTGAGCCAAACGCTTGATGGAAGCCTCGTTTTCAGGCGTGAGCCAAAGCTTGCGACTGTGGTCGTCGCGGCTCGTGGTGGTTTCAATTGTGACTGTCACGGTTTGGGCATAACTGACCTTGCCTGTGGCGGGAACGTAGCGCAACGGCGTGAAACCACTGAAAGCCATTGCCACGCCATTTAGGTATTGTGTGCTGACCTTGCTGGAATTCCTTGTGGGATAAGCGTTTTCGGAGCGGTAAAGGCTTTCGTTTTTGGCAAAAGGAATCAACTTGTCCACTGAATATGGTCTAGGCTGTTGGTAAGGATACAGGTTGAACGTGCCTTCCATCTCCACATAATCGGCGAAGTCGACGTGGATGGCGACAGCTTCCTCGCCTTGAGGCAACATCAAACTGACGCTTTGCCAGGGCAAAGTCGGTTCGCCAACAATTCCAGCGGGCAAACAACCTTGGAAACCAATCTGTTGGTAGCCGTCGCGCTCACTGACGACAGGCTGGCTGAAGTGATAGGTGTGTTCAATGGTTTGGGCCTGCGCAAAAAAGGTGACGGCCAACAATAATAAAATGAAATACAGCTTTTTCATTGGAGTTGAATTAATTTGGGCGCAAAAATAAAAAAAAGACCGTTTATGTGTTTCTATTTTCTAATTTTGCCCTTTAATTTAGCAAAAAATGAACAAGATTAGAGCCGCCGTAGTAGGTTACGGCAATGTGGGCCGCTTCGCGCTGGAAGCCTTGGAAGCCGCCCCCGATTTCGAGATTGCGGGCATCGTGCGCCGCAATGGAGCTGAAAACAAGCCTTTGGAACTGTTTCAATACGAGGTGGTTAAGGATGTTAGGGAACTGAAAGACGTGGACGTGGCGATTTTGGCCTGTCCGACGCGCAGTTGTCCCGACTACGCCAAACAAATCCTACCCTTGGGCATCAATACGGTGGATTCTTTTGACATCCACACAGCGATTGTCGATTATCGCCATGAGCTGACGCCTATTAATAAGGAAACCAACACGGTAAGTGTCATTGCTGCTGGCTGGGACCCGGGTTCGGATTCCATTGTCCGCACGTTGATGCAGAGTCTTGCACCTAAAGGATTGTCCTACACCAATTTCGGACCTGGCATGTCAATGGGCCATAGCGTCTGTGTGCGCTCTAAGAAAGGCGTGAAAAACGCCCTCTCAGTGACCATCCCGCTGGGCGAAGGCATTCACCGCCGCATGGTATATGTGGAACTCGAAAACGGTGCGACCCTCGAGCAGGTGACCAAAGACATCAAGGCAGACCCGTATTTCGCCAACGACGAAACCCATGTGTTTCAGGTAGATAGCGTCGATGAGGTGCGCGACATGGGTCATGGCGTGAACCTAGTTCGCAAGGGTGTCTCGGGCAAGACCCAAAACCAGCGCATGGAGTTCAACATGAGCATTAACAATCCCGCTTTGACGGGGCAGGTGCTGGTCAACGTAGCCCGCGCCACGATGCGCCTGCAACCGGGCTGCTACACGATGGTCGAGATTCCTGTCATTGATATGCTTCCCGGCGACCGCGAGGAACTGATTCGACATTTGGTTTGATTAGTGTAATGAAACACAGAATCCAACCACAGAGCGTCATTGCGGGCTTGACCCGCAATCCCTTGAGCGATAGGGTTTCGTCTTCGCACTCGGGAGATGGCGGATCCTTGTCCGCCATGACGGCTAAAGGTGTATGGGTGGCCTTTATGGCTGTGTTTTTCCTGTTGTTGTCTTCATGCACCCCAAAGCAAGATAAAGTCGAGGCTTTATTGTCGCAAATGACCCTTGAAGAGAAATGCGGCCAATTGACCTGTCCCATAGGCTTCAATTTCTACAGCAAGGACGGTGATTCGCTTTGGCTATCAGAGAGTTTCCTCGGCAAGATGGACACCTTGCCGCTCGGTTCCTGTTGGGCGGTGCTTCGCGCTGACCCATGGTCAAGGAAAACGGTGGAAACGGGCCTGCACCCGAAGGAATCTGCTCGTTTACTGAACATGATGCAACGCCACGCGATAGAAAACACCCGCTTAGGCATTCCGCTGTTGTTCTGTGAGGAAACGCCGCATGGTCACATGGCCGTTGGTACGACCGTTTTTCCGACAGGCATCGCACAAGCCAGCACTTGGAATCCTGAACTTTTGGAACAAATGGGCGAGGTAATGGGGAAAGAGGTGCGTCTTCAAGGCGCACATATTGGTTATGGTCCCGTCCTCGACATCGCCCGCGACCCGCGCTGGTCTCGCGTGGAGGAGACGATGGGTGAGGATCCGTATCTTGCTGGCGTTTTGGGTGCAGCGGTCGTCAAAGGGATGCAGAAGCACGTTTGCGCCACATTGAAACACTTGGCTGCCTACGGCATCCCGCAGGGCGGACACAATGCCGCCACCGCCGAAGTCGGGCCAAACTGTCTGATGACGGATTATCTGCCCTCATTTGAGAAAGCCATTTGCGAAGGCGGTGCCAAAACCGTGATGACTTCCTATAACACCATCGACGGTGTGCCATGCTCGGCCAATCAATGGCTGTTGCAAGAAGTGTTGCGCAAATCATGGAACTTCAAAGGTGTGGTTTTCTCTGATTTGAATGCTGTCAATGCCATATATGCGACACAACATGTGGCCGCCGACCCTGCTGAAGCCGCTGCCTTGGCACAGAAAGCCGGTGTCGACATCGACTTGGGCGGATACAACTACGGTGGTTTCCTGAAGGAAGCTTTGCAGCGCGACCTCATCACTGAATCCGACATCGACCGTGCCGTGCGTCATGTTTTGCAACTGAAATTCGATCTTGGCTTGTTTGACAATCCATACGTTGACGAGGCTTTGGCTGAGGATGAAGTCGGCACGGCGGAAAACGCGCAATTGGCCAAACAAGTGGCCTTGGAATCGGCAGTTTTGTTGAAAAACGACGGCATTTTGCCCTTTGGCGAACAAATTAAAAAGGTGGCGGTCATCGGGCCGAACGCCGATAATATGTACAACCAGCTCGGCGACTACACAGCGCCGCAACATCCCGATCGCATCATGACGATGCTCGAAGGCATCCGCAAAAAGGGCAGGGCAGAGGTGATATACGCCAAAGGATGCGCTGTTCGTGATGAAAATGATTCCAACATCGAGGAAGCCGTAAAAACAGCACAAAAAGCTGACGTTGTGGTGCTTGTGGTGGGTGGAAGTTCTGCCCGCGACTTCAAAACGAGTTATGAAGACACAGGTGCTGCCATTGTGGATGAACACCTTTCTGACATGGATTGTGGCGAGGGCTACGACCGCTCCACATTAAGGCTTTTGGGCAAGCAAGAGGAACTGATGCAGCGCATTTACGCCACCGGCAAACCCGTCGTGACGGTCTATATACAAGGCCGCCCCTTAGACATGAATCTCGCCAATGAAAAATCCAACGCCTTACTAACGCTTTGGTACCCAGGCATGGAAGGCGGCTCTGCGTTGGCTGACATCCTTTGGGGCGACTACAACCCCGCAGGCCGACTGCCTATCTCAGTGCCACGTTCGGTGGGACAAATCCCTGTGTATTATTCCCAGCCCGCTACGAGCGATTACGTGGAAGAACCTGCCAAGCCACTGTTCCCCTTTGGCTTTGGCTTGAGTTATACCCAATTCGAATACAGTGACTTACAGGTTGATGTGATACAGCATGACGCTAAGGCCATGTCATCCCAACGTGGGCATGTGGGTAAGCGGGGATCTATGGCCGACACCCTTTGCAAAGTCACCTGCCAAGTGAAAAACATCGGCCCCTATGACGGCGATGAGGTAGTCCAACTCTACGTCCGTGACGAGGTGGCCAGCATTGCGCCCGCCTCAAAGCTATTAAAAGGCTTCCAACGCGTACATATTAATAAAGGTGAAGCCCAGCAAATGGTTTTTTATCTCACTGACCGCGATTTGTCAGTTTATTCCAAGGAATTGGGCTGGCATTTCGAAAAAGGTGCTTTTACAATTATGGTAAGTGAAGATCTGTATTTGACGACAAACCTTTAATTCTTCCCCATCATCTCCTTGTTTGACTTGCTCCGCCGTTCGTTGAAGATGTAAACGACCCTCAGTGTCAGGGAGTTGTTGTATTGCAATTGCAGGGGAGGAACATTTTTGTCGTCGTCTTTCAGGAGTGTCTCGTTTTGGTCTTTGTAAAATAGCCTTGTGCGGATGGGCACTATCGAGTACTGGTAGCGCAGCTCGGCGTGAATGCCTTCCCAGATGCGCACCCTGAAGTCGGCGCAGATGCCGAAATCGCGCGGACGGTAGGTGTGGGAGTTAGCTACGACTTGTGGGATGGAAATGGAATCAGCGAAACCTACTGAATGGACGATGTCTCCCAATTGGGTGATGTTTTTGACTTTACTGATGTCAGGAAGCTCGTCTTCGTTTTCTTTCCAGTGCAATTTGCCGTCGCCGAGGCCAATGCCTGTTGAAACGCCGTTGACCTTCTCACTGATGCCGACGATACGTCCGTAGGAAAAGCCAATGCCAACGCTGAACCGGTTTTTATCGGTAAGGTAAATCATCAGAGGTACTTCCACATAGTTGAGTTTCAGATTATAAGTTCCTGTGTATGACCCTAAATGCAAGTTCAGCGAATCATTCTTGTTGGCACCTTTCTGGCTGAAAAGCACTTCCAATCCAACGTCCATGAAACTTGTGATGGGCACTAATGCACCAGCACCGGCATGGACGCCAAATTTGCGGTAGCGGTAACACTCGTCACCATCCACTTGAGCTGCGTTGCCACCTACAAACACCTCGCCTTTGATGATTTGCGCATGAAGCAGTGTGGGAGCGGCCACTAAAAAAGTCAATAACAAAAAGGTTGTTCTGAATCTCTTCATTGTTCTCAATTTGTAGGATAAACTGATTTGTCGCGGATTTATTGCGAAACAAGGCGCAAAATTACAATTTCATCATCAATTCAACTGCTGGCCCGATACGTTGTACCGTTTTCCGTCCTTGATGATGATGATTTGACCGTTTTCAAACACTTTCTGAACGGACGGATCTGTCGGGTTGCCATTGTTTTCGCTGGTGCCGTAATCCGTTTTCTCGATGAAATCAGACCAAACAATCTCCGATTCGTTGCCATTGGCGAATATCGAGCTGATGCCGAATCGGTACATCCCCGCGATGGCACTACTCCAAGTTGGGTCGATGTAGGATGTACTGGTTACCTCGTCGGCAAGCACAACGGTATGACCTTCGCTGTCGGCACGATAGAGGCGGTATCCAACGATTTGTGCAAGGTTGCTCCTAACTTTATAAATGTAAACGGTGTAGCCAACAACAACAAACAGAGCATCTTCCCCATGGTATTTTCCTGTGCAGGTGCCTAAACTTTCGTTGCTTTCGCCAAATGCGAGCAAGGGTTGGTCGAAGATGAAGTTGTTGTTGATGTCATAATCGTAAACGCCTAATTCCCTTGACATCAATAGATGGGGATTCCCGTCTTCAGCAATGAAATATCCCGTACCGTTGATGTAATCAACATGTGTTGATGGACTGGATTTGATCAAGTGGCCTTGACGGTCATAAAGGAAGGTTTGATAATTGTGTCCAAGCCAAAAGCCATCATATTCTGGGTCGTATGTCAACGTTCCGAACCAATTGGTCATCGTTTGACATTCGGTGATCGTTTTGTTGTCGAAGTCGACGCGGTACAATACTCTATAGACCTCAAGGGAGTTATTGCAATAAAAATTGGTTCCATCGTATGCCAGACATGTGGCACCGATAAAGTCTTCTATGTTGAACCGTTCAATCAAATCTCCTTCCATAGTGTATTTCCCAAACACGAATGTAGGGTTATTCCATTCTGCATAGGTTACATAAATATATTCGTCGTCAGTGGCTATGCCGCCGAGTTCTTCGCCAATTTCAAATTGTTTTAAGAGAATCCATTCGGTCACGGCACGATTCCATGTCAGATTTACACTAGTACTATTCGGATTGTTCACCTCGGGCGAGTAATTCGCAGTGATTTCGCCTACAGGAAAACAAGAAAAATTTGCCTCGATGTAAATGGTGTCAGCTTCAACGCCAAAGGAATAGGACGGGGCATTGGAAACGATTTCGTCATTTCTTTTCCAGCAGTAGAAGTCTATGTCTGGTGCTGTTGTCACCGTTAGCGTGCATAGTTCGCCGATATGGTATTCACCAGCCCCTTCAATGATGCCAGCCGTTGGTGGATTGGCGGTGGCATAAACAAGGCAAGGGTCATAATGCGGATAAATGTCAAAAATGGCGGACTGGCTTTTGTTGAAAGTATATACTAAAGGATTCAGGTTGCCCAAAGAGAAATAGCCGTTGGCGACGCCCCATCCCCAGTTGAAATGTACCAAGTCGTTGTTGTCGTAGCCGTCGCAAACGAAAGCGTGACCGCCTTGATCGCCATGTCCAGCATAAAACACGGGCTGTTGCAAATCGAGGCAGTTCTTCAACATGAGCAGCCATTCTTCAGTGCTGTAGTCGTTCCGCTTTTCAATATGGAGACGCTTTGAGTAATTGAAGTAGCGTATCAGCGCGTTAGGGACATCATTGGCGTTGGCTCCTGAACTGGTCGGCGTATATCTCATGTTTACCGCCACGCCGCAATGGTATAGCAAGGTAGCCACCGTGTTGACCTCGGTTTCGCTGGAACTTTCGGTCAGTGAATCGGGCATGTGCTCCCAGTCGTAGGTCGTGCTGCCGAAATCGGCGGAGAGTGTGACGCCTGCATTGGCATAGGAGTGGGAACCCCAACCTGTGGTTGGATATTTCCAATAGTGCATGATTTGTCCCATGGCCACGGCCACGCAGCCTGCTTCGGCATGGCCGCATGGGGTGTGTTCCATGGCAGGGCAGAGGCTGTTGTAAAGGCAGCCTTGGTGCCATTTCTCGGTTAACAAGGGCGCCACGGCTTTGGCAGATTTGTCGTCGCCAAGCTTTCCTGTGGCCTTCACCAGTTTCCATTGCCTTGCTGTGGTTTCATCTGCCACAATTTGTTTTTCGATGCCGTATTGTATCCTTGCAACGAAATCTTGCAGATATTCCTCCATCTGCACGGGGATATTGTTCGGGTCGAAACGTCCTTCATGGGAATAGCCGATGATGGGCGTCTCGCAATCGTCAGCGGCCACGATGACGAAGCCGTCAGCGGTGTTGAAGACATATAAAGTGGCCATGTTTTTGTCCGTTGTGTAAGTGGAAACAAGCTGCAAATTGTTGGTTACCATGAATTTGCTTGCTATGGCTTTGGCGGTTTCCAAATCAACAGGATGAGCCAATGAGCATATAGTCAGCCCAAAAATGGCAATGCTGAGCAAAATAATACGTTTCATAGGATTTCTTGTTTAACTTATTATCTTTTTCAATTCAACTTTTGACCAGAGACGTTGTATCGTATTCCGTCCTTGATGATGATGATTTGACCGTTTTCAAATACTTTCTGAACAGTGCTTTCCGTTGAATCTCCGTGGATTTCGCCGATGCTGTATGCTGTCTTCTCGATGAAGTCGGACCATATTATTTCCGATTCGCTGCCGTTGTAGTAGACCTCACTGATGCCGAAGCGATACAAACCGGCATGGGTTCCATTCCATGTCGAGTCGATGAAGGATGTGCCAGTGAATTCGTCGGCAAGCATCACCGTGTTTTCTTCACTGTCGGCGCGATAAAGCCGATAGTGCAAAATAGGAGACAAATCACACACAATTTCGTAGATAAGAATGCCATTACTTCCAGATTCATAGTCCTCAACAATTAAAAAAACGGCGTCTTTGCCATTGTATTTTCCGATAGAAGCATCCAAAATACGATGGCTCGAATAATCCAATATCGCTATAGAATTGGTATTCAGTTTGCCGTTGAGAATGTCGTAATCGTAAATGCCTCTACCGCAGCATATCAATAAATGAGGATTACCGTCTTTGGTTGTAATGCTTCCAAATCCATTGAGGTTGTATTGCATTGTTGATGATATAGTTGTGCCACCTATCGATTCGCCTTGACGAGTTTGCAGATATAAACGGTCGGCGGGATAGTATTGTAAAAGCCAAAAGCCATCATAATAAGCGTCGTATGCGCATTTGGAAAACTGTCGATTCACCATATTGGTACTGTCGACAAGTGTTTTGTTGTTAAAATCATAACAATACAGGCGGCGAATATCGTAGGAAGCTGTGTTTTTGCTGCAATAAAAGTAGTTTCCGTCACATGTCAAGCCGTCAGGTTTGGCTCCTTCAATATTAAAGGATTCTATTAGTTCACCATCCCTCGTGTATTTTCCGAACATGTATGGGCTACTATCACAATTGGAGAAGGCGGTATAGATGTATTCACCATCAGTTGTCGCCAAGTTCTCCTCATTGATTCTGAATTGTTTCAATAATGGCCATTCGTGCTTGCCGTCAAAGCTCCACGATAGGCTGACGTAAGGGCTGTTCACATCGTTTGTGTCAGGCGCATGATGCGCTGTAATATCTTTTAATGGCTTATAGGAAAAACAGGCCTCGATGCCATCAACGTCGTTGTCGATTATAAAGGAATATATTGTGTCGTATGATATAACTCTACCGTCTTTCTTCCAATAGAGAAACTCGCTGTTTTCGAGGAGTATCGCGGTAAGCGTGCATTGTTCTCCGATATGGTATTCTCCCGTCCCGTCGATGGTGCCTGCCGTAAGTGGGTAGGGTGTGGCTGTGACCAACCAAGGCTCAAATTGCGGGATGATGTCGAAAACGGCGAAATTGTTCTCGTTGAACTCATAACCGATTGGGTTTAGGTTACTCAAAGCGAAATAGCCGTTGGCGACACTCCAGCCCCAATTGAAGTGCAGTAGGTTGTTGTCATCATAGCCGTCACATACAAAGGCATGTCCTCCAGCGTCACCATATCCTGAATAAAGCACGGGACGTTGTAAGTCAAGGCTGCCTTTCAACATGGACAGCCATTCGTCGTTTGTGTAATTAGTTTTCTTTTCCCTGTGGATGCGCTTGGAATAGTTGAAATAGCGTTTCATGGCATCGGGTACATTATTGGAACTGGCTCCTGAACCGTTTGTGCTATACTCCATTTCCACCGCCACGCCACAATGGTACAGCAAGGTAGCCACTGCTTCGATTTCAGCGTCGCTTGAGTCGTCGGTCAATGAATCGGGCATGTGGTCCCAGTCGTAGGTGGTGCTGCCAAAATCGGCGGAAAGCGTGACGCCCGCATTGGCATAGGAATGGGAACCCCAACCTGTGGCTGGATATTTCCAATAGTGCATGATTTGTCCCATGGCCACGGCCACGCAGCCCGCTTCGGCATGGCCGCATGGGGTGTGTTCCATGGCAGGGCAGAGGCTGTTGTAAAGGCAGCCTTGGTGCCATTTCTCGGTTAACAAGGGCG
>JAEEGK010010807.1_pt1 | contig 21013 bp, 11 predicted proteins | sample 8958771 | NCBI WGS metagenome assembly JAEEGK01 (sample SAMN16246547, study PRJNA631951) | gut metagenome | biome: gut microbiome; feature: rumen; material: SC-attached | host: Bos | place: Iran: Karaj | collected 2018-10
TGCGTACAGCACTCCATAGATGAGCGGATAATCAAAGGTGACGAATAATCAAAAAAACAAGTTTATGAATTATTAACGAGCCCTGTTTCATGTCTCATTCCACGGGGTGCTGAGTAGTTACAGATAATAATAATTTAATTAAAAAAGATTAAGATGGCAAAAAAGAAAGAAGAAATTAAAGAAGAGACGAAGACTCCGATAACAGTTGAACGTCACGTTGAAAGATTATGTAAGGATTATAAGCCTATAGTTAATTTTGTTAAGACTACTAAGGTAATAGAGAAACAGAAGTATATAGGTAAAGATGGCTTGGTATATGAAAAGAGTGAAGTAAAAACGCAGTCTCCAGCTGATAAGTTTAAAGGTGTAAAGTTCAGTGATTTTGGTATTGAACAGTTGCAGTTAGTTGGTGCTGTAGATATGCTAAAGAGTGTTTCTACCCTTACAGGTATTAACAGTGCGAGTCAGGCAGATACTGCTGACAGATTGTTAAATCAGATAGAAAATAGTATAAATAATAATAATTAAAAATTTTATTACAAATGGCAAATTTTTTAGATAAGTTTAAAGTAAAGACAGCTCTCGAGAAAAATACTACTCTCGACCTTAGTTGTCAACACCTTACCACTTCCAATTGGATGGAATATAGCCCCGTTTATACTAAGGAGATGGTACCAGGTGAAAAGTTAAATGTAAATATGGAGACCTTTGCACGTCTTGCAGCGATGCCAGTCCCAACGTTGGGTCGTTCGCTCATCCACAACCGTGCATTCTTCGTTCCTTATCGTACTGTATTTAAAGGATGGAATGACTTTATCACAGACACTATGCACGTGTCTTCTGATTTGAGTGCTCCTAATACAATTCCTTCTACAGTTCCTTATTTTTCTAATATTGATATATTAAAGTTGTTTTTTGATGCTACAGGTGAACCTTTGGTGAAGGTTGCTGATATTCCTTCTGCTTCTGATGCTACTTTGTGGATACATAGTTATAATCAAGATGGTACTTTTGGTACTTCTGGTTCTATAGCTTTTTCTTTTACGAATTTAGGACGTAGATTTCTTAAGATATTGCATTCATTAGGTTATCGTCCAATTTGGGATTTATCTGTTTCTGATGGTGCTGCTGAAATTATAGCTGATGAGGAATGGTTTAGTCGTGCTATAAAGCCTAATCCCGATGGTGATGGTCAGATTACTGATATATATGTAGATTTTGTTTCTCTTCAATCCTATATTACTGCTGTTGATACTGAAGGTTATGGTTATAATACTGTAAAGAATAGTGCGCTTCCATTGTTTAGTGCTCTTAAAGTGTATGTCGATTGGTATTGGCCAAGTCAGTACGTTGGAGATGTTGCATATAATAGGATAACAAGTTTATTGTCTGATGATGTAGGTCGTGACCCATATATTTCGGGTAGTGATTTGTATTTCGTGTTGAATAGTATAAAGGCTGTTAACTATGACTCTGACTACTTTGTTTCCGCTTTTGATGCTCCTACAGGTCCCGCTGCAAATGATGTTAATGTTTCTACTATGACTATGTATGACGTTAATAATACTAATGGTGGTAGCTCTAATCTTCTTATTACGAATGATATTGATGATGATGCTGTTTATGCTCCAAAGGTAGGTAATGCTACAGAGGAAAATCCAAAGACAAATAATGTACATGGTATCTCTCAGTACGCATTAGATGCTCTTAAAGCTATGACAGACTATTTCAAACGTCATCAGTTAGTTGGCTCACGTGCTCTTGATAGATATTATGCAAGATTTGGTAAATCACTTAGTGCTGAAAAGCTTAACCGTTCAAACTATATTGGTGCTATGAACCAACCTATACAGTTTGCTGATGTGTTCTCACATAGTGATACAGAAGGTGCTCAGCTTGGTGCATTTGCAGGTAAAGGTTTGTCTTATGGTGGTCAAGGTTTCGAGTTCTCAACTGATGAATATGGTATGTTTATTATTGTAAGCTCAATTATACCTATTGTTGGTTATTATCAAGGTCAAGACCGTACTACTATGCACTTAAATAGATTGGATTTCTGGACTCCAGAATTTGACCAATTAGGTAATCAAGCTATTGCAAGACGTGAGTTATATATACCTCAGTTTGTGGATAGTAATGATACTCAGATGATTGATACATATTATACTTCTACTGATAATATTAACGGTGTGTTTGGTTGGACTCCACGTTATAGTGAGTATAAAATTGGTAGAGATAAGATGACAGGTGACTTCCAACTTCATTCTAAGAGTGCTGCAGGTGATACTTCAACAGCTTGGAATTTGATGCGTGATATTAATATGGAAGATTTCTATGATAGTAGTAAGCCTAATGAGTTAGATATTGTTCACACTATTGACTTTGTACAAGGTACAGACAATAATCAGTATAATAGAATATTCTACAATACTAATTCTAATGCTGATAAGTTCTATGTCATCCACAATTTCAATGTGACATCTAATTCTCCAATGCATAGTCTCTATGATAGTTATGAGTTTGATAGTAAAGGTGACAGTGTAGTCGCTGATGTAAATGGTGTTAAAGTTAACTAATTATTAAGGGACTTCGTTGTAAGTCCCTTTTTTTAAATAAGAGATAATTATGGATAATACAACTTATAAATATGCGAGTATATATGCTCCTACAGATTATAGTTCTCCGTTAGTCTCAAATAGTAATAATGGTAAAGGTATGGCTTTTTTAGATTTTTTAGGAATAGGAGAAAGTTTTTTGAATGGTCTTTTTGGTCATTATGAAAATAACCGTAATATGCACTTCCAAGAGGATATGCAGAAAGCTCAGATGGACTTTGCAAATGAGCAGCGTGAACTTACACAGCAGTATAATACGTCAGAGAGAGAAGCTACGCAAGATTTCAATTTACAGATGTATAATCTAAATAATGCTTATAATAGTCCACAGGCACAGATGCAGCGTGCTATGCAAGCAGGTATTAACCCCAATAGTTTTGCACAGTCTATTAATGGTGGTCAGTCTCAATCTGTTACTTCGAGTCCACAGAGTGTTGGTATGCCAGGTATGCCAGGTATGGGTAGTGGTGCTCTTGGTCATACTCAGTTAATCGACCCCGCTTTAGTTAATGCTAATAAGTTGGCACAGTCTCAAGTAGACCTTAATGAGGCACAAGCTAGTGCGCTTACAGTCAATGCTGAGGCTAATGCACGTCAAGCAGGTGTAGCTGAAGAGAATTTGAAATTAAATAAGAAACAGTTAGATGCTGTTATCAATCAGATGGATAAGCAAAATCAGCTTATCGACCAAAATCTAAAGATTGGTATTGAAGAAGAGAAGAGTAAGGCTCTACAGAATGCTTATCAAGATTTCTATAATAATACTTTGTTACCGCTTATTGAGGAACAGAATATTAAACAGATAGAAGCTCTTAAACAGAATATCAGTGAGAGTAAGGCTCGTGTTGCTGAAATTGGTGCTCAGATTAAGAATATTAACCAACAGATTGCCGAGAGTAAGAAGAGAATGGAAGGTATACAGTCTGAGGTTGATAAAAATGCAGCTGAAACGGAGTTAGTTAAATTACAGAAGGTTCGTCAGCAGTTAGAGAATGAAGCAAAAGGCATTAACAATGATATAAGTAGACAGTTAGGCTATGATGTTGAGAAGCTTAATGCGAGTCAAGTTGGTGTTATGGGCTTTATGAGATTATTTGATAATATTTCAACTTCGATTAAACGTGCTGGTCAGTTTATGAGTGGTAAAGGTCACTTACCATCACAGGTTAGAGATGCTTATAGTTCTACTCCTAATAGGTTTGATAATTATTATGGTGGTAATAGTTTTACAGGTGCTTATAATCCATTCTAACTTATTGGTGTGATTTTTCTGTGAACTCCTATAAATGTAACAAGTTACTCAAACTGATAATCAGCCGCCTATTGACCTCCCAAGTTTCAGCTTTATAGTTTTAGTTAATATGAAAGACGTGGGAGTCACTACTTCTCGCTTATCCCATGTGCAGGCTCTCGCATTGCCTCTCTCTTAGGATAAGCAACTCAAGTTAGCCCACGCAGTGATATATTGTAGCTGTGTACAATACACCCAACGTAAACGTTTCGGTTGCGTTCCTTCGAAGAGAGTTCTAATTTGCGAGATTAGCACATCGAAGATAACGTTCGTAAACGTCCTTTTACCAATATGTCTTGACCCTCTCGCCCTTGCGGACTAACTGAGTCAAGTGCAAAGATAGAAAGAATATCTGAACAAAACAAATATTTTGGGGAAAATTTTTATAAAAAAATGTTTTCACAAGGCTTGTGAAAGTCATAAACCTTGTGAAAAAAGGGGGAAAACAGGAAATAATCGTCAAATAAAACAAAACTGCCCTTTGCTCATTGGGCAGAAAGATTTATCGTGACTGTACGATTCTCCGACTGATATTGCTTATGTGGTAAAGTGCATAGTCCGGTATACTTCTCAAAAACCGTTTTCAATGCAGATTGGCACTCTTCTTCTGTAATGTGCTCTCCTTTTACACAGTCTGGAAGTTGCAAACATTTATCCGTTTCATAAGTTGAGCCTATCAAATCGACAACTTTCTGCAACTCCCAAGCAGCCTTTTTGTATTCATGAATATGTACCAACATTTTGAAACTCCCAAGGGTATGCATCAAGTACTCCTGGGAAGATTTATTAGATTCGTTCGCTTGGATGAAATGAGCGAAATTATCGCATAGTTCATTGGATATCTCACCTTGAGATTGTGACAGGCAATCAGTTTGTACTTCCAAGTTATGAGCTCTCATCTTACTCAAAAACTCAAATATTGAATTATCAGAGATAATATCACTATATTTCACTGGTTTTGTCAAGAATAGCCCTTGAAGTGATTTAGCCCGGCTAAGTGCGACATAGAGCTGGCCTGGCGCAAAGATGTGGCTGTTCAGATCCAAGATCACCTTCTCATATGTTTGGCCTTGTGCCTTATGTATTGTGAATGCATATGCCAGTTTTAAAGGATATTGCTTGGTTCTTTGGATATATGGGGTTTTCCGAACAAGCCGATGCTTGACAGAATCATATTCCATCTCATAGCGCCTTTCGTACATTTGGCTATCCTTGTATCTATCAAAAGGATCTGGGCATTTGACAGATTCATGTGTCCGCTCATTTGTTACAGTAAAGTATTGCCCATTAAAGTCTTCGATTATTCCAAAATCTCCATTTATATATCTTGATTTACTATTTTTAGTAAACATAACCCTTGCACCTTTCTTGAATGTAAGTTGTGAATCGTAGGCTGAGGGTAAAACTATCTCATAAATATCTTCACTGGATGGCAGTTGACTATGATTTAATTCAACATTGCCACTTCCGTCTTTTTTTTGGATGTTATATTCCGCATAAATGGTTTTAGATTCACCTGGCAACTCTCCCAATTTTTTGGTATTGACTTGACGGACCTCTTCATTAGATGAAGCCACATATACAGCGTCATTAGGAACATCTGTGGTTACTCTACTATTAATCAGGTCCATAATCTTCACCTTCTGCTTGGCATCCATGGGCAATCTAAAAGCATCAAGTATCTTAACAAAATCAGGATCATTTTCTTGGCGATACGACTTTGTTAACTCAAAATACTTGATATGATGCATTTCTCTCTGGATAACATGACTGTCAAAGAAATAAATACCGCCATATTCATTCTGTAGATATTTAAGCACTTCGTCGTCACTAACTATGGGAGGGAGTTGGAACAAATCACCAACCACAACAAGTGGGATACCACCAAACGGAAGGGTATTTCCTTTGACCTTCTGGCATATCTGGTTCATCATTTCAAACAAATCTGAACGAACCATAGATATCTCATCGATTATGATCATTCTGACACCACTTAATCCTCCACGAGTCCTGCTCATGTCTCTACCTTCAAGACGACTTGGATTTTGGTAGCCCTCTTCCAAATCATCTAGTGCTCCCCAGAAAAAGGAGTGTATTGTACGAGCTCCATGATATAAATTAGCTGCCATATTGGTAGGGGCTAGCACCACGCATCCGCTAACCAACCCAACAAGTTTCTTTATTAAAGTCGTTTTACCACTTCCTGCTTTGCCATGAACAAAGGTTATTCCCTGAGGAACATCCTTGAGATAATTAAGAACATCGCCTTGAGTGTGACTAATTGATTCAACGTAACTGTCCATATTCTCTTAAGTAAATTTTCTTTGCAAAGATTGCAGACCATATTTATTACACAAAATTGTATCATTCACAAGTTCTATAAGCACATCGAATGTCTTACATATTGAGAATTAACCATCTCATCAAACCGCTCGCTGACATCTACCATCCAATCTGGGAGTTTCTTTAGAGCCTGATATACCAAAGCATCGGGCATCTTCTTGTAGTAGGCATAAGCCATTGGGCCAGCAATGGCGGCGAGGGTGTCAGCATCGCCGCCGAGGGATATGGCGAGTTTGATGCAGTCTACATAGTCTTTGGACTCCAAAAAGCAAATTATGGCAGGCCCAACAGTACCGGCACAGGTGGAGTTGAAAGCGTAAGAGTCGTGGAAATCAGAATAGTTCTGATTGGCCCAATCCGGATAGTACTCATTTAACAGGTGTTCGCGCACGAACTCCTTATCCTTACCGTTTTTCAGATGGAAGATGGTCAGAGCTGTGGCTTCTGCGCCCTTGAAACCTTCGGGATGGTTATGAGTAGGGGCAGCTGTTTCATGAGCCATCCGGATGCACTCTTCTTCGGTTTTCGCCAGCCAACCTGCAGAGGAGCAGCGCATGGCTGAACCATTACCGAGGCTGCGATATGGCTGGGGATGATGACTGGCCATCCAGAGTTTGAACTTGCTGCCAAAACCAGCGTGTCGATGTTCGTTGGCACATTTCCAGAGGTTCATCGTCATATCAAGATGGTCGATGAATGCTTCTGCACAAGCAAAGGTCAGCACGGTATCATCCGTGAAGCGCGCCCTACTGCTGAACATCTTCACCTTATCATAATCCTTAATGCGGTGTGCTTTCCCCTCGTAAGCACTCCCTGCTATATCGCCTATTGCTTCGCTAATCAGGTAATTCTTCATAAGCTTTTAGTTATCGACAATGCAAAATTATAAAGAAAAAGCGAAAGAGCCAAATGATTCGATGGAAAAATAAGAACTGGGGCAATTGTAGTTTCCTGATTTAGGTTGACTACCTATGTTTCTTAACCCTAAGATAGGTTGACTCGGTTAAACGACAACCCTGTTTTTTGTTGACTGTTCGATTTTAACCTCCTAACCTCACTTGCTGGCTTGAAAGGCCGATGTACACTGGGGTTTCGGGGAGTGAGGTTACTCGGCGAAACCTCACTTGAACCTCACTTTTGAGGGTGAAGTGAGGTTGAGGTGAGGTTGGGAGTGAGGTTAGGGGTGAGGTTCCAGAATCGTGAAACGCTTTGGGAATCGGGGGTTCAGGAGATTGGAGTGAGGTTAAGCATGATTTTCATGAGGCGGCGGATCACGATGCTGAGGCGCCGGCTCACGATGCTAAGGCGGCGGGTTAGCAGGCTTAACCCGGCGGGTTAGTAGTCGCCGTCGTCCTTCACCAGATTGAGGAGATAATTCCTTATCTTGTCGATAATGGTGGGCTTTCGCGGCTCTTCGGGCACGGGCGGGGGCGTCGGCTCCGGCTCGGCGGGCTCTGGGTCGGGGGCGGACTCTACTTCGAAGATTGGCTCCTTGGTGAGAACTTTACCTACATTGACCGTTTTCGCGGGCTTGTAGAGCAGGGGAATGAGGTCTTCGTAGTAGTCGTCCTCGTTCTGGTGGGCATCCTGCTGCACCTCCCTGCGCAGTTCGTCCTCCAGTCCGGTGGCCAGAATGGTGACCTTGGCATCCTCGCCCAAGGAGTCGTCGGTAGCGGTGCCCCAGATGACGTCGATGTTCGGGTCGAGCTGGTCGAAGAAGTCGTCAATCTGCAGCATCTCCTGGACGAAGATGGGGTGCTCGTCGCTCGAATAGATATTGAAGAGTATGCGCTTGGCACGTCCGATGTCGTTGCCGTAGAGCAGCGGCGAGTCCAGCGCATTCTTTATAGCATTCTCTACACGTCGCTCGCCGCGGGCACGCCCCATTGCCATGATAGAGCCACCGCCGTTCTTCATCGTGGCCTCGACGTCGCGGAAGTCGCTCTTGATGCCGCCGTCGCTGGGCAGGGTTATCAGTTCGGCAATGCCCTTCACGGCGTCCATCAGGATGCCGTCGGCGCGCCGGAATGCCTCCTTGACGGAGATTTCAGAGTCAGCATAGACGTCGCACAGCCGCTCGTTGTTGACGATGAGCAGGGCATCGACGTTCTTGCGCAGCTCCTCGACGCCCTTCAGGGCCTTGATAATCTTCCGCTTCTTCTCGAAGTAGAAGGGGATGGTCACCACGCCGACGGTGAGCATGCCCATCTGCTTGGCCACGCCGGCCACCACGGGAGCAGCTCCGGTACCCGTGCCGCCGCCCATGCCCGCCGTCACGAACACCATCTTCGTGCCGTCGGAGAGCAGCCGCTCGATGTCGGACACATTCATCTCGGCCTCCGTGCGCCCCTGAACGGGATTGCCGCCGGCGCCAAGACCAGACTCGCCCAGCAGAATCTTCACGGGCACCGGCGAGCGCGACAGCGACTGGCTGTCGGTATTGCAGACGGCATACGACACACCGTCGACACCCTCGTTGTACATGTTGCGCACGGCATTGCAACCGCCGCCGCCCACACCAATCACCTTGATGATGCCCTCCATCTTGTTCTCCACCGGCCCGAAGTCCAGCAGCGTATTATTCTCTTCTCCCATATCTCTTACACTTTTCACCTTTCACTTTTCACTTTTCACTCTTCACTTCTCACTCTTCACTTCTCACTTCTCATTTCCACCATCTCCCTCGGCAGCGTGACGATCTTCAGACGCTCGTACCACACGCGTCCGGCAATGTGCTTCTTCGTATGGCTGCCGATGATGTAGTAGCTGGCGCGATACTCGTCCATCAGGTCGAGAAACACCTTCTTGATGCGCGAGCACTTCTCGTTGATGGCATTGTCGAGCGGATCAATCAGTTTGTCGACGCTCTCTTCAATCTTCTCACGGTCCATCATGCGCGCCGTCTTCAGGTAATAGCCCAACAGCTCGGCACGGTGGTCGCGCAGCCGCTTGAACTCGATGCCCTCGGGATGGGCCAGAAACAGCAGGTAGACAGCCTTGTGGACGGGCTGCAGCTCGACCTCGACGTGATAGTCGGCAAGGAGGAACCGATAGTCCTCAGTAATGACCAGCCGCGACAGTTCGCCACGCGCCGCCTCGATGCGAAGCTCCTCGAGCAGCGGCACGCCGATGGCCCGCAACAGCAGGTCCTTGCGCCCTGCCGCCGCCAGCAGCCCTGTGAGCCGCTTCACCTCCTGGGCCATTTCCTCAGCCGTCAGTTGCTCCGTCGTCATTTCAGTTTGCAAAGTTACGAAAGATTTCCGAGAAACAAAAATCTCCGCAAGGCTTGCGGAGAAAATTGTTGTGAAGACATGTCATCGGCTGACCCTTCGGGCGCGCAGGATGCGGATGTCGTCGACAGGCCGGTCAGCGTCGTCGGTAAAGGTCTGCTGGATGCGCTTGACGACATCGAGGCCCTCGGCGACCTCGCCAAACACGGTGTACTGGCCGTCCAAATGGGGCGTGCCGGGAGTTTTGCGATAGAGGTCCATCAGCTCGGGCGTCATCACGACGCGGTGCTGCGTCATCGTGTCGAGGCGCTCGCCAATCTGCTTCAGGTCGCTACTTGAAAAAGTCTTCCCCCAGACGATGTAGAAATGGCAGCCGCTGGAGCGGCGCTCAGGGTTCACGTCGTCGCCCTCGCGGGCCATGGCCAAGGCGCCGCGCAGATGGTGGTGCAGCAGGCGGCCGTCGCCGGCAAACAGCTCTGGCTCAATGGTATAGCCATTATCGGCCTCGCCTAACGAAGCACCCGGTTCGGCGTGACGACTGGTGGGGTCGCCGGCCTGAATCATAAAGTTCTTGATGACGCGGTGGAACAGCAGCGAGTCGTAGAAGTGCTCATCGGCCAGCCGCAGGAAGTTGTCGCGATGGCGGGGCGTGTCGTCGTAGAGTGTCAGCAGGATGTTGCCCTCGGTGGTCTCGAGCAGCACCTGGCTGCGCTGCCCCACCACCGGCACGAAGGCAGCGAGCGCAAGCACGACGGTCAGAATTCTAAGATGCTTATTTCGTAACATTGCTTGAACGGAATTGAACGATTTGGTCGACGCCGGGCTCTGTCGGCGCATCGATGTTGCGGAGGGTGCAGTCGCGCACGTCGTCGAGCACGACCGCCGGGCGGAAGTCGGGCCGCTCGTAGCGGAAGGTGACGTCGTCGACATGCAGGCCCTCAACGTGGCGGGCATAGAGGCCATAGGCGGGCGTCCAGCCGGCAAACTTCGGCTCGGGGTAGTTGGTGCCCTGCTCGCGGTAGTCCTTGTTGACGAGGTCGCGCGTGCCGCCGCCCTTGAAGTAGAGGCGGATGTTGGAGAGCCAGACGTTGCGAATGGGCTCGTCCTTCATGCCCGTGACGATGATGGAGCAGAGCGAGTCGCAGTCGTCGGCAATGAGGTTCGAGATCTGGATGTCGCGGGCCGACGAGAGGCGCGTCACCTCCTTGGGGCCCCGGTTGCGGCAACCCGTGGTGATGTAGATGGGGTAATGGTGGACGTGCGACATCGTGATGTTCGACACGACGATGTTCTCCATGCGACCCTGGTCGACCTCCTCGAAGGCGAGACCCGACGAGTAGGCGAAGGTGCTGTTGGTCAGCGAGATGTTGCGGTAGCCGCCGTTTGACTCGGTGCCCAGCTTGAAGCGGCCACACACCCAGCCGACGGGTTCAGGGACGTAGGTGCCGTCGAGCAGCGTGCCGCACTTATAGCCCGTGATGTTGCAGTTCGTGACGGCGATGTGCTCGGTGATGACGGGCCGCTTCAGCGCATAGCTCGACTTCAGCACGAGGGCATCGTCGCTGGGCGTGTTGATACGGCAGTTGGTGATGGTCATGTACATACAGCAGTCGATGTCGAAGCCGTCGCGGTTGGTGTCGATGGTAACGTTGTCGATGGTCGACAGGTCACAGCCCGTCATGATGATGGCGAAGTGGCCGCCGCGGTAGATGGTGATGTCGCGGATGGTGACCTGTCGGCAGAGCTTCAGGGCTATGGCCTTGTCGCCGGTACCGATGCTGCCGCCCTGCACCTGGCCGGCCTTCTCGGTGTCCTTCTTCGTCAGGCCTTCGCCGTCAATCATTCCGTGACCGGTAATCGAGACGTTCGTCTGCCCTTCAGCCCAGATAAGCGAGTTGTGGAAGTAGGTGTGGCCGCCATCCTGATACTCGGGGAAGTCGAAAGGCTCAGACTCATCGTAGAGCCCCCCTTCCATAGAGGGAAACTTTTTCGGATTGACGGCAAGGATCTTTGCTCCGGCCGCGAGGTGCAGGTCGATGTTCGACTTCAGGCGGATGCTGCCGCTAAGGTAAGTGCCTGCAGGCAGCAGCACCTGTCCGCCGCCGTCCTTCACAGCAGCCTCTATCGCGGCATTGATGGCTGGCGAGTCAAGTGTTCGCCCATCGCCCTTTGCGCCGAAGTCGCGTACATTGTAAACACCGTTGGCCGCAACGGTGAGCGTTGCGGCCAAGGTCAATAGGATGAATGCGATTCTTTTCATTTAGTCATCTGTCAGGCTAAAGATGAGCAACTGGCGAGAATCCACGTTTGTAGTCTCATCTTCGCTGATTTCTATGGCGTCAGACGTGGCCAGCATATCGATGAGTTCCACATCAATCAGCTCAACAGCCGGACTTTCATATTCTTTCTTCATAAGTATGTCCTCCTTTCGTTTACTTAATGATTACTTTCTTTCCGTCAACCACATAGACACCCTTTGAAGGAGTCTTCACGCGGCGGCCCTGCAGGTCGTAAATCTGATTAACGTTAACGTCAACGTTGACAGAGCCGATAGCGGTAGCGTCATCGAAGATGAGTTCCAGCAGGCGGGCATTGCTATTCATCGGCAGGTAAGCCTTGCCGGCGGGAATCTCGGTACCTGTGAACACCTTAAACTTATCGCCGTCGAGCACGTAGACGCTCTTGGCACCAACATTTGTGGCGGTCACGGCAGCCACAAGCAGATTACCCTCGATGGAGGTTGCACTTGTAGCTACAGGAATGGTGTACTCTGTACCAGCCGCACCTTTCAGCACGAGACCCGTCTCAGCGGGAGTGGCGTCAACAGAGGTCAGCATTGCCTTGTCTGCCGTCTGCTCCTTAACGATGTAGGCCGTCAGACCTTCTACAGCTGAGAAGTCGAGAGCCTTGGCAGAAGCCAGCGTTGCGTAACCAGAAGCATTCAGAGTGACCTTCACAACTTCAGCAACTGTAGCCACAACACTCTCAGAAGCCTCGCTCAGACCGCCCATCTCGTTGGCGGCGCGAACGGCGTAGGTTCCGCTCTCCGTCAGCTCGTAAGTCGGTTCGGTGGTGAAGTCAATCACAGCACCGTCCTTCACGATAGCCCAGAGCAGAGCGTAGTTGCTGTTGTCCCAGACGAGGTTGTTGCCCTCCTGCTTCACGTTCTGCGGCACGGGAGCCTGCTCAGTGGCGAGGGTGGGATCCCAGTCGCCGAACATATTGTGCAGATTGCCAGCCTCAAGGGCCTCTTCTGCAGTGAGTACAGGCACGTTGGCGTGACCTTCACCGAAGGTGGTCTTACGACCGCTGAGGTCAACGCTGGTGCCGGTGGTGAGGGTCGAGTTCCACTCGGCAAACTGCTTCGGCCAGCCGTTGCTCATCTCGCTCCAGCCAATGGCCGAGGGCGCATACTGCATCTTGGTATCTATCCAAAGGGCAACAGGCGTACCCTGACCCCACGGACGACCCAACGTGTACTTACCGTTCAGAGCGCTGTTCTCGCAAAGAATATTACAGCCCTTAAACACATAGCCATACTTGATGCTCTTCGACGGCACGGCGATATAGCCGCCCGTAGCCATACAAATCTGAATATCGACAGCATTGAAGAAGGCATCGCCCTTACCGCAGAGGAAGTCGGTGCGACCGCGAACCTTACCACCTTCGAAGTAGTAGTAGCCGTTGTCGTTGCTCGAAGTCCAAGTGTCCTGGTAGCCCCACAGTACGGTGTTCTTGTAGATGGTCTGCGAGCCCTTGTCCTGAATGGCGATGTTACGACCACGTGCGTCAACCATACTGCTCTTTACGGTGAGGTCCTGGAAGTAGGTTCCACGTACAGTGCCTTGTAGCTGAAGCACGTCGCTCTTGCCGATACCGTCGTAGACATTAGTAGTCCCAAACTGCCCGGCGTACTCTTTGGTGTTGTCAATGCTATTGGTGATGACGACACCATCAGTGCTCTCGCCGATAAACGAAATGTTGGAAGCGGAGATTATCGTGTAGGGAGCGGGATAGGTGTTGCCGTCGTCGCTATTGATGGTCTCAGTAGTGCTTAAAGGCAGCTGGTACATACCGTTCTTCAGGAATATGCGGTAGCGCGTGTTCTGATCGCTACGGCTGTCGGCAGCAGCAATGGCGGCTAACAGTCCGTCAGCGTCCTCAACCACGGCGTCGTAGAGGCCCTTCGTCACAGTCGGGCGTTCCATCGTGGTGAAGCTGAAGGAAATAGGCACGTCAATGGCATTATTAGTCAGGTCACTGACAGTGTAAATAGGCAGGGTGAAGGTGTACTCCGTGGAGTACTCCAGACCCTTGTACTCGAACGAGATGGTCTTGCCGCTGACAACGGGTGTCAGAATCTTCGAGCCGAGTGTAGCGGTAGTACCTTCGGCAACCATCACCTTCTCGTCGAACGTCAGTACCACCTTACCATTGGCAGATACACCAGAAGCCTCTTCAGCGGGAACAGTCGAAACAAGCACGGGAGCAATGCCATCGTTAACGAGAGCCGGCGTACCCGTGATGAAGAACATGGCCAGCGTATTGCCGTCGTTCTTGGAGCTACTGCCATCGACCTTGGAGGTCTTGTCGGCAATCATACGGATATATACCTCAGCCTGATTGTTGCAATCATCAGGCAAAAGTCCATTGAAAGAAATAGGGGACTTGGTACCTGTCATAGTGATGCTGCCAAAGTTCGACCACGACTCGCCGTCGAGCGAGTACTCGGCATCGTAAGTCTGGTAGGCATTGTAGTTATACAGCATCTGGAACTGCACTTTGATGTTGGTGAAGTCTTTAGCATTCACCTTCGTCTGCCAGTGGTAGTGGCCCACGTCGCCATCGCTGGCACCTACGTTCCAGTTCACGGCAGCACCCTTAAAACCTTCGTAGCCTCCGGCAGCCTCGGTGCTCTTGTCGAGCCAACCCTTGGCGTCGCCTGACTCGGTATTCACCAGACTCAAAGCTGACGTTGCATTCATCTCGGAAGCGAAGTCAGCTATACGACCTTCGTTGCCCTTCTTGTAGAAGTCCCAACCGGCAATGATGTCGGCCTGCGAGTAAACGGCTGTCAACTCCGTATCGGCAGTCATACTGATCAGCTTCGACGAGCCTGTCTCGCCGTCGCTCCAGTTGTTGAACGTCACAAGGCCTTCATAGCTATTGGCCGTCAGTTGCACGGCTGTACCAGCCTCGTACATCATCTTGCCATCCACCATTGTTGGCGCAGGATCAATAGTTACCATATAGTCATTAGTTCCATCAACGGTCAGTGCCAGCTCGTAGGTCTCAACAGCCTGGAAGTTGGCGGTGAGGATTTCATCCTTAGCAATGTCGAACATATAGACTGCATCAGTGGAAACCACTTCGTCATCAGCGTTTGTCCAGTTCACGAAGTCGTAACCGAAGTTCTCGGTAGCCGTGAGTTTGACGGTCGAGCCTTCCTCGTACTCGTCGGCTGCGGGATAGACATTGACCGAGCCGCCCTCAACGGGAGCTGTGGCGGTTGCAAGAGTATACTTATTGACGACAGCAGCGGTGCCGTTAACAGTACCAAAAATTATAATATTTGCTATATCGAGATCCTTCTTTGCTGCAAAGCCCGATACATAAATACGGAAAGCAAACTCTGAACAGCCATCAGTTGTGATAGCCACAGAATGATTCATTGGAGGTGTTCCTGTTGTATTGTTGTTACGAATAATATCTTCCTTGGGAACTGTTGTTATTGCGCTTTCCGTTCCGTCAATAACATAGCTATATGAGTAGCTCGCATTGTCTGTGCCATTCTTCACAGCATCGTATGTCACACTGGTAGGTTTGAAGGTTAGACCTGCAGCAACCTTGACACGATATTCAACCATATTGTTCACGTCATTACCTGGATTATCGCTTGAGGGTTTGAGTGCCAGCATTGCCTGGTTAAAGATTGTCTTTGTAGAAACATTCAATCCTGTACCGATAGCGGATGACGTAGCGGAGAAAGCATCAGTCAAATCATCGGACACGGTACCGGTTGCTTCATTACCAATCGCCCATATCACACTGCCTGCCACATTGTCATAGCTCTCGCCGCCACCCTGGCTCTGCACCACGGGCAGTACGACCTGAATATAACGGTAGTAGCTACCATCGCCAATCACCACGTCAACAGTCTCTGCTGCGCCAGCAATAGTGTAGCTGATGGTATTAGCAGAGGTATAGTCGTTTTGGCCATCAATGGTAGTAGTGGTAATTTCATTAAAGGCTTCCATTGAGACGATAGCATCCTTGCACGAAGGCACGGTAAACATGGTGCCATTGTTGAGCTGTGCCCAGTCTGTCCAACCACCGTTGGCAAACTTTCCGTTGGTGGTATCAAAGTCGGCCTTCACATCGATAGTCTTGCCGTTGACAATAGCCTGAGCCACCCAAATACCCGTCTTCCCCTCAAAGCCGACGTTGGGTGCGCCGTTCTGACGCAGGAAGTCAAACTTCACGGTGACAGGCTCAGTGCGGTCAGCGAGGCTTACTTCGTTGGTGGTAAACACTGCTGTCAATGTCACGTCGTTCTCTGGTACTGTGTACTCTGAGCCAACGGCATACTCTTGCTCGCCATCGCTCCATCCTGTAAGCGTCTTGCCCTCCACATACATAGTGAAATTTTTCGGCAGAGTAATTTTCTTGCCCACCTCCTGCTTTATGGCCTCGGGAACGAAGGCGGAACTGCCGGCCTCACCAGCAGCAAAGGTTACGGTCGCATCGGTGACAAGCTGAGACGGGTCAACTGTCTCAACAGAAATGAACGGACAGTAACCCATACCAGTGATAGTCAGCGTCGTGGCCTCACCTTTATAAATTAGTTCGGTTACATTTTGGCGGTCATTCTTCCAACAGGCAGTAGTGGGAGTAGCTGATACCACAACATCGCCATTGCTGTCGGTCACTTTTATCTCATTACCGCTATACGTACACTGACCAACGAGAATCTTCACAGCACCTGGAACGGCTGTAACGACCTTCATACCCGTCATTCCATGCTCACTGTGATAGCTGCCGCTAACGTTAGCTATCGACTTAGCATCATTGGCAGCCACACGATAGGTATTACCATCAGCATCGACAGCAACACCGAATTCTACGGCAGTGCCCTGCACCTGCTCCTCGGAAGTAAGCAGTGTTCCGCTCTGATTGTTTACAATAACAGCAAAATCCTGGAACTCTGCAGGCTCTGTAATAGTCTCAACCACATCATCAGCCGTGCGAGGGCAAATCTCGATAACATCGTTAAAGAGCACCACCACGCCTGTCACGTCATAGGTCTTGCCATCCTCAATAGCAACGCTAGTTTTGAACTTGTCAAAGTAGGTAATGGTTTTCTCGCCATCAGAGAGAGTAATTGTCTTACCATCTGAAGATACAGAAGCAGTAACGTTCTTCAGTGTCACAAGAGTACTTTGATTGGCCTTAACAACCTCGCCTATAGCTTTCTCCACTGAAGCGACTGCTGCGGTACCGATGGTCAAGCCCTCTTTTGTGAAGTTGGTAATTTCAGCTGCACCCTGGTAAAGCTGAATGGCAGCATCAATAGTACCTGTCAGTGTCTGTCCAACTTCCAAACCGTGATTCTTTGTATAAAGCAAAGCACCAAAACCATTGGCATCTGCCAAATATGCATTACTACCGTTGACGTATACCACTTTCTCACCGTTGAAAGTAATAGTGGCAGGTATGCTGTTCCCTGTCGCTTTTTCTTGCAAGGTAGTGAAACTGCTAATAGTCACCTTTGCAGGTGTCACAGTCAGGTCAAAACTGGCTGTACTTGGCTTATAATTTGTGTCATCACCTGCATAAACGGCTGTGATCTTTGCTGTTCCTGCAGCAATAAAGTTAATCTTGCCATCAGCGATGGTTGCTACATTAGTATTGGAACTTTCCCACACGATGGAAGCACCAGAAACCTCCGTCTCACCTGCCATCACCGTTGCCGTAGGCAGATTCATCGAGCCGTCAACCTCGCCTGTATACTGGTGTTCGCCAAGCGTCAGAGTCGTTGCGATGCGGGTGTCGGAAGACTCTGCAACTTTCTTATAGAGTTGGATGGCCTGCTGCCCGCTTTTGAAAAAACGAAAACGATTTTGGTCGCTGGCTTTGTTATACCGCAGTGTAACGTCACCACCCGAGGTGGTTATTTTAAAAACGGCATTACCGCCATCTATACTAATGGCATGATAATAACCAGTTGCTAATGCTGCTGCTTGCTTCAAACCATTGGCATAGGATGTTTGGCCAATATAGTTACCACTGGCCGACCTAACAGTGTAGCCGTTATCTGTACTAGTAATTGTAAACGTAGCGGCATCTACAGTTGCTGACGATGCAATCTTATTGCTTTCAATCGTGATTGCTACCGTGTTACTTACAGCATCCAAAGTAGTTAATCCTCCATTGAAAGCCACACTGCCTTCCTCATATACAATAAGGTAATCTCCATTCGTGATGTCTGTGGTCGACGTCACCTTTTGATAGTAATCAGCATGCGCCACTCCCCCCAGCATCGCCAAGATGCACATCAGGGAGAATCGTAAAAGTTTGTACTTCATAATTGTTTATCGTTTTTAGTTAGTGATTTTTCAGTTTGCAAATATACAAAAAAAGGAACAAGGGGATGGAGATGGGGCTGGTAAATATTGTTAATAACAGCGTAATCGTTTGCGGTATACGGCCTGTTCATTTTATATGCCTTCTTGGGCTTCAGAAAGATAGGTTTTCGATGAATCGGTGGCGATGAGTATACCATCCTCGATGTCCTTGGCTATAAGGCTCAATGGTGGTCGGAAGGTATGAATCTTGTTGTTGTACTCGCCCATCCAAGTCAGTTTGCCGGTCCTGACATCCATCCACCACACGTTCTTCCGGGCGCCTGATATCTTGCGAAGGTCAATCGTCATGTCACGACCGGTGTAATTGTAGACCAGCAGGTAGTCAGAGCCTCGGGTGGCAGCCAATCGGTCGTACTGCATACCATTGTCGAGAACGATGTTTTGGTCGGGAATCCGTTCGAAATAGGGGAACGAGAGCATCAGCCGCTTCAGATACTTCATCTGGTTGAAGCCCGGGTCGTGAAGCGCCTCGGTCCACTCCTTTTTATTGAAATAGGCGGGAGGATAGCCTTCACGATAGAACTGCATAATGGCACTGTGCCCGTAGGTGTGGCCGCAGCTGCCGGCAAAGACGCTCCAATAGGCATAACGGCGGACGTCGCACGCCTGCCATAACGGCTCGTCGGCATCGTGCAGTCCCTGGGGTATGCCCTCATAGACAGGCTCATCGTCGAGCACAGGTTTCAGGGGCTTATAGGCCCAGGTGGAGTCGACGTACATCCAGTTGTCCTCCTCTGTGTTGTCGGGAATCGGATAGTCCTTGCTGCCCATACGCTGACCGTAGCGGCGATGGCCGCTCTGAAAGGTGTGGAAGTCTATCCACGATGCCTTGCTCCACCAACGGGCCGACGTATAGCGGCCCCGGGGGTGATAGGTCATCAGGTGGTTCTTGTCGATTGACTTGATGGTGGTGGCAAGCGTCTCCCATACCTCAGGCTTGATGTCGCCCTGAATGTCGCCACCCATTATCCATATGATATTCGGACGGTCCTTGTAGCGGTTGGCCAGAAAACGTCCGTAGGTCTTGGCCTGCTCCACATTGAGCTTGCCGCCTTTGACCAGTCCGCCCCAGATACACACCATACCGATATAAATGTCGTTCTGTGCTGCCACGTCGATGATATAATCAAGGTGGTCCCAATAAGCGTTAAGCGTGTCAGTCAGCAGGTGTCCCTGCTTGTCGTGCGAGGGTACGCCGTATGCATTGAATGAAGGAACATCGTTCAGCACCTGCACTTGCACCATATTGTATTCGGCCTCGTGGCAGGTTCGCAGGTAGTAGGCCACCTCTTCGCGGTTCAGGCGTTCGGGCATCAGCCAGGCCGTCTCGCCTAACCAGAAGAAAGGCTCGCCGTTCTCGAACTGCAGGAACCGCTGGTTACCGGAGACTCTCAGCCGTCCGTTGTCCCAAGATTTCTGACTTTGAGCCGTCAGACTCAAGGGGATGATGCTGCACTCTACATCTTCCTTGTTGGTGGAATAGCTGACGTAGAGGCGGCCGTTGTGTGTCATCGCCTTGGGATAGTTGTAGCCTATGGTCTTGTATCTGCCCTCGTAGCGACGCTGGGGCAAGTCGTCCGGAGAGCCGCTGCGCAGCAGAATGGTCTTGTCGAAAGCAATGCCGTCACGACTCAGCTGCAGGACGAGCGGCCACCGACGCTTGTCGCCGGAAGGACAGCTGACCATAAACGACGTGCCGTCGGGCAGGTTGCCGGCACACTGCTTTGTACGCGCATCGGGGAAGCTGGTCACAACGGGCTTCGTCCATGTCGCTCCCCTGTCGGTGCTCATGGCAGCCAGTTTGCGGAAACTGCCCTGCTGGTCGCGGAAGAGCATCACAAGCGTGCCGTCAGGTCGCATATACTGGCTTGGCTCCAGCTCACGCGACTGCTGGCCGAGGTCTTCTGACTCGAAGGAAGCTTTGCGCCAACCACTTACGCCCTTCGGATCGTCGGTATAAACCGGACAGACGTGAAGTCCCGGCTTAAAATGTGCAGCTCCCACGAGACGACCGTCGGGAAGCGTGTAGGGATCCTGCTCCAAGACACCCTCCATTGGAGTCCCGTCTGCCATTGTGACTGGCTGCAGCTGGCTCCAGGTCTGTCCGTCGGTACTTGTGATGTAGCATGTTCTGCCCCCTCGTGGTTCAGGAGCCTTCTGGCCATTACCTGACAACGCCCGGCCAATGGTCGAGCGTTGCCAAGTGTTGATGAAGGCTGTCAGCGTGTCGCCTCTTGCCAGCCAACCGCCTGAGGTGCAGTAGAAATCATCGGAGGGCATGGACAGAGGTCGGGGCTTGCTCCAAGTGTAGCCTTCGTCGGCACTGACGCTATAGGCCACCCATGTATCGTCGCTGTCCTCGTCGGTTGGCGAACTCTGCCACATACAGTAGAGTTTGCCCTTGAAGGCTGTCATCACGGCTCCGTTGGCATAATGGTCGGTAGCGTCACCTGCTTTAAAGACGGTAACGGTTCTGACGCCCGCAATGTTGGTGAAGGGTGAAGGGTGAAGGGTAACGGGAATGACGTAGAACTGGCGGTCGGGGCAGAAGTCGAGCATCCATTGGTCGAAGATGATGTGGTCGTCGAGGGCCTTTATGCGGAGCGTGTGGCGCCCGTTGGACACTTTGACTGGCGTCTTCTTCAGGGCCTGCCCGCGCAGCACGTTCTGTTTCCAGCGCTCAGAGCGGTAGGGCTCTTTCAGTGAGATGACGACAGGCTGCTGGTCGTCAATCTGGACACTGTAGCGCAGGTCGCCGCGGTCGCTGGGCTGGGTAGGAATCATGGCGGTGTAGAGTACGGCCAGCCTCTCCCCCGACCCCTCCCCCGTAGGGAGGGGAGTTTCAAACTCGTAGGTCAGTTCGCAGCCTTTAGGGATGGCAACGGCATT
>JAEEGK010010808.1_pt1 | contig 21013 bp, 12 predicted proteins | sample 8958771 | NCBI WGS metagenome assembly JAEEGK01 (sample SAMN16246547, study PRJNA631951) | gut metagenome | biome: gut microbiome; feature: rumen; material: SC-attached | host: Bos | place: Iran: Karaj | collected 2018-10
GATATTGACCTTGGGGTCGCGAGACTTGATGCGCCACGACACATAGGCGATGCAAGGTGCTGTATTGCGACGACAGGGCTCACAGAGGATATGGTCCTTGGGCATGTCGGGCAACTGTTCAGCAACGGTGGCTGCATAGTTCTTGTTGGTGACTACCCATACGTTCTCCGCATCTACGATGCCTGCAAAGCGCTCTACGGTGAGCTGCAACAGTGACTTGCCGATGCCCAGCACATCGATAAACTGTTTGGGCTTCTCAGCCGTACTCATAGGCCAGAAACGGCTTCCTACGCCGCCTGCCATAATGACCAAGTGATTGTTGATTCTTGCCATAATGTTAGTTACTAAGCTGTTTATCCTGCAAAGATATAGAATAATTTTGAAATATACTAATTTTCTGCCGTCTTTTTCTTCATCAGTTGTTTGACGACAAACCACACGATAGCGATGACAACCAGTGCGACGATGGCTATCTTGATGTATTCGGCATACTCTTCAATCTTGTCGTTGAGCTGTTCTTCAGGGACGATGGTATGCAGATACCAACCCAGTCCAGCAAGGATGGCGTGCCAGCAACCTGCACCAATGGTGGTGTAGAGCAGGAACTTGCCGTAGTGCATGCGTGCCAGTCCGGCAGGTATCGAGATAAGGTGACGGATGCCAGGAATGAGTCGCCCTGTCAGTGTAGCGACAATGCCGTGGTCGTCGAAGTAACGCTCCGACTTCTCGACTTTTTCCTGATTCAACAGGCACATCTTGCCCCACTTGCTGTTGGCAAACTTATAGATAACGGGACGTCCGACATAGAGGGCTACGAAGTAGTTGATGGAAGCGCCGAGGTCTGCACCAATAGTGGCAAAGAGGATGACGAGCCACACGTCGAGTTGTCCGCTGGCAGCATGATAGGCAGCAGGGGTAACGACAAACTCAGAGGGTACGGGCACGACGGTACTCTCGAGGAGCATCAGAAACAGAATAGTGCCGTAATTCAGATTTCCTAAAAGGGAGGTTATAAAATTCATTTTCTTAAACGTTGTTCCATATATTTGACGTATTCGCTGGGCTCCATACCTTCAGGGAAGAGAAAACCCAGTACAAGGTGAGCCTCGCGAGGATTGATTTCGACGCTTTTGCGCAGATACTCCATGAATTCATCGTTCTTGCCCAGGTCATGACAGCACAGCGCCATATAGGCATGACCCTTGTTGAAATCAGGGGTGTAGGTGTTGACAACCTCGAAGAATTTCTTAAACATCTCGTAGCTGCTGTTGATATAACGATTGTCATAGAGCGACACGATGATGCGCAGCAGTACTGATGGGGAATTGTCTGACTGTCGGATAGCATCTTTGAAAGTCTCTTCGGCTTCTTCCAACATGCCGTTTTCCAGGAGGATGTGTCCACGGATGACTTGCAGATCGGTGGTGTCGCCAGGCAATTCCATCGCAGCATCAATCATCTCGAGTGCTTTGGAAGGTTGTTTCATGCTGCTATAGCAGAAAGCCAGTTCCAAGTATATTTGTGGCAATACTTCTGAGTCTTCTTCAGTAACGCTGAGCGCCTGCTCCAAGTAACTGATGGCTTCCTCGTGACGACCCATGTTGACCAAACAGACACCTTCGTCAAGTAGGACGATGTCGTCATCGGGCATGAGCTTCTCCAAACGACGGAAGTATTCCAGTGCCTCTTCGTAATTGCCCAGTCGAAATAACCCATTGGCCTTGCTGGCCAGTCCGTCAGGGTCGTTAGGATTGATGGCAATCGCATATTCAGAACTGGTGATGGCATTGCTGTAGTCCTCGTCCATGAATTGGGCCGAGGCCAGTGCATTCCAGTAGTGAGAAGAGTAGGGGTCGCGGTCTATAAGCTCGTTGAATAATCGCTCAGAATCTTTGTATTTGCCCAATCCGAAGAGGGTACGAGCCATGAGTTCCTTGAAGTCGGTACTGTCGTCACCCTTTGAGCGCATCATCCATTGGTAAGCCTTGTCGTTGACACCATAGTCGACATAGAGGTTGGCACAGTCCTTGATGAAGTCTTCCCACTCGTCTTCGTCGACAGTCTTGGCATACTGGCGCAGGTAGCGGTCTGCCTCCTCAATATTTCCCTCGGCAATCATAATCTCCGCTGTCAGGTAATGGAAATCGGGGTCATCGTGCTCGCTAATGCAGTCTGCATAGTGGTGGGCCAACTCGAAATCGCCCATCATCAGTGCCTCGCGGGCCTTGAAGACATTGGGCAGTGTGGCGTTGGGGTATAAGTCTAAAGCATGGTCTATAGCCTCGGCGGCCTTGTCACCCTCACCGTTATAATTATAGTAATCGGCTAGGTCGACAAGGTCGTCGGCATCCATAAAGGGTTGCTCTCCTGCCAGGAGTGCTGTCTCGTAGCTGTCGAGCAACTCTTTGAAGTCTTCTGAATTGAAATATTCTTCGTTATATTGCATTTATTTCTTCCACGAGTCCTTCAGACCTACGGTCTTGTTGAACACCAGGTGGTCGGCTGTTGAGTCGAGGTCGATGGTGAAGTAGCCGATGCGCTGGAACTGCAGGAAATCACCAGCCTTCTTCTCCTTGAGGTACTGCTCGACATAGCAGTTGGTGCGTACCACGAGAGACTGCGGATTGAGTAGTTCGCGGAAATCGCGCTCGTCAGCGGCAGGATTCTCGATGGCAAAGAGACGGTCATAGAGACGAACTTCAGCAGGCAGGGCTGTGCGACAATCTACCCAGTGCAGTGTCTTACCCTTGATTTTACGGTCTGCACCTGGCATACCGCTGCGTGTCTCTGGGTCATAGGTGGCATAAACGGTAGTGATGTTACCCTCTGCGTCCTTGTCACAAGCGTGCTCCTCGTCACACTTGATGATATAGGCGTTCTTCAGGCGAACCTCCTTGCCTGGTGCCAGGCGCTGGAACTTCTTCTCAGCAACCTCCATGAAGTCATCGCGCTCAATCCACAACTCACGACTGAAGGTGACAGTATGCGTGCCCTCTGCCTCGTTCTCAGGATTGTTGATGGCTGTCAGTTCTTCGCTCTTATCTTCAGGATAGTTGGTAATGACCAGCTTGATGGGGTCAATGACAGCACTGACACGGGTGGCTTTCTTGTTCAGGTCGTCACGTACGCTAGCCTCCAATAGGGCGTAATCGTTGAGTGCATCGAACTTAGTGTATCCAATGCTATCAATGAAATTGCGTATGCTTTGTGACGAATAGCCGCGACGACGCATACCACAAACAGTTGGCATACGGGGGTCGTCCCATCCGTTGACCAAATGCTCGTCAACCAGTGCCTTCAACTTACGTTTCGACATAACGTTATAGGTGAGATTCAGGCGGTTGAACTCTATCTGACGAGTGCCGTCGTATTTCTCATCGAGGATGTCAGGGTTATAGTCGCTGAGGTCGGCACCATTGGCCTTCTGCTCCTTGATATATTCACGCAACAGGTCGACGAACTTGTCGTAGAGTGGACGGTGAGGTACGAATTCCAACGTACAGATGGAGTGGGTGACACCCTCGAAATAGTCGCTCTGACCGTGGGCAAAGTCATACATTGGGTAAGCATGCCACTTGGTACCTGTGCGATGGTGCGGGATCTGAATGATACGATAGATGATGGGGTCGCGGAAGTGCATGTTGGGGTTAGCCATATCCAGTTTGGCACGCAGCACCATTGAACCCTCAACAGCCTCTGGGGTATTCATCTGCTCAAACAAGCGCAGGTTCTCCTCAATAGGACGATTGCGGAATGGACTGGCAGTACCTGGCTGTGTGGGCGTTCCCTTTTGCTCGGCAATCTGCTCTGAGGTCTGCTCATCAACATAGGCTAGTCCTTTTTTGATGAGCCAGGTGGCAAAGTCCCATAACTTCTCAAAGTAGTCTGAGGCGTAATAGATGTTTCCCCACTTGAATCCCAGCCACTGAATGTCGCTCATGATGTTCTCCACATACTCTGTATTCTCCTTTGTGGGGTTGGTGTCGTCGAAACGTAGGTTACAAACACCACCAAACTCCTCTGCAACACCGAAGTCCATGCAGATGGCCTTGGCATGTCCGATGTGAATATATCCGTTGGGCTCTGGTGGAAAGCGGGTCTGCAGCCGACTGCCATTCTTACCTGCTTCCAGGTCTTCTTTTACGAACTGTTCTACAAAACTGAGGCTTTTACGTTCCTCGCCATTATTGATGATTTTTTCTTCCATATTTATAAATAATGTGTAATTTGAGTGCAAAGGTACGAAATGTCAGAGGAAACACCAAAAGAATTTGTGTATTTTCTGTGAGTATTTATCCGTTGACCGTGAATTGTTTTCGATTTTTTCAATTTTATAGTGTTAAAATTATAAAAACGCTTGGAGGATTGATGTAAATCAATTATATTTGCACTCGTTATCCTGAATACAATCTTTTTACCTTAAAAAGACTAATACCTAAATGAGATAGGATGTCCTCCACTGTGAAGTAGGGGACATTTTCTTTATTTTATGTCTCTTTCGTTGAGCGCTTTAGTATAGCGAGCAGCATTCTTCAGGTGTTCCTGATAGGTACGTGCAAAGTTGTGGGTGCCCGAAAAGTCTTCCTTGGCACACATGTAGAGATAGCCGTGGTGTACGTAGTTGAGTACAGCATCAATACCCTTCACGGAAGCAATCTTAATAGGACCAGGAGGCAATCCCTCATTGCGATAGGTGTTGTAAGGACTTTCTACGTCCAATAGCTTGTTGTAGATACGCTTTAGCTCAAACTGTTTCAGTGCAAACTTAATGGTTGGATCAGCCTGCAATGGCATGGGCTCGTGCAGACGATTCAGGTACATACCTGCAATCATGGGTTTCTCAGCGTTGTTGGCTGTCTCCTCGTCGATGATGCTGGCTAGTGTACACACCTCGGTGGGTGTCAGTTGCATACGGGCAGCCTTCTGTTCACGATCACCTTTCCAGAAACGGTCGTGTTCGCGTTGCATACGCAGCAGGAATTTATCAATAGAAACGTTCCAGTAGATGTCGTAGCTGTTGGGTACAAACATTGCCGCAATGGTACAAGTGTCATAGCCCAGCTTCTGGCATGTCTCCTGGTCGTAGAGTGCTGTGGCTATGGTGGCGCTGTCGAGCATCAACTTGCGTGATAATATAGCAGCCAAACGGTCCATTGTACGTACCTCTGGGATGGTGAGCATCATGCTGGTCTGGCGTCCCTGCTTTAGGTGACGGAATACCACAAAAGCGCCCTCGTTGGGCTCAATGGCGTAACGTCCTGTGCGGATGTGTTCGCTATAGTTGCTATGGCGAATCAGGGTGGTCAGTCCTGTCATACCGGCAGTGTGACTGAAAACACCAACCTTAGCGATGACGGAGTCTTGGGTATCGTCGTCATCAATATAAACATATTGCGTTGTTTCGGCCTTGGAAACGGGAGTAAGCATATAGATAATTACAAGTGCGAGAATGATAATCATTCCTGCAGCGGCAATATATAAATAGGTGCGTGTATCAAACTTTTTCATCTTTCTTGGTATTTTTCCGCTGCAAAGGTACAAAATAATGCATAATAAATAGTGCATATTTCATAATTATTTTGTACTTTTGCAGAAAAGTTTGCAAACCATGAAACTGAAATTCACGATAAACTATAATACAGCATGGGGTGAAAGCATGCATGTAGTCATCTGCTATCATAGTCAAGATGGTACACAGCGACAGCAGGATCTCGTTATGCTGACAGAGGATGGACAGCTTTGGACACTGGAAACGGCAGCGCTTGTCAGCAGGCATCATCCGCTGTCGCACATCAGCTATCGCTATCAGGTGGAGAATGCTGATGGAGAGGTGTTGCGACAGGAGTGGGATATGGTGCCCAGAGTTTACTATTTTGATGCCTCTCAGAACTATATCTTCCCAGACCAGTGGCGTGATCGTCCATTGCCTTATCATCTTTATAGTGATGCTTATCGTACTACTCAGCATATACCGCATGGCGAGAAGGTTGAGGCTGCTCGTGTGCCTTTATTCCGACGCACAGTCCTTTTTCGAGTCTCGGCACCACAACTGCTGAAGGGCCAGGCTGTGGCTGTCTGTGGCAGTCATCCTGCCATCGGTTCGTGGAACACATCACGCTATCAGCAAATGCACTATGTGGGGAATGGCGAGTGGATACTGTCTGTTGATGCCTTGGGCTGGTTGATGCCCATCGAATATAAATATGTGGTGGTGGATACCACGACACATGCCCTTGTGGCATGGGAGGAAGGCGACAACCGCATTATATCTGATGAACTTGCTGATGGTCAGGTGTTGGCGCTCTATGGTGAGCCCTTGCGCCTTTGCGAGACATCGTGGCGACTGGCAGGCGTCAGTGTGCCCGTCTTTGCCCTGCGTAGTGAACATAGCTATGGAGTAGGTGATTTTGGTGACTTGAAGCGTTTCGTTGATTGGGCAATAGCAACGGGCATGAAAGTTATACAGTTGTTACCGGTCAATGATACTACGACAAACCATCAGTGGTCTGACTCGTGCCCTTATAATATTGTCAGTTTTTTTGCGCTGCATCCGCACTATGTTGATTTGGAGGCTGCAGGAACACTACGTTCTAAGGAAAAAATGACACAGTATATGCGACGTCGTCAGGAACTCAATGCCTTACATTATAGTGACTACGAGGCTGTAGATCGTGTGAAGTCAGAATATTTGCGTGAACTATTTGATGAGCAGGGTAAGAATGTGTTGACCACTAAAGAATGTAAGGCTTTCTGTGAGGTCAATGCTGACTGGCTTCCTGACTATGCCGAATATCGTGGTGAAACACTCGATTATGTGAGTTTTGTGCAGTATTTGTTACACCAGCAGTTGCGAGCTGCAGCGGACTATGCCCGTGAGAAAGGGGTAGTACTGAAAGGTGACCTGCCCATTGGTGTGAATTCCGATAGTGTAGAGACACGTAAGCATCCAGAATTATTCCATCTTGACGCACAGGCAGGTTCGCCGCCCGACGCTTTCTCTCAGCATGGTCACAACTGGGGCTTCCCGACCTATGACTGGAACGAGAACCTTCCTCGTATGTTGAGGAAGCGCCTCAGCCGTCTCTCGCAGTATTTTGACGCTCTGCGTATAGATCATATATTGGGATACTTCCGTATCTGGGAGATTCCTGCTGAGGCTGTTGATGGTGTATTGGGTCATTTCTCGCCAGCATTGCCGCTGACAGTTGACGAGATAGAATACTTTGGACTGACCTTTCGTAAAGAACTGTTTACCAAGCCATTTATCAATGACAGAATCGTTGATCGCTTGTTTGGTATCCATGCAGCCTATGTGCGTGATAACTTCCTTGTGCGCAAGGCTTACAACCTCTATGACCTTGCTGAACAATGTGCTACCCAACGACGTATTGCCACACTCTTTGCTGACCGTCGTGACGAGAATAGCCTGTGGATACGCGACGGACTGATGCGATTGGCCAGCAATGTACTCTTTTTGGAAGACCCACATCAGACAGAGATGTACCACCCTCGCATCGGTGCCACACAGGAGTCAGTCTTCGAGGCATTGAGTGATACAGAGCGCGATGCTTATCTGCGACTCTATAATAACTACTTCTATCAGCGCCACTCGTTCTTCTGGGGACAGCAGGCATTGCATCGTCTGCCTGCAATGATGGGCGATTCACGCATGCTGTTCTGTGCGGAAGACTTGGGTATGTTACCCGACTGTGTGGAACCCGTTCTCGATCAGTTGCGCATATTGACACTAGAAATCCAGCAGATGCCCAAGCAGCAGGGGTTTGAATACACTCATCTGGAGGCAAATCCCATCCGTTCCGTATGCACCATTGCAACTCACGATATGACGCCCTTGCGCCTCTGGTGGCAACAGCAGCCAGAGCGTCGACAGCGCTATTACGTTACTATGTTGCAAAAGGAGGGTAGAGCGCCGGAACAATTGCCTGCCCACCTGGCTGAGGAAATCATCGCTCGTCATCTCTATTGTCCCTCTATGCTCTGTATTCTGCAGTTGCAAGACTGGTTGGCGATGGATAGTGAATTGCGTTCGAAGCATCCTGACGAAGAACGTGTCAATACTCCTAGCGATGCCTATAACCGCTGGCAGTATCGTATGCATCTGACTATCGAGGAACTCCTTCAAGCTACGAAGTTTAATAATAAGTTGCGCACTATGATTCAGCGTTCGCGCCGTTAGTTAATCAATTAGTCAATGATGATAATGAAATATTGGGGACTGTTTTGGCTCATGTTGCTGATGACCGTAGGAGTGTATGGACAGCAAGTAAAGTTGGATACACTACAGGTACAGTACGTTGACTTTCAGAACAAAACTCGGAAAGGTGTTTTGATCTGTAATGTCCAGATAACGAAAGATTTAAGAGAAATCTTTGCAGAACTTTATAAGGCTAAATATCCTATAGAAAGAATTCGTCCCATCTCGGAATATGGCAACGATGATGAACGCTCGATGCAGGCAAATAATACGTCATGCTATTGCTATCGTACGGTGGAGGGAAGTACGAAATTGTCAAAACACGCCCAAGGACTGGCTATCGATATCAATCCACTTTATAACCCTTGTGTGAAACGGAAAAAAGATGGTACATTGCTCGTTCAGCCCACAACAGGGAAACCCTATGTAGACCGTTCTAAACGCTTTAAATACAAGATTACGAAGGATGACCTTTGCTACCGATTGTTTATCCAGCATGGTTTTCGTTGGGGTGGAGCGTGGCGTTCGCTGAAGGACTATCAGCATTTCGAAAAGTGAGTTTTTTCTGAAAAAATATCCGTATATCATTTTTTCTTCGTACCTTTGTCCGTTCAAATCACAAAGAGCAGAAGAAAAACGATGATATCAGTAGAATCACTGCATGTAGAATTCGGTGTGAAGCCGCTGTTCAAAGATGCAAGCTTCGTTGTAAATGACCGTGACCGTATAGCCCTTGTGGGTAAGAACGGTGCGGGTAAGTCAACGTTGCTGAAGATACTCTGTGGGCAACAGAAACCTACAGGCGGCAATGTGAGCACGCCTAGCGACACCACTATTGGCTACTTGCCGCAGGTGATGATCCTGCAGGATGACACCACTGTGCGTCAAGAGGCTCAGAAAGCCTTTGCTGATGTTGCAAAGATGGCAGAGCGTGTTGACAGTCTGCAGCAAGAGTTGGCTGAGCGCACTGATTATGAAAGTGACAGTTATCTGGCACTGGTGGAGAAATTTACCCAGGAGCACGACAGATATATGATGATGGGTGCTGACAACTGTGAGGCTGAGATAGAACGTACGTTAGCAGGTCTGGGTTTTACCCGCGATGATCTGGAACGCCCCACCAGTGAGTTCTCTGGAGGTTGGCGTATGCGTATAGAATTGGCTAAAATCCTTTTGCAACGTCCTGACGTGTTATTACTCGACGAGCCTACCAATCACCTGGATATCGAGTCGATTCAATGGCTGGAACAATTCTTGGCACAGTCTGCCAAGGCTGTCGTGCTGGTATCTCACGACCGAGCCTTCATCAACCATGTCTGCAATCGTACACTGGAGATTTCGTGTGGACAGATTGTTGACTATAAAGTAAAATACGACGAGTACGTTGTGCTACGCAAGGAGCGTCGCGAGCAACAATTGCGTGCCTATGAGAACCAACAGAAAGAGATGCAGGAGATGCGCCAGTTTATAGAGCGCTTCCGCTATCAGGCTACTAAGGCTGTGCAGGTACAGCAGAAAATCAAACAGTTAGAAAAGATGGTGCCCATCGAAGTTGATGAGGTTGATAATTCTGCCCTACGCCTGAAGTTTCCTCCTTGTCTGCGTTCTGGGGATTATCCCGTCATCTGCGAGGATGTTAGAAAAGCCTATGGCGCGCATGTGGTGTTTGATCACGTGAATTTGACTATCAAGCGTGGCGAGAAAGTAGCTTTTGTAGGTAAAAACGGTGAGGGTAAGTCTACGTTGGTGAAATGTATTATGGGCGAGATTCCATTCGATGGCCATTTAAAGATAGGTCATAATATACAGATAGGCTATTTTGCACAAAACCAGGCCCAACTGTTAGATGAAGAACTTACTGTGTTCCAGACCATCGACAACGTAGCGAAAGGTGAGATTCGTCTAAGAATAAATGATATACTTGGTGCCTTTATGTTTGGTGGCGAGGCTTCAGATAAGAAGGTGAAAGTTCTTAGTGGTGGTGAACGTAGTCGACTGGCAATGATTCGTCTGCTCTTGGAACCTGTCAATCTGCTTATCCTTGACGAGCCTACCAATCACCTCGATATGGCATCGAAAGATGTGTTGAAGGAAGCTATTAAGGCCTTCGATGGAACAGCTATCGTTGTGTCGCACGACCGTGAATTTCTCGACGGGCTGGTGACAAAGGTTTACGAGTTTGGTGGCGGTAAGGTTCGCGAGCATCTGGGAGGTATCTACGACTTCCTCAGGAGCAAACAGATTTCAGAGTTCCGAGAGCTCGAAAATTCCCAGGCTGGGAACAAAACATTCCCAGGCCGGGAACAAAGCATTCCCAGGCCGGGAACAAAAACTCAGCAGGTAGTAAAGAATCAGTCGTATGCCGAGCACAAGGAACAGCAGAAGCAGTTGCGCAAGGTCGAGAAATCTGTCGAGCAGTCGGAGCGCAGAATTAGTGATATGGAAAAACGCCTTAAGGAACTCGACGATCTGCTGATGAAACCAGAAAATGCGTCGAACATGGAGTTTGTGACGGAGTACACATCGACGAAGAAAGCCCTCGACGAAGAGGTAGAACGCTGGGAAAAACTCTCAGAAGAATTGGAACAATTAACGAATTAAAAACATATAGAACAATGAAGAAATTATTGATTATCATGGCATTAGCAACAATGACCATTACGGGGGCAGCACAGCAATTGCGCTCAGGTATCAATCTGGCAGATTTGAATACGAGCGTGCGTCCTGCTGACGATTTCTATGAGTATGCATGTGGTGGATGGATGAAAGCCAACCCACTGCCTGCCGCTTATTCACGCTATGGCAGCTTCGACCGTCTGGCCGAGGATAACAACAAGCGCATCAATGGTATTCTGAAAGAATTGCAGGAAAATACCTATCCTGAGGGAACGGTAGAGCAGAAACTCAGCGACCTCTACAAGTTGGCAATGGACTCAGCTCGTAGAGAAAAGGATGGACTGGCTCCTGTTATGCCTATTATCAAGCGAATGGAGGCAGCCAAAACCAAGGAGCAACTTTTTGCTATCCAGTTGGAGATGATGCCTTATGGCGATTCTGAGTTATTTGGTGCCTATATAGGTGCTGACGAGAAGAATGCTACGCAGAATATCCTGAACTTCTATCAGGGTGGCCTGACGTTGGGACAGAAAGACTATTATGTGGAGAATGATGAGGCTACCGTAAAAATTCGTGAAGCCTACAAGAAACACATCGTGCGTATGTTCCAATTGTTTGGATTCAAAAAGGGTGTTGCTGAGAAGAAGATGAAGAACGTCCTGAAGATTGAGACTGCGCTGGCTAAGGTGTCGAAATCGCGTACGGAGATGCGTGATCCCATTGCCAATTACAACAAGATGACACTGAAGGAACTTGATGCTTTGTGTCCGCATTTGCAGATTGAACGCCAGATGAATGCTAAGGGCATTAAGAGTCAATATATGCAGGAGGTGGTAGTCGGTCAGCCTCAGTTCATGCAGGCTGCAGACAAGATTTTCGAGACGATGACAGCTGCTGAGTATCGCGATGTGATGGAGTGGGGGCAGATAGATGGCTCTACTGGTTATCTGAACGATGAGGTGCGTGCTGCCAATTTCGATTTCTATGGTAAGGTGTTCTCTGGTCGTAAGGAGGATCATCCCTTGTGGCGCCGTGCTACCAGTCAGGTACAAGGTGTTATGGGTGAGGCGCTCGGACGTATCTATGTGAAGAAATACTTCCCTGCATCGTCTAAGGAACGTATGAAGACCCTCGTGGAGAATCTGCGTATTGCCTTGGGTGAGCGTATTGCTGCCCAGGACTGGATGGACGACTCGACGAAAGTGAATGCATTGCTGAAGCTCAATACCTTTTATGTAAAGATTGGCTATCCTGATCGCTGGACGGATCTATCAGCATTGAAGATTGATGCGAAAAAATCATACTTTGATAATATGAAGGAATGTAGTCGTTTCTGGACTGCTTGGCATATCAATCATACTGCTGGTAAGCCTGTCGATAGAGATGACTGGCACATGACTCCTCAGACGGTGAATGCTTACTATAACCCTACCACGAACGAAATTTGTTTTCCTGCTGGTATTCTGCAAGTTCCATTCTTTGATCCAACTGCAGATGACGCCTTTAACTATGGCGCTATTGGCGTTGTAATCGGACACGAGATGACGCATGGTTTTGATGATCAGGGACGTCAGTATGATAAGGATGGAAATATGCATGATTGGTGGAAGAATGAGGATGCAAAAAACTTTACTGAACGTACGGACAAATATGCTGAGTTCTTCTCTAAGATAAAGGTGTTACCCGACCTGAATGCCAATGGTCGTCTGACGTTGGGTGAGAACCTGGCTGACCACGGTGGTCTTCAGGTAGCTTTTGCTGCTTTCCAGAATGCAACAAAACGTCAGCCATTACCCGTTATTGATGGACTGACGGCGGCTCAGCGCTTCTTTATTGCCTATGCAGGCGTGTGGGCTGGAAACATTACGGAGGCCGAAATCCGTAACCGTACTAAGAGCGATCCTCATTCACTGGGTCGTTGGCGTGTCAATGGTGCCCTGCCACACATTGATGCATGGTATGAAGCTTTTGGTGTGAAAGAGGGTAGCAAGATGTATTTGCCCAAGTCTGAACGCCTGCCACTTTGGTAATATTATCGACAAAAACAAGAAAAATGCCGTCGTAAATAAATTTACGGCGGTTTTTTTTGTGCGTTTATATTTTTTTTGCTATCTTTGCAACTGACATTTTTAACTACAACAGAATGATAGACGAAAATAACTCCCAGTCAAGTGTCTTTGAGCGCACGGTAAGACCCCAGCAGACGCTCAATAGACCCATGCAATCACAGGAACCGCAACAGCAGTCTTATTCGCCCCAGCAGCCTATGTATCAGGCCCAACAGCGTCAGGCTGCAGGTAAGGCTTGCCCATATTGCGGTGCCATCAACGACCCTGAGGCCATGTTCTGTGCACAGTGTGGTCAGCCTATCAGTAAGGCTACTTGTCCACATTGTGGAGCCGAGATAGATCCAGACGCAGACTTCTGTGAGGTCTGCCATCATTATATCCGCAAAGATGTGTGCTCTTATTGTGGTGCCCATCTGGAAGGTAACGAGGCTTACTGTCCTGAGTGTGGTAGTCCACGAGGCGGTATGGTGTGTCCCACATGTCATACGCTGAACGACTTTGCGTTCTGCAAGAAGTGTGGTACGGCACTGACCAAGGAGGCTCGTCAGTTGGTGAAGCAGTTGCAGCAGAATCCTGACTACCAACAACTGTTGGAAATAGTCAGAGACTACTCTAATCTGGAGAATGCACTGCCCTACAACTCGGAGCGTGACATTGTCAAGGAACAAGCCAATGCAAAGTTGCGTGAGCGTGTGCTTGCTTTGTTGCAAAAGGATGAAGGCGTGGAAGTCCCCGTTATTCCCAAGGTTGAGTCGAAACGCATGACCCGTGATGAATTGGAGGAGATGAAAGCCGTGAAAATTAAGATGCTGTCGACCATTCTCGATAAGCTCGCCGTTCCCCCCACGACATCACCCGTTCAGGCTCGCAATTTCGCTATGGCGAGCAAACCCGTTGGCGTGCGTTTGGCGTGGGTGTGCAACTATAAGCACGCCATGCATAGCAGTCCCTGTGGATGTGCCAAGCCTCATCTGGGTGGAAAATGGGTTATTTTAGGAAAGAATAGTACGGACGAAATTAAAGACGACAAGTAATATATGGATGTGACCAATCGACCGGCAGGCCCCATCAATACAGAGGCTACCATCAGGGTGAATGCACCACAGGCTGCACAGGCTGGTGCTTCTGACATTACCGTCAGACCTGGCGCTAAGATGCAGACCGGTAGCGATGATGAGTTCCGCGATGGCGACTTTGTGCTGAAAGGCAGATTTTACCGTGGTATCAAATGTCTGAGCGACAACTCGGGTGAGGCTCAGGTGTTTCTGGTAGAAGGAGACGAGGGTGAGCGTGTGCTGAAAGTGTACTACCCCAACTTTACCATTAAGAAGGGCTTGATGCGCATCATCCAGAATTTCAATCTGGAGATGGTGGTCAAGATTACCGACTATGGTAAGACCTATGTGGAGGGTAAGAACCGTGACTACGAACTCATGGAGTATCTCCGAGGTGGTACACTTGCAGACTACGACCTTAACGGTGACTATAACCAGTTCCGCCGTATTGCCCTGCAGTGTGCTGCTGCATTGGCTTACTGTCATAACAACAACATCATCCACAAGGATATCAAGCCAGGTAACTATTTCTTCCGTGATGAGGCGCATAAGGAGATAGTGTTGGGTGACTTCGGTATCTCCAGTATCATGGAGGAAGAAGGTCGTCTGCACAAGACCACTCAGGCCCGCACACCAGTATATGCCGCACCGGAGATGTACAATGACGTCATCGATGGTGAGGTGGAGATTACTCCTGCTGCCGACTTCTATTCGCTGGGTATCACGCTGATGACCCTTTGGTTGGGTGAGAACCCGCTGATTCAGAATGAGCGCATCATGATGCGTAAGAAGAACGAGGGTCGTCTGCCGCGCATCAACGAACTCCCAGACCGTGTGAAGATGATTGTGCAGGGTCTGACAGCAGTCAATCCAGCCAGTCGTTGGGGCTATAATGAGGTAGAACGCTGGTTCCTGGGTGAGGATGTCAAGGTTGATATCTCGTCACCTCTGCTGAAGTACCGTAGTTTCATTGTTGACCCGGAGCGTAACCTTGTAGCAGATAATGTTCATGAGCTGATACCATTGCTGATGGACAACGAGCGACTGGCGACCAGCTATCTGTATAACGGACGTATCCCTGGGTGGTTGGAGCAGTGCGGTAATGTCAAGCTGAGTTCTGCTGTCAAGGACATTATCGTTAATCGTTATCCTGCAGACCAACGTGCAGGTCTCATGGCATCGGTTTATGTCATGGAACCCACTTATCCCTATACGGATTTGCGTGGCAACAAGTGCGACGATATCCATAGCGTAGCTATTTCTATTCTCAGTTATATGGAGGAATATGCCTTTGCACTGAGAAATCCCAATGATAATGTATTCCTTTATGTTGAGGCACATACGAAGGCAGATGTCAATCGCCTGCGTAGTTATTTCGCGCCAGATACCACGTTGACACAGCGTGTAGCCATTCTGCGTCTGGTCTATGAGATTGATCCGGAGATTCCATTCCTGGTGAAATATCCCTCTGGCAACGTGCAGGATATCGTCCACTCCTTCGGTTACGAAAACTGCTCAGAAGACGAGTGGGTCAGCTTGAGCGACGGTCGTCTGTTGTCGTGGATGTATAGCCACGAGGACCTGATGGCCTGCGAGGCACTGCGTATCATGACAGAGAATCAGCAACCTACACGTTCTTTGGGTTATAAGATTCTCTATAACCTTGACCGTGAGGCCGCTTACGACCTGCGCGATGCTGACAACCCTTATAAGGTGGGTGAGATTATGCGCGACGAGTTGAAGACGTGGCAGAATCTGACACCAGAGGAATTTGAGGAACAGGTGGGTGAGTTTGCCGACCCCAACGGACGCTTCTACTATTTCGCCCAGCTTCATGGCTGGTATGAACAGCTGGCACAGGCAAAGGCTTGCTTCGACCTGAAGAGCGACGAGAACAAAGAACGTCTGGGTGCTTACGACCTGCGTACGGCAGCCTATCGTTTCTGTCGTATTCTGGGTGCCATTCCAGTCTATGTATTGGAAGATGGTACGGAACTGACCGATGGCACTAATTTCGAGAAACAGACACGACGTCCCATCTTGTTGGGTGCCATGCGACGTGGTGCATTGAGTCAGTGGATGTCTGTCTTCTTCCACGAAGACCCGCATAAGAACTTCGAAGAGCCCTACAGCTATGAGCATCGACTGGAAGAGTGGGTGATGAACCTTGGTGAAGTTGATCAGAACCAGATATACTACAAGCGTCTCACGACTGCCAAGGAGGATACCGTCCGCAAATACAAGAGCGTCAAAAAAGAGTATAGCAAGGCGAAATTCAAGGAGCACCGTTGGCGCACCATGTTCTACGGACTCTGTGGACTATGGATAGCCCTGCTGGCCATCTTCGGTGTCAGCAATCGTGATGATGTGATGATGCACACCTCGCTGATGATTCTGCTTCCTGTGGGTGGTGTGTCAGCACTCATCGTGGGTCTGAGAGCTTTCTTCCGCGGCTATGGTGTGGTGCTGAGTGCTCTGTGGGGTGTTCTCGGACTGCTTTCGTCAATGATACCTATCGTTACGATGAAATATGTCTATAATACGCATCCAGGCATGTTCGTTCCTGCCATCATCATCATCACGCTCATCTATATGCTTATCTGTCATCTCACGGATTACCGCAGAGACTCGAAGATGGAGAACCAGTTCATCAACGAGGTGATGGAGACCGATGTGAAGACTAGTCTGATGGAACCACTCATCTACACCTTCAAGCAGAAGTCGTTCAAGTTCAAGGGTTCTAAGTTCTCTATGCTTGACGATGTTACCAATCAGGTACGCTCCATCAGTGGCGAATCGGTGCTGCACTATAGGGTATGGACGCTAATGGTGGTTCTGTTGTTGGCAGAGATGATTCTCTTCAACCCCAAGCTGATGAATTACAAGATTCCAGAAAAAGACAAGATAAGTCTTTCTCCAAATAAAGTCATTGAACAATTACAAAAGGACGTTGAATAAATATGGTTTGTGAGCATTGTCAAAAGGAAAACCGCTCGATAGCCAAGTTCTGTAAATATTGTGGACACCCGCTGGTGTCACAGAATATTTTGGACCGCCTGGTTGGTCTCGACGATGTCAAGCAGCAGCTGAAGACAGTCGTCGATACCTATACCTATCTCCATTCGCGCAGGGACGTTGTGAATGTCCGTCTCAGCGTGAACACCATCATCATTGGTGAGACGGGTACAGGTAAGACCGCTTTGGCAGAGGTTATCCGAGACTATTTCCATCAGCATAAAATCATACCGAAACCTAAGTTGACGATGGTCGATGCCGTCGACTACCAACGCTTTGTGGACAAGTGGGACGAGAATGTGCAGAACGCCAAGGGCGGGATCCTCTTCTTCGACAATGTCCAGAAGCTGTTGCCGGACCGCTATTCCAACCAGGTTAATCCGTTGGATAAGCTGTTTGTCGAGATGGACAAATGGGACGAAGATCCCATCGTCATCATGGCAGGTCTGCCCAAGGGCTTGGACGACTTCTTGGCTGCTAACCCTGCAGCACAGAACCGTTTCAAGTACACCTTCCGTCTGCCAGCACTAGGCTATCAGGAACTGTGTGATATCTGTAAGATGGAACTTCGTGCGAAGTATGGTATTACTGCCTTCTCTCAGGAGGCTGACCGTAAGCTGTTGCGCTATTTCCAGTATCAGGTCAAGATCAAGGACGACACATTTGGCTATGCCCATGTCGCCATCAAGACAGCAGAGGATATCTTTACCTCGTTCATCAGTCGTGGCTCTGCGGCAGTGATGATTGAGGAGCATGACATCAGAGGTTACGTGCCCGAGGAACGCACGCTGGAGGATATCCTCAGCGACCTCGATCGTTATATCGGTATGGATGAAGTCAAGTCGGCTGTCAAGGAGATTGCCTTTACCGTACATAATAATATACAGCGCGCGCAACGCGGACTGGGTGAACAGGAGAAGGTCGGCATCCATATCGTGCTGACAGGTAATCCTGGTACGGGTAAGACCACCATTGCTCGTAAGTTGGGCGAAATTCTGGAGTCTATCGGTTATCTGGACAGTGGACACGTCGTTGAGGTAGACCGTTCGAAGATGGTTAGCCCCTATCAGGGCGAGACTCCCAAGGTGGTGGACCGCCTGTGCGACAAGGCCATGGGTGGCATCCTGTTTGTCGACGAGGCTTACACACTTGCTCCGCTGAGCAGTGGTGGTGAGAAAGACCAGCAGGGTACACAGGCTTTGGAGCAGTTGATGAAACGCATGGAGGACGATCGAGGCAAATTTGTGGTCATCGCTGCAGGCTATCGTCAGGAGATGGAGAACCTGTTCCGCATCAATCCTGGTGTACGCAGTCGCTTCAGCTATTTCCTGAACATTGACGACTATACGCCAGACCAGCTGTTCCAGATTATGATGGTCTTCGCGAAAGAGAAGAAGTACCAGTTCACGCAGGAGGCTCAGGAACTGACGCAGAAGATGGTCACCGAACTGTACAACTCGCGCGACAAGGATTTCGCCAACGGACGTACCATGCGTCAGCTCTTCGACAAGATTTGCGCCAAGCAGGCTGAGCGCTTGCAGAATGTCGACATCTCTACGCTCTCTAACGAGCAGCTGATGATGATTGACGTCAAGGATATTCCCTACAATGCTCCTCAGGCTGTCGACTACACCGAGTGTCTGGCCAAGCTCAACGGCATGGTCGGTCTGGCTGCTGTCAAGAAGGAAATCTCGAATCTCGCAGCCTTCCTCAATCTCCAGATACGTCGTGGCGAGACCAACACGTTCCAGGGCAAGCACTACGTCTTTACAGGTAATCCTGGTACTGGTAAGACCACTGTTGCTCGCATCATGGCCGATGTGTTCCGTACACTGGGCATCCTGTCACGTGGACAACTGGTGGAAGCCGACCGCTCGAAACTGGTGGCAGGCTTTGCGGGCCAGACCGCTATCAAGACCAACCAGCTGATTGACTCGGCTATGGGTGGCGTTCTCTTCATCGACGAGGCTTACACCTTGAAGTCTAACGACCAGGATTCCTTCGGTGCTGAGGCTATTGATACGCTGTTGAAGTGCTTGGAGGACGATCGTGGTAAGTTCATCTGTATTGTTGCCGGTTATACAGACAACATGCACGACTTCATTGATACGAACCCAGGTCTGAAGAGTCGCTTCACACAGACCATCCATTTCGACGACTATACGCCAGACGAACTGACGCAGATATTCCTCAACCTCGCCAAAGGCAAGAACTTTACTGTTGACGAGGAGACGAAGGGTACCATTCATCGCCAGTTCGAACAACTCTACCTACGTCGTGACAAGAACTTCGGCAACGCCCGTGAGGCACGTCGCATCTTCGATCAGGCTATCGAGAAGCAGAGTCAGCGTCTGGTTACCATGATGGGCAATCCCGACTTCAAGGACGAGGATATGTATCGCATTACCTCTGCCGACCTCGAAGTGGAGACTGTAGCAAAGGCACGTCCGCTCGACGAGGTACTCAACGAGCTCGACGACTTCATTGGCATGCGCTCTGTGAAGAACATGATACGTCGTCTGGCCGTACAGAGCATGTTCATGAAGCAGCGTGCTGCTATGGGTGCTGGTAGTGTGCAGCAGATGGCTATGAACTTCATCCTTACGGGTAATCCTGGTACTGGTAAGACCAGTGTGGCCCGCAAGATGGGTGAGGTGCTGCAGGCTATGGATATCCTGCCCACCAGTCGTGTCATCGAGGCCAGCCGTGCTACACTTGTTGGTAAGTATATGGGTGAGACACCGAAGATTGTCAACAACATGTGCGACAAGGCCATGGGTGGTATCCTGTTCATCGACGAGGCCTACACGCTGTCGTCAGATAACGACATGTACGGCAAGGAGGCCATCGATACGCTGATGAAGCGCATGGAGGACGATCGCGGTAAGTTTGTGGTTATTGCTGCAGGCTATAAAGACGAGATGGAAACCTTCCTCTCTGTCAATCCCGGACTGGCCAGTCGTTTCAGCCACAAGATGCACATTGATGACTATAACGAGGATGAGCTGTTGGCTATCTACAAGAAGATGGCTCAGAAGGACAACTATAAGTTGTCGCCTGAGGCAGAGTTCAAGTTGATGGATCTCATCTGCCGTAAAGTCATCAACAAGAACGAGTCGTTTGGTAATGCCCGTGAGATGCGCAACATGCTCGATGCCACCATCCAGCAGTTGTCAATGCGTGTTAGCAACCTCCCGCAGGATGCTATTACGCAGGAAACCTATCAGTTGATAATGCCAGAAGATATTAAGGAAGTACTATGATAATTTGTCCAAGTTGCAGAGAAGAGATAGAGGAGAATTCACACTATTGCGACCAGTGTGGACAGGAACTTGTTTACTGTAGCAACTGCGGTCGGGTAGGTATGGGACGACGCTGTACGCAGTGTGGTGGTCTGATGATTAGTGCTGAGGAAGCACAGCAGAAGATGCAGCACTCTCGTCAGGTCTCAATATCCATGCGTGCCAGCGACCTTGCCGTATCTCTTGTGAACGATCTCCAGCAATCTCAGCGAAAGCCCGAGGGTCACGATATGCCCGTGATGAATGGTATACCTACCTTGACGCTTTATAACCCCACGTTGGATATCCGTATGGTGGGTGTCAATGGTGCGGTGATAGGCCGTAAGCAGGGCCCATACCAGTCGTTGTTCGTGGATAATATGTATATCTCCGGATTGCACGCTCAGCTTATCTATAAGCCGGATACGGGTTGGTGCATCATTGATAAACATTCCTCCAATGGTACCAAGTTGAACCAGCGCGACTTGTTGCCTGATGTCCCCATGTCACTGAAGTCTGGTGACATTGTAACGCTGGCAAACATAAATTTGCAGGTTAGTATTAGTTAATAAAGGAAAGCATAGATGAGTAAGATTGTATTGACAGCCGCCAGTCGTGTCGGCAATATTAGAAGTAATAACGAGGATATGATATTGGCTTTCGACCGTTTTGTTAGAAGCGATATCTATCAGACAGTGTTGGCCCCCGACAATCTCGACCGCTTCATAGTGGCCGTAGCCAACGGTATGGGTGGACATAATG
>JAEEGK010010809.1_pt1 | contig 21010 bp, 22 predicted proteins | sample 8958771 | NCBI WGS metagenome assembly JAEEGK01 (sample SAMN16246547, study PRJNA631951) | gut metagenome | biome: gut microbiome; feature: rumen; material: SC-attached | host: Bos | place: Iran: Karaj | collected 2018-10
CGTCCGGCAATATCACCGGCGCGTCAACCTCCACGTTCAGATGTCCGCCCGCGCTCGTCAGCGAAGTCGTATATCGCTTCGGCGCATTGAGCCGCGCATACCAGTCGACCGCCTGCTCCCCCGTTTCGGGAGACGCATACGGCGAATCCTCCTGCGCCTTTTCGATCATCGCGCTCTGGTCCTTGCCGACGACGATCGGGCTGTCCGGCGTCGGCTGACAGGCGGCAAGAAGCAGCAGCGCTGCAAGCAGAATGATGAAAATGTGCTTTTTCATATGCCTGTCCTCCCTTCAATATCCGAGCACCGGATCAATGATCGTGCCGTCGACGGCGTTGACGATCAGGATCGGCTGAAACTCGGTGCCGCTGTCCCCGTTGATCCTGCCGTAGAAGCACCATGCCGGGACCAGAATTCCGCGGGTAAAGGAATTCCGATCAAAGATACGCCACAGGCACAGCCGTACCTCCTCGATTTCGATATCCCATTCCAGATCCATAGCATAGTTTGCATAGATCACGGGCAGCATCTTTTCAAAGATCCCGCGCACATCGGAAAACGGCAGGAGCGCGGCGTGATCGGTGATGACGGATTCCGTCGTCAGCGGCGCGACCCAGTACACGGACTGTATGCCGCCGTCGTCGACGCCAACCTCCAGCACCTCGTAAAACCACTCCGGTCCGTAGCCGCTGTCATCGGTCCGCGCCTGGCTGGCGCCGAAATAGCTTTCCACCGAAACGCCTTCCGCCCGCCGCAAGAAACGCACGGCATATACCTGTTGCTCGGGCTTGGCGCGCAGTTCCGCAAGGTCTTCCTCCCGCCACCATTCGGGATCGATATGCTGCCGATCGGTCAGAAGATATACGCCGTCCACGAACATATCCGTCACCCCGCATTCCTGCATCAGCGTTTCCGCCTGCCGTCTGGCTTCGGCGGGCGTGACGGAAAGAAGCAGGGTTTCCGGCTCCAAATACCCGGTTATCATGACTCCGTCCGGAAGCACGGCGGCTTCACCGGTTTCGCTTTGCCCGGTGACGTCCAGCAGGGCGGTACTCCCGGTATAAGAGCCGACCATATGACCGCTCTCCCGGGCATACTCCAGATTGGACGAACTCATGGGCGATAAAGACTGCTCGTTGCCGTCCTCGTCGATAAAGGTATAGCTGCCTGCGTCGGCATAATCGGCGTCGTTGGTCACCTGAAACCAGCTGCCTTCGTTTGTAAAGGGCTTGCCGATCGCCAGAACCGAGGTTCCCGTTCCGCGCTGCTTGCCCGCAAACGTGTATTCGTATGGCTTCAGCGTGCCGTCGTTCGGCACGAGCGCAACCGTTTCGGGCGCCGTCTGATACTCCTTCTCAAGCGCCTGGATGTTCTCCCGGTATGCGCGGACCTCAAAGTCATCCTCGCCCTTGCCTTCGGCTAAGAGCTGATCCAGATGTTCCTGCTCCTCCTGAATGAGTTTCGCAATGTATTCTTTGGGCGTAGCGGTCGGGAGCTCGTACATTTCCTGCCCAGCGGTAAGCGTGCGGAAGAAGGCGTACACCTGTTCCTGATCGAATCTGCCCGCCTGCACGTACAGAAGCGGCATTGCATCCGTATCCGGCAGCATAATCGGCGCTTCGCCGGTGATCCTGATCTTTTTCGCTTCATCGGCAATCGAAACCGAAAACACTTCCGGACAGCCGAGCTGCTCCCGTAATGCGGTCCCGACCGATACGGGTGCGCTCGTCTCCTTCGCTTTTTCGATCATTGCCTCGTTGTCCTTGCCGACCACGATCGGGCTGTCCGGCGTCGGCTGACAGGCGACAAGAAGCAGCAGCGCTGCAAGCAGAATGCAGAAAACATGTTTTTTCATGGGGTTTCTCCTTTCCCTTTCTGCCTTCAGCTTACCGGACGCCCGCGGGAAAAACATCACTAAAGTGTAATGAAAGTGTAATCAAGTTGTGTTATGTCAAATGACCGTAAGGTCAATTCATGTCCCGAAGGGACAATTCACGATCAATGATCCATTCATGACCGTAAGGTCAATTCATGCCGAAGGCAATTCATCCGTTATCGATATTGGAATGAATTGCGGCGCTGCCGCATGAATTGCACGCTGTGCATGTATCGGCTGCGCCGTGAATTGTGCTTCGCACATGAATTGCGCTGCGCGCATATACATTACGGCAGCGTAACGGAAACCGTCGTACCCTTGCCGGGTTCGCTGTCCACGGTGATCGTCGCGCCGTGCGCGTCGGCGATCGTTTTGACGAGCGCAAGCCCGAGCCCGCTGCCGCCCTGCTTCTTGCTGCGGCTCTTGTCCACGCGGAAGAACGGCTCGAAGATGCGGTCCTGCACCTCCTTCGGAATGCCTCTGCCGCGATCGGACACCGAAAACGTCCTGCCGGTGACCGAAAGCACGATCGGCTTTTCGGGCGTGTCCGCGTCGTAGGCGTTCGCCGCGTTGACGATCAGATTGTTGAGAAGGGAATGCATCAAATCGGGATTCAGCACGAGCGTGTCCGTTTCGCATTGCACGGTAAGCGCTGCGCCCTTTTCTTTCAATTTCGGCGCAACGCCTTCTTCGACGGTTTCCAGCAATTCCGGGATCCAGACGCTCTCAAGCTCGATCTCCTCGTCCGAAGTAAACAGCTTCAAAAGGTTCTGCGTCAGCCGTTCGAGCCATTGCGTCTGCGCTTCAATATGCGCAAGCGATGCGTCGCGCTCGTCCTCGGAGAGGTTCGCGCGGCGCAGAAGCCCCGCGTGCAGGATCAATCCGGTCATCGGCGTTTTGAACTCGTGCGTGACGCCGCCGATAAACAGGCGCTGCCGTTCGTTGCGCTCGGAAAGCTCCGAAATCTTCGTTTCCACCGCGTCCGCCATGCGGTTGAAATCCTCGCCAAGCGTTCCGATCTCGTCTTTTGTGCGAACGGCGACGCGCTTTTCATACGCGCCGTCGGCGATCTCCTTCGCGACGCCGGAAAGCGCGGTGATCGGCTTGGTGCTCCGCCGGACGAGCAGCGTGACGGCGCCTGCGCCGAGCGCGATCGCAGCGATGCTGACGCCCGCAAAGATCCACGCCATGCGCTGAATGCGGGCGTAGGTGTCCGTAATGTCCTCGACCACATAAACGGAGTAGGATTCCGTACCGACGGATGTGCTGCTGCCCGCGATCAGCAGGTTTCTGCCCTGCACGGTAATTGCGACCGGCGTGCCTTCCGAAAACGCTTCGCTGTCCGGCGTGACATAGGCGGACGGATCGATCGTCACGCCGGTTGAGACCGGCTTGCCCTCGCGCATCAGCACGGAGCTTTGGTCCGAAAAGCGGTTAAAGCAGAGTTTGATCAGCGAATTGTGCACGGCTTCGGAATCGTCGCTGCGCGCGTAATAGTTCGCCATCTCGGAAAACGAGGTGCGCAGCGTCTTTTGCTTGCGCTGCACCTGTTCCGTCGACAGTGACAGGATCGTATTTTTCGCGAACAGCAGCAGCGACAGCGATACCGCAAGAATGACGACGGTCAGGACGATCGAAACGAGCAGCGTAATGCGTTGATACAGTTTCATTTACCGATCCTCCAGCCGATACCCGAGCTTATGGATGGAGCGGATCGCATCCTCCAGATCGAGCTTTCTTCTGAGCGCGGAGATCTTGACGTCGACCATGCGCGTCTCACCGAGGTAGTCAAAGCCCCATACCTCGTTAAGGAGCCGTTCGCGCGAAACGGTCATGTTCTTGTGACGCAAAAGCGCAACGAGCACGTCAAATTCCAGCGGCTGCAGCTCGATCGGCTCGCCGCCCTTCGTGACCGTGTGCGTTTCGGTGTTAACGACTATATCCTTAACGCGATAGACGGCGTTCCACTTGCCGACGCGCTTCAGCACTTTTTCGATGCGCACCATGAGCGTCAACGGGTCGAACGGCTTTACGATATAGTCCTCGGCACCGTCGCGTAGACCCTTAATCTCCGACGCGGAATCCGTCTTTGCGGTCATGTAGATGACAGGGATGCCGAAGCGTTCCATGATCCCGAACAACTCAAACCCGTCCATGCCGGGCAACATGATGTCCAGAAGCGCCAAATCATATGCGTGATCGGTTTCCAGCGCGTCCGCCGCTTTTCTGCCGTCATCGAACGCAACGGCGTCGTAATCCGCAAACTGCAGATTCAGCAGCACCGCGTCGCGGATCGCTGCATCGTCCTCCACCACAAGAATCCTGTTTTTCATAGCATTCTCCTCTGATTTTGTAATAACAGTGTACCATATTTCGTACTTCTTCGCCCTATCGCGTTGTAACAAAACTGTAATTTCTGTGGAAACAATCGAAACGAAACACCGCCGCCGGGATACAAACGGCGGCTATTGCTATGCTCTTTCTATTACTTCATTCGCAGCAGCCGCGAGAAGCGATCAATCGAGATAAAGGCAATCAATATCATTTCAGGCAAGTTCAGCGTAAATACTATGATTGCTTTCCCAATATAGATAGCACGTAAAAAGGTGCGATTGGGTTTCAGATCGCACCTTTTGTCTATCTACCTCTATAACTGCTTAAGGTATTTCGATTACCAACAATCGTTTCACAGCGTATAAGCCCTCCTTAATATCCGTTTTCACGGTCGATGCGTGCACCGGTCGCGGCGTCAAGCGTCAAAAGACTGTATAGCCCGCCGTCCGTAACAACCGTTTCACCGTTTTCATAGGTGCGTTCAACAGTTCCGAAGAAGTCCCAGGCGGGGACGAGCCTGCTTTCTTTTGCGGAAGCGCCGTCCCGGACCTGCATCCATCCGAGAACGATCCGATCGATGCGCACCGTCGAGGATTGAATGGAACCGCGTTGGGTCTCTAAAAGCGGCTGCGCCTGACCTTCGGTGTTTGTCTCGTTCAATGCGTCGGAGATCGGATAAAGGAAGCTCAGATACTTTGCCGCCCGTGTCTCAGCGTCTTCCAAAGACAACACCTTGCAGTTTTCGTCGATACAGGAAGCGACGGCACAAAGCCCTTTCCATTGCACAAAGCAGGTTCCCTGCGAATCGACACCAACGGTCAGGCGCTCATACGGCATTTCCTCGGCATAGGAGGAACCAAACTGCCCGCCCGCGGACGGCGTGGCGTCAAACGTCACCTGTACGCCGTTCATGCAGCGTGTGAAGTACACAAGATACGGCGTCTCCGCGGGATCGGCTTCATATCTGCCGGTCAAATCATCGATCCGTGCGCCCGGTTCGATCGCCGCATACGCATAATCGGCAATGCCGAACTGTTCCGCAAGCCGCTTTGCCGTTTCGATTGCGCTGTCCGCAGAAATCATGGGTTCTGGCAAGGTCAATTCCGGATACAGCTTGCTCGCGGCGCTGATCCCGATATAGCGATTGTTGTTGGTAAACTGCAAAAACGCGCGTTCAGGGCTGTCCGGGCTTGTCAGCGTCTGCACAAACAGCGACGCAAGTGATTCTTTTCCGCAGTCGCCGCGACCTCCGAATATTGCGGTGTGATCGAGATCGCTTTTCGCAAGTTCCATTGCCGCCGGTTTGAGCGAATCTGCGTCAGGCGCTGCGTTGTATGCCTTTTGCAGTTCGTCGACCTCGCGCTGATATTCCGCCGTGCCGCCCTCGTACACGTCGGGGTTTGCTTTGACCTCCTCCAGTTTCTCCAAGGCAGCTAAAAGCTGCGGATAAATCTCGTCTTTTGTCGGCTCGCCGGCGTCATAGAGCATCGCATCGCTGAACAGTGCTTTTGTCATGGCAAAGACTTGTTCCTCCGAAAAAGCGCCGGGCAGCAGCTGATAGCTCGGCAGCTTGTCGCCGGCCGGCAACGTCACCGCCGCGTCGAACACGACCGTCACGCCGTTTTCCGTAACGGTATTGGAGGTGCTGTCCGACACGGCTTGGTTTTCAAACGGCTGCACCGGGACAAGAACCTCTTCCGTTTTAGGAACAATCACGTCTTCCTCCGGCGTGGGCACGCAGGCGAGCATAAAGGCAAGAACCAGAAATGCGATTATTATTCTTTTCATGTTATTTATCCTTTCTTGCGGCATCTATAGATAGGACGTTACAGAAAGGATCGGTGTGACAGGAATAATCATATATTTTCTTATACAGAACAAAAAAGAGCGTCTGTGTTGCCGCTCAAAAGGAACGTTATGATTAAGAGTATTGCAGCGCGTCAAGGATCTCTTGATAATTCACGTCGCCAAGATACATAATGATTATATTGGAATCTTCGAGCAGGATCGCCAATACGTATTCACCGTTTTTGGAATCCGCATAGCCAACCACCTGTCTGCCGTCAAGCGCAGTCGTTTGTACGAAGACGTCGTCTTCATTTTCGAAAATGGTAGTACCCTGCTCATTGCCCCACGTTTGCCAGAAGTAGATGCGTGTGCCTTGTTCGTTCTCATATGTGGTACACGATTTGTCAAACACGTTCGGTACCGATTGATAGTATACTTCCTTGACGGTGAACGCATCCGTTACGAACACGACCGGATGATAACCGGTCTTTTCGGTGAATTCCGAAATCCCGGGGAACGTGATCTCCAGCGTATCATCCGGTTCTTCTTCCGTGTATTGCAGATTGTTGAGCAGCGTTTGATAATCATAATCGCCGTGATACAGAATCAGGAGACTGGTTTCGTCCAACAGGATCGAAAATGCATATTTGTTGTCTGCATCGTTCTTGTATCCGACCACTTGTCTTCCGTCCAACGCAGTCGTTTGTACAAGGACATCATTTTCCTCTTGGAAGATGGTGCCGCCCTGTTCATCACCCCAAAACTGCCAAATATAGAACAGAACGCCGTTTTGACTCTCATACGTAATACCAAGCTGTCCATACGCACCTTCCTCCCATTCATACTGAATCTCCTTGATGGAGAGATCTTCCGCAGAAACGATAACAGGACAATAGCCGGTTTCCTGAATGAACTCGGATACTGTCTGATATGTTTTGGTATTGGGATATTCGGTATCAATTTCGGTCGGAGGCGACGATATGAGTTCTTCCGGCATGGGTGTTCCATGTATAAAGCTTTCTCCCTCCTTTGTGATGTCAATACCGCCGTCGAATACGGTGACAATGTAGCGAATGACGCTCTCCGCCCAGGCGCGAGCGGGCGGGACGAGGGTTAAGGTCAGAACGATCAGTATGACCGCCGCAATCGCAGCGTACCACCAACGAAAGGTGAGAATCTTGTCCTCCTTTTTCGGCTTTTTGCGATCGGCTTTTTCGGCTGCTTTTTCAAAGGCCTCCCACTTTTCTTCCGGGATCTCCGGATGCTTCGCTTTGGCAAGCGCGATGATTTCCTCTGCCGAACGCGCGTTTTCCTCTGCCCAACGGTCTGCTTCGTTGAGAGACCCTTGGAACGCGTCATCCAGTAGCTCCGGATGCTCATATAGGTATTGCTTCAGTTTCGCATCGTTCATTCGCTTGCCTCGTTAGTGTTGACGGATCAAAAGCCCGCAGTGTGACATCAAATTTTCAAAAGATGGAAAATCAGCATTGTGAGGAAGATGCTCTTTGGGATTTTGTTTCGCATCCGATGAAACCGCGCGCGCAACGTTGCCGGATTAATCTGCATATCCTTTGCGATGCTGTTGAGCGGCTCGAATTCAAAGTAGTGCCGGATAAACGCCTGTTTCATCTCCGACGTCCATGTACTGATATACTGATCGAGTGACATTCTGAAATCCGCGTCTTTGATATCGGGTTCCGTTTTTGCCGTCCGCTCCATGATCTCGTCATCCTGCGGGATATCCCGTCTTTTTCGCATAAGGTCAATCGCAAGGTTCCGTGTGCAGCGATACAGAAACGCCTTTGGATGCTCAATCTCCATCCCCGCGTCCGTCGCCTTTATGATGCGAACCGCGACCTCCTGCACCACATCGTCCGCGTCGTCGGCATTATGAACCACGCTGTACGCATACGCGCGCAGCGGATTGATGTTCTCGATATACGCTTCGATGATCTTTTCGCGGTTCATACGTTGTTATTATAGTGCTTTTCCATGCAATTGTCAAAATGATTACTCCTCTTATTCTCTAAGAATGCGTCAGGGCTTGCCAATACAAATATGCTTGGCAAGCCCTTTTCAAAAACTTATTATATTAATCTATATCTCCTGTCAATTATCGCTTTGCTTTCCATTCCTCGTATGCTTTTCTGCCTTCTTCAGTCTCATAATACGCCTGAATGATCGGCAAAGCACAACGGGCGAGCGATTCAAAGACATAATCGGGTATTCCGTCCACCGGACATCCAGTTTGTTCGTTCTTTCGCTTCTTCCCATTAGGAACGGTCTTTTCGTCAGACTGTTCCCACAGGACGTCCTGTTTCTTTTTCATAGCATCACTCCTTTCTTCCATATTCGTTCCATACCCGCCGAAGCGGTGCGATACGCAGGTAAAAGAAAAAGCAGAGCGAATGCCCTGCCGAACGAATTGCCCGCCTGTATTCGATTATCTTTCATGTTCATGCGAACGCGCCCTCTGCCGCTGCTGCTCTTTCACAGGATGCTTGCGCTCGTATTCGCGCTGCAGCTCCGTTTTCAGTAAGCCAAGAAGCCGCGGCGCGTCCTTGCGGATACGTTTGACGCGCTTGACACGGATGCGCAGCGCCGTGATCTCGGATGTGATCGCCGCACGCTGTTCCTTGTTCTCTGCAAGTATGGTTGGATCGGTCTCATGCCGGATCTGATTGCGAACCTTGCCGCGTTTGATTTCCAAAGCGGCGATCTGCGCTTCCGTTTGCGCGATGTCCCCATCCAGATCGTCCGGCGTGTGCAGCTTGTTTTCTTTCAGAAAGCGATGATCGGAACAGAACTGCGCGTAGTTCTTCAGCTCGTGCCGTAAATCGGCGGACAGGATCACTTCTTTGGCGTAATGGCTTGCAAGCTCGATCAGAGCGATCAGGATCGCAAAGATCGCATCGACAAGGATCGTAACGGTGTCGTTGGTGTGGTTCATCTCGTACACCAATCCGTCCAGATACTTGTCGATCTCCGAGCGCGGTTCTTTCGGCGGATGCGCCTGCTCGTAGTCCATTTGCCGATATAACTCTTTCAGCGGCGTTCTTGCCCGCTTGTACTGCTTCATCTCCACGATGGTCGTAATCAACACAGCGCTGTCGCTGATGTGCGGCTTGTGGTTCTGATACTTGTACCGAAACTCCGGATCGGCTTCGTTCCGATCCCAGCGCTCATAGATCGCTTCATCTGTATAGCCGAGCCGATCCAAGCGAACGGCTCTCTGCCAGCCGTCGGCTTTTACCGACATACGGATCGGGTCTATGGTATAGCCCTTTGCCTGCATCTGCTGATAGAATTGTTCCCAGTTCATACTGTATTTGAGGCAATACTCCACATCCTGTTTCAACTGCTGCCGGTGTGTCGGCTGTCCACGCTGTTCCCGCCAATGCGCGCCTTTGGACGGACCGCCGTAAAACTTCGCGTTTTGCAAAACCGACAGACCGTGTTCCTTACAGATCGCGTCCGAGATCTCCCGCAGATCGTAATGCTGGGAAATCTGATTCCGGAATTTCTTTCCGTCCCTGAAGGAAATGGAATTCACCACAAAATGATTGTGCAGATTATCCGTATTCAGGTGTGTGGTGACAAGGATCTGGTAGTCCTTACCCCACATCCTCCTTGCGGTCTCGATTCCGATCTTGTGACACTGCTCCGGCGTCAGCTCGTCCGTTTTGAACGACTGATACCCGTGATACGCAACAACCTTGCCGCGCTCACCGTATTTTCGTTTGACCGCCATCATCTCTTCGTAGGCAAATGCCGCGGAACAATTCACGCCGGAAACGTATTTCTTTTCATCGGTCTTGTTATCGTTCTCCGTATATCGGAGCGCCTGATACAAGTCCTCGTCGAGATATTCCTTCGCCGTTGTCTTATCCGGATTGTCGGCATAATCCAATACCTTCTTGAGCTTGCCCCTTACAGGCCAGAATCCTGTGGTCGCCACGTTTTCACCTTCTTCCGAACAGTTTGCGCTTGGGCTTCGGCTCCGGCTGCTGTGGTTTCGGTTCTTCCTTCTCGGCAGGTAAACTCGCCTTACCGGTCAGGATGTTCTTCATGTCCGTCAGCACGGCAAGCGCAGCTTCGTTGACGTCCTTCGCATACGGCGCTCGCGTCAGCCGGTCCAGCTTTTCACAGCATACAAAGAAGGCGTCGGGCAGCACCGCTTTCGGTTCGCTGTCCAACGCCCGCTGTCGCAGATATTCACTTGCAGTTATGCCGCACTTTTTCGCGGCACGTTCGATTTGTTCTTTTTGTTTCTCTGTCAGTCGAACCTCGATTCTGGTTCGTGGTTTCTTGTTGTCGATAAGCATCATTCCTTTCATATTTGATTTGCGCAAAGCGCGCTCCGGGGGGTAGGGGGTGTCCCCTTAAAGCAGGAAAGACGGCGTAAAGCAATGCGTACCGCGCGCCGTCTTTCGGCATTTGTCCGGACAAATGCCCTGCTGCGTCATTTGTCAAGGTGCAAATGAAGATTTTATTGCTTAATTTGTTTATAAGCATTATTACCTTTCCATGCAAATTGCAATAGATATGTATGGGATCAAACTAGTGTAAAATATATTTTTTCACCGAAGGGAAAAACTGTGTCCTGAGGTGTCTTTAATAATGTCACAACAAAAGCCAACGATTCGTCTATTATTGATAAAAGCAAAGACTAAGAATTCACATGTGAAAGAATTGAATTTTCATAGAATTATGATATAATTCCTCGAAGAAAGGATCATAAATGCTGCTACTTCTACTCCAGACAATTGAATCCGAAGATGATCGTGCATTTTTAGTGGACGTTTACCAGCAACACTATCATAAGCTCTATAAAGAGGCTGATAGTATTGTGCACAATGCGCACGATGCAGAAGATATCGTTCAAGAATTCATGATATACATTTGTGATCATATCAATAAATTTCGCGCACTGGAATGTTGCGTTTTGCCCTCCTATCTTGTTATGTGCATTAGAAGGAGATGTATTAACTTCCTGAAACGGAGGGAAACTCAAAAAAAGCATACGATCGGTAGTATTGATAATGAACAATATTTTTTCGATTATCCGGATACGGAGATTTCAGTTGAAGAAAAAGTCTTGTTGAACTTGAAATATGAACAGGTGCAGGAAGCTTTTTCACAGTTGCCGCAAAGTACAAGAGACATTCTTCAGTATAAGTATTTTTTGGAATTAACGGATGCTGAAATAGCTGATTTATTGGGAATCAAAAAAAACAGTGTTCGTGAGTATTTATCAAGAGCGCGAAAAGCAGTCTGTCGGATTTGTGAGGAAAACGGCTATGTCTGAAAGAAAACTGAATGATTTGTTTCAAAAGATTACATATGAAAACGCAAAAAAGCAAAGCGAACTCATTTTACAGGAAGAGGACGAGCTCAACAAAACACCGATTCCAGTGGAATCGCGTAGGCGTTTTGAATCTATGCTTGAGCAAAAATATAAGTCAAAATTACAGACAAAAAGATTTCATTTCTTTTCATGGTCACCCAAGCGGATCGCCATTGCTGTTGCGGCTTGCATTGCAGTTCTTTTATTGATACCTGCATCTTCAGAAGCGGTCCGCGGACGAATCACGCAATTTATCAGAACTGTATTCCCAAGTTTTACGGAATTAAAAATCTCCGATTATCACGAGATCGTTGTTGGCAATCAAATTTATAAGCTTACCTATATTCCTGAAGGGTATCGGCTTACGGAAGATCAAAGTATAAACGGATTTACGTCGCTAACATACAGGAACTCGGTAAACGACGCTATCTTTATTGAAGTTTCGCCGGCGAATGCAGTCGCGGGCGTCGATACAGAAAATGCGACAGTCGAGCCCATCACCATTTGGGGCGAGGACGGCTTCACCGTACAAAAGGGGTCTTTTATTTCAGTCATATGGTCGACAGAGGATCATCTTTTCGAAGTATATGGATACAATATCTCTTTGGATGAGTTGGTTTTAGTCGCAAAAGGATTACGTTCAAAATAAAAATATATTGTTCAACAACACGTTGCACATTGCCCTCCTAACTTGTTTAGTGTATTAGAAAGACAGGTTGGGAGGACAATTTTTATGGAAAAAACCAAAGTCATTGTGTTCTTTTTGGCAGTATTTATGGCATGCACCTTCTCATTGCCCGCATTTGCTGATGACATTACAACGCCAGAAGAAGAAATAGAAATTGAAGAGTATGTAGATATTCAATCTAACAGAGTAGCACTTTCAATCAGTGGTAAAACCGCAACATGCACGGGATCGGTAACTGCTCGAACAGCCAGCAATAAAGTCAATCTCACTCTATATCTCCAAAAACAGGTAAACAACGGATGGTCTACTGTTACAAGTTGGTCTACGTCTGGTACTGGGGGGAGATCCATCATTCTTTCGAAAACGAAAAGCGGTCTCAGCTCTGGTACTTATAGGGTGCGGCTATACATATCTGTTTATGATGCGAATGGACGTTTTGTTGAATCTACAAATCTATATTCGAACTCAGAAACTATTAAGTAAACCATACTCCATAATAGAGCAGTAGCACCATAAACAGATTTGCTGCTATGAGTGTGTTTTATTAAAAACGCCAGGTTTAATTGCAAACCAATTTGCAAAATGAATCTGAGAGGAAGGGGGTATAGAAAAACCTTCACATAAAAACGAGCCGGCCAGCTCACATCAGTCGCGATGCTATTATGTAAAGGCATTTTCATAATAGCACCTAAAGAACAATTTTGCAATTATTGATTTGGAGGTATTATGAAAAGAATTTTAGTCACGATTATGGCAATGGTATTTGCAATGTGTGCTTTTACATCAATTGCTTCTGCCACGAACTATGGGATCAGTTATAAGTTGATTTATGATGGGCCCTCGGAAATGAGTGGAAAAGGAAGAAAAGCCGACCATGATGTATACTGCTACATTACGACGGAAGGTGGAACCGTTATTGACAACAATCTCAAATATCGCATGAGAGGACGGGCAGTTAATAATGGAGCTTATGATCAAGCCACTACCCTGGGAAAGTATCAAGGCGCTGTTTCTCAAAAAAAGCTCAAGTATGTAGAACCATATCTTACGGCTGTGCAAGGATCCAATTACAGAAAAACATATTATGTTTTAGCAGCATCGTTGCATAGCGGCACGCCGGATGTCCAGTACACTCTAAATGGAAAATGGAATCCGTAAGCAAGAGAAATAAATGGTATTCGTGTCATAGAGGGAATCCCTCTATGACACGAGCACTAAATCGTTTTTTGTTTACTTAATATATTTGAAAACTAGGAGGATATAATGAAACGCTGTTTTTTGATTATACTGTGCTGTATTACGATAATCGGTCTGTTCGGATGCGAAAATAAACCCATTCAGAACCCTTCCGAAAACGGGCAAGCCCATATCACACCGGATTCAATGCTTCCGGGCGAGACTGATATTAATAGTGAGTCAAATCATGCGCTTACCCTAAAAAACATCATTATTGATGATGAAGCTATCTTGCCTTACGATATAGGGAATGCCAAAGTCTATTCCAGAGATATAATACATATCCAACCAAATTCTGTTGTAGAAGCGTTCAGTCCCTATTTTGCCTTGACATATAAGGATTTATCTGACAAGGATGGAACCTATTATGAGTTTAAAGGTCAGCCAAAGAAATCTGACATGGATATTTTAGAGGGAACTTTCATTTTTGAAACGCCTGATAGTGAAAGCATCAATTTACTCTTCCATGAAGAAGATGATTACACAAACAATACAAATCTTTTCTCTGTAGAGGAAGAGTTGTCGTTCATGTCAAGAGATGATGTTTTATCGAAATTTAAGGACATTTTGAATTGCCTTGACCTGAATGATAAGGTTGATGATGATATTAAGATATACGCCTTGTCTGATTCCTGCATTCATGAGGTTATTGAGAACGAGAGCAATAGGACCGGTATCGCGGTAAAAGATCTTTATCCGACCGGCTTATTGCCTGAGTGCTATGTTATTACTGCTACGCTTCAGAAAGATGGCATTACAATTTTACCATTAACTTTTAATTATCATACGCAACAGCTATATATGGATAGAACCATTATTAAGGCCATCTTCTCAGAAAAGGGGATCATATATTTCACAGTTGTCGGCTATTATCCGGGTGAGATTAAAAGCAATCATGAATGTCTCTCTATAAACGATGCAATTAAGTGCGTCGATGGAATTTTTGACTTAGTTATACTAAATGAGAAGATTCACATTTCAAAAGTACAGAAGATTTACATGCCTACAAAAAATGAGTTGGTACCAGTTTACGCTTTCCGCTTTGAGCAGGATGGACTAACTGATTGGATATATATCAATGCTGTAAGCGGAGATCGTGTAATATGAACCTTCTTCTTTCATTTATCAAACAGGATATTAAAAGATCCTTCATATCATGGCGATTTGTCGGATCTGTTTTAGCTGTTTTTTTGCTCTATTCTCTGAGCTCCATTTCCGAAATGGTTTTAGTTGGCAGAGAGGCGTCAGTAATCTATATTTTTGATGCTGTCAATAGTTTCAATAGTTTAATGGATATTTTTCTGGTAATATCTGTTATTTGCTATGGTACGAGTTATTGTGAGGATCATCAAAGCAAATATGATTTATATCTCATGACCAGAATTAATTCACGTCAATATGCAATTGGACGAGTATTAACTTGTTGGTTGACGACAATAATTACGGTATTTGCCGGAACATGGCTTTATATTTTATGTTTGAGGGCAATTTATCCTTGGGTAAATGAATCATTTGATTATTCGACATATTTGACATTCGGTGATCCTAAATTGCTTAGCAATCCGATCGCTTATCTTCTTTATTTGACGTTTATTCGTATGCTTGCCGCCGGTATGTGGAGCATAGCAGCGCTTGCGTGTTCGACGATTGTTTCTTCGACCTTTGTTACGATTGCAACGCCGCTATTGCTAAATAGAGTGTACTCTGTTATATACTGGATTTTTAGCCTTCCTTCTTGGCTTTCTATTGACTTTTTAACAGATTCCTCTGCTGTCTTCAAAAATTGGGCTGATGCGTTGTTGCATACATGTAGTTTTTTCTTGATAGCGACGTTTTTATTTGGAATACTTTTCTTTTCAAGAGTCTCAAGGATGGTGAAAAAGAATGCATAAGATCAAAACTGTTTTCAAAATTGCTTTCCGAAACATTCAAAAATGGTTGAAAAATCCTAGAATTATTACGATCGCAGTCTTTGTTTTCATTACCATGCTTTGGTGTGACCATGCTGTTATTAGGTTTTCGGAACATGTTGAAATGAAAATAACTCCTTGGGTATATCCTTTTATAATAACTTCCGGCTATATGCAAGTTACAATGCTGCTCTGTTGCATCTTCTTGTTCTCCGATGCGCCGTTTTTGGATGAATCTGCGCCTTATGTGATCGCGCGATCAGGTCGAACAGCGTGGATGCAAGGTCAGTTATTATATATTGCTATAGCATGTCTGCTTTTTACAATATATAGTTATATAGCTTCTATCTTACCCCTGTTAGGTCATATTAAATGGAAAGGTGAATGGGGTAAAGTGATTGGAACTCTTGCACAAACGAATGCTGCAGGTTCATACAACATACAATTCCGTTTTCACCCCGCAATTCTATTTGGGTATACACCGATAGAAGCTACATTGTTAACTTTGTTACTAAACTATTTGCTGTATGCAATGATGGGAATACTTATGTTTGTCCTAAACTTCTTTACTGTTAAAATGATCGGAACTATTATATGCTGCGGAATCACAATGTTTAATTACTTTATATCTAATTTTCTCAGCAGTAAATGGTTTCGGTTTTCCCCCATATCGTTTTCCAATCTTACTCTGATTGATGGCGATGATATAACACTAAAATACTCTATCATCATGCTCATAGGATTATCGGTCTTACTGGTTATCATATCAATGATCATGATTCGAAAAAAGGATTTATCAGCAATACATGAACAATGAAAGGAAATGAAAATGAGCGAATTTGCAATTGAAGCGATCAATGTTTCAAAACGATTTGGTGAACAGGTAGTCTTGTCTCGTACAAATCTAATGATAGAACATGGTAAAATTGTCGGCATCGTTGGCAGAAACGGTTCTGGGAAAACCGTATTGTTTAAATGTATCGCAGGGCTAACGCCTGTTTCATCAGGAACAGTTCGCATATTGGGGAAACCGATTTGTGCAGGAACAATCTTGAGCTCAATGGTTGGACTCATCATCGAGAATCCTGGCTTTTTGCCGAATTACAGTGGTTATCAGAACCTTTCCATGCTTTATTCTATCTCGAAAAAAGCCGATAAAGGTATTATTAAAGGTGTTATTCGTACAGTTGGTCTTGATCCTGATGATAAAAAACATGTTGGCAAGTATTCATTGGGAATGCGTCAACGGTTAGGAATCGCCCAGGCGATCATGGAGGACCCCGCGGTATTAATATTAGATGAACCGATGAACGGATTGGATAATAACGGTGTAAAAGATATGCGAAAGCTCTTTCTGTCTTTAAAAGAGCAAGGAAAGACCATCCTACTGGCTTGTCACAATCGAGAGGATATTGATGCTTTATGCGATGAAGTCTATAGAATGGACAAAGGCGTTCTCGTAAAAGAATGATGCAAACCATGAGATGTGTAGAGCCGAAACGGGATCACCGTTCCGGCTCACTATTTCTATTCTGGCCAGCATCATAGCGCGAAAGGGATGGGCTTTTCGACTGAAAGTGGATTCTTTTGCACTTGATGATGCTGAGAGAACTTTCTTATTTAGAATCTAATGAGTATTTTGTACAATATCTATGAATAATGTCGAATAATATATTTTTATCACGAATGGACAATTTCTAACCTTAAGGTGTTTTATCAATAGAGCATTAAAGGGCGGGAGCCCCTATATGTTCCAAAGCACCTTGACAAATAACCGATTCGGTTCATATTCGAACAGCAGATATTTTGAGAAAAGACATGTTTTTATGGATTATTGGGTGTATCAACATGAACATAGCGACAATTATTATTTCAGGGGTAGCACTTCTTGTATCTCTGACTTCCGCTGTTTGGAGTTTCTTGCGAGAGAGAAGAGAATCCACAATAAAAGCTTATACAGTTTTTCAAAACGAGATCGTTCCGGAGATAAATAAAATTAAAGCTGGGTTTAGAGAGAACGGGATTGATCTGAAAAGCATGAATAATGCTCAAATTAGCGATTTGATTTCAGCCAATATTCAAATCACAATCTGTTTAGCTCGGATCGAGTATTTTTGCGTTGGCGTGAACACGGGGATCTATTCCATCAGAATTCTGAATCGAATGGGCGGGAGCTTCTTCTGCGATGTTTTCGAGACATTCCGCCCAATTATTCAAGCTAAGCGAGTGAAAGACGAGCTTCACGGAAAGCACTACGACGAATTTGAGAAATGTGTTCAGGATTTGCGTCGTATCCGTAGCAGATCACGGTATTATAGGTAAAGCAAAAGGGGGCTATAATGTTGTTTATTTACTTGAATGGTAGTTAGTTAAATCTATCACGCTAAACATTTTTAGAATGGGAAATCTGTAGTACATCCCATTAATAACTATTCTATTGGACAAACGAATTAAGGTGAAATATGGAGATTCAAAGTAAAGAAACAGTCAGTCGAGAAATGGAACAAATTCTTTCTGAATTGGATTTAAGTTTAGAAGTTGATTTCGATCGTATTCAAAACACTCCGGAAATCGTTTATGCAGAATTATCAAGCTCTATTCTAGAAATACAATGTGATGGAAAATATCAAATATCGTCAGAAGAAATTGTTGAAAAAGGGAATGCTCTTCTTAAAAAAGAAAATAATATTATAGAACACAATAAAAGATTAGATATTGTAATTGGCCCTCCCGCTTCAGGAAAATCCAGTTTGCTTGTCGACAAAATCGCCACAAGGTATCATAGCCGAGTGATTGATAACGATGATATTAAAACAACATTCCCTTTTTATATGAACGGCATCGGGGCTAATTGCGTGCATGAAGCATCCCAGATGGTTGCTTATTTTATCTATCTTAGGGCAATGGATCATGGAGACAATATTGTTCTCCCAAAGCTCGGACGCAGATATGAAAAACTGTTGTCTGAGTATATTGACACCGCTTTCCACAAGGGATATACTATATATATCCATTATGTCGAAGCATCAAAGGCTATTGCAACAAAACGTATTCTAAGAAGATATATAGATACAGGACGGTATGTTCCTTTACAAATATTGATCAATTGTTATAATGGGGATCATTGTACTATAGAAGATTCATATAATATGATCAAGAAGAATCCGTCTGTTTCTGGGTTTTCAAAATGGAATACGGATAATTGCGATACTTTAGGACAACCTGAGCTTATAGAAAACAAAGGCGACATAGAAATCTATGCTCTTTGAAACACGAAAGAAAGGAAATAGATAATGGAATTATTGGTTCAAAACGAATTATCTTCACAAAAAGAATGGGAAGTTAAAAAGAAACTGAGGGCTGAGAGTATCGCTAGAATTGAGATGGACGTTTCAATTCCAAAGAACTATCAAGGAGTTAAACTTAGAAAAGCGAATAGGATTGATACCGATCCGCTTATAGAAACTGATAAAAAAACAGCTGAATTTCTTAAACAATCACGTTCTCTTGATACATCTCGTATGTCCGATTATGAACTGGCAGAGAGCATTATACTCTCTTATTCAAGAGGAGATTAAGAAGAAATGGATTAATTCAACTTTTCATAACAAAAGCGACGGAACGCTCGTGAAAATGGTGGTGCTTTGGCAATAAACACTTGTTGACAATTCGCGTCTCAAGATACTGCTTGCACATCGTCCAAGCTTCTATTTCGCCCTTACTTTACGCCACTATAATTCTTTCCGAATTTGTTGGTGCTGGTGGTACTGAATTTGCTTCCATTACAAGAAAGCAAAACAAAATTTTCTTACTACATAGAAAGATTGATAGTTGGATAGGTTATATTGAGCCGAAACGGGATCACCGTTCCGGCTCATTATGTTTCTTACACGGTTTCTGTGTGCCGTTCCGTACTTCCCGCAATTTCTCACGCTGCAGACGTTTCGCGTAGTCGGAGACGGCATAGTGTCGTGCCTGCGTATAGTAGCGCATTTCCCGTACTGCGTCGTCAAAGCCGTTTTCGTCAAAGTCCTTGCCATATTGGGCTTTCAGCCGATCGTGTAGGCGAGGGGTGTTCTCCAACCGGATCGCCTGCTGCCGCTGCCAAAGCTCCCTGCGGTCTATGTTCTGTTCCACGGATTCTTCCTCCACAGCATCGTAGTCCTTCTTCGCCTGCGCATGCTGCACAAAGAAATCCTGTGATAATTCGTACTGCCGATCCGCTTCGGGTTCCAATGGCTGGATAGAAGCGCGTTTATTGGAGATCTGCTTTTCGTCCGTCAAGTTCAGCTTTTGCATGAGCATGGAACGCTCGTTTTGCAGTTCGTTGATTTCCTCGATCAAAACTGCGTCTCGTTCTGCAAGCTCCTTCCGCTTCTTGAAATGAATCTTGCCCGTGGATTCCAGTTCCTTGTGTACACGCTTTTGCTCCGCTACCTTTGCTTTCAGTTCCGGCAGCAAGGCTTCCAACCGATCCAGCCGATCGGTGGCAGTTGCGTATTGATTCCAGTAATACTTGTGCGCAGCCGTCGCCTGCCGCTGTCCATAGAAGGTTTCGACCAGCGTATCGCGGATGGATTCCAGCTTTTCCGCGAATACCTGTATGACGTCCTTTACAACTGATAATAGTTCTTTGAGCTTTCGGATCAGGGCATTGTCCGCTTTGATTTGCTGGTTCAGTTCGCACCTGTCGGAGACTATGCCCTTGCTCTCCAGTACACGCGCCGTCACGCCCTCGTGAATCGTGGGCTTCAGATCAATCCCCTGATCGGCAAAGCTGCGGTGGTCGATCCGTTCCGGCTGCTGTGATTTTTCCAAATACCGGTTGACGACGCCCGCCCATTCCGAACGCCATGCTTCCAACTGTTCCTTGCTGTTCCACCGTGCGGTGATCGGATTCTGCCGTCCGTATGTTGTGCTTTTCGGCTGCTTGGACAAACGCTCCAAACCAATTGCTTTGCTCGGCGGCAGAAACACTTTCTTGCCGTCCTTCTTGTATGGGTACTGCTTCTCCCAACCGTCACGCAGTGCCTGCAGAAACTCCTGTGCCGTAAAGCCGCGCTCCTCACCGTTCCTAACGCAAAGATATTCTTTCTGCGTTTTGTATTGCCATGTGCCGTCTTGATTGAGAGGTCGAACGGTCAGCAGGATATGCGCGTGGGGATTGTGACCGTCGGTATCATGGATGGCGACGTCGGCACACATACCGTCGGAAACGAAATGCTCCATAACATAGTCGGTCAATATAGCTTTCCATTCCTCGGCAGGTATTTCCAAAGGAAGGGCTGCGATCAACTCCCGGGCAAGGCGGCTGTCCTTCGCTTTCTCCGACCGTTCCACAGCATTCCATAGCGTTCCGCGATCAGACCACTCCGGCGGCGCTTGTGCGGGAAGGAAAATATGCTCCCAGACAAGACCGCCTTTACGGGTATAGTCGTGGGTGATCCCGTCGTATTCATTGGTAATTACATCGCAGCCCATATAGGCTGCGGCGGCGACTGCCGAGCGCCCTGTACCTCGGCTTATGATCTTGGCTTCTAAATGGTAAATTGCCATGTGATGAAACTCCTTTCCATGATTCTTTGAAACGGCGCACCGTTTCCAAAGCGTACCCGAAACCCTGCGGGGCAGGGTTTCCGCAGCAGAAATCATGTGTCTCTAATTGGGACACTATTTCTGCTGCTCAGACAATGGCGGCTTGCGGCATTGTCTGCCCCCTCCGGAGAAAGCAACGCTTTCGGGAGGAGCGCACGACCCGACCAACGAGAGGGTACCACCGCCTGCTTCGCAGGTGGTGAGTAAGTGCGCCCTTCGGAAAAAATAAAAAAGAAGAA
>JAEEGK010010814.1_pt1 | contig 21005 bp, 18 predicted proteins | sample 8958771 | NCBI WGS metagenome assembly JAEEGK01 (sample SAMN16246547, study PRJNA631951) | gut metagenome | biome: gut microbiome; feature: rumen; material: SC-attached | host: Bos | place: Iran: Karaj | collected 2018-10
ATGTCGAACATAAAAAAAACATAAAAAAGCACATTAAGCCAATCTGGCCCTTCCTAAAAAAAGAGGATAAAGAGAAGATTTCTTCTAAGTTTCCAAGTTGGAATACGGTTAAGTGGAGATTCAATTATTCAAGTACTGAAGATATATATCTAGTAATGTTTGATTTCTATTCAATTCTTGCACGAGTAGTATTATTTGTTAGTGGTATATGTTGTTGTATAAAATTATGTGACTATGTCACTTTTAATTGGTATAGTATATTATTCGCATTATTACCGTTATATTTGTTATTAATAGCAATTAAGAAATCCAATTCATTATGGACAATCAAAAAGAATTTACTAAAAAAGATTGGGGTGAAGTAGAAGCAATTGTATCAAAAGTTATTGATGAAGATGCTTGGGAAATGTGTTCAAGGACTTTCCTTGATCAGATTGAAGCCTCCCTAGACAGAGGGGAGGAGCTGCAAATTAACACCACTGCAGGTGGAGATCATTTCCCTGTACCATTGGCAATACAAGCAATACCATTTGCATTAAGTGCAGTTAAGGAAATGGTTATTTATTATAAAGTACATAAGCATTTTCCGTCTACTGCAAAAGAATTTTTAGAATTAGTTCCAACTAATCATGAGGAAACAAAAAAATTCATCATGGATAATTTTCCAACGATTGTTGGATTGATTTTATTCGGTATACAAATTATTTGATTTGTCAAAATAAGCATGTGTAGGACATGCAAGAGTCGCAACGGACATATATTGCCATCGACCTGAAGTCGTTCTACGCTTCAGTGGAGTGTGTGGACAGAGGACTTGACCCGCTGACCACAAACCTTGTCGTGGCAGATGTTTCTAGGACGGAGAAAACTATTTGTCTGGCTGTTTCTCCATCGCTGAAATCATACGGCATTGGTGGACGTGCGCGACTGTTCGAGGTGGTTCAGAGAGTGCGCGATGTCAACAACGAGCGCAAAAGGGCTGCTGGCTGGAGGATGACGGGTAAATCGTATAACGACCCAGAGCTGAAAGCCAATCCCAGCCTTGAACTTGATTATATCGCTGCACCGCCACGAATGGCTCACTATATGGAGGTGAGTACCAAAGTCTATGAGACTTATCTGAAATATATTGCTCCAGAGGATATCCATGTCTATAGCATCGATGAGGTGTTTATGGATGTTACATCATATCTTGGCACATACAAGATGACGGCTCACGAATTGGCCATGAAGATGATCCGTGACATACTGTCCACTACAGGCATCACTGCAACGGCTGGCATCGGCACAAACATGTATCTGGCAAAGGTGGCGATGGATATTGTCGCTAAGAAAGCACCTGCCGACAAAGACGGTGTGCGCATAGCAGAGCTGGATGAAATGTCTTATCGACAGGAGTTGTGGGACTACCAGCCCATCACGAAGTTCTGGCGTGTAGGACGCGGCATAGCGGAAAAACTGGCTATCTATGGTATCGACACAATGGGTAAGTTAGCACGGATGTCAGTTCAGAACGAAGGGCTGCTGTATCGACTTTTTGGTGTTAATGCCGAACTGCTGATAGACCATGCCTGGGGTTGGGAGCCAAGCACAATGGAGGCCGTGAAAGCATATCGTCCTGAAACGAATAGCTTCAGCAGCGGACAGGTGCTACAAGAGCCATACACTTTCAAGAAAGCCCGTGTGGTGATACTGGAAATGGCTGAAGGAATGGCTCTCGACTTGGTATCGAAGCAATTGGTGACAGACCAACTGGTGCTGACTGTTGGCTATGATGCAGAGAGCCTGACGAACCCTGAGATTCGTGCCAAGTATCATGGAGAAGTTACCACTAACTACTACGGAAAGGCTGTGCCAAAGCATGCTCACGGCTCCTTCAATTTCAAGAAACCGACATCATCCTCACGACTTATCATGGATGGTACAACAGAGCTGTTTGACCACCATGTGAATCCTGACCTGCTGATTCGCAGATTGAACCTGACAACAAACCATGTGGTATCGGAGGCTTCCATTGCAGCACAGGAGAATGCTCCCCAGCAGCTTGACCTCTTCACCGACTACGAAGCTCTGGAAAAGCAGCGTCAAGAAGAGCAGGCCAAACTTGACAAAGAGCGTCGTATGCAGGAGGCACAGTTGAAAATCAAACAGCGTTTCGGCAAGAATGCCATCCTTCGAGGTCTGAACTTTGAGGAAGGTGCCACAGCCAAGGAGCGCAACGAACAGATAGGAGGACACAGAGCGGGCGATGCCCTAAATGAGAAAGGAGAAATGAAAAATGAGAAATGATTACGACGATATTATCAATCTGCCACACTATGAGCCGAAACATCATCCGAGGATGTCAATGTGGAATCGAGCAGCCCAGTTTGCGCCCTTTGCCGCACTGACTGGCTATGATGCTGCCATTCAAGAGTCTGGGCGTTTTACAGATAACTGGGCAGGTTTGAGTGAATCCGGCAATGAAGAAATGAATCGTAAGATGGAATTGATTGTTTCCATATTGCCAGAACATCCTTCTGTGGTCATCGAGTATTTTGTGCCTGACGAGCATAAGGCTGGCGGTTCATATCAGACTTATACTGGCAATGTCAAACGCATCGATGAATATGAAAAGTGCATCGAGTTTACAGACGGGAAGAAAATCCCACTTGATGCCATTAGAGATATAAAGATCGAGGGATAATCACAAAAATACCTATTTATGCTCATCGTTTCAGTTCATCTTCGTCATGTGATAGCCCATACGCTTCAGTTGCATGGCGGCTCCCATCAGGTAGAGCTGATGCAGGCAGGAAACATAGCCATTGAATGCCTCCTTTGTGCCAGGCTCCAAATGCTGGTGCATCAGGGCATTATAGACACGTGAGGCACATTCGCCAGTCACCTTCTCCAAGACGGTGTAGTCTATGCCCTGTAGCAAAAGCACTTCCTCACGGATATACTCATCCATGCTGTCATAGCCTCGCTTGTCGCGCATGTAGGCATAGAGGTCTTTTATCTTTGAGTAGATATCCCATTCCGTGTCCCACATCTTGGCAACAGCCATGCCGATATACATCATCCAGCCGAGGGATGCAGACGGGAAGTCCTGAAACTCCCTGATGCCATCGGGTATATAAGCCTTAGCTATCTCTTCCCATTTCTCTTCGACATCGGGACATTCCGGCAACCGTTCATCCACTTCCTTCATCGACAGCAGGAACTGGTGCAGGTCTTTTCTCAATATCTCTTCAAAATTCTCCATATATCTTCTATAACTTTTGCTCTAATCTTTCAACGGCCAGAGTGATGTCCTCTCCAAACCGTTTGTGGTCTCTCAGGAAATCAGCCCTGCCGTCGGATATGGCCTCATAGAGTTCCTGGCTCATATCGTCCACATAGTTGCCAATGGTCAGCTCGATGTCATCTTTCTGCCAATCAAGGGTAGAATGGATATAGACGTTCCGCTTCTGATGCAGAAAACTATATGCGGTCTCTATGCTGTCCTTGGTAATCATTGGTCGTAGCCGATAGGCCTGAATTGTTTCTGTTGCTCACTCCAGACAAAACCTCTTTTGTAGAGGTAGTCTTTAATCTGCTTTGGATCTCTGCTGAAGGCGAAGCACAGTGCTTCCAGCGTGTCAAACTCCTCGTCGCGAAGGAGCATGTTCACGCTCGAAACCAATATCGCTGGGTCTTTAGGCAGATAATCCATATTTACTTGCCGAACGATGGTACGAAATACGCCGGTTTCTCTTGATGGTGGTCACAGTCGTGATGATCGCAGGATTCAAGAGAATCTTTCAGCTCTCCATTCAGATAAGCATTGAGAACATCATCTACCTTTCCCTGGCATCCTCTGATGACGGCGATGCCGTGAGCAGAAAGCTTGTTGTAGGCTCCCATGCCCATGTTGCCAGCCAGCATGAGGGTGATGCCCATCTCCTGCATGACTGATGCGATGTTCGACTTGCATCCGCATCCTTCAGGAGAATCCAGACGCTCTTGCTTTACTACCTGGTTCTGTTCGTCGAGTGTTACTACGGTATAATAGGCACAGTGACCGAAGTGGTCGTCAACCATGCCATCACGTGTTGGAATTGCTATTAACTTCATCTTCTTATTCAATATTTTTCTGCGCAAAGATACTCAATATTTCCCGTTATTTCGTACCTTTGCGCTTACTTTTATGATAGTTTAAGGAGTTATGATAGAAATTGGATTGAAACATACGAGTGAACTTACTGTTACGGACGCTGTTACTGCTATTGCGGCAGGGTCGGGCGACATGCCTGTGCTGGCTACTCCCATGATGATGGCGCTGATGGAGAATGCCGCCATGCTGGCCGTTAAGGATGAGCTGCCGGAGGGCTGTACCACCGTTGGCGGACATATCGAGTCTTCTCACCTGAAGCCTTCTAAGACAGGTGCTGTGGTAAGGGCAGAAGCCGAAGTGACCAAGGTTGACGGCAAGAAGATTTCATTCAGGGTGGCAGCCTATTGCGGCGACACGCTGCTTGGCGAGGGCACTCACCTCAGATTCATTGTAGAGAAGGAGAAATTCATGTCTAGGCTTTAATGGTGAATATTATGAAAACGTCTTAGTCTGTCGTTAAGCAGGTTGTATAACTCCTGTGTCTCCATGCTTGTTCCTGTAGTAGCAATGATCTCCTGAGCATTCACTAACCCTTTATTCATCTCTCGGAGGATGCGACCATGGATGCTTGCATTTTCTATTTTCTGATTCTCTACATCCGGTTTATAGTGGATGGTCACAAATTCCTGGTTTCTTATTCTTGCCACTTCAAACGATTCTACGTCGGCAAAGTTGATGACTGTGTGCTTATCGCCTTGGATAATAGTGCATGATGTGTCCGTAATGGTCAGGTACGGTATATCTGATATACTCTCTTTGAGCGTGTAATAAAGCATATATAGGCCACCTAGACCAAAAAATGCGATGCAAAGCCATGCCACAAACACATGGAAACCGGTTTTTGGATGATGAAGCATAAAAATAGAACCAGCAGTAGCGCCAGCACATATCAAGAGCAGTAGCAGCATTCGCCAGGGGGAATGATAGATTTTTATTTCTTCCATTTTGCTCAGTTTTTTCTGCAAATTTACTCAATTCTTTTGATATATGGCATTCTTTGACTGCTGTACGGCCATAGGTTAATCTTCTTGCTCATAATAATAAGAATAGTCTATGCCTTTCATGAAAGTCTCACGGTCGTTGATCTTATCTGTTAAGGCCTTCTTGAGCAGTTGCTTGATATGGGTGCTGTCAGTTTGACTTTCAATCATAGCATTCAGATACTCTTTCTTTCCTATCTTACTCCAATCCACACACAGACTTAAGCGTTTCTTCAGAATCAAGTCGAGCCATATACGAGTACTGCGTCCATTACCTTCCATAAATGGATGGGCAGCATTCATCTCAACATATTTGTCGATAATCTCGTCAAAAGTGCTTTCTGGCATCTTCTCAACTATTTGCAGATAGTTATGCAGATGTTCGGCCAAACAGAACAAGGTATTCCCCTTCGAAATGGTCTTGGTGCGGATCTTGCCTGCAAAGTCGTAGAGCCCTCCAAACAGGTAAGCGTGAATCTGCTGCAAAGCCTTGACAGTGCCAGGTTTCAGTGTTTCCATCAGTCCACTCTCAAAGAGCGTATAAGCCTTCTTTTGGCTCTGTCCGTCAATAGTCGTATCGCTATAGGTGAACCAGTCAAGAAAAGCACTTGCACGATTGTTAGGGTAGTGTTTGGCTATCGTCTGCACACATCGAGCATCCAAAGCGTCAGCTGCTCGTTGCTTGCCATCGGGGGCTTGGAATTTGAAGTGGTTAGTGACACTAACCAGTTCAATACCATCCTTAGCCATCTTACCTTTCAGATATTTCCAGTAGTTACGGCATTTCTTGTAGTCTTCCTCGTCATTGATAGCACCTACGATGTCTGTAGCAGAGAACCACCACTTATTGTTCTCGTTGTCCCATACAGCACGTACTTCGCGATCGTTGAAAAAACGTATTGACTTCTTGCTCATAGTGTTTCCTTGTTGATTTCAATTCCCAATATCTGCTGAATCTCAGCCAGTGTCTGGTCAATCTTTGCATCGAGAGCAAATATATTTGCAAAGATACTTATATTTGGGAGATTTCGCTATTTTTGGTGTTATTTTTTTAACAAAATATTCTGATTGTTTCTCCCTCTTTCCTGATTTCCCAGAAGGGGATACCTTTCTGGTCTGTGAACTCCTTCATGCGCCAGGCTGATTTGAAGCCGCTGGCAACGAAGTGCATGGGTACAAAGAGACCCACCTGGAAGCGCTCTATGAACTGACGGCCACCCAAGGTATAGCCGTTGCCGATGCGCCCGTCAACAGGGAACATCACTACGTCAAAGCAGTCTGTTATCTTACGGATATCCTTCAGTTCACCCAGATATTGCTTCTCATGGGCTATGGGGTCTATATCTTCCTGGAACTCCTCACTATAGATGGTATCGCCGGCTTTGGCATCGTGCAGGAACCTTGCATACCAGTTGTTCAGGTCGCCTGCATGGAAGATTCGCCTGCCCTCAGTCTCAACAATCCAGGATACACCACTGTCTGTGCTGCCGGTTGCCCATACTGAGACGGTGCCGTCAGACCATGTTCCACCCTTTACCAGCCATACGTCGGCATCTTCCTTTGCGGCTCTCCTGTGCCTGTAGATATCCTTGGAGAGAATATAGGTGATATTATTGCATTGATTCTTCCACTCAAAGATCTCCTTGTTGAAGTGGTCTTCATGGAAATGGCTTGCGAAGACATAGACAGGCTTACCCTTCTTCAGGAATGGTGGCACAATACCACTGAGGTCCAGCCAGTAGTCGAATATCAGGATGGACTTTTCCGTTTCCAGTACGAAACAGCTATGGAACACGTAGGTCAGCGTCATTGTCAGTTTCTTGTCTTCTTTATGCAAAGGTACGAATAATAAAGTTTGAAAGATGTATAGAAAACAAAAAAACACTATATTTGCACACAGATTTAAGATATAGAAGACGTAATGAGTAGGAATTCCTTCCCAAAGTCTAGTCTGATATTAGATAATATAGATTAGTTATGAAAAAGACACTTATAGCGTTTGCCCTTGTCTGTGTGACGGTATACTCCAAGGCACAGACCCAACCGACTAACTTGATACCGACTCCCGTAGCGTATTCTGTATGCCCTGGAAGCATCAGTACCAAAGATGTGTCCAGCCTATGTGAGAAGGTGCGTATTTCGCAGAAGGCAATTCTCCGTCGTCTGAAAGGCAGGAAACTAGCTGACTGGCAGCTGAAGTCCGCCTACTGGATAGAGGTTGGGAAGAAGGGCGTGAAGATAGAGGCCGCCGATGAGGAAGGTGTGTTCTACGCCCGTCAGACGCTCAGGATGATGGCATCGCTGGACAACTCGCTTACCTGCTGCACCATCCTCGACTGGCCACGTTTCCGCTACAGGGGTGTGATGCTGGATGAGAGTAGGCATTTCCAAGGAAAGGACTTTGTGCTGAAGCAGTTGGAAATGATGGCTCTCCTGAAAATGAACCATTTCCATTTCCATCTGGTTGACAATCCGGGTTGGCGTGTGCAGATTGATGCCTATCCGCGCCTCACAGGGTTGACAGCTTGGCGACCTCAGGCCTATTTCTGGGATTGGGAAAAGAACGAGACAGGCGGACCGTTCGTGGATGAGGGAACGCCTGGGGCATATGGCGGATACTATACCAAGCAGGATATTGCCGACATTCTTTCCTTTGCAGAAGAGAGACATATAGAGGTGATTCCGGAAATAGAGATGCCCGGGCATAACTACGAGACCCGTGCGGCTTATCCTGAACTGGCTTGCAACCTGCCAGGTGGAGGAAAAGACCCTTGGGAACTCTGCCCGGGAAAGGAGAGCACCTTCCAGTTCTTGGAGAAGGTGCTGCTGGAGGTTTTCTGCATGTTCCCCTCGCAGTATATCCATATTGGTGGGGACGAAGCGCGCAAGAACAACTGGAAACTCTGTCCCGACTGCCAGGCCAGGATGAAGGCGGAGGGGCTGAAGAGTGTGGAGGAGCTACAGAGCTATATGATCAGGCGGATGGAACGCTTTGCCCACGAACATGGCAAACGTATCATCGGTTGGGATGAAATCCTGCAGGGAGGACTGGCTCCGGATGCCACCGTGATGTCATGGCATGGAATTGAGGCTGGCTTGCAGGCTGTCAGGGAAGGGCATGATGTGATTTTCACGCCCACTCATTACTATTATCTGGACTATCACCAAGACCCCGCTCAGTTCCGACCTGTGGGACGCCTTGTATCCTTGGAGAAAGTCTATTCCTTTAATCCGATGGCAGAGAGCATTCCCGAGGCAGATGCCCATCATGTCCTGGGCGTACAGGGCAATCTGTGGACAGAGCATGTTCAGGACGCCTGGCATGCCGAGATGATGCTCTATCCCCGTGTTTTCGCTATTGCAGAAACGGGATGGAGTCAGGCAGAAAAGAAGGACTGGCCCGACTTCCAGCGAAGAGCCTCTTTCCTGTCGGCAGTTGCTCGTAAATGGGGATATACCGTGTATCCTCCATCGCCACAGTAATACCCTTTCTTACTCCCTGTAAACGCTAGTCTTGCGCACCTTGCAGGGCGTTCCATGTGGCACTACCCGTCCCACACGCCCAGGTGTCTATCTCTATAACGGAAAGAAGGTTGTGATTCGTCCTTGTCATAAAGAAACGGCAAGTCCACAATAAGGAAACAGCATTAACGTTTCGGGCGGCCATCCCAATACGTAAGGGTGACCGCCCGAATTCTGTCATATCTGTAGTGTCAATGTTCTGCTGTTACAGACTCTCCTTTAATATCTCCATGATATCGTTGGGCTTTAGGTCCATGTAGCCGGCAGGGTAGCAGATGGTGCCCTGGGTGATGCTCGGAATCATCTCGGGGGTGGCACCGATTTCGCTGATGGTCAGCGGAAGTCCGATTTCCAGCATCCAGTTCTTCAGGGCTTCCAGACCTGCCTCGGCAATCTGCTCATCGGTCATACCTCCGCCATTGATGTCCCAGACATTCTTGGCAAAGCGCACGAACTTAGCCAATCCTGGTTGCATGGCACGATGGTAGTAGGCCATTGATACGGCAGCAAGGCAGTAGCCGTGAGGGGCGTGCGTCCAGGCACCTACCGAGTGACCAATCATGTGTACCATCCAGTCCTCGCGCTTGCCCATACCAATGAGCGTATTGAGTGCCCATGTTGCTGTCCACATGATGTTGGAGCGTGCCTCATAATCCTGAGGATTCATCACAGCGATGCGTGAGGCTGTGATAAGGCTGCGCATCAATCCTTCCGCTAAATAATCACTTGTATTGTCGTCAAAATCAGAGAAATACTGCTCCATGATGTGGTTCATGATGTCGTAGATACCTGCCTTCATCTGGTTGAGGGGGACGGTCATCGTGAACTTTGGATTCAGGATAGAGAACTTAGGCATCAGGCGGTCATCGAACACGTGGCCTACCTTGAAGGTGTGCTCCGCATCGGTAATCACCGTGCCTGCGTTCATCTCAGAGCCAGTACCTGCCATTGTCAGGATGCAGCCCACGGGCAATATCTTCTGACCGGCATCAGGCTGTTGCTGCTTCAGCCAGAACTTATCCCAGTAGTCGCCCTCGTAGAAGACTGATGCTGCAACTGCCTTCGAGTAGTCGCAGACGCTGCCGCCACCCAGGGCTAGAATCCAATCCACGTTGTTCTCTCGGGCTATCCGGATGCCCTCGCGCAGCTTCTCCAGTGTGGGGTTACTCATTACGCCCGGGTTCTCCACGATGTTCTTGCCAGCCTCCTTCAGGATAGCTACCACCTGGTCATAGATACCGTTACGTTTCACGCTGCCGCTGCCATAGTTCAGCAGCACAACGGGGCCGAAGTTCACTAGTTCGTCCTTGAGATAGTTCAAAGACTCATCACCAAAATACAGCTTGGTGGGATTGTGGTAAGAAAAGTTTCCTTGCATGGTTAGTTTTTTACTTGATGTACTATTTTGACTTCCTAGACTTTTCAGTTGATGTACTTTACCTTGGAGGCATCACGGGGCTTGGCATCGGGCTGTTCGTCGGGATAGCCAATGGCAATGATATACAGGAGCTTGTAGTCGGCCGGGATGTCCAGGCTCTCACGGAAGGCCTTTGCTTTCTCGTCAGTGGTGAGGAAGCGTACGGGCCCCGTCTGAATGCAGGTGCCAAGTCCAAGAGACTGAGCCGTGAGCATCATGTTCTCACCCAGCAGGCCGGCATCAAGGTCGAAGTGCCCATCCTTAGGCGCACAGACACAGATAAGGTTTGGTGCATTGCGGCACATCCCCTTCACGTCAGCCATCAGTTTCTGGTCTTCAACTATTCGCACAGCCCAGTTCTGCCAGTTCCTGGCACTGGGGGCGTTAATGCCGGCAAGTGCCACGGCCTCCAGCTTCTCATGCTCGACGGGCTTGTCCAGGTACTTACGCACACTGCGACGTGCCATGATGGTCCTTATCACTTCATTGTCATAGTTACTGTTCTGTGCCGAAAGGGTCAGCACACCAATCATTGCCATTAGGCTGAATAATAATCTTCTCATATCCTTTTATTCTTTTCTTTAACCTATTATACTTCCAATAGTGCGGAGACTATATCACCGTGGCGTTTCTCGTCGTTCCTGACGCTTTCCACTTCAGGGAAGTCGGCTATCAGGTGCTCGTATCCTATGGCAGCATCATATTCGCCCTTGGCAATAATCTTGTAAAGACGTTTCTTCCCTAATATCCAATACAGGAATGGCATGATTCTAGCCATTGTCTTCTTTGCCTTTATGGGCGTCTTGGTATATGCATGGAATACGCTTGCATGCCTGCCTTCCTCGCTTGCCAGCTGAAGGAATGCCTCACGCTCCTTGTCGGTTTTCACTACTTTAGCAAGTTTCTGATACATCAGCACAGCGTTAAGCTCCCCTTGCTGACTACGCAATAGTTCCTTGAATTGTTCTTGTGTCATACTTTATCGATAGCTATTGTTGTCTGTCTCTCGTAATCAGTTTCTTTCATGGATGTAGTTTTTGTTGTTGAATTATTTTTTACGAAGAGAATTACATATTATCACTAGGTTCTCCTTTTATTTTGAGTGCAAGGTACGAACTCTTTTAGAAACTATTTCCTTTTTCTTTGAAAAATTAACATATATTCGCAAAAACCGAAGCAGTGCAGTCTTAGTCCATTCCAATACTTATTCTTCCTCTGTAATCTTGTATACAGCCAGCGTGGGTAGGATAACCAATAGTAGGAGTGTTATCTCTACCAATGCGTAGGAACCGAAGTAGTCAACCAATGTCTGGAATTTCAGGATTCCATCCACCAGAATGACTAGAGCGGCAAACCAGCAGATACAGAATACGGCTGCGTACTTGATTTTACGTTTCTTTATCTTCATGATATAGTATTTTACTATGATGTGGCGAAGATACAAAAAATCCCCCATATCCATGTGATACGGAGGAATCTTTTGTGATTATTTTGGAGATTGAGGTTTAGATTCCGCCTAATTCCTGCAAGTTGATATCATCACAATTGACGAGTTTCTGGGGCTGGGCTTTCTGAGCCTCCCAAGTGGCAGGTATGGTGCCGTTCATCTGTCCCAGTACAGAGGCGGCACGCTTCTCTAACACAAGTTGTAATGTTTGCTTGGCCTGGTGGAACTGCAGGTTGGTGTAGAAGGCATTGGCCTCCGTTCCTGCGGTTTCACCAATCTCATTTTCTATGGTTGAAAGGGTCTTGGCAAATTCGCCGCCTTTGATGTATTCGTTACACAGAACGTTCAGGTAATGATAATACCGTGCCTTGTATGTCTCATTAGCCAGAAGCTTCATAAAGAAGGTACGCTTGGAAAGGTCAACGAAGAAAGGCGTGTCTATGGGGAAGTTCACAATCCTGCTGGTCTCCTCCTTGCTACGTTTTCCTGCATCAGTGGGTAGTCCCTCATTATGATTTTTGAATTTTGAATTTTGAATTGATGCATGCTCTTCGCCCTCCATCTCCTCATCTTCTGGATAACCGCCCCACGCAAGGTTGTAGTCCCAGGGGATAAGGCTGATTTTACCATCCGCCTCGCGCAGATAATAGTTCTGAACGTTAGGCCCAGTCATGCAGTCGTAATTGACTACAATGGTCTGTAGCGCCATGTATTTCATTACGCTCTCAATGTCTATGTGTTCGTCAATATCCTTTCCTTCCTCCACGCTCTTGAGCGCCTCCACTATGCGCTGCATAGAGGCCTCGCCGCCCTTCACCTTGGCATAGTTGGCAATTTCGGCATAATCCTCTATGTTGTCTCCCGTATAGGCCAGATTGTGATAGGGTTTGTAGATATTGCTGACCTCCTCCGGCCAGTTGCGGCGGGCGAAATTCTTATCCACAGGCTCCACCATCAGGTAGCATCCGAACGGCTTTCCGTTCACTGAAATCAGGGCATAATTGGTCAGCGGAGCAGGCAGTCCGATGTATCGGCACATGTCATAGACGATGGCATCCTTCATCTGCGTGGCATCCCATATATTATTGTTTAGCAGCAACTTAGACAGTCCGTAGTAGTCTTGTCCTTTAATGAACTTGTTCAACTTCAGCGTGAAGCTATAGCGGTTGGACTTCATCAGCTGTACATCATCCAGACTGCTGGCACCCTTGGTGCGGATAGCCACATCCTCAAGTTGTTCCCCGTTGATGGTGACGTTACACTCATAATACTTCTTGTCTGAGGCTTTCTTGATTATCTTTTGCCATGTCTCTTCTGGCATCTCCAGTTCAATTGTACTGATTTTGCCCAGTGTGAACAGCGTCTCGGGGTATTCCTTTTCCTCTTCTGCCGACTTGGGCATAGTATTGCATGCCCCCATAACAAGCAATGTTGCTAAAGTAAATGCAAGTTTCCTGATCATATCTCTTTGATTTTTGGTGCAAAGTTATCGGGAATATGTGGAACGCCCCCTTTCCTTTATATATAATTAAGATTTTTAACTTTCGGGAGTTATAAAATGGAGTTAAATAGGAAGTTACGCCAGTGTTGCTGGCTGGAAGTTACGCACTTCGTGCTGGACGATAGTTTGACCATTGACCATTATTTCGATTCTCAATAACCAATAACCAATAAACTGTAAACAATCCTCTTGCCCCTCGCTCCTTGCCCCTCGCCCCTAAACAATCCAATAAACAGTAAACCGTAAACGGTAAACCAACTTCTAACTTCCATTTTTACTTCCACTTTTACTTCCGAAACTTCAGCTAAGATTGTTTAGGAACTGATAATACCTACTTTTTGTTAAATCTCAGAAAGTCTTTAAGAATGCAGACAATTGGACAGATGCCAGAGGCTAAAGTCTAAGGTCTAAAGCCTAGAGTCTAATTTTTCTTTATTTTCCTACGACGAACTTGCCGTCTTCTGTTATACCTTCGGCAGAGATTATCATATCCGTGCATGTTGAATTGTTCCAGAACTCAACGTGTGCCTTACCGTTCTCGTCTGTCCAGAGGTTGGGATTCCAGTAGAGGGTGCGGCGGAAGTCGTTCATCGGAGGTATTTGCCCATAGTCTTCCGTCTGGAACACTTCCACGGGTTCGAAGCCTTGGTATGACGTATAGCGTATGCCCTTCATCTTTCTCCCTCCAAAGCCTTGCTTGGCGTAGCAGTAAACCACGTATGGGTTTGTGGCTTGAATGTCCGTCGATTTGGTTATGCCGTAAGCCAGACTCTGACCTTCTGCAATGTACAGGGATTTCAGGTCTTCCAATAATATAGGCAAATCGACATTTGGCCTTGAAAAACGTGCAAAAGTTTGAGCCCTTTTCACAAATCTATTTGCTAGCTGTTTTCTTACTCCGTCTATATCTTGATCAGGAGGAATATTAATGACACGATCGTAAACAGATGTGCTGGTCCTTATCTGAAGATTCGTAATGGTGCAGAACAGATTATTAACCATCCATACGACGGGGCGTCCGTTTATTTCGAGTCCATCCCTCCATACGGGAATCCAATAGCTGGGAGCCATGTTATCGTAACTGCTGTAATCACCACCGAATTTCCAGTCGAAATAAGAAAGGTCGCCGACATCAAATATCATGCCAGGCAGGAAAGGATAATCATCTCTTACCATATTGTTAGATGCTGAAATGGCAGCCCATAATGCTTTGTCGCTGGGTGAATTTCCCGAGAACATCTTGTTCTTGGATGAGAGCCAATCCACAAGGGTAGGGGGGTCTTCGCCACGGTCGAGATAGTCCTCGGCTTCCTTCTCGCAGTCATAGTAGAGTGTGGAGTGTAACTGTGCATTCTTTTCGTCGGCGAATCCGCTCCAAGCAAGATTGTTGATTCTTCTTGACTTGACGGTAACTTCGCGCAACGTTTTTGTGCGGGCACCCTGAAATTTCTCCCAGACTTCTTCGCTATCGTCGGGGATGTCCCAATGACGCAGTTGGAAGTTGTCCATGGGTATCTGTCCGACTTCGAACTCCTCGGGAAGCCTGGGAGTGGGGGAGAAATGACGGTTGATGGGGATGATGTATTTGTCTGAGATGCCACCCTTGCCAGCCGAAATGCTCATTGACCACTCTCCCTGTATGTCGGGAACGATCATGACGTAATACCCCGTGCTGTCCGTGACGGCAGACAGACCGATGTTTTCCTCGCCGCCTCGCAAAGTGGCAGAGACGGTAACGCCAGCCACGTCTGCATTGGTGCCCTTCCTTGCCTTGATAGTACCATCGATAGCCAGTTTGCTTTCGTAGGGCTGTAGCGACTTCTGGTCTCCCTTTCCGTTCATTGCATTCCAGTCGTAACGCCTCCATCCCTGAATCATCATCAGCAGGTCGGCAGCCTGGCGGTGCTCAGCATCATCGCTCTCGAAGTAGTATTCGGGATTGGCGATATATCCCTTGATGTCGCTTCCCAGCAACATCCACGTCTTGATGTCGCCCCGTTTGCCATTGACCACACTGCTGGCATCCATAGCAGAGAAGGAGAGCGAGGTATAGGGGGTGGAGGTAATGTCCATTGATACCTTGCCGCAGGGCATGAGCTTTGTCGTGGTGGTCTGGATCTGCAGGGAGTCGGCATATTCCGGACAGCGGAAGACGAAGCGGTCTGCCAAGGCTCCGCCTTCGGTCTCGAAGACAGTGACCTGCGAAACGCCTTCGGGCAGCACATCGCGGGCGATGGAGAAATGCTGGTAATCCCGGGCATTGAACGTAAATGACTTCAGGACCTTTCCGCTATGTATAAGTGCATAGCCGAGCTCCTTGCCAGAAAGTCCTGACGTTGCCCAGATGTCTATCGTAAGACTGTCGTCGCGAAGAGCATCCACCCGCAGGGAAATACCTTCGTTCTGTGCCTGAGGAAGTTTGTATGAATGGGATTTACCATCAATCACGATATCCACCGATTCGTGGTCTGCAGAATCGGGAATCTCCACCACTCCGCGCTCACCTTTTATAATATATGCAATGCGGGCAGGAAGTCCCTTCACCAGATTTCCGCCCTCGGGATAGAAGGAGCGTTTCTTCTCCTTGGCTGTTTCCATGGTCGTGAGGCGCGTCTCCTTGTCCAGACGGGGGGTGTAGTCGCCTTCCTTCTTAGGCTCCCTGAATATGGGGATTATCCTGGAGAAGCAGGCGTTCTGGCTCCAATTGGTCATATAGCGGGTGTAAGCCCTCAGCTCGTAAAATCCTGTAGGCAACACGTCATTGTCCAATTTAATGCTGCCAGCCCCTATGCCGTGTGTCACGTATATTTTCTTGTGTTCAATAACGTCACCCAACGGACTGACCAGATCTACATAGAGGATGCTGCTAAGGTTCCCGCGCCGCTCTGTGTCGGTACGGACAACGTAGGTCTTGAACCAAATGGTCTCGCCCTTGAAGTAGCCTGTATTGTCGAGGTGCAGATAGACTTTCTCTTGCGGAAGGGCATTCCTCCATTTCGCCGTCGATTGTCCGTCTTCCGTCTCGGTCATAGCATAGAATTTGCCCTCATCCAAAGCACTTTCGGCATCTGTGCGGGCCATGACGGAGAGGTACTTCTCCATATTACGATTATATCCTATATAGTCGATGGATTCTACAAGGTTTCTTCCTATATCTCTGGGCCAAGTCAGCTCTTGCAGGACGTTGTATTTCTCCATGTTTATCATCACCGAGCGGCATTTCACGCCATTTGCTGTAAGCTTAAACGTCATGTTATCAACCTCGGAAAAGCCGTCGCGTTGGGTATAGTTGATATAGAACTTTATGGCGCGCCTGGATACTGCGGACGTTTCTTCCGCATAAACGACGGTGTTTGCCGATATTTCACCCTCGAAATAGACCAACTCGCAGGAGCTGGGTCTGAGGTAAATCTTTCCTGCTATCAAGTCGCTGCCTTTTTTAGGCGTCAGGGTGATGCACCTCAGGCCCTCCCCGTCGTCGTTGGTATAGCCCTCGGAGGAAAGCTGATAGTTCTTCTTGAGCCATGAGGCTGTTACCCCCGGATGCAAAGGTCCCACATATCCTTTCCAGAACATATCGTTCTCTGTGTTAGGCCCGAGGCAAAAGATGTGGTGCAGATTAGTCCTGCGCAGGTTGGATGCCCCTTGGCCAGTAGCCGAGATATTATAGTAAAAGCCGTTGTAGAGTTTGATCAGGTTGATGATTCCTGCAGAACCGGCTTCCAGGAAAGACTCGATCATCTCGTTGCCTTCGTTCGTCTGCAAGGTAATACGCGAGAAGAAAGGCACGCGGTGTTTCTGGTTGGCATTAGTCTCTTTTTTCAGCTTTTTTGCCAAGCGTACGAGGAGCGATTCGTTGGATTCGACGCTTACTTCCTGTAAGTCTTTGGACAAATGCGTCAGCTGGATGGTGACTCCCAGCTCGGACTTCTTAAGCACAAGTGTTTTGTACCCGACGCACGAAATCTTCACCTGCTCGTTGTCTCCTATCTTGAGCTCAGCATCACCATCCTCGTTGGTCCATGCCCCTCTGCCATCGGCTACATACAAACAGACGCCATCAAGGGCTTCGCCTGTTTCTGCATCCACAACGTGGTATTTGTCTTGGGCAATAACGGAGATAGAAAAAAATAGCGAAACAAAAATGCTGAGTAGCTTTTTATAATCGAAAGCTACAAATACGCAATTCATCTTCTTCATGTTATTTCTTATTAATATGTGTTGTTCAATATATTCCCGGTCTTCTGCTCGAACACCCTGACAGGGGCAAAGATAGGAAAGTTATTTAATACATACAACTGTTTTCTGAAAAATTTTAATATTCTTCAGTAAATAATACTCAATTTTCATTAATCACGATATATTAGAAATGCCGTAGGGTAGTGCCTGCAAAACACCCACTTTTGTGTATTGTGGCATCTGAATCTTCGCAGTACCTTTGCACTCGGATTTCATCCAAGTGCGAGACTCGGCTGCGCCTCAGCAATTGGAACAAGTTCCATTTCGTTCGGCTTGCACGAGCCTTGCACCCAGAATTTGGAGCAAGGAGCAAGGGGCAAGGAGCAAGAGGATAGTTCTATACCTATAATTCAAAATTCAAAAATCCTCTAACCCCTAACCTCTAACCCCTAACCTCTAACCCCTAACCTCTAACCCCTAACCGCTAAAAGAAGATATTTGAAATATACAATATATTATGAACACACAAAGATTTGTTTTTGGGATTACATTGCTATTGATAACATCCTCTGTATCAGCGTATGATGCAGTTGTTGATGATGAAACTGTTCAAGATAGCACAAAGACTAAAAGTAAAACGACTGAGTTAAAGGAAGTGAACTTTACGGTATGCAGCAAAGCCAGACAACTTAGGGAGTCGGCTTTGCCTGTATCCGTAATTGGTAAGAAACAACTGCAGGGTACAGCCAATAATATTAATGATGTACTGGCGCGTACGACGGGCGTGACAATCCGGAATACTGGCGGACTGGGCAGTGCCTCGCGAATATCTGTCCGTGGACTGGAGGGCAAGCGCATAGGACTGTACGTAGATGAGACGCCCATGTCGCAACTGGGTAACTTTGTGGCACTGAATGATATCCCTACCGATATGATTGAACGCATAGAGGTCTATAAAGGACTGGTGCCCTATAAGTTCGGAGGCTCCTCGTTGGGCGGGGCCGTCAATGTGGTAACGAAGGAGTATCCGCCCCTGTATGTGGACTGTTCCTACGAGATAGGCTCCTTCAATACCCACCAGCTGTCTGGCGTGCTGAAGCGTACCAACCAGAAGAGCGGTCTGCAGTTTGGCCTGGGCGGTACCTACGTTTACTCCAAGAACAACTATATGATGCGCCTGGATAATCTGGACGGCCGTTGGGTGGAGCGTGACCATGACCGTTTCAGCAAGGTGATGTTCGGAGGCTCTGTCAAGGCCACCAAATGGTGGTTTGACGAGATGAAGCTGGAACTGGTGGGTATGCGTACCAGGCAGGAGATTCAGGGTATAGATATAGATGTACGCGAGGCGTATAACTACTCTAACAGCTGGGTGGCTGCTCTGACCCTGAAACGTGATAACTTCTTCCTGGAGGGACTGGACTTTGATATGGATGCAGGATATGTGCTGGGCTATTCCGGTATGTGCGACAAGGCCATGCATCGCTACGACTGGGATGGTAGGGAACTGCCACCGACATCCGTTTACGGAGGCGAGCAGAACAACTACCCCTCTGACAGCAGGAACCGTACCAACGAGGTGATGAGTAAGCTGAATCTGGGTTACATCATAGATATGCACCACTCCGTGAACCTGAACGTCTATGCCGACCACACCTCTATGCACCCCAACGACTCGCTGATGGACAAGGCCATGGGCTTCAGGGCCAATTTCCCCAGCAAGATGAATACCGTTACTACGGGTCTGTCTTACGACCTGACACTCTTTGGCGGCAAGTTCCAGAACGCCTTCACGCTGAAGGATTTCTTCTTCTCCTCCTCATCGCGTAGCATAGACATCTATGGTGTCAATGAGCCTGAGCCTGTAAGTCTATCCAAGAACTACTGGGGCTTCAGCGATGCCATGCGCTACCGGTTTGCACGCGACTGGATGGCGAAGGCCTCGTTTAATTCGGAGGTGCGCGTCCCCACCTCAGAGGAGCTGATAGGCAACGGTTTCTCTATCATGCCGTCTCCCTCGCTAAAGCCCGAACGTACCACGGGCGTGAACCTGGGCGTGATGTACCGTCACGAGAAGAGCGACGGCGGACTGGTGGAGATGGAGCTGTCAGGCTTCTACAATCAGCTGGAGGATATGATACGCTTCACGCCCGACATCATCCCTACGATGGCTCGATACCGCAACTTCGGGTCGGTACGCACCAAGGGCGTGGAACTTGAGGTGAAGGGCGACGTCAACAAATGGCTGTACCTCTATGCCAACGGCACCTATCAGGACCTGCGCGATGACAGGGAGTTGACACCCGGAACGGAGGTTGCCAACCCCACATACGGTCTGCGCATCCCCAATATCCCATACCTGCTGGGCAACTTCGGTGCCGAGCTGCACAGGGAGAATCTCTTTGGTGGGGAAGGGCAGAACACACGTCTGCTGCTGGACGGCTCTTATGTGCATGAGTACTTCTATGACTTTGAGGTCAGCAAGTACCAGGAGCGCAAGATACCCACGTCCTTTACTATGGATGCAGCCCTGGAGCACAGCTTTATGGATAACCGTCTGACCCTGACGCTGAGAGTCAAGAACCTGACGGACAGCCATGTGGTGTCAGAGTTCAACCGTCCGTTGCCTGGGCGATATATAGGATTCAAGATAAGATATGTATTCAGATAATATATGTTTCGGAAGCTATGCTTCCTTTAGGGGCAAGGGGCGAGGGGCAAGAGATTTGCTTTGCGGTTAGAGGTTAGAGGTTAGGGGTTGGAGGTTAGCATATTTGTAAATTATAGGTGTAGAACTTTCCTCTTGCCCCTTGCTCCTTGCCCCTTGCTCCTAAAAAATGACATTTTAATAAATTATAATTTAAGTTTAAATCAAAAATGAAAAAGATCAGTTTAGCTTTGGCTGCAATGATGGCATTGGTATGCTCTTGCAGCAACGACAACTCAACTCCGAGTCCTGAGATTAAAGAAGGTACTTTCAAAGGTGTAATCTTTGCCTCCAGCATCACCAATGCCGAGGGTAACAATGGCAGTACCTACCTGCAGGCACTGACCGACTTTGTGCCTGGTGTGTATGACAACCGTAATGCCATTCCCATTGGCTTCGAGGTGAATCCCATTGTTACTGAAAGTGGCAACATCTATGTCTTCCCTGATTATATGGGCAACTCCAAGGCAGAGATTACCCGTTACAACCTGGATGCCAACGGCAACTGGATAAAGATGGGGGCACTGTCTGTTCCTGCCGGTTCATCGGCTTGCAACATCGTGGAGCTGAACAGCGAGAAGGCCTACGTCAGCATGCAGGGCATAGGTATGGTGATGGCGTTCAATCCCACCACTATGACTAAGATTGCGGACATCGACCTGAACAGCCTGAAGCAGGAGGGTACCAATGTATCACCTGCCGTCATGATTATCCGTGACGGTAAGCTCTTTGTGGGCCTTAACCAGATGAACAGTCAGTGGATGCCAGAGCGTAATACCATAGAGCTGGCCATGATTGATACCAAGACAGACAAGCTGGAGAAGCACATTGTGGATTCATCCATAGGGTTCTGCTTTGCTTCACGTCCTGTTGACCCCAACTCCATCTTTATGGACGAGAGCGGCGATATCTACATCAACTGTCTGGGTTCCTTCGGCTTCATTCCTCAGTACCGTGGCGGTATTGTCCGCATCAAGAAGGGAGAGACAGATATTGACAAGGATTACTTCATTGCCCTGGATCAGACAGTGGTGGAGGGACTTTCGACAACGTATGCCGACTTCCTGGCTGCCATCTACTATGGTGGTAACGGCAAGGTATATGCCTATGCCAA
>JAEEGK010010815.1_pt1 | contig 21005 bp, 16 predicted proteins | sample 8958771 | NCBI WGS metagenome assembly JAEEGK01 (sample SAMN16246547, study PRJNA631951) | gut metagenome | biome: gut microbiome; feature: rumen; material: SC-attached | host: Bos | place: Iran: Karaj | collected 2018-10
CGCCCCTGGCTGGGCTGCCAAGGCTACATACAAGACATTAATATGAAGGAAGTGGCCGACATCGCCCGCGAAAACAACCCCGACCTCATCATCGTGGACCGCTCAGTGGGCGGCAAATACGAAAACTACCAAACACCCGAACAACAAGTGCCCGACTCGCTCCTGCCCTACCCTTGGGAAACCTGCATGTCGATGGGCAACTCGTGGTCGTATGTCTCCACCGACAAATACAAAAGCACCAACAAGCTCATCCACCTGTTCTGCGACATCGTCGCCAAAGGCGGCAACTTCCTCCTCAACGTGGGTCCTGATGCCGATGGCAACCTGCCCGACACCGCCCTGCTCCGCATGAAGGAAATCGGCGAGTGGATGCAGGTGAACGGCGAAGCCATCTATGGCACAAGGCCCATCTATCCTTTCACCTACGGCAAGTTCCGCTTCACGAAGAAAGGCGACAAGGTCTATGGCATCTACCTCCTCGACGAGCAGGAAAACCCCGTGCCCGACACCTATTGGTTCGACGGCAAGGGCATGAGTCTGAAAACGGGCAAAATCAAGGTGCTGGGCAGCAAAAAGAAAGCCTCCCTTTGCAGAGAGGCTGATGGTCGCTACCGCATCGACTTCCCGAACCATTTCGAGATGTCACATGCGGTGGTGTTTGAGATGAAAAAGTGATTACTTCTGCACGCATAATTGCCTATAAACGGCTCCGTTCTCTGTAATCACACAAACCACATAAATGCCAACTTCAAGTTGCGAAAGATCCAAAAGGACCTCATCGCCTTGAACTTTTGTCTCATACAACACTTGACCTAACAAGGAAATCACAGCAACTTGACTCATGCCTTCGATGGCAACGGTGACAGCCCCATTTGTGGGGTTGGGATATAGGGTAATTCCGTCCTGATTATCAATCTCGTCAACTGAAAGAATGGCATCACAATCTACATCTCCAAATTGGAATAACAAATTCTCATCTTTCCAGAAACATCTCATGCCATCCGTTATCAAACCAAAAGGCGATGAGACAAATTCAGGAAAGAAACTCTTTCTGTGTCCTACACCGCAAATGATTTCTCCCGACATGATATTTCTATCATCATGCACCCACATCACATCGTAATAAGAATCGCCCAAAGACATTACCATCATGGTGTCGACATGTACCATAATCTCATCGTCACCAAAAGAAACCTGCCACTCATCTCCCTGCTGCGCTGAATAATCGTACAGCAATCCAAACGATTCCTCTTCACCACTCCATCGATAAAGCCTGCACGAATCCTCATACACGTATTCGCGCGACACGATGGGTTGTCCTCCCACAGGAAGGCTCTCCTTAATCAACACTTTAATAGAAACATTGTCCATCAAGGTGTCATTAATATATTCAAGCCGTTGGTACGAACGGTTACCCGCGACATCTCGCATCTCATACCACCATTCCGCGCCTTCAGGCAGCATGTATTCTTCAATAAGATTAGGCAAGTGAAAGCCCCACGTATTCTCGTATGAGTGGCGACTTCCCATAGGGATATGCACTGGCACATCACGATCGATGGCAAACATGGCACCAAAACCCGTTGTAGGACACGAGGAACGACGAGCATAAATGGAGCGCAAACCTTCACAATAGGCAAAGGCATATTCTCCCAAAGTGGCAACGCTTGAAGGCAAGGTTATGGAAACCAAGTCGGAACAATGGTAAAATACCTCCTTCCCAATCACCCTGACCGACTTAGGAATAATGATGGATGTTAGGCCACGACAATTATAAAACGATCCTTCATTTAGGCGAACGACGGAACCAGGAACAATGGTCGCCTTGCACCCAGAGATTATGGAATTCTGACTGGTACGTATGATGGCATTACAATGGTCGCGACTATCATAAACAGGATTGGCAGGGTCGACGGTCATCTCAACGAGGTTCTGACAAGATGCAAACGGATTCCACCCGATTGAAGTCACAGTGCAAGGAATGTTGACAGAAACCAAACCACAGCCAGTGAACGCCCTACCTCCAATCGTAGTCACCGAATTGGGAATATGAATTGAAACAAGGTCCGTACAACCTGAAAACGCATTCTCTTCGATCACCTCAATAGAATTTGGGACGACCATTTCTGTCATTCCAACACAACCGAAAAATGCCGCCCTACCAATAGTAACCACATCATTAGGTATTACAGTTGTCTTACAACCTCTAATAATCTTATTGGAAGCAGTCTCCACGATGGCATTGCACCCATTTCGGCTGTCGTAAACGGAATTGCCCTCCTCCACAACCATTGAAATCAAACTCGTATTCCCGTGGAACGCCCAATAGTCAATATAAGACACCGATTCGGGAATTACCAGAGAGGTGAAGCCCGAGCAATCAGCGAAGGCATTAAAGGCTATCGAATCCAAGGTGGAAGGAAAAGAGATGGAAGCAATGCCACTACAATTGTAGAACGCTGCCTCACCTATCCATCTCAACGGCTCGGGTAGCATGAGACTCTCAAGACTCGTACACCCATAGAAAGCAGAAAAGCCAACACCCACAAGGGAAGAACCGAAGTCAACCGTCGTCAACGAAGTACAATATATAAAGGCATGTTGTCCTATCGATTCCACAAATGCTCCCAAAACCACCGAACTCAGTTGGTCACACTCATCAAATGCATCGTCATCAATGGCCGTCACCGTGTATTCTATCCCTTCATAGCTAACCACATCAGGTATCCGCAAATCACCTGTTGGTTCAGCGCCTTCGTCCCAATAGGGCAGATACGGATTAGGAGCCACCACCTTGACCGTATGGGTCACCGAATTATCAAGAATTTGGTAATACAAAGTTTGACCCGTTTCGCAAACCTCCGAAAATGAGTAATTCTGGGTCTGTGCATATCCTACAGCCAAAACAACCGACAACAGCAATGTGAGCGAGAACCTTTTCATAACCTGTTGCTTTTATCCCACCACGATATTCACGATCTTCTTAGGCACATAGATGACCTTGCGCACCTGCTTGCCCTCAAGCCATTTAGCAGACTCGGGCGCAGCAAGCACGGCGGCCTGCACCTCGTCGGCAGTCATCGTAACGGGCAGTTCCATGCTGAAACGCATCTTGCCGTTGAAGCTCACGGGGTAATTGAAGCTGTTTTCCACTGTCTTGCTTTCATCGTAGATCGGGAATGAAGCATTCACCACCGAATTCTCATGACCCAGCAAGTGCCACAGTTCTTCAGCGATATGCGGTGCGTAAGGTGAAATCATCACGCACAACGGCTCAAGGATCTCGCGCTTGTTGCATTTGAGGTCAGCGAGTTCATTGACGCAGATCATGAAAGCAGAAACCACCGTGTTGAACGAGATGCTCTCGATGCCTTCCTCTTCCTTCTTGATGAGCTTGTGCAGGCTCTTCAGCTCGGGAGCATTGGCAGGCTCGTCGCTGACGCAGAACTCGTTGTTCTCGTTGTGGAACAGCCTCCAGAACTTGCGCACGAAGCGGAAGGTACCTTCGATACCTTGCGTGTCCCAAGGCTTGGATTGCTCCAAAGGTCCGAGGAACATCTCATAGAGACGTAGCGTGTCGGCACCGTATTTCTCCACCAAGTCGTCGGGGTTCTGCACGTTGTACTTCGACTTCGACATCTTTTCGACTTCGGAACCGCAAACGAAAACGTCGTTGCCGTCCTTGTCCTTCTCGAAGATGAAACGGGCATCGTGCAGGTCGTCGCGCCACTGACGGAAGGCTTCCACATCAAGCACATCATTGCGCACCATGTTGATGTCCACATGTATCGGATCACTGAATAGTTCTCGATCAGGCAAGTTCTTGGAAATGAACATTGCACCCGTGAAAGCCTCACCTTCCACAAAAGCAGGGACATCCTTGCCAGCAATCAAATCCTTAATCTTCTGCTCAACAACGTTTGTTCCCTTCTCATAGTCGTTCACCACGTCAATGATGGGCACCATCAGCAGTTTGTAGCCTTTACTCTCGGCGTACTCCTGCCACGGTTCAGCCACCTTTTCAAGGTTGCCCATGCGGTTGATTTCGATGAGAATACCCTTCTCGGGGCTGAAAAAGTCGAAACGGCGACGTCCATCCTTGAAGTCCTTCTCAAACTTCACACCCAACTTGTTATCCTTGATCATGTTCCAAATGGTGTATTCGCACAATTTCTCCATGTTGACACGATAGGCAAAGCTTGAACGGCCTTGAATCATGCCCTGATTGATCATGCGCTGGAAAGGCTCGTCCTTGCAGGACAGACCGATGTCGTAGAGGAACTTGCACCAGAAGCGGCTGTAAATCAAGTGACCAGTGGCATGTTCAGCACCACCGATATAGAGGTCAACGTTCTGCCAATAGTCGTTGGCTTCGCGGCTGAAATATTCCTTGTCATTGTGCGGATCTTCGTAGCGGAAATAATAACCACTCGAACCAGCAAAGCCCGGCATGGTGTTGGTCTCGATGGGATAGCCTTCCTCCGTGACCCAGTTCGTGGCGCGAGCCAAAGGTGGCTCACCTGTCTCGGTGGGTTTGTACTCGCTGATGGCAGGCAACTCCAATGGCAGCTTTGACTCATCCATGGCGTAAGGCATACCGTCCTTGTAATAGATCGGGAACGGCTCGCCCCAATAACGTTGGCGGCTAAAGATGGCATCACGGAGACGGTAGTTGGTCTTTCCCGTACCGACACCCAATTTCTCCAGTTCTTCAATCATACGCTCGATAGCTTTCTTGACGGTCAAGCCGTTGAGGAAGCCCGAGTTGACCAGCTCGCCGTCCTTGGCGTCGAAGCTCTCGTCCCAAGTAGAAGGGTCAGTCGGCTCAGTGCCAGGTTTCTTCACCACTTGGATGATGGGCAGGTTGAAATGACAGGCAAAAGCGAAGTCGCGGCTGTCGTGGGCAGGAACGGCCATGATGGCGCCAGTACCGTAACCCATCAGCACGTAGTCGGCAATCCAGATGGGCAGTTTGGCACCCGTGATGGGGTTGATACCGTAAGCACCCGTGAAGGCACCGCTCACCTTGCGGACCTCGGCCATACGCTCGCGTTCGCTGCGGTTCTTGGTGCGGGTTATATAATCCTCCACCTCGGCGCGCTGCTCAGGCGTGGTGATTTCCGAAACCAACTCATGCTCAGGGGCTAGCACCATAAATGTGGTGCCGAACAAGGTATCCGCACGAGTGGTAAACACCTCTAAATCGATGTCTTTACCATCCACCTTGAAGATGACGGAAGCTCCCATTGACTTGCCGATCCAGTTGCGCTGAAGGTCTTTCACTGACTCGCTCCAGTCCACGGTCTCGAGGCCTTGGAGCAAACGGTCGGCATAAGCCGTGATGCGGAGTTGCCACTGTTTCATCGACTTGCGCTCCACGGGGAAGCCGCCACGCACGGAGAGGCCGTCGGCCACCTCGTCGTTGGCGAGCACTGTACCCAAACCAGGGCACCAGTTCACCATGGCCTCGGCCTGATAAGCCAAGCGGTAGTTCATCAACACCTCTTGTTGCTGTTTCTCGCTCATGGCCTTCCACTCGGCGGCGGTGAAGCTCAGCGGCTTGCTCTCGGCCACGTTGAGACCTTCAGTACCTTTTTCCTCGAAGCGGTGGATCAGCTTACTGATGGGTTGGGCTTTCTGGCAACCGTTGCAATAGAACGAGTTGAACAGCTGAATGAAAGTCCATTGCGTCCACTTGTAGTAGCCCGGCTCGCAGGTGCGCACCTCGCGGTCCCAGTCGTAGCAGAAGCCAATCTTGTCCATCTGCTCGCGGTAGCGGTTGATGTTCTTCTCGGTCGTGATGGCGGGATGAGTACCCGTTTGGATGGCGTATTGCTCGGCGGGCAGACCGTAGGCATCATAACCCATCGGGTGCAACACATTGAAGCCTTTCAGACGCTTGTAACGCGCATAGATATCGGAGGCGATATAGCCCAGCGGGTGTCCGACATGCAGGCCCGCGCCCGAGGGATAGGGGAACATATCCAAAACATAGAATTTCGGCTTACTATGGTCAATATCAACCTTATACACTTTATGGTCGCGCCAATACTGCTGCCACTTCTTCTCGATTTCGGTAAAGCTATAGTCCATATAACGAGGTGTTTTTTGCTGGTTTTGAAAGAAACTGCAAAAATAGGGAAATTTTGCTTCATGATTGAAACCTATAATAAAAACTGCAAATCAACCCACATTTTTTAAACATAAAACAACTAAAACGTTGATCACACGCAATTTATCCGACAACAAACGACTACAGTCGACTACAAACGTTTAATCAACGGCTTACTCTTGACAGATGGCATTTCTTTGCGGTATAATACATAACCCACTGAAAACAACTCTAAAAAACAAGACAAAACGACACAAACAAAAACCATGGCAAAACAAACAAAATTACCACAAGGGTTTATCAAGGTAGGACGCATTTCCATGACTATTGCACGAGAGGCGCATATCAAAGCCGCTGACATCGTGACAACCGAAAACTACTTAATCCATATTGGAAATAAACACAAGTCCCAACTCCAACCTCTCGGCCTCAACGCATTTGACTACATTAAAATCGTGCTGGCGCAATTCACGGAAATCAGGGAGGCGGAGCGTAATGCCGTCCTAATGGTTAAACAAAACCCTGGACGATCAAATGATACAGTTGTCATCGAGCTGACATTGAATTATAAACTACACTTGTGGGAGGTACGAACGGCACAACCACGAAGTGACGTCAGTAAAAACAAGCTGCTTTGGAGAAAAGGAAACGGGAAGCCCACTAAGGACTCCCCGTAAATCTGTCTTCAGAGCTGGCAACCGCCCGATGCCAGTATGGGTTGGCTGCACCCCCAACTTCCCGTAACCCGCTGGTCAGATGCTCGTGCAGACCTGCCAGGGCGGCGGACGGATGTGGAATATAGCCGACCGACTCGGCTTCTTCAACCAATGTTGTAGGGACACCCAGACTTTCACGCCTGGTCATCATCACACACCCGCAATGGATGAAAACTTTGCAAAACTACGAAACTTTTTGAAAACCATGCATAAAAACCTCAAAATTTTCATAGAAAACTAAAAATAGTACCAAAACCAAGTCTAAAACAACATGAATAGAAGGAGTTTCGGTATAAATCAATCTCAGCCTTGCATCCCTCTACTCAAACAAACTCATCTCCCCAGTAGGCTTAATCCTCGTCTTCCCCAAATGCTTGTAAGCCAAATCGGTGCACTCGCGACCACGAGGCGTGCGCATAATGAAGCCTTCTTGGATAAGAAACGGCTCGCAGACCTCTTCGATAGTGCCTGGGTCCTCACCCACTGCTGTGGCTATGGTGTTCACGCCAACGGGGCCACCTTTGAACTTGTCAATGATGGTCGAGAGAATCTTGTTGTCCATGTCGTCGAGGCCGTGCTCGTCCACATTGAGGGCTTTTAAGCCAATACGGGCGATGTCGAGGGTGACAATGCCGTCGCCTTGGATTTGGGCGAAGTCGCGGATGCGACGCAGCAACATGTTGGCAATACGTGGCGTGCCACGACTGCGGCGGGCTATTTCGAAAGCCGCCGTGTCATCGATGGGTACACGCAAGATGCCTGCCGAACGCTTCACAATCTTAGTCAAAGTCTTGGCGTCATAATACTCCAAACGGAGTTTGATGCCGAAACGTTCACGCAGGGGCGCCGTCAGCATGCCGCTGCGGGTGGTGGCACCAATCAAGGTGAAAGGATTCAGCGTGATTTGGATGCTCCGAGCGCTGGGACCCGTTTCCAACATGATGTCAATGCGGAAGTCTTCCATGGCGGAATAAAGATACTCCTCCACCACAGGACTTAGGCGGTGAATCTCATCGATAAACAGCACATCGTTCGGCTCAAGGCTAGTGAGCAGACCCGCAAGGTTGCCTGGCTTGTCCAACACTGGACCTGAAGTCATCTTCATACCCACACCCAACTCATGCGCAATGATATGCGACAAAGTGGTCTTACCCAATCCCGGAGGGCCGTGCAAAAGAGTATGATCAAGGGCTTCGCCACGCTGAGCGGCAGCCTTCACGAAAACGCGCAGGTTGTCAACCACTTGCTTCTGTCCGGCAAAGCTTTCAAACATGTCGGGACGCAAGGCATTTTCGAGGTCTTTTTCAGCCTTCGAGAGGTGGGAAGCGTTGGCGTCTAGATTGCTATTCATCATTCAATTTTGTGTGCAAAGATACAACTTTCGATGGAAATTTGCGTTTTGTCAAAAAAATGTATCTTTGCAGTCTCAACTCATAAGGTTATGAAACGCATTCTTTGTTTGATCATATTCGTGGCTTCGGTTTCTCTTGGCTTTGCGCAAAACCGTGGTTCTCTGAATGTTGACCAAGACAGCCGCATCGAGAGTCTTATTTCGAAACAACGTTCGCTCTACCATATTGACAGCTCGTTCAGCGGCTATCGCATCCATATCTTCATGGAAATCGGCAACGAAGCCCTGAAACATGCGGAGCAAGTGAAAAGACAATTTGAAAGGTCCTTCCCTGATATTCCGATTTACCTGACATACGCGGAACCATACTTCCGTTTGCGCGCCGGCAACTTCCGCAACCGCGTGGAGGCCGAGAAATGCCTGAGACGCATCAAACCGAAATTCAAGGAAGCTTTCGTTACTTCGGACATGATATTCCGTCCGAGGGTCGACTTTTATAAAAATGAAGAATGACGCAAATTGCGTCATTCTTCATTTTAGCCAACTCGTCACGTTGTCAACGACAATGCCCAACCGCAAGACAAACGCCTCTTCAGTGGCAAAACCGATGTGCGGCAACATGATGAGATTAGGAGCTCCAAACAACGGATTGTCCTGATTCAAAGGCGGCTCTTTTCCAAAGACATCGGTGGCCGCACCTGCAATCCTCCCTTGTTTCAAAGCATTGGCCAAAGCCATCTCATTCACGACGGGACCACGTGCCGTGTTAATCAATATGGAACTCTGCTTCATCAAAGCAAAATCCGCCTCCGTGAGGAAATCGCGGGTCTCGGCATTCAAGGCAATGTGAAGAGTAATGATGTCGGATTCTTTCAGCAAGGTTTCTTTGTCGACGAAAGTCACGCCATCCACCTGTTTCGGAGTGCGGTTCCAAGCCAGCACCTTGCAGCCAAAGGCATTAGCCAACTTGGCCACACGTTGACCGATGTTACCCATACCGATGATGCCAATAGTCTTGCCGCCGATTTCGCGTCCCGGCATGATGCCTTTGCGCTGGCATTGACGCGTAATCGTATCGTTTTCAATTACTTTACGATACACATCTATCATCAAAGCAATGGCCAACTCAGCCACAGCCTCAGTGCTGTAACCTGCCGCGTTCATCACGACGATGCCGCGACGCTGGCATTCCTCCATGTCGATATGGTCCAAACCCGTGAAGGCAATGGAAAGCATTTTCAATTTCGGGCAAGCATCCAAAAAATCCTTGCGCAACGGGATGTTACTCTCGACGATGACCTCCGCGCCCTCGGCACGGCGTTTCAATTCATCAAGGTTCTCATTACGGTCGGGATAGATGACCACCTCATGACCCACATTTTTCAGGCCTTCACAAGCCGCTTCAATCTGTGGGACTTTCAGACCTAGCGGTTCCAAAAAGACGATTTTCATTTTGCGGCGATCATTTCGATTTCGACCAAAGCTTTCTTGGGCAGTTCCTTCACGGCGAAAGCCGCGCGAGCTGGATAATCACCCTTGAAATACTTGCCATACACGGCGTTCATCTCGCCAAAATAGCTCATATCGGCCAGATAGCAGGTCGATTTCACCACATTGTCGAAAGTGCAGCCCGCTTCGTTGAGGATGGCCTCAAGGTTTTTCATGCTCTGCTCAGTCTGGGCACTCACGCCTTCAGGCATCTCGCCCGTGGCAGGATTGATGGGAAGTTGACCAGAAATGAATACCATCCCATTGGCTTCAATAGCTTGAGAATAAGGTCCGATGGCTCCAGGAGCCTTTGTTGTTGCAATAACTTTTTTCATTTTATTAGATTTAGATGTTTTCGAGATTGCAAAAGTAAGAAAAAAGGTCATTAATTCCGTTCTCACGGAATGAAGAAATATATTACCTTTGCAAACTGAAAAAAGTAGATGCCATGACATTCAAAGAAATACTGCGCAAGCTCAACAACCGTTATATTTACGCCACTCTGGCCTTCTTGGTCGTCATCCTGTTCATTGACCAATTCAACCTCTTTGAGCAAATCAGGCTGAAAAGATCGCTGAAAGACCAAAAACAGCAGATCGAATACTACGAAAAAGAGCTTTCGGAGAGCAAGCAATACCTTAACGCTCTTCAAAAAGACACGGCTACGATGGAGAAAGTGGCTCGCGAACAATACCTAATGAAACGCGATAACGAGGTTATCTATCTAATTGAAACCCAAGAATGAAACCCTTTGGCACATGCCTTTTTTCGTGGCTTCTACTTGTTTTCCTGACCTTCTTTGCAGGGAATTTGTTTTCACAAAATCACATCCTCAGCGGAAAAGTTACAGATGAAGACAACCGCCAGCCCTTGGCGTTCGTCAACGTGGTCATTAACGAGGGTCAGCATGGTGTCATCACCGACATCAACGGGAAATACGAAATCAAATCCAACGAGGACATCACTAAAATTGTCTTTTCCTCTATCGGCTATGAGTCGAAAACCCTTACCTTACAGCCCAACCAAAAGAAATGCAATGTCGCGCTGAAACCCACCACTTTCAAACTTAACGAAGTGACTGTGGAAGCCGGTGAGAACCCTGCACATCGTATCATCGACAGCCTGATGGCTCACCGCAAAGCCAACAATCCCAACTCGTTAGACTCCTACAAGTACAACATCTACGACCAGATGGTCATCACCATCGACAGTAGTGATTTTGGCAAGGCTCTCGCACTTTCCAACATTGAAAACACCAACCTTCATTATTTTGACAGCATCCTGAAACGGAGCGACATGATGGTGATGGAGACGGCCTCGGAAGTGCTTTTCAAAGCTCCCGACCGCAAACTGCAGCATGTGCTTGGCACCAAAGTGGCAGGCATGAAAGACCCCACCTTTATCTATCTTGTCAACAGCATGCAAAGTGTCAGTTTCTATGACGACCTCATTGACATCACTGGCAAGGCATACGTCAACCCCATCAGCCGAGGCAGCAAGAGCCGTTATTTCTTCACGTTGGAGTCGGTCAACCCCATTGGGCAAGGCGACTCACTTTACGTAATCTCGTTCCACCCCATGCGCGGCAGCACCTTCAACGGACTACGTGGCACGATGACTGTTAATAGCGATGGATGGGCATTGCAAAGTGTGAAAGCCTCGCCTAACGATGAAGAAGGCATCTTCATCGCCAACATCCAACAGCTTTACCAAAAGATTGAAGGACAATGGTTTCCGAAACAGCTCAACACCAATCTGAAGTTTCCGAGCATGGTGGTCGAAATCGACGGCAACACCTTCCCCATGGTGGCCATCGGAAAGAGCTATCTGAAAGATATTGAAATCAACCTAGAAATCAATAAAAAACAATTCTCCGACATTGAGGTTTTGGTCGACCCCGATGCCGCCTACCGTGATGAGAGCTTCTGGAATGACCGGCGCATCGACTCGCTCACCGAACGCGTCAAGGCCACTTACATCTTCGTGGACTCCTTGACCCAAGGAACCGACATTTTCGACCGTGTTTTGGGCCTGACCGACAAACTGATGGTTGAATCAGCCCTCCCCATTGGCTTCCTCGACCTTGATTTGGGAAAAATCATCAAACTTTCAGCCTACAGGGGATGGTATTTCGGACTCGGAGCCTCCACCAACGACCGTCTCTCGCACCATATTCGCCTGAATGGTTTCGCAGGTTTTTGGACCCGCAAGAAGTATTTCGACTATGGTGGCGGCATCAAGTGGCTGATCAACAGGCAGAAACAGATGGAGCTCGGTTTGCAGTTCACCAACAAATCGGAGGCGATGGGCGAGTTCGGGAGCTTCTCAAATGGCAGCATGCTCTCGGAATCGGAATACAAATACACCTTTTATGAGAATATCCACGTGCGCCAGAACATGGCCCAGTTGCAGTTCTCGACCCGATTTGCCAGTCATTTCAAGGCTTATCTGAGTCTCAGTTCATGCCACAAAAACTATGACGCGCAGTTTTTCCACACCCCAGCAGATTCGTTGACGAGTGCCCAGTTTAGCAACGCTGAAATCAAGCTCCGTTTCGCCTACAAGGAGAAATTCCTGAGCAAACCTGACGGCATCCAATCCTTAGGCACCACCTACCCCATCGTATGGCTCTCCTATCAGCACTCCTTCCCCATTTGGGGCGGACATTATGATTTCGACCGCATCAAATTCGAAGTCTCAAAGAATTTCTACACTCGCTATATGGGCGTTTCCAAAATCCTGCTACAAGCGGGTTATGCCTCGAAAAGCTGTCCCGTCATGGAAACCTTCGACATCCTCGGCACCTACGACCGTTTCGGACTCTATTCCGCGGGCAGTTTCAGCACCATGCGGATTGACGAGTTCGACGAGTTCTTCTGCGACCGTTTCGTAGCCCTTTATCTGAGCCACAACTTCAATGGTATGCTTTGGAAGTCCAACTCCGAATGGTTCAAGCCTGAACTGGTTTTGGTCACCAACATCGGTTGGGGTGATATGAAACGCGATGAAAACTATCCCAACAAGAACTTCAAGACCATGGAGAAGGGCTATTTTGAGAGCGGTGTGGTCGTGAAAGGATTGTTGAATGTACTTTGGGTAAAGGTCGGGGCTGGCGTGTTCTACCGTTACGGGCCTTACGCTTTCGATAATGTCTGGGACAACTTTGCTTGGAAATGGAGCGCTACGTTTGATTTATAACTGAGAATTGAGAATTATGAGAAGGGGGTTATTATGGATGATAGGATTAGTAATGCTTGCGGCTTGTGGGAGACAGCCACAGAGAATCGTGCTGCAAGGCTTGGCGCAAGGCTCTTATTATGCCGTCACCTATTTTGATGAGGAGAACCGTAATTTCCAGCCTGAAATCGACTCGATCTTCCATGCTGTGGATATGTCGGTCAATCTTTGGGTGGACAGTTCCATTATCTCAAAAGTCAATCGGAACGAGGATGTTACGCTTGACAGCATCTTCATTGACAACTTCAACATCGCTCAGGAAGCCGCTCGCCTCTCCGATGGTTATTTCGACCCCACCATCTCTCCCATCGTGGCCGCTTGGGGTTTCAGCTACAAGAGCGGCGACAGCATAACTCCTCAGCTCATCGACAGCTTAAAACAATTGGTCAATTATCGGAAAATCTGCATTGAAAACGGAAAGGTAATCAAAGAGAATCCTAACATGAAACTGGATTTCAACGCCATTGCCCAAGGCTATACTTCCGATTTGATTGCGGCGTTTTTGGAGAGCCGGGGCATCAAAAACTACTTGGTCGACACGGGTGGTGAAATCATGGCACGCGGAAGCAAACCCAACGGCCAGCCGTGGATTGTGGGCATCGAGAAACCCGCCGAAAACTGGGATTCGGAACAAGTAGTGCAAACCCGTATCGCCTTGCGCGACAAAGGTTTGGTCACCTCGGGCAGCACCCGAAAATATGTGGAGCGCAACGGCAGACGTTATTCCCACTGCATCGACCCAAAGACAGGCTATCCTGTAGAGCACAACGTGCTCAGTGCGACCGTGTTGGCCGAAAACTCCGTCTGGGCCGACGCCTTGGCCTCCATCTGCATGGTAATGGGTATGGAAAAGTCACTACCGCTCATCGAAAGCATGGACGGCGTGGAAGCGTATTACATCTTCGTCAATGAGCAGAACGAACTGGAGACTTTTGCAACGGAAGGGTTTCGGGAACTACTAATCAAATAACTCGAATTTCTAAAGTCGTTTCTTTAGTGAATCACTTGCTCAAATTCTACCATGTCGACAATACGGCAACTTCCTATTTCTTTAAGTACCAACAAGTCATGATCTCCTGTTACCAAATAATCCGCATTGGCTTCGACAGCAAGTGCAAGCAAATAGTCATCTGAACTGTCTCTGCAAAGCTGAACAGATTGTTGAGGATTGATAGTTTCTCCAATTATTCGAAGAAATTCCAACAACGAGTCCACCTCCTTAGGTGGAAAGTATTTCTTGAACTTGGCTCGGGAAGTGACATCATGGATTTCTCCTAGCATTTCATCACAAACAATGAGTTCAACACGCTCATCGCTCAACAAGTCAACAAGTCGATGAAGACGGCGACCTATGAGAAAACTAATCCAACAATTTGTGTCGACAATAACCCGCTTTTTAGTTTTTCTTGGCATAGCGTTCTTGTCTTACAGCTTTCACTTCTGCCAATATTTCCTCTTCCGAAATTTCATCAGTACGGAACACATCAAGAAAATAATTGAGTTCGGCACGGACACTTTGGCGCGTGAGGGCTTTCCCAAGTCTCAATTGGGAGCGCACTGGCATTTGCTGCAAAAGTATCAATAGTTGATTGTAACTGATGTCAATAGTTGCATTCATGGTAGTAACATGTTTTTATGGTGCAAAAATACACATTTTCACCAAATTTGCCTTAGTTTTCCTTTTTTCTTCCTATTTTTGAAGCCTCAAATCGAAAGTCTAACTAAATAAAATGAAATGAATAGAGCGTATTAGGCGCACCCGACTGAAAACGAAATATTTATAGATAGCAATTGTTGCTGTTCTTGGCTCACAATTTACCACTTTGTCCCTTTTGGGACACCCATCGAGAACAAGTTACAAATGCCGTAGTTGCTACGGCGTGGAATGACTTGTTTGATGGGTGGGCGTGGTAACCCGTGAGTCGAGCAAGAGTTTTATTCCACGCTTTTTATGTCGGTTGGAAAAGAGAATATGAACGATTATACACTAATGAAATGAAAAAGAGAATTTTAAAAATAAGAATAGAGGTTAAGACATTGGTAATTGCTCTGCTTTTAGGAGTGGCAGGGATTACAGACGGATATTGTGTCCGTTTTTCTGCCGTTTGTCCATCTGGAATAAGTTTGTATTACAACATTACAGACAATGTAAACCATTATGTGGAATTAACCCATCCTAATCATCACGAGGACGATGGGTATTGGGAAGATTACGAATTATTTGGGAATGATGCCATTATCATACCTGAAACTGTTGAATACAATGGAATGGTTCACATACATATCAAAAATTCAACCTATGGTATACAAAACCATCCCAGCCTACAGCGAAGGTTCAAACAACTGGTGTTTCATCGCCTTACCGCTTGCAGATAGCATTGCCCCAATAGCAGTGGATAATATGATTACCGAAACGGAATACGACCTCTATCAATTCACCCCAACGGGTGAAAACGGTGAATGGGAAAACTATAAGGTCGATAGTTTCAACCTTGTCAATGGCAAAGGCTATCTGTATGCCAATGCGGGTGAAGTCAATGTCATTTTCAAGGGCGAGTTCAATGAGAACGAGACGCAAGAAGTGGAACTGGTTTACAACGAAGGCAATCCCCATGCAGGTTGGAACCTCGTGGGCAATCCTTTCCCTTGCAATGCCTACATCAACAGAGCATATTATGTGATGAACGAAGACGGCACGGCCATCAACCCTGTTGCGGTGCCAGCCTCAACGCCCATCCCGCCTTGTACAGGCGTGTTTGTGAAGGCTGAGACGGAAGGCGAGACGGTCGTTTTCAGTAGAGCGTCTGGCGCGCAAAAGTAACGACGTTTCGCGTTTCTGCTTGGTGTTTTCCATCTGCGAGGACGCAGATGGTGACAATGAAGAACTATTGCTTGCCTTCCAAAGACTCCAAAATGGCCTCAACCAAATTGTAAGCCCCATCATAGACATCCTTTAAGGTTGCATCGAGCATGTAGGCGGGTGTGGTGAAGACCAACAATTCGTTGTCAGCGCACACGTCACCGTGCTCGGTCTGCACATGGAATGCTCCCATCTTGCGGATGTTGTCAGCATCGGGTGTGCCTTCGTTGCCCAAGGTGACACATACGCCAGGCAATAGCTTGGCAAACATAACAGGGGCGATGCACATGCCGCCAAGGGGCTTGTTGGCTTCACGAGTCTCGACGATGGCACGAGCCACATCGGGCTGCACCTCCATGTCGGCACCTTTGTAGGCATAATCACAGAGGTTTTTGGCCACGCCATAGCCACCACTGAAGAGCAGACCGTCATAGTCAGAGGCTTTGTATTCTTCAACGGGTTTGACTTGGCTGCGCGCCAATCGGGCGGCCTCAATCAAGATATTGCGCTCTTCCTTGACCTGCTTCTCTGTCAGATGGTCGATGACCTCCATCTGAGGACGATTGGGGGCAAAGCATTGGTATTCACAATGATGCTGCTCAAGGGAGAGCAACAATGTAATGGCCTCGTTGATTTCGCTGCCATCCTTACGACCACAGCCGGCTAAGATTACTGCAAATTTCTTCATGATGTTTCGTTTTGAATTTGAAGCAAAGGTACAGATATTCCCCCGAAATCGACAAAATCTACAGAAAGAAATTTTCAAAAACACCACTTCAACTCTGCGGAAAGTGCATTTTTTGATAGATTCCGCAGAGTTGAAGCGTGTCTTCTGACAGCAAAACCCCGAAAAGGCACCCAACCGGATGCCCTTTCTCCATTCATTATTGAAAAAGCTTTACTCTTTTACGATTTTTCCTTGCATCAAGCCATTCTCGGTGTTAATGCTGTAGAAATAGACACCAGGATTCCAAGCGCTGCCATCTATGGTGAACTCTTTGGTTTCTGTGCAGTTTTCGTTCTTGCTGTAAACTTGCTCGCCCAGCACATTGTAAACAACTATATTAGCCAGGCCATTCACACCTTGCGCAGCGGTGATTTTCACTTCGCCATTGAAGGGATTGGGGTAAACGGTGTGCTGTAATCCTTGGCTTTCACTTATTGAATTCTGGTCATCAACATAGAACAAATTGAAAAGTTCCTGGGTTTGGCTATTACCTGCCATGTCGCTAAGGATAAACTTAACGGTAACCCATTGGTTAAGCACCTCGCCCACCAACTGCGACAAAGGAATCTCATAGTAATTGCCATAGTTGATGTGGAACATTTCTGGTTTTTCTTCATATTCAAGTGGCTGATAATCTGAACCTTCTGTCTTAAAGAAAACCTCCACAATAGCCTCATCATCATATACCATGTTCCAATATAAATCGAGGTCGACATGATAATCGCCGCCAGCAAAACTAATTCTTGAGTGTTCCAAATCGCTAACGGTGACGACTTCTTCATTGTTGGCATCCATCACTTGCAACAAATTGAGCGTAGGCGGCAAAGCATCATTCCGATTCATATCAAACTCAATGTGAGTGATGTTGGTCTTAGCAACCCCGTCCACTACCAGATTGTCATTCACTATATCGTAAGCCACGGCACCCGCATCCGCAAAATTCATAAAAGTTCTATTGGCTAAATATAGGCTGTCCTCAAAATAGGTCTCGCCATTGTACGTGATTTTAAGGGTGCGGTCTTCATCCTTCATTCTTTGGACACCGCCTTCGCCCAAATAGCCGCACAAGCCTCCAAAGAATGCGGCTCCCCAAGGGCTGGTTTCTGCATTGTAATTAACAGGTTGGTAATATAACATTGGTGTTCTGTAACCAAAAACAAGAGTTTTGGTGGGTTCGTACATGTACATAGCTGGTGTGCAGGGCACAAAATCAGGGTAATATGCGGGAGACAAGCCCGTTTTAAAAAACATATCATAAGGTTCTCGTATCATTTTCCCTTCTGAATTCAACGCCATTCCAAACGGTGTCAGCATATCACAAAAGTTTTGTTCGTAAGTAAATTCATGATAGTGATCAAATGACTCGTATACCATAGGAATAACCATGAATTTCATGTTAGAACCTCCGTCCACGATAGGTTCATCGTTATTGGTTATGTTGGTTACAACTCTCAATGGTTCCTCGGGATTGTATATACAATCGTACGTCCAACTTTTACCGGAACCATAGGCTCCAAGTCGCGGACCGAAGTGCATATAAGCACTGTTGAAATATGCACTGTCAGGGTTATTGACATTATAGTATTCTTCATGCACCAGCAAATCATCAGGAAGATTACTGAGTGTAAGGTCGCCTGTTATTCCTTCGGTTATAGTAGGCAACTGGATACAATATATTCCCTGATCTGTCGTGTTAAACTTTATGGTATTATATACGGTAATTCTGCTACCAAAATTGTTGAAATAAAAAGGGACATATAAATCCAACATACTTGTATAATAGCTACTAATAAGATGCCAAGAGCCATGACTCATCACAAATTCCGTATAGACATCAAGTTCTCCGCCAACTTCAAGCATTGATAACGGTAATTCTTCTATAGGTGTCCCGTTTTCATCAGTCAGGTCAAAAGAAATACGATTTGTCGCCTCACTGAAAGAAGGTGTAAATTCCGTATCTCCTGATACCTCAAATTGGTCGTAAGCAAGAATACGACCATCATTTTCGCCATTTCCAAGAATTACAATGTCATAAAAGCCTTCCGACACTTCTCTTTGGAAAATGGTGTCATCGTCATACCAGCCATAATCCTCAAAACCGTCATCATTGTTGATGATGATTATATCCCATACGCCATCTGGTGCAATGGTCAGTGTGTAAACGGCTTTGTCTTTGGTAAGGACAAGGTTTCGTTCGGGATTTGAAAAGGAAATGATTTGGTGATCATTTACCTTTTTTACTGTTTGGTTGTCAGACACTTGCATCTCAGACACAAAAGTCTTGTTGTCGGTTAATGTGCAACGGTTTTGTGCCTTCACGCTCGCAATGCCTACTAACAAGGCCGCTGCGAGAAACATGGAATACAGTTTTTTCATTTTTTTGAGTTTTAGATTAAATAATGGTTTGCGTACAAAATCTTTGGCAAAACTATCTTAATCCAAAATGATGTCAAGTATTTCATCCTATGCAAAACGGGAACATGTCCCATTTTGCAGGGGGACAAATGGGGGACATTATCTTATTTTGATGATTCTCAATACTTTGACAAAAACTCCAACAAACTCGTTTCTTCACCTGTCAAGCTCAAGGATTTGCGCAAACGTTTTCTTGCGGTCTTTACACTCTCGGCGGAAATGCCATTGATGGCCGCTATTTCCTTGATGCTTAGGTTGGATTTAATGAAAGCACAGAGTCGTAACTCGTTTTGGGTAAGTTTGGGAAAGTCAGACAAAAGTTTTTGGTAGAAATCAGGGTGCATTTGTACGAAATGCAGGTCGAAATCCTTCTTGGTATCGGTATCCACCAAGGTTTTCAGGTCGCGGATAACGCTGGGCAACACGTTTTTCTCGGGATGTTCCTCCATTTCCGTGAGCTTTTCTATGGCATTATTCAGCATTTCGTTGCTTTGCATCTTGTCCATCGACTTAGCTGTGATTTCGCGGTTACGCAATGCCAATTCCGAGGCCAAGCGTTTCTTGTTCAGCATAATGAGGATGGCCACCAATGTGGCAATTATCGTTATGAAAACAGCTAAAATAATGATAATCAATTGCTTTTGCTGAAAAGCCTGCTGTTGCAGTTCGTATTGCTTTTCCATTTGTGTTGCCTCATGCTGGTATTGCTGCTCTTGCACTTTCAAAAGGTTTTCGCGATTGTTGATGGTGTCGGTCAAAATGTTGAAATAGCGCAAGTTCTCCACTTCCCTTTCATAATCCTTCATGTTTTCTAATATATCCGATTTCAGTTTTACAGCAAACCATTCAGAGTATATATCTTCAAAATTTCTTGAGATGATAATGGCCGTATCAATAAGGCAAAGTGCAGTTTCATATAGGCCTTTTCCATTATTGGCATCTGCATCGTGCAAGTAATTGACGCACAATTGCTTCTTGTCATCAAACTTTTCCAATAATTCTCGGGACTCTTTCAAACATTGCAAAGCATCATCCCATTGTTCCAAATCCAAATAACATACCGCCTTGGTTTGGTAAGTTTTTATGAGAATGTCTTGAACTACCCGATCCTTTACACCTGCTTTTGGCATATACCGAATAACGGAATCAAGATAATAAAATGCGGAATCATATTGTTTTAATTGCTGAAATGAAGATGCAATATTATGAATGGCACTTTTATCATCAGCCAATACCATCTTAAACTGTACTATGGCATCTTCAAATCTTTCCATACGCATCAATAAAGCCCCATAGTTATTGTGAAAACTAGACTGTAATTTGTCAAAACCATTGTTTTCAGCAAGTTCCAAGCCCCTATCAATATAGCTTTGGCATTCAGGAAACTGATTATTCCTGAAATAAAAAGCACTTTTAGCTAGACATATCCGAGTAAGCAAGAGTTGTGTTCGTGTTGTTTCCCGCAGAGTTTCTATTATTTGCAAAGATTTGTTTATCAAAGGCATATTTTCAGAAAAAAGATTGCTTTCGTATGCACACAAACTCTTGTAATACAAGCTCACCGCCTTCCAATATCTATCTTTAAGCTCATCTGACAATGCAGCCAATTCATCTATGTATGTTTCGGCTTCCAAAATTCGATGCTCGTCGAAATAAAACATTATCGCCGCATCCAAAGCCTCGGCTCTGTTCAAATCAGTTTTTCGAAATTCCTTCAACCGTCCCACCAACGAATCCGGCAAGGACAAAGGAGAACTTTCCTCTTGAGCAAAGGTTCTTAAAGTGAACAAAACAAGAATAAGGAGAAGAAAGTATTTTTTCATGGCGGTATGCTATCTTTTGCAGAGGCAAAGGTACAACTTTCTTTCAAAACAACATCTGTTTCAAAATTACTGATAATAATTGAATTAGCAAAACAATTTTTGTTTTTTGTGGCATCTTGTTTTGGTTTTTTGTGCAAATCAATTACAATCCCATTTCGCCTTCCTCTTCTCAAAAAACGCCTTCATCCCCTCCTGACCCGCCTTCGAGATACGTTGGTTGGCAATAGCCACTGAGGTTTGCATGAAGACGGGATTGCAACGATCGTCGGTGCCAGT
>JAEEGK010010819.1_pt1 | contig 21001 bp, 15 predicted proteins | sample 8958771 | NCBI WGS metagenome assembly JAEEGK01 (sample SAMN16246547, study PRJNA631951) | gut metagenome | biome: gut microbiome; feature: rumen; material: SC-attached | host: Bos | place: Iran: Karaj | collected 2018-10
TTACAACCTCCTGGGGTAAAACCTGGGGAGAAGACGGATATTTCAGAATTAGAAGAGGAACTGGCTGCTGCGGTATCAACTGCTACATTACTACTGCTAAAGTCGCTTTCTAAATATTATTCAATTTACTTTCTTAAAAAAAAACTTAAATATTTTATTAAATGAGATTAGTTTTAAACAAGGTTAATATTAGTTCAAAATGTTTTATTTTTTTTATTTTTTTGATTTATTAAAAAATATATATTAAATAAATTATTTTTCATATTGTTTTAACATATCTTGTAATAAATCAACTTTTTGAGTAATTTCATTTAATTGTTTTTTATTTAATATATTATCATTTTGAAATTTATTTTTTTGTTCATTAGTATATTTAAAAGATTGTTCTATTTCTTTTTCTTTTCTTTCAACTTGTTCCTCTAAAAAAATTCTTTTTTCATTTGTATTTAATAATTCACAAATTATATTTTTTACTTCTATATTATTTATATGATATTTAATAATTCTATTAAGTACTTTTGCAAAAAATTCATTTTCTTCAATATATTTATTTATATTTAAATTATTAAAAGTATTATAATTATTATAATTATTTTTTTCTTGTGTCATTGAATTATTTTTTGATGATGTTGTATTATTATTTGTTTCAAATTTTTGGTTTTTAATTAACATTTTTTCTAAAAGTTCTTTTTCTTTTTCTATCATTTTTATCTTTTCTTTATAATAATTGTCATTTTTAGTTTTTTCACTTTCTAAATATTCATTTTTTTTTGTTAAATTTTTTATTTCATTTCTTAATTGTTCATTTATATTTTCTCTATTATTATGTTCATTTAAATATTCTTTTATTTTATTATATTGATTTTGATAAAATTGATTTTCTTTTTTTAATTCATCAAATTCTTCTTTTAAATGAATTTTTTCTCTTGTTAATTTATCATATTCAATTTGATAATCTTTTAAATAAGAATTATCATATATTAAATTATTATTTTTATCTTTTAATTCAGAAATTGTTTTTGAAAATTTTTCATTTTCTTGTTTTATAAATTCTATTCTTTCTATTTCCTTTTTTAAAGTTATATTTTCTTTTTCTAATTCATTATTTCTATATTGTAAATTTTGTAATTCATTTAAATTTCTTTGATAATTTAAAGAAAGTTCTGATAAATTATTTTGAAGAATTTGTCTATCTGAATTGAAAGAATTATATTCATTTTGTAATTTCTCATAATTATTTACTATATTTCTTAACTTTTGAACTTCTTTATTTAAAATTTTTAATTCATAAGATTTCTCTTCATTATCTTCTATTAATAATTTATTATTCTCTATAATTTTCCCTATTTCAATTATCATTTCACTATAATCAATATTATTGAAATATGTTTCTCTTATATAATCTAAATTATTTTTTACTTTATTATTTTGACCATTTGATGATTCAATAATTTGTTTTAATTGTTTAATTTTGGCTTTTAATTGATCATTATTTATTATTTCTTGTTGTAATTCTTTCATTAAGTTTGACATAATTAATTTCAATTATTCAAAATAAATTTATTTAAATTTTAAGTGATTTTTAATCAAATAAAAATAATTAAATTTAAAAAGTTTTTGAATTACAAAAATAAAAAAAATTAATTAAAAGAAAATTCCAATTTATAACACTAAAAATTTACTTTAAATTTTAAATAAAAAATCTTAAAAATATAAATAAAATGGTCTCAATAATAAAACCATTATATTATTTATTAATAATTTATGGATTTAAATATTCTGGTTTTGGAAAAGTACATGATAATTTTTTAAATTTAAAAATATAAATAGATTAAATTAAAAATTTCTTTTTGATATTTAAATTCCTAATTTATTATATAGATTTATAAATTATATATAAAATATTTCTATGAATTATAATCCTAATAAACCTTTAATTGCTAATTTGAAAATTAAAACATTGTTTTATGATATATTTATATATAATCAAACTTGGTTTATTATTAATTAATAATATTTTATTTATCATTTTTTAGTTTTTTTAAGTATTTAAAAATAGAAATTTTTATTAAGTTTTTATTTCAGAAATATTTTTTATTAATAATTTTACTACCAATATATTAATAAGGGATTATAAAGAAATTGAATTTATTCAAAAATTTTATTATCTATTTTTAATATTATTATCTTTATTCCCTTATTATTTTAATTATTTATAAAATATATCCCTGATCAACTTTTAAAAAAAGCAATTTATATAGATTATTTAGAGAGCAAATAAAATTATTTTCAAACCTGAAAATCTATTTTGAAAATATTTTTATATCTCTTTATTATCGAGAAAAAATATATTATATTAATAGTTTATTAATTGGTTTTATTAACAAAGAAGATAATAAAATAAATGAAAATAAAGAAAATTTAATTAACAATATAAAATTTAATGAAAAATAATGAATAAAACAAAAATTTAAATTCATAAAATAATAAAAAAAAAATTATTTTTTATATCAATTATAATATACCAAAAAAAATCTAAAAAAAAAAAATAAAAAAAACATTATATTTTTAAATGATATTATAGAAAATAATCAAAAGATTAAAATTTTAAAAATATTGGCAACAATATTTCTTCTTAGAAAGCATAATTCTTGTATTAGCAGAAGGATTTTGAATAACAATACTAGTTCTTTTTTCATCTTCAACATTAGGAGTATTATTTTTTTTAGAATACTCCTCCATTCTATCAATAATAGTAGATAATAAATAATCCATAGTTTCATTAATATTAATTTCTTTTTTACAAGAAGTTCTAAAAAATTTAGTAAAATGATTATCTTCAGTAAATTTACTAATTTCATCTTCTTTCTTAACTTCATCATCACTAACTAAATCAATTTTATTTTGAACAAGAATAATAGGAATAGAATCACCATCAATAAATTTAGTATTTTCTTCAATTGATTTTTTCCATAATAAAGCTTTATCTAAAGTTTCTGAATTAGTAATATCTGTCATAATTAAACATCCATGTGCTCCTTTACTAAAAACTTTAGAAGTGTAAATATTCTTATCTTGTCCAGCAATATCCCAAAATTGAATTTTATAATAGTTTCCTTTATATTCATATATTTTATAACTAAAATCACTCATTACTGTTGCTTTGTAATCTTCTGTAAATTTGTCTTTCATCCATCTATTACAAAATGATGTTTTTCCTGTTCCTGAATTACCTACTATTACAATTTTAATTGATGATTTGCAATTTTTAAAATTAACTTTTGAATCTGACATTTTTGATGATTATAAAATAATAATATATTATTTATTATTTATATATATTTTTTTTATAAGATGTTATTTTTTTTTTTTTTTATTTTGATTTTGTGTTTTTTTACAATTTTTTTGAGAATTTTTTTTTTTTTTTTTTTGGAATTTTTTAATAAGTTATAAATTTATTATTTATATAATTTATTTTTTTATTATTTTTTTTCTACTTTCATATTATTTTCTATTAAATCTACTATATTACTTTTTTTTGCTAAATCCATTGGTGTTTGTTTTCTTTTATTTTGTTTATAAGGATCAGCACCATTTTTTAATAAAAACTCTATTAATTGTGTTCTTTTATGAAAAACTGCATAATGTAATATTGTATCTTCATATAAATTTACAGGATCATTTATTTTATTTTTTTTATCATGACTATTTATAATATTTTGTTCAATATATTGAATAAATTTTTGATCACTATATAATTGATAATTTTCAACAAGTCTTCTTGCTCCATTTACTTTTCCCTTTAAAAAGTTATATTTTGTAACTTACACATGCACTACCCATTTTTTGTTATATAAATTTAGAATTATTTTTTTTTTTTAAATTTTTTTTAAAAAAGAAATATGATATTAATTAAATATAAATTTTGAAATTGTTGGAGAATTAAATCTCATTAATTTATATGAAATATTATCAAAATTGTTTGTTCCATATATTGATGAAAGTTTAATTGGTATTTTTTTTTCTTTTCTTTTTGAAAATGAAGAATTTGTCTTTGATAAACTTTTTGTATTATTAATTATATAATTAGTAGAAAAACTTTTATAATTTTTTATTCTATTTCCTGTTTCATTTATTAAAAATTGGTTTTTATATTTTTTATTATTATTTTTTATATTTTTATCATATTTTGAATAAAAAGTCCAATCATTGTTATTATTAATTTTATTATTATTTAAATTTTTCTTAATTGAAATTTTATTTTTTACTCTATAATCATTTGAAAAATCACTCATAATTTCATCAAAATTTTTATCTAATTCATCCATTGATAATTCTGAAAATTTATTTTTTTCTATATTTGTTACTAAATCATTATTTTGTGTTATTATTTCAAAAATATTTTTTATTTTTGTTTTTAATTTACTTTCTTTTTGTCTCATTGATGGAAATTTTTCTTGAGTTTTTCTAAAATAATTAATTATATAATATTTGTTCGTATTATCATCATTATTTTTTAAAAATGATTTTTTTTCAAAACTATTTTCGAAATAACTATTATAATTATTATTTTTCCCTTCAAAATTAATTCTTTTTTTTCTTATTGAATCATTGTAATTTGTTAGGTTTTTTATTTTATTAATTTTATCATTAACAAAAAATTCAAAATCATTTGTTTGTTTTTCTTTTAATTTTCTTTCTTTAAATTTTTTTCTACTTTCTTTAATTATTCCTTTCCAATTTTGTAAAGAATTTAAAGAATAAAATGTTGAATTATTATTTTTAGAATCAAAAAATTCACTTTTTGTCTTTTTTAAACTTTTAATTTTATTCATTTCAATATTATTCCATTTTTCTTCTAATTCTTTATAAAGAGAAAATTCACTATCTTTATATAAATTTTGAATATTATCTTTATTATCTTTTTTTTCTTTTTTACTAAAATTACTTAGATTTCCTAAAGTTAAAGGAAGATTAAATTTTTCATTTTCATCAATTTCTCTTTTTTTAATATCAGATATTTCAATAATTTCATTTAAATTCATTTCATTTCCAATATCATGTTCATTTTTATATTCATTTATTTCTTCATCAAAATTATCTTCTTGAATCATTTATTTTAAATATTTAAAAAATTAATAAATAATAAAAATAATTGTTTGATTATGATGAAGTTTAGTATTATTAATCTAAATAGGTCTTTGTTTAATATTAATTATTATTTAAAACCTATTGATAAATTAGAAAAAGAAATGAAAAAATTAAAATGTTTAAGTATGGAAAGAATTATATTTAAAAATAAAAATCCTTTATATAAATTAAATAATAAGGAAAAATTATTTAAAAATAATAAAAATACTATAATTAAAATTAAAACTTGCAGAAATGAAAAACCAAAATCAATAGAAAAGTTAATTAATAGATCTCAATCTTATTTTGCAAAAAGAAAGAAAAAAAAAGAAAATATAAATTTAAATAAAAAAATAAAAAAAATGAATAATACAACTATTTTTAATCCTTTAAAAATTATTGATATAAAAAAAAACCCATTTGAAATGATAAATCTTAGAGCTCAGCATTTAATTAAAAAATCAAGAAAATCATTTTTATTTGAAAATCAAAATAAAACACAATTTTCAAGTATAAGAAATTTTAATCAAGAACATATTCCAATTTCAAATATAGTTATTAAAGAAGCAATAGGATAATAAATTTGAAAAATAATATTATTATTATTACTTACAATTATTCAAATATAAATGAAAAAAATTGACATTTCAAAACATTTTAAATATTATAAAAATATATTTAAAATATTTCTTCTATTTAAAAAAAATTAAAAAGAAAAAAAACTTTTAGAAAAGTTTAATTTAAATACTTTTTTTTATATATTAACTTAATAAAAAGAAAGTAATCCTTTAGAATGTAAAAATTTATTTAAAGCAGCATCAGAATTTCCTTTAGTTCTAACAAAACCAGAAACAATCATTGTTAATTTATCTGCATTTTTCTTATTTTCATATTGTGAAACACCAGCAGTAGAAAGAGTAATTTGAACAGAAGCATAATCTTTAGCATCTAAAATTCTATTTGTTGCAAAGCATCTTCTTGGTATATATAAATCAACATAATCACCATTTGAATTTTGCATTGAATCTTATATAAATAATTAATTTAATTTAATTAAATTAAATTTATTAATTAATTTTTTTTTAAAATCTTTTTTTATTTAAATATAATTTTTATAAATAGGGAAAATATAAATATAATAAATATGATAATAAATACTTTTAATTTTAATGATATTCCAAGATGCCCTAATTGTAATTTAATATGTTCACTTAAATTAAATTATAATGAAGGAATTATTCAATATAAATGTGAAAATAATCATTTTGGTGATTTATCAGTTGATGATTATATGAAATTATATAATAAATATTCAATTTTAAAAGAAAAATGTAGTAATTGTAGAAAAAATCAAAATGAAAGTAAAGGTGATTTCTCTTATTGTTGTAAATGTTTAAAATTTTTATGTAATTCATGTCAAATTTATCATCCAAATGGAATAAATCATAATATTATTAATTTTAAAAGATATGATGCTTTATGTAAGCAACATTCAAATTTTTATGATAGTTATTGTATTGATTGTGGAAAAAATTTATGTATTTATTGTAAATATCTACATATTAATCATCATTTAATCGATTTAAGTCAAAATAATTTTTCATATGAAATTAAAAAGAAATTAGATAATATTAAATTATTTTTACAATCAAAAATAAATGATTTAAATTTATTAATTCAACAATTTAATTCAATATTAAAAAATATGATTCAAAGGTATAATATATTGAAAATTTATAGTTATCTAATTTCAACATATGAATTTGAAGAAATTCAAAATAATTTAAATTACTATATTGTAGAAAATTTAAAGAATTTTAATAAAATATATGATTCAAATTCTTTAAATTCATTTGAATTAATAAATAAAGAATATAAAAATTTACTTTCAATATCAAATTTATTTCAAAATGAAAAAAAGAAAAGATATTTTTTATTTAAAGAATTTCAAACACATAAAGATTGGATATGTTATTTACATAAATTAAAAGATGGAAGATTAGTATCATGTTCAGGAGATAAGACTTTAAAAATATATAATAAAGATACTTTTGAAGTTGAATTAACAATAAAAGAACATTCAAATTCAGTTATTTCATTTACTGAATTAAAAAATGGTAAAATTATTACTTGTTCTGCTGATAAAACAATGATGGTTATTAAATTAATTAATAATAATGAATATGAAATACAACAAATTTTAACAGGAAATGAAGAATGTATTTTCAAAGTTATTGAAATTAGAGATAATGAATTAATTTCAATATCTTTTGATAAAATTATGAAAGTTTGGATTTTAGATAAAGATAAAAGATTCTTTTGTAAATTAAATATTTATTTTCAAAAAAATAATTCTTGGTGTAATATTTTAAAATTAAATGAAAAGGAATTTGTAACTTCATCTGTATTTGATAAATGTTTAAAATTTTGGAATTCAAATAATTATTCAATGATTGTTAAATTTAATGATATTGAAACTGCTTCTGATTCTCGTAAAAATATGTGTTTATTAAAAAATGATATTTTATGTGTTGGTGGTGATAATTCTAATGGATTTTATTTAATTAAAATAGTAGAACATCAAATTATAAAATTTATTTTGGGACCAAAAAGAATTTATTCTATTGAAAAAAGTATTAATAATACTTTAATATGTTCAATTATTGATGAAAATAATGATAATTCACTTATTTTTTATAAATATAAAGATGAAAATTTTGAAATTATTGAAATAAATAAAAAAGCACATTTAAAATATATTTATTCATGTATTGAATTAGATAATGGAATAATTGCAACAGGAGGAAATGATAATATAATAAAATTATGGAAAGAAACTTTAATTTAAATATAATAATAATAATAAAAATAGAAAAATGAATTTAGTATTTAAAACTAATTATAATAATTTTTAATAATTGAAAAAAAATTTAATATTTATCATAATTTCATAATTAAAAAAAATTGATTTTAAAAAAAAAATAAAATAATTTAAAAAAAATAAAACGAACATTTAACCAATAATACAAAAATCAAATAAAAAACTATAAAAAAAAAATGTCACTAAAAACTATAATAACCTTAATATCAATAATAACCTTTTCCTTATCATTACGAACAAAATCAAAATCTCAATTAAGAAAAAAAGCAACATCTCAAACATTCGTAGTAGAAACAGTATATTTTGAATCACAATGTTCATCACTTCAAACAGGATTTCAATTCTCATTACAATTAACAACAACATCAAAATATTCTGGAATATTAAATAATAAAATTCCTTTAATATCAACAAACTCAGAAGACAAATCAATAGAAATAAAAACATATTGTTACTTAGAAATAAACTCAGACGAAATTTTATGTCAAACAACAGAAACACCATCAATAACATTAAAAGGACCATTTAGAATAAAAGAATTAGACTCATCATTATCATTTGATTGTGAAGATTCATCTGGAAATTCAGGAACTTGTATTTTATCATCATTTGATGATGAAAGTTTAATTGGTTTTTCTTTAGTTTCAAGTACATTAAAAGAACAAGATAGTCCTCAATTAATTGATTATCAAAAAACTGATATTGGAACTTTTCATATTGATTATGAAGAATATAATGGTTATGCTCCTGTTGTTTATTTAAATAATAAAGAAGTTTCTTGTGATGAAGGAAGTAATAAATTAGTTTGTTATGTTAATAAAAATGATTTTCCTGTTAGTAGAGGAAATACTATTGCTTATGATGTTTCTATTTTAAATGATTGTGGTATTGTTGAAGATATTGCTTTGGAAGTTGATATTAGAAATAAAGCTGTTAGTAATAATAATGTTAATTATAGTAGTAAAGCTTTTAGATTAAAGGTTGATCTTGTTTTTTTATTTGTTTTATTTTTGGTTTTGATATAGTTTTTAAAAAATAAAATTTTTTTGATTTTTTATTTTTAATTTTGTTATATTTTTTTATTGTTTTTTGAGTTTTTTTTATAATGATGAGTTAAATTTATATTTTTTAATTTTTATTAAATTTTTAATTTTTGATAATGAGTACTTTTATTGATAATTATTCAACTTTATATAATATATCAAATATTAATAAAAAGAAAAGAAATATTTTTCCAAATCTTTTCAATTCTACATTGCATGCTTCTAGAAATTTAAAAAATAAAAATGATATCATTAATTTGATTCCTATAAAAAAATATAATAAATCAATAAAATTAAATGTATTAAATAATAATACTTATCAAAAGAAATTTAAATCATATGAGACTATTGATAATGGAAATGATGAAATAATGTTTAAATTAAGGTTAAATAGAGGTAAAAAAAATTCTACAGATTTTAAAAATAAAAATGAAAAAAAGGATAAATCTAAAATTAAATCAACTACATTTACTAAAAAAGAAATTGATTTATTAAGTAATCCTGAAAGTTATTTTTATCATTTATTTCATAGTTCAAGAGATCTTGATAATAAATTAAAAATGAAACAAAAAAAAATTACATTTAAAAAAAAAATAAAAGATATTAAAAACGGTTTTCAAAATAAAGAAGAAAATGTTTTTAAACAATTATTTTTATTAAAAAAAGAAATTAGAGATGATGATGAAGAAAAATTAAAAGGAAAAATTATAAGTACAAAAACTTTTCTTGATTTAAAAATAAAAGAAATACTTTATAATTAAATAAAAAAAAGGAAAAATAATTATTATAATTAAAATAATAATTATAAAATAATAATCTTATTTTGATTAAAGTGATCAAAGTCTTGAATATTATATTTTAATTAATTAAAATAAAACATTAATTTTTGTAAATATTATCGTTTTATTATCTAAATAAAAAATGAATAAAAAAGAATATTTTGACGAAGATGTTGCTTTATTAAAAGTATGTGAAAAAGAAAATATTATAAAAAAAAGAAAACATATATCATTAAAATCAATATTAAAAGAAATTGGTTTTTCAAAAACTCATTTATTATCAATAATATCAGTTTATATCGCATTTATAGCAAAAGAACCTTCTTTTATTAATTTTAATATATTTGCTCCAGTTTTTTATAAAATTTATAAAAAAGAAGAAAAAAGTTATTTTATTCCAATTATAAGTGGAATATTTTTTATAGGTTATATAATAGGTAATTTATGTGTTGGAAAAATATGTGAAAAAATAGGAAGACGTAAAGGATGTTTAATAGGAGTTTTTTGTATGTTTATTTTATCACTTATTTCAGTTATTGATTGTAATCCTTATTTATTTTTAATTTGTAGATTTTTATTTGGTGTTTTTTTTGGAATTTCTGTACCTCAAATTTTTGTTAATTTCTTTGAAATTATTCCCGATGAATGGTATAAAAATTATATTTTTTTCTCTATTTTTATTTTTGAAAGAATTGGAAGTATTTATTTCTTTTTAACTGATAATTATATTACAAATGGTAAAGGATTTAGTAATTGGAGACTTGCATATTCTTTAGCATGTTTTCCTTTATTAATTACTGTTTTCTTTTTTTATAATTTTTTTAATGATTCTACAAATTTATTAATTCAAAAAGGACAAATTGATGAATTAATAAAAACATTAAATGTAATGAGACAATCAAAAAAAATGGATAAATTATCAGAAAATGAAATAGAAATTTTAAAAGAAGAAAGTAAGAGAATAAATTTAAAAAAAGATTTAAATGATTTTTCATATTGTTTACTTTTTTCAAAAAAATATATTACAAAAACAATATTATTAACAATTATAGTAGCAATGGCAGATATGAGTTCATATACAAATTTATATGCTTCACCAATTTTATTTGAAAAATTAGGAGAAAGTTCAACAAATCAAATAATGGAATTATTAAAAACTCAAATGTACCCAATAATAACAATAATAATATTAATATTTTATTCAAAATATTTTGGTAAATATTTAACAATTTTAACAGGTTTTGTAATTTGTGCATTAACATCAATTTTTCCAATATTTTCACCTAATAATTTTACAACATTAGTAACTTCATCAATTTTTATTAATTGTTTTATTATTTTTAGTGGTTGTCAAACTAGAATTTTAGTAATTGAAGAATATCCTACTAAATTAAGAGATATTGCTTTAGCTACAATTTATGCGATTACGAAAATTACTATTTCTTTAACTCCTACTACTGCTACTATATTAATGAATAATTATCCAAATGGAGCTTTTATACAAATTGGTGCTTTTTGTTTAATTGGTATGATTGCTATTTTATTATTATCTATGCAGAAAAATTAAAAATTTTCAAAGTATAATTTAAAAAAATCTCTATTTTTTGTTTTTTGTTTTTTGATATTTTTTTGTAATAAAGTGTTCATTTAATTTATTTTTTTTTTATATTTTTTTAAATTAAAAAATTATAATAGTTTAATATAAATTTTATCTAAATAATTAAATAATTATCAAAATTATAATAACTAATTAAAGCAATAAATGATTAAATCAATGTAAAAATATTAAATTTATTCATTTATTAATTATAAAATTTTAGTATTAAAAACTTAATTTTTCAAATTTACATATTTTTGTCAGTAATTAAAAAAGATTTTATTTTAATCTTTTTATTTGTTCCATTCTCATTAAAAAAAAAAGAAGTTTTTAAGATTATTAACATTTTTTCTTCTTATATTTTTTTATATTTATTAATTTAATTTTATAATATAAAAGATTATTAGAAATATTTATTTATTTATTATTGCTTTTTTTTATCTTAATTTTATATATATTATAAATATTATAATTTCTTTTATTTATTGAAATAAATTATTTTTTTAAATAAAATTAAAAACATTCATAATTAGTTTTTTTAAAAAAAGGCTCAAATAAAATTAAAAAGGGCTAATGTTAAAATCTTTTATCTTTAACATTTATTTGTTTTTATCTTTTGTCGGATTGAATGCTTCATATATTTTAGAAAAAAATATAATATTATATTCAGAATCAAATTATTTAATTGGAATTAATAATCTTACTGAAAGTATAACACAAATTTCCTTCACAAATTCCCAAAATGATATTATATATATTCCAATTATCTCAAAAGATAACAAGTATTATATTGATACATCATATTTTAAAAAAACTGATTATTATTATAATAATAGAGGTGATAAATTATTTTTTGCAAAAGATTTATCTGACATTATAACTTTTAATTGTCCAAATTCAATTTTTATTGATTTTTCATTATCAAATCCTATTCATTTATCTTCTTATTTTTTATCTTTAGTTAATAATAATATATTTTCATATCCTGATATATTTTTATTTCCTCAATATAATGGTTTTAATGGAATAAAATTAGAATTTGATATCAATAAAAATGAATATTTTATCTCAAATTTAAATGTACATTATTTGAATAATTATGCCAATTTAGTAATTAATGAATATAAATCAGAAAATATAATTGTAGAAAAAAATGTTTATGTTATGAAATTTAATTATTCTTATATTAGTGATGAAAATGAATTTTTTTTAAATAATATTTACTTAAATTTATCTGCACCAAATATTAATGATTTATATAATATTTTTAAAAAAGAAAATTATTTAGATTATTTCACTTGGAAAGATGAAACTAAAGTTTATTTAAATAAAAGAAATAAAGATGATAGTAAATTATCAACTATTCATGATTTTACTTTTCCTGAAGGTATCTCAGAAAAATATTTTGACCTTCAAGCATGTGGAACAAAAATTAGAAGTTTTTTAATAAAAAATGATTTTGAAAAAACAAAATTTCAAATTGATACTGATTTAAGTGATAATGATAATAATAAAATAAAGGTAAACATTAAATCATCTAATTTTAATTTTAATAATATTGTTAAAGTATCAATTCAATTAAATAATTATCAAGAAAAAGAATTAATATTTCAAAATAATAAAACAGTTCTTTCATTTGAACTTGATTTTTTTATTGATCAAAAATTAAATATTAAAGCAGAAATTCCAGTTAAAAAAATAAGGCATGAAAATTATTTAAATTATACAATTTTTTATATTACCCCTCCAAAAATTCATTGTATATTTCAAAATTCATTTTTATTAAAAAATGATTCTATAAATTTTTTTAGTGTAGATGGAGAATGTGAAAATGGAAAAAATATTATTTTAAAATCTCAATTTTCAGATGTTAATTCAGTAATAGAAAATATTTCAGTTAATTTAAATAATAAAATTTTAACCTTATCTGGGAATATAAAAAAAAATGGAGATATAAAATTACAATATAAATCACCTCAAAATCAAACATATGAACTTGATAACACATTTCATATTATAAATGAATCAGAAATAGCAAAATGTTTTTATTCTTTTGAAGAAAGATTTTTCTTAAAATTACCTTATATAAAAAAAGATTGTATTTCAATTTTAAATAAATATTCTTTATTTCTTGTTAATGTTCAAAATTCAAATGAACAATATCAAGTTAAACTTAATGACACTGATGTTGATTTAGATTCAATGAGTGGGGTGTTAAAAAAAGGAATTTATTATTTAATAATATTAAAAAATAAAACTATAATATCAAATTCAAAAAATTATAAACGTTATTTTACTTTAATTTTCTCAGATAAAGAAAATTTAAATCAAATATCAAATCATGTAGAATTTAATACTTTTGGAATAGAAGTAGATGGTTTATATATTTATAGAGAAGATGAAAAACAATATTTACATTATAATGTTACATCTGGTTATGATTATTTAGTATTAATTGCTTATTTTGGTTATAAAAGACTTCAAACTGGATTATATTATATTTATAGAGATGATGATATTAAAGTTTTTGCTTTTTGGGTTAATAATTATCAAGAAAGTATTGAAAAAAGTGCAATTTTTAATATTCAAGTTTTAAGAGGTGGAAAGAATAATCGTTATGAAATTTCTGTGAATTACCCATATATAAAAAATATTGAATATGACAATATTTTATTTTATGAAGGTAATAATTTAATTATTAAAAAAGAAAAAGATAATTCATTTTTTTATTCAAATAATGGAAGTGTAATATGTAATATTATCTTAAATAATAAAATAGATAACATTTTTATATCTGGATATCATAAAATAACAAAAAATGAATATGATATAAATATCACTGAAATTTATTATAATGAAAATATTATATTTGGGAATGAATTTGAAGAAGAATGGGGTTTAAAATTAATTGATTTAAATAATAATGATTATGAGGATAGAACAATTAAAGAAGGGATATATTCAAATAATAAACAAGTATTAGAATTTGAAAAAGATGAATTTTTTATTAATAAAAATTCTTTGTATGTTGATTTTTCAAATACACAAATTATCGAAAATCAAAATGTTGAATTATATTATTTTTATTCAGATTTTTCTGATGAAATTAAAAATAATATTCCTGTAATAAGAAATGATGAAATTCCTTATGTTTATCTTTATTATTATAAAATATTTTCACCTAAAAAATGTAAAAATAATGAATCAAATTATTTTTATCTTTATTTAAATGTTTATTGTGGTACTTTGGGATATGATAAATATTATTTAAGTGAAAAAAATTTTAGTTATTCTCCTGATAAAATATTATCAAAAAGAAATGAATTTGAATTTGAAGAAACTGTTTTTTTAATGAAGGAAAAATCAAATATTTTTAAAATTTTAAATTATGAAGTGAATTTACCTACATTTGATTATCAATCATATAATATCTTATTTATAGAAAATATTAGTGATAAAGATAATTATATATTTAAGATTTATTTAGATAAAAAAATTTCAAAATATAATAATCTTGTAGTTGTTTTGGAAAATGTTTTTAAAAAATATAAATCTTCTAAAGTTTTAATAGATGAAGATGAGTCACAAATTATTTGCTATTTTAATAAAGAATATGATTTATCTGACTATTTTTCAATTTCAATTTATGACAGTGATTGTGATGATAATATTATTACTAATAAATTTTATTTTAAATTGAATTCATTAAACAAAATTTTACATAAAAACATTTATTTTATTAAAAAATCATCTCCATTTGATGATATATATATTCATTTAATATTAGAAAATAATTATAGCCCAGAATATCTTTTTATAGAAAATCAAATTGAAGAAATAGAATGTAATAGTATAGAAGAAACTTTAAGTGAATGCAAATTTAAAATTAATAAAAATAATTATCAAACAAAATATACAATTAAGTATTTTAATTTAATTGAAGAATTTTACATTTATGCATATGATATAGAAGAAGCAATTCAATATAAATGTTTAAATGAAATGAATAAAATTAATTTTAATTTATTAATTGATGATTCATATAATAATGAAATTGAAATTATGAATTTAAACTCTGATTCATTAGTATTTGATAAAATTTCTACAAATAAATATTTTATTTCTTCAAATAGTTTAGAAAATAATTTGATAATAATTGAAAAGAATTCAAAAATTGAATTATTTACTATTGATTATAAGGATAATATAATAATTAAATCATATCCTATACTTAGTGATGAAATTATAATGTTTGATTTTTCCCAAAAAAATAAGATAATCACAAATTATATTCTTTTTAAATTTTCAAATGAAATTAATATAAATGAAATAGAAAATTTAATGCTTATAAAAAAAAATCAAACATTCAAAAGTATCCAAATTGAAAAAAATAATAATTCAAATACAGAAATAATTGGATATTTCGAAAATAATGGATTTATTTTAAATGATTCTGATTTATCGTTTGATTATATTCCTTGTAATCAAACTATTTTTATAGAAAATATATATATAGAAAATAAAACTAATATAGATAATGTAAAAGATTTTTGTGATGAACCTAAAATATTTAATCCATTATCTTTAGATTGTGAAACTTGTAATAAAATATATACTGAAAAACAATATTATTTCAATGGAATTTGTGTTGATAAATGTGATATTGAAAATAATTATTATATATCTTCTAATTATGTTTGTAAAAAATGTGAAGAAGGATTATTTTTATTTGGAGACAATTGTATAAATTTTGATGAGTTAATAATATTAAATTTAACTGAATATTGTAATAATTATTGCTTAAATAATGAATATTGTTATATTAAATTTAGTGATACTGAAGATTCTTTAAAATGTGAATCTTATACTTTTGAAGGTATAACAAAAGCTTATGTTTATAATAGAATATTAGTTTCTGAAAAAGTTATTATTGAAAATAATATCAAAAAATTTTCTAGTAAAAATATTATATCTAATGGTTATATCAAAGAATATAGTGGTTCAACTCTTATATTAACTAAAAAGATAATAAATTCAGAAAAAAAAATGAATGATATAAAAGATTCAAAAGGAATTTTAGTTGAATATAAAAATAATTATATTAAAGTTATGGAATTTTAAATATAAATATAAAAATATATAGAATTTGTTTCACTTTTTAATTTTTAATTTTGATTTAATTGGTTTTGATTTTTTTTTAATATTATTATTATATTTTTGAATTACAACTTTCTTTTTTGGTTTAACATCAATTTCATTAATTTTATTTTCAACAAAATCATATACAGGAATATTTCCAAATAAATCACTATTTTTTATATTTTTATTATCTTCTATTTTTTTAATATCATTTTTTAATTCATTTTCATTTTGAATATTATTATTTTTATCATCATTCACTAAAGAAATAGAAGATGTTAATTTTTTAGTTTCAAATAAATCATTCATTAACATTTCTTCTTCATATTTATCTTTTTTTTGAGGTAAAATATTATTTATATTAGAAATTCTCATAGGTAATTTAATAGTAGAAATTAAAATTGCTTTTTTTCCTTTTTCAACATTCATTAATTGATTATTATTAATTTTTTCAACAAGAAAAGGAATTTTTAACAATTTATCACAATTAAATCTTTTAGTAGGATTAACAATAATCATTTTAGAAATAATATTACTTAAATTATCAGAATAAATATCAGGAATAGGTTTATATTCTCCTTTATTAATTAATAAAGCTAATTTTAAAATTGAAGTTGATCTAAATGGACAAACTAAACAACACATTTCATAAATTATACATCCAACACTCCAAATATCAATTTTATTATCATATGATTTATTTTCCCAAATTTCAGGTGCTGAATAATATGGTGTTCCTGTTTTTGTTTGAGCCATTTTATTTTGATTTAATACTTTAGAAACATTTAAATCTCCTATTTTAACAATTCCATTTTTAGTTAAAAAAATATTTGCTGATTTTAAATCTCTATGAATTATTTTATTATCATGTAAATATTTTAATCCAAAAAGAATTTGAATTAATATATTCCAAATTGTATTTTCATCAAAAAATAATTTTTTTTTTGATAATTCTTTTATTTTTGTTTCTAAATCTCCATCGTCTGCATATTCCATTATAATATTTAATGTTTCACTTTCATCGTCGTAAAATGCTTCTTCGTAACCTATTATGTTTTTATTATTTAGGGAATATAATATTCTTATTTCATTTACTGCATGTTCTTTTTCTTTTTGATTTAATTTTGATAATTTTACTCTTTTCATTGCAAAAATTTTTTTATCTGATTTTCTTGTTACTAAACATACTTTTCCAAAGGAACCTGAACCTAAATCTTCTCCTATTATGTAATTTGATAAATTCATTTTTATATTTTTTTTATTTCATTTTATTAATTAATTTTATTTTAATCTTTTTAAAGTAAAAAAATCGTTTTGATATTTTTATTAGAAAATATAATTTATTAAATTAATTTATATAAATTTTTTATTTTGAGCTTTTTTTAGTTCAAATTTTTATTCAATATATCGACTGTTCATATTTTCAATATATGGAATATTTATTACTTTTTTGATTATTGATTCAGATTCTTTTAATTGAAGTAATAAATTATTATTTAAATGAATTTGATAAAATTCTTGTTGATATGTTTTATTATTTTCAAATTTATAACTGTTATTTTCTTCAATTGGAGATAAATTTTTTTTTAATATTTTATTTTCAAATGAATTTTTATTATTTTCATTTTGAATTTGTTGTTTTCTAAATAAATCTTGAATAATGACCACACCATTTGATTTCTTTTTATATCCAAAATTATTTCTTATTATCCAATTCATTATTTGAATTTAAATTTATTAAATTTTAATTTATTTTATAAATAAAATATTATAATTAATTAAGGTATTTTAATTTTTATATAGTTGATTAAATATAAAAATAAATATTTCTATTATAAAAGGATGTTTGATATAATATTTTTCAATTTATTGAATATTATTTTTATTTAATATAAATGAAAAAAAATAATATTAAAAAGTATGAAACACCTAAAAAACTTCATCAATTAATTGAAGATTGTGAAGAATATTTAATAAATTTTGATTCAAATATTAAAGAACATTCAATTCTTTCATTTTTTTCAAGTAATATATTTGTAAAACAAAAATATTTAGATTTATTATCAAAGTCTTATCTTGATTTATTTTCTATTAATATCTTTTTTTTAGTTATGTTTCTTTTGTCACAAATTGCACAAATTTGTTTTTCAGTTTTTGAAATAGAGAAGAAAAATAAATATAGAAAAAGAATTATAATTATAGAAATTATACTTCTTATTATTATATTTTTATCTATTATTCTTTTATTATCAAAAAAAATACAAGAAAATAAAATTTATATTTTAATAATTTCATGGATATTATTTTTATTTTATTTTGTAACTATATTAGTAATAATGTATAATAATAATACATGTGGAAAAGGAATTTTTATTTCAAAATTCTATTCATATTTTATATCTTCTCATATTTTAATGATTTTAATGATTACAGCTAATATGTCTTTACATTTTGGTCATTTTTTTATTATTGGATTTTTAGATATTTTTATATTAATAATTTTAAATATAACTAATTATAAAACAAATTTTTATCATTATTCTAATTCTATTATCTTAACAGCTTTATTTACTATTAGTCAATCATATAAATTTGAATTATCAATTAAAAAAGTATTTGATTTTTGTGTAGAAAAATATTATTCATATTTAATAAATGAAGAAACTTTAGAAAATGGTGATATTGGTATTTGTTTAACAACAGATGATTTTGAAATTTTAAAAATGAATCAAACTTTAAATAATAATATGAAAGAAGTTTTTTCTTTTGAAAAAGCTAAAAATAAAAATTTTCTTTTATATAATTTAATCATTCAAAAAGATGAAACTATTATAAAAGGTGAACACAGGAAAATTAATTTATTACAAGCAATTGAAGAAACTATTAATAATTATATGATAAGAGGTAAACAAGATAATTTAGAATATTTTGTTCCTTTAGGACGTTTTAAAATAAAACAAGGAACTAAATTATTTAGTATAAAATTTAAAAGAATATTAGTTAAAAATTATGAAAAAAATCAAAAAAAAATATTTAAAAATCCTGATTTTAAATTAAGTGAAATTTTTGATTTAAATAATTCAAGTAAAGTAAATTTAAATATTTCAAAAAATAATATTACATTAAATAATTCTGATAATATATTAACATTTCCAAATATATCTGATAATGAAATCTCTAAAAATAATATTTATAATTATAAATTTATTTTTACATTAATAACAAATAATAGAAAACTTGATAGAATGAAAGTAGAACAAATTTATCAAAAATTAATATTAACAAAAGTAAGTAATGAATTTAATACACCTGTACATTTAATTCAAGATTTAATGAATAAATTAATAAAAGAAAAAGAAGATAATGAAGAAAAAACATTAAATGAAAGTAAATCTCCTTTTATTGGTGAAGAATCAAAAAGTCCAAAAGATTCTCAAGCTGAATTAATGATGAAAAATAGAGAATTATTTGATGATAATAAAACAATTAAAAATTTATCTTATCGAGACAGAAGAAGTTTAACATCAATAAAATCTAATTCAGAAATGTTTCAATATAATAATATTGAAACATTTTTATTTATAAAATATATTGCAGATACAATTAAATTAAGTGCAATGGATTTAACACAATATATTAAAATACATAGTACTTCAGATAAGACTATTGAAGAATTAAATTTAGAAGTTTATACACTTTCTGAAATTAGAGAATATATAGAAGGAATTGGAAATGCTTATTTAAATTTAATGGGAAAAAGTATTAATTTTATTACTATTATGGATAATCTTTTAACAAAAAGAAATATTGAAATAGATAAAGATAAATTAAATCAAATTTTATCTAATTTAATTAGTAATTCTATTAAAAATACAAAAAATGCAACTGGAATTATTGCAAATATTAGTAAAATGAAAGAATATGATTTAAAATATTTTGAATATGGAGCTAATAAAGATATATTTGAAAATAATAATTATAATATTGAAATTAATGCTACACAAATTTCAAATATAAATAATATTGAATTAGGTTTAGTTATATCAATTGAAGACTCTGGGACTGGAATAAGTAATACTTTAATAAAAGATATTAATAGTGAAGGAGTTACTTTTTATAGGAAAGATACTCTTGAAACAAAAATTAATAATTCTGAAGAATATATGATAAGTAAAGGATTAGGAAGTGGATTAAAAATTTGTAAAAAATTATCTGATGAAATGGGAATTAAATTAAAATGTCATGTTAAACCAAATAATACAGGAACAATATTTAAAATTTATGTAAAAACTGAATTATTTTATAACTGAAAAATTTACATATAATACTAAATAAAAAAAATTAAAAAAATACATTATATTTATTTCTATAAATAAACACATTATAAAATTACAAATTACAAATTTATTAATATTAAAAAAATTTTTTTTAC
>JAEEGK010010821.1_pt1 | contig 21000 bp, 11 predicted proteins | sample 8958771 | NCBI WGS metagenome assembly JAEEGK01 (sample SAMN16246547, study PRJNA631951) | gut metagenome | biome: gut microbiome; feature: rumen; material: SC-attached | host: Bos | place: Iran: Karaj | collected 2018-10
TATTTGAATTAAAAAATCTATTGTATTGTGTTGAATAGTTATTAATATTATCAAATAAATCTAATAATTTTAATATTTTAAATTTAATAGGAAAATTCCCTTCATTATCAAAATATGGATTATATTGAATTGAATCATCATTTTTATTAGTTATTAAAGTAGTTTATATATAATTTTTTTTTCCTTGAATAATATTTTCTTTATTTTTATTTTCATCTTTATTATTTTCTGAAATTTCATTAATTTTATTATCACTTAATAAATTACTATCAATATATTTTCTATTATATTCAGCTTCATAACCATCTGGATAAATTATTAATCTTATTATTCCAATTACAAATTTAATAGTAAAATAAATATAAAAAAAAGTAATAGGAAAAAAAAATCTCTTTTTACTTTTATTTTCCCCATTAACATCTATATCACCATTATCTTCTTTATTTAAATAAAATAAATATGATTGTGTAATTTTAACTTTTTCATATAAATAATTTTTATAATTTGGATCTTTATCAACAATATTTTTAAAAAAATTTGTACAATTTCCTTTAAAACAAAAACCAAGATAAAAAAAGTGTTGTTCTAAAAAATTCAAAACTGGAATATCTTCTTCATTACTTAAATTAGTAAAATTTTCTAAATAAAATCTAATTTGAAAATAAGTTAAATTGTTTTCTATACATTCATTTTCATTTCCTATATCATTTAAAGATGTTCCTGTATTATCAAAAGATCTTGTAAACTCTTTTCCACTAATATTTATTATTGAATTTAAACATTCTAAATCTTCTAAAAAAGTTTCTATTTTTATTATTTTATCTGTAAAAATAAATTTTAATAAATTTCCTAATAAATCAAACATCATTCTTTTATTATTTGGTGGAATTTCATCACATAATATTATTGGAAGAAATAAAATAAGATATTTGAAAATATTTTTCATTTTTAAATAAAAAAAAATTTAGAAATTTAAAAAAAAAAAAAAATTAATTCTGATATTTTTTTTATTTATATAATATTTCTTAATGATTTATAATGAGTTCTTTGTTTTTTTTTTTTTTTTTTTTCACCCACAAGTCACCTAATAAAAATATTTTTTTTTCTTTTTCTTTTGTTCATTAGACTTTTATTTGATGTCTTCTGAAATTCAATGAATAATTTAATTTCTTCATGATCATTAATATTATAAACTTGATTTAATTCTTCCATATTTTCATTAACCCAATCATTTTCTAATAAATCTTCAACATTAGGTCTTTTAGAAATATCAGATTGAATTGTTTTAATAATTAAATCTTTTAATCCTTCATCAGCATATTCTATTTTTTCAATATCTTTAATTTTTGCATCTAATTTATTTTTTAAATAATTATATCTTTCATTTTTATTTTTATCTCTATTTGATAAAATTTCTTTGTCTTCACTAGATAATAAATGTTGATTTGTAAGCATATAATATAATATTAAACCAAATCCATATACATCAACTTTTATTGCATCTTCAGCTTTAACTTCTTTTTTTTCTGTAAAATATTCTGGTGCCTTTATATTCCAAGTTGAAGAAGTTAATTTTACATTTTTATTTTTTTCAACTACTTTTAATAAAGAAAAATCAGATATTTTAACAATAAATCCAAGTGTTATTAAAAAATTTTCTGGTTTAAAATCACAATGACATAAATTATGATTTTCTAAAAAATCTAAACTTTGTATCATTTGATAAGCAAAAAATCTAATGGTCATCATATTCAAATGAGATATTTTTTGAAAATATTTTTTGTAATTATTCAAATGAAGTAAATTTCCTTTGTAGAAATAATAAATAAAATATTTTAAATCTGAATAAAGTGCTTTCTCCATTACTGCAGAATATGCAATTATTTTTGGATTTTTATTATCTTCATCTTTAAATATACTTAATGTTCTTATGCAATATTTCCCTCTTAAAATTTTAGCATAGCTAAATTCTTTTTCTATTGATTTTATTGTTTCTGATAATTCTTTTGAGTTTAAATCTTTTTTCACTTTTACAATTTTATAAGCAAAATTATTTTCATTTACATTTATTGAATATACTGAGCCAAAACCACCTTTTCCTAGCACAGAATCGAATGTAAATTTATGTTTTTTTAATAAAAACTCTAAAATGGGATCATTTGGTTGATCTTTTGACATAATAATTACTTTGATATACTTTATTAACTTTTTTAGACAAAATTATTAAACATTTATGAAATATTTATTTTTTATTATTTGATAAATGTTTTTAATTAAAAAACAATAATTATACTTCATAATAAATACTTAAAATTAAAATTTTTTTTTGCGAAATGAAAAATAGTATTTTTTAATAAAAATTTTCAAATAAATGTTGATACCAGAAAAAGAAAATGTAATAACAGATAATTTAAAAGAATTTCTCCAAAGACATTATAAAATGGAGTTTAAAAAACAATTAGGAAAAGGAAGTTTTGGAGAAGTATATGAAATATTAATGAATAATATTCCTTTTGCAATAAAAATATTTAGAAATGATAGAAATAATTTTTTGGAAAATAAAATAATCAATGAAATAAAATTTTCTTTATATCTTATGGGAAATAATATAATAAGAACTTTAAAAAGCGGAAGTGCAATTACTGATGGTAAAAAATATAATTTTTTATTTATGGAAAAAGCTAAATATAGAGATTTAAGTATCTTCATTCATAATTTCTTTCAATATAATTTGTTGAATATGAAGAATTCAAAACCAAATTTTCCTTGGATTTACAATTTTTCAGAAGAAACAACTAAATTTTTTGCTTATCAAATAATAGAATCATTAAAATTTTTAGATAATAATTCTATAATTCATTTTGATTTAAAACCTGAAAATTTACTTTTAGGAGATAATTTTATTGTTAAATTATCTGATTTTTCCCAAGTAATTCAATTTAATCACAAACAAAAATATATTTCAATTCAAAATGGAACTTATCATTATATGAGTCCTGAATATTATAATCATGATAAAGAAGTTACTGTTTCTGTTGCAAAGACTTTAGATTTTTTTTCTTTTGGTTGTATCTTATATAATATGATTACTAGAGAAGATTTAATTAAAGCTAATTTTAATGAAGAAGGGAAAATAATAAAACCTAAAAAAAGTGAAGTTGAGAATTATATTAAAAAAGGAATCGAAAATATGAAAAATTTTAATAATTATTCTAATGAATTAAAAATATTAATTAATAAATTAATAAACATTGATCCTGAAAAAAGACCTACAATTAATGATTTAATACTTGATGAATGGATTAATCAAGAATATGATATTGTGAAAAAAATTAAAGATATTAATGCATTTCAAAAATTAAAAATTTTCGTCGAACTACAAAAAGTTAGTTGTATTAAAAAGGTTTCTAAAAAAAGAAGAAAGTTTAATATTGAGTAAATAGAAATTAACATATTTTATAAATGTTAAAGTATAATTTTTTTTTTATATTAATCCTTTATTCATTTTGAGTTATTATTGATTAAATTTAATTTATTGATATAGGAATAATGTATTATTTTTATTTGTTAAAATTCTGATTAAATATTTGTTTGTATATGTAAAAATGAATTATTGATACATATAAATTGATTTTATTTATTAGTTTATAATTTAATATAATTATATATTCTATAGTATATTTATTAAATTTAAAAAAAATAAAAAATAACTTCATAAGATAAAATGAATTCAGTTGATATTCAAACTGATTTTCCAGATGAAAATATTAAAGTAAATATAAATAAGACAGAGAATAATATATCATTAAATGAAAAAAAGATAAGAAATGAAAGAAAGAAAATTAATTCAAAAAATAGAAAAATTAAAAAGAAAAAAGAATTAAATTATGATAATTTTTTCCCTGAAAAATTAACCATTGGAAGATCTTTTTGTAATGGATTACAAAAAGGTTCTTTATTAGGAATTCCAAGAATGGTTCAAATTACAGAATTAAATAAAAGATTAGATAATAAATTAATTTTAGATTCTTGGAAATATATTAAATATAAAAAACAAAAACCTAAACAACCAACAAGATTAATGAAATTAATTATTAATCAATTTTGTAGTGAAGAAAATCAATAATTTATTTTTTTTGTTTTTAAAAATTAAAAGAATAAATGTTTTTTTAAACAATTTCAATTTTTTAAAAAATATTAAGTTAATTTTATGTTAAATTAATATTTATTTTCCAAGGAAAAAAATACTAGTTTTCTTTTTGAGATAAGATTATCTTTATTCATAAATATAATAAATTTAAGTCTCTTAATCATATTAATCTCAGAATTATTTTTTTTGTGTAAATTTAATGTTTGTTTTTACTGTAATAATAATAAATATCGTTTGATTTCAAAATGAGTGATAATGATATGAATGTGTTTTATTATTGATAATTATTACATTATAATGATTATATCCAAATTTCATAGAAATTTTATTTGAAGATGAAAAAATATATTTATAATGAAATTTTTGAATTTTATGTTAATTTAATAATTTAATTTCTTAAATAAACTAATTTTCACTTAATAAAAATGAAAAATTATTATATATTCTACTTTTGCTTAATTTTTATATTTTCTTGAATAAAAAATGTAATTATAAACATTTAATAGTTTTTATTTCATTATAAAACAATAAAATATAAGAATATGAATAAGATTAGGATTGATCTATTTAAAAAACTAAATTTATAATTTCAATATTTTATAATTAATATAAAGATATAAATATATTAAATAAAATAATTTACAAAAACTTATATATAAAAAAAATTTTTTTTATTATAAATCAAATATCATTTTATTAATAAAAAAATGAAAGAAAGAATACTTCATATATTAGAAGTTCAAGATTCATCAAAAAGTCAATTTCAATTTCTTTTTAAAGGAAAAAGAAATATACATTTTCCTTTTGGAATGATTTTATCTTTATTAATAAATATAGCAAGTTTATGTCTTTCAGTAACACTTATATCAGAATTAATTTATCATTCAAAACCTACTGTAAATTATGCTAAATTTCATTCTTCAATGACAAAAAATATGACATTAAATACAAAAGAATTATTATTCACTATTGCTTTCAGAGATAATAATTATAATTTAATTAATGATCCTTCAATAGGTCAAATAATAGCAACTTATGAAAAAACAACTACTATAAATGGTAATATAAATATTGAAATAATAAATTTAGATTTTATGAATTGTAGTAAAGTTTATCCTTTATTTGATAAATTAGGAGTATCAGATAGATTTAATTCAACAGGATTAATAAATTATAATTGTTATAATTATTCTGAACCAATAATAATAGGAGGTAAATATGGAACTGAATTTTATGGAAATTTAGCATTTTATATAGCAAAATGTAGAAATGATTCAGAATCTGATATTGAATGTAAAAGTGAAGAAGAAATAGATTCAATAATTCAAAAAGGTTGGTTACAAATTACTTATGTTTCTTCATATGTTGATTTTAATAATTATTCATATCCTATTCAATATGTCACTGAAGATACTTATATTATGTTTGATGTAACAATGAATAAGAAAATGTATATTTATTTTTCTCCTTTAGAAATTCATAGTGAAAATAATATAATTTTTTCAAATAAAAATAAGAAAATTTCAAGTAAACATGATGTTACAACTACAGATATTATTTCTGTTTTAGATAATGGAATAATAAGTTCAATTATGGTTTGTCCTTCTTTTACAGTGGAAAAATATTATAGAAGATATATTAAAATACAAGAAATTGGAGCTTCAATAGGAGGATTTTATTCAGGATTAAATATAGTTATAATTTTAATTTCTTCTTTTCATAAAAAAAAATATACTGAAATGACAATAATTAATGAATTATTTTCTTTTGGAAATGAACAAATAATTAGAGAGAATCATTCTTTATTTAAAATTAATCCTGTTGTAAAATTTGAAAATATTAATAATAATGAAAATAATGAATTTAATAAAAGTATTTTTAATACTACAAAAGAAGTTATGTTTGGAAAAAAGAAAATAATTAATTTTAATTTAATAAATAAATTTAAAAGAAATTCTAATGCTTTTATTGATAAAAAATTTAATAAAATGATTTATTATAAAATAGATTTAGGATTTAAAAATTCTTTCAAATTAATGCTTTGTTGTTTTAGAGAAGGAATAAAAGAAAATTATAAAGAATATAATTTTGTAAAAAAAGAATTATTAAAATATATTGATTATACTGAAGTTTCAAAATATTTTATGGATGTTGAAAGGATAAAAAAAATTTTAAATGAATTTAAAATTGCAGATAATTGGGTTTCTGAAAAAAAATTAATTGCTATTGATTTACATGAAAATAAAAATGAATGTAGTAAAATAATCAATTCTACTGTTATTGCTAATTCTAATATTTTTTTAGCTGGAGAAAATAAAAATAATGAATTTTCAGGAAATTTAAAAAAATAAATATTTATAAATTTATTTTAAAGATATAATGGTTAAAAAATATATTTTATTTTTTTTTTGTTTTTATAATTTTTGGGAGATTAGTCAATTTTTTTATTTTTAAATAATTTATTATTTAAATTTTTTAAATTATATTATTAATATATTATATATATTTATAATTGTAATTGTGATATATTAATTAATATTATATTTTTAATCAGTTTATAATCATTAATTTTAATATGAATTAAATATATTATAAACATATAATCCTTTAAAAAATAAGTTAATCTTTTTTCAAATTTTAAATTTTTTATTTGTATTCAAAATTACAAAATTAAAAATAATTTTATTCAATAATATATATGAATTTTTCTCATTTTTTAATTATTTCATTTAAAAGTTAATAACATGTAAATTATTTGAAAATAATGAAAGAAAAAAATTAAAAAATATTCAATGAATAATATAAAAAAAATTCTTGTTCAATAATTATCTCTTATATAACAAATAATCATAAAATTATAGATTTAATAATTCATTTCTTTTAAAAAAATATTATAATAAAAATTTAAGAAATTTACTTTTATTTCTTTGAAATTTAATAAAAAGATAAATTTAGGAAATCCTTTAAAAAATAATAAATAATCTAAAATCAATATTCATAAATTAGATAATAATAAAAAAAATTGTTTTGAAAAATATTTATTTAATATATAAATGATTTCTTAAAATAAACTGTTATATGATATACTATCATTGAAAAATCACATTATAAATTATTTATAAAATATAGAATAAATCTAAAATAAACAAAATATATAAAGAATTTTTATGAAAAATTTTATTTAAACTTTATATAGTTTTTTTAAAAATAAAAATAAAAAAATTAATACTCTTTGAATTCATTTATTAATAACTTTAAGTTATTTATAATTTATTTTTTAGAATAAGAGGAATAAAGCAAAAATCATTAAAGAATATTTTAAAGTATTTCCATTATTTTGTTTCCATAAATAATCAAAAGTACATTCATCAGTATCATAAACTCTTTCATAATGAGTATAAATAAACCATGCTCTATTAACTTTTTTTTTCTTTCTAGTATATCTATAAGCTTCATAAATAGCATCTTCATCATCCATTTTTTTTTTGCCTACTTCAGTTAACCAATTTTGAAACATTGTGGTTAAATTGTTATTCACCTCAATAGTTGCACCTTTTGAAGTCTTTATGGGAGAAGTATAAGGAGTACTTAAATCATTACATGAACCACTATAAAGATATCCTGATTGACAAGCTAATTGATTACTAGCTGGTTTTCCATTTGCAAGAGAACCAATTTCAATACAAATTCTTTTAGTAGTATCATCAGGTTTTAGACTACAAACATAACCTAATTTACAAGGATTTTCAGAGGGATCCACAGAATTACCATAATATGCATAACTACAGTCAGCACCATTATCAATTGCAGGTTGACAGGTTGTATATGTTGCAGATGAATCTTTTTTTCTACATAATAATCCTTTTTTACATTGTCCTAAACCTACTTCACAATTTTTACCTTCAGTTTTTCCTTTACATTTAGTTCCATCACAAACACCAGAAGTACATTTATTATCATTAGCACATGATTCTCCATCATAATGTGATCTTACTTTTATTGAACATGCTCCTATCATTCCTCCATAATAAGGTAAATCAACACATACTTGAGCTCCTTTACATTTTTTTACCCAATAAAAAGTATTAGAACCTAATTTTTCTCTTTTCATACATTGTTCATCTTTAAATCCATCATCAGAACATAAAATAACAGTTCTTGATGAAATACTAATTATTAATAATAAAGTAATATATATGAATGATTTCATTTATTATATTTAAATTATTTCTTTTTTTAATATGAAATTAAAAGACAATTGATGTATAAATAAAAAATTTATGTTTGATGGAATAATTTATTATCAATATAAATTATGTTAGAATGAAGAAAATATAAGATTTTAAACCAGTATAATATTTATAAATAGATATTTGAGAATAAATAATTTTTTTACTTTTTTAATTATTTTTGGGAATTATTCAGAGAAACTTTTTTTACATATAAATTTTAACTTTATTAATTTGATTTATACATATAACAATTGTTTTTATTCTTTTAGATACAATTAAATTAATTTTAAAGATTTATTTAACATAAATTTATGTTAATTATATTTTGGGATTTTTATTAATTTTAAAACATTCTTCATATTACTGAATAAACATTTTAATTAATATGGAAATTAATCATTTTGAAACAGAAAAATTATATATATTTATTTTAAATTAAAAAATAAAATTATTTTTTTTAAAAAAGAAAGTAATTAATAAAATGAAGTTTAATTCAACAAAATCTTTTTTACATATAGTCTTTAGTATTTTATTTTTTATATGGATAATAATATTAATTTTAATAACAATAAATCATTCATATTCTTGTGTTGATAGAAATGGATGTGAAAGATCATATTGTCAATATAAAAGATTATATAATGAATATCAAAATTTAATTGATTCAAATTGTAAAAGAAAAAAAAAATAAATATCTTTATTTAAAATATTTTTTTAAATTAATTTGTTTTTTTTTAAAAGAAAACTTTTTAATTATGAAAAAATTCAAATTATCATAAAAACAATATATAAACTAAAAAAAACCTTTAAAAAACTTTAAAATAAATCATATCAAAAAATCAAAGAAACCTTTTTTAAAGAAAAAAAAAATTAAACTCCTTTTAAAAAATGAATAAACTTATTTAACTGATTTAAAAGAAGATTTAAATTAGAAGAATCATTAAGAATTTTACCTTTTCTTTTTAAGCAAATAATTGAAAAATTTTTTCCACAAGAAACATCAAAAGGAACACTATTATATTCTAAAAGAGTATTAATTAAAGTAGGAGTTCTTCTTTTAATATTTAATCCTAAACCTAATTGACCAAAATTATTATCACCCCAACACCAAGCAGTTATAGTATTACTAACAGAATCTTTTACTATTGCTAAACAATGATTTTGACCACATGAAACTTTTGTTACTTTTAAATCACAAAAACTTTCTATTTGAGTTGGTATTATATAATCATTACAATTTATCTTTTTTGAATTTGAATAATATTTATCAAATCCTAATTGATTCTTATCATTATTTCCACATGTATATATTTCATTATTTTTTGTTATAAATAATGAAAAGTTTTCTCCACATGATATTGAATTTATTTTTATCTTTTGAAGCTTTTCTAATTTTTTAGGCTTTGTTATTCTACATTGAATATTATTATTATATGTATCTTCACAAAAATTCATTCCTAATTGTCCTTTATTTGAATAACCCCAACCATAAACTTCATATTTATTATTTATTGCAAAAGAATGATGAAATCCTGTTGATATATCTGTTATATTTTCATTATTAAAATTTGTTATTTGTTGTGGTATTTGAATTAAGGGTAAATCATCTTTTTCATTAAAAAAATTAACATCTAATCCTAATTGACCATTAAATCCATATCCATATGAATATACATTTCCTAATGAAGTTAATATTATATGATAATTTTCACCTGATTGAATTTTTATTATTTTTTCTAATGGATTTTTTATAAATAATTTATCATCTATTAATATTGGTTTATTATCTTCTTTATTATTTATATAATTTAATCCACATGAATATAATTTATTATCTTTTGTTAATATTAATGATGATGTTGAATTTCCTGAACACATTATTATTTCTTCTTTTAATGGGAAATTTATTTTTTTTGGACTTTTTACTATTTTTTTTATTTCTATTCCACATTGACCATTTGAATTATTTCCCCATGAAAATAAATTATTATTTTCATTTATTGCAAATGCATGTTCATTACCACAAAATATTTTTTTAATATTATAATCACTTAATTTATATATTAATCTAGGTAAAACTAAAGTATCATAATTATCATGTGTTGTTTCATTATGATTATTATATCCAAAACTTACTAAAATACCATCTGGACTATATTTTTTAAAATACATTTTATCTAATAATTCTTCTGTTATATAATGAGATAAATGCTTTTTTGAAGAAATTTGATTTGAATTATTTTGAGCAAAAAAATTAAATAAATTTGTGTTTGACGAAGGTGAAGTTCTTGAAGAATAAAATCCTGATTTTTGAATTTCACAAATTGAACTTTTAAAATTCATTTTAAATACACATAAATATTCTTCATTTATTAAATTAGTATTTCCTTCAAATAACATTGACATTAAAACACTTAGGAAAAAATTTATATATTCTTTTGATAAAAATATATCTTTTTCATTCCTATTTGATGATGATAAAGTAGGAAATTGAAAATATTTACAAATAGGTAATTCATTGTAATTTAAAGAAAAATTATTTGAAAAATTAATTTGTTCATTAATTTCATCTACATTTAAAAAATCAATCGTTCCATTATTAAAAATATTATTATTATTATTACAATGATTATTATCTCTTAAAGATATTTTTTCTATATAATTTTTAAAATAATTTAAATTTTCAATATAAAAATAATTATCATTTTCATTTTTGTCACAATTAACAAAAGCAGCATTTAAAATATTATAATCTAAACATCTAAACATTTCTTTAAAATATTCATTTGTATCAAAACCATCTAAAGTCATTTTACATAATCTATATAAAGGAATCATCATAAAAGGATGTCCTTTACAATTTTTTCCTCTCATATCTCCAAATTGAAAAAGAGAAAATATTAAACTTTGACTATAAAACTCTTCACTTTCTGAATATTTATCACATACTAATCCTTCAAATAAATTTAATATTGAACATTGTATATTAGAAAATAAATATTGTTTTTTAAAGGATTCTATCATTTTTGAAATCACTTCTTTTGATTTTGAAAAACTTTCTTCAAAAAAAAGTGATGTTATATATGTTAAAACGTGGATTATAAAAAAACAAAATTCTGATTGACCGTCATATGATGATATATTATTTAATAATTGTTCAATATATTTTTTATAATCTTTTATTATATCATAATTATTTATTAAATAAAAGAAATTTAAATTTTTATATATTGTTGAATTATTTTGTTTATTATATGTCATTTTAAAAAGAGTAGAAGGTAAAAAAGAATCTATTGATAAATTTTGGATTATTTCTTTCCAAATTAAAGTTGGTTTTTCTATTGTTTGATTATCATTATAATTTAAATTTGAAATATTTCCATTTTGAGAAAGGTTATTAATTATATTTCTACAATTTATTGTATTTGAATGACTAATATTTTGAATATTTGTAATATTATTTTCTATTGAAGTATTTTCATTATTATGTGTATAATTACTTATTGGAGGTTTTACTAAAGTAAAATAAGGTAAAGCATTTATACTTCCTTTAGATATATTTTGGCTTGACAAATTTTTAAGTAAACTTCCTCCTAAATTTTGATTAGAAATATGAATATATCTTAATAAAATATAATTTGATATTTCACTTATATTTATAAATGTTGTTACTTTTGGATCAAATATTATTATATCTTCCTTTTTTAATTCTTTTATATTTTCTATTGAAATTGATAATAGAAATTTTTTAAAAGGAGATATTCTTATATTTAACATTGTTTCTATTGAGTTTAAAAATATAAAAGGATTATTTTTTGCACTTATAATAAATTGAGTTAATAAAGAAGAACAAGAATATTTTTTTTTTGTTATTGGATTATTAAATAAATTAAATCCTATTTTTTTATCTAATTTAATCCATTTTAAATATTTTAAATAAAAAAAAAAAGATAATTGCTTATAAAAAAATTTGACAAATTCTTCTTCATTATAATTTTCAATATTTAAAATCCCATTAATTATTTTAAAAATTTTTCCTTTTGATACTTCAATCATATTATTATCATTATAAGTTTTTTCAGTTGAATTTAACATATAAAAATCTTTATTTCTTTCAAAAATTCCAATTTTCATTTGTAAAATAGTTCCTTCATTATAATAAAAGCATTTTTTAATTATTGAAGAAAGAATATAAATTTGAATTAATTCATTTAAATTATGATTTTGTATTTTACTTAAAGAAAATATTGAAAGTGACATATTAATTCCAAAACGATGATAATATTGCTTTAAATTATTTATACTTCTAATTGCATGTTTTTTTGAATTTAATCTTATACAAAAATTTTCAAAATGTTTTATAAAATCTCCGTTATTTAAATATGGAATTGAATTATTTATTAAAGAATATTTTTGCTTTAAATTTTTCTCCCATTTATATATTATACAATTGTTCTTTTTTATTTCATTATTATGTTTTCTTATTAATTTAAATAAAGAAGGATTTAAATTATGTATTTTATAAAATTTTTCTAAAAGTGTTTTTGTCAAAGTATAATTTTGATTTAAAGGTAATTTTACAAAAAAATTTGAAATTTCTTCATCAATTTCTTTTTCTTCATTTGGGAAAATTATTTTATATTTAATATCAAATAAATTATTTTCAAAAGAATTAAAAGTATAATTTGAATTATTTAAATCCATAATTTCTTTAAAAAGTTCTTTATGATTTTTTTTATAGAAATTTTCCTTTTTTATATTAATCATTTCTTTATTTTCATTTTTTTTACATTTAATTAAATCAACAGTATCTTCTTCTTCATTTTTAAATAAATCTGGAATAAGAGAATAAGCGTTAATTAACATCAATTTATATTTTACTTTATTTCCATTATATGGATCATCAATAACTTTAATTAAATTATTAACAGAAATATTTTTTAAAATTCTACTTTCATTTAAATCATCTTTATTATAATTATTTAAATCAATATGATCGTTAATTAATTTACCATCTAAACTTAATATACTCATTTCATCAATATTAATATTACTTATGCTATCATTTTTTTTTTTAAGAAAATCATTATTAAAATTATTTTCAACAATTTGATTATAATCATCATCAATATCATAAGAATATTTATTAATGCATACAGAAACAGTAAAAACAATACCATTAAAAACACAATAAGAAATTAAAGGGAAAATTAATTCATTACTTAACAAAAATTTTTTTTGAAAATTCTCATTTTCATTAACATTATAATTATTATTATTACTTTTAACGCAATCAATAACTTGAATAAAATCTAAAAAAGCATAATTTAAAGCTTTAATTTCATTAAAGAAATATTTAGCTTGATTATAATTTAAAACTTTAATAAATAATCCTTTCCATTCAAAACCTCTTATCCAATCCATTCCTTCAACAGGAGGTAAATTCCATTCTTTTGAATTAAACCAATTTCTTTTATAATATAATAAACCATTACAATAATAATATCCTAAAGCCCAAACTAACCAATTAAAATGATTATGTAAAGAAATAAGTTTTCTACAATATTTAATAAAAATTGATATTTCCATTATTGAATAATTTTCTCTTATTCCTTTTAATGAATCACTAATTAACATATTTTCTTTATTCCATTGTCTTTCATTTAAAGATAATAATCTATTTACTAAAACTGTTTTATTTTTAAACACTTGAGAATTTAATAAATGTTCAAATTCTGATTCTGTTGAATAAGCATTTTTGGAAGTTAAATGAAATTCATTTAAATAATATAAATTTATATCTTCATAAGTTTCTTCTGTAAATTGAAATAAATTGACGTTGTCATTTATATTGTTTTTATAATAGGAATTTTTAGAATTTAAATTTTCTAATATTATATCATTTGTATAATTATCTTCTGCTATTATTTTTATTAGATTGCTTTTTGGAGATTCAAAAATTTTTTCTGGAATTTTTGTATTTATTTTTTCTTCTGTTATATTAATTATTGTTTCTGAATTCTTATCCTTTTCTATAATTCTTATTGATTCTTTTTCTATATTTTTTGATATGTTTTTTTCTGAATTCTTTATTGATGAATTTATTGGTGTTTCATTTGAAGGTTTTTTTATTGAGTTTTTTAAAGAATTTTCTTTTTTTTCTGATTTTGAAATACTATTATTATTTTCTAAATGTGATTTAATAATATTATTTTCTTCTTTTTTTTCTTCTTTCTCTTGTTCTATAATATCATTATTTTGATTTTCTTTTCTTTCTGAATTTATATTTTCTTTATCTGATTCTATTGTTGGTTTAATATTATCTATATTAGAATTTATGTTTTGATTTGAATCTTTTTCAGAAGATATTTTTTCATTCAAATAATTATTGTTATTATTATTTTGATTATTCAAAGATTCTTTATTTACTTTATACTTATTATCTGAAATTTGACCAATATGATTTTTTTTCCCATGTTTTTTTTTTTTCTGTTCACTTATACATACTCCCATGTATTTTTATTTAATTGAATATATTTTTTTTTTAATTCAATGATTAAAAAAAAATTTATTATTTTATTTAATTTAAAAATGAATCTTGATTCTAAATATTATAAATTAATTATTTTTATTCAAAAATTCAATTCGTTTTATTCATTAATAAAGTAATTAAATGAAAATGGTAATTGAAATTATTTATTTTCTTTTAAAAAGTTACAAAAATAAATAATAACTTTAAAAATTAAATAAAAAAAATTAATTTTGAAAAAAAAGACTAAAAAAAGTAAAATGATTTTTTTCAAGAAAAAAAAATACAATTTTAGACTTACAGAACTAGTAAAATGGTTAAAAAGTGGATAAAGTGTTTTATATAGATTATATCCAGAATCATTAAATTTATATTGAGATTTTTTGATATATTAAATAAAAGAATGAATAATCAACTCCTGTTATAAAAATTAATTGGAAAATGATTCATAAAAAACGAAAAAAAGAAAAGAAATGATTTAAGATATATAAATATGTAAAAAAAAGAAAATAAAATTTGATTTTTCAAATATAATAATAATAATAAAGATTATCATTATCAATGAAGTTATTATCTAAAGGCTTTAATTATTGATGATATTGCTTCTTACGATGAACATATATAATAATAATGATGAAAAAGAAGCTGATTATTATAAAAATCCTCAATTTGATAATATTCAATTTAGATTTATGAATTTATTAAAGGAAAAAAACTTAAAAAGTTTCATGAAGAAAAATAAGAAAATTACTTCACGAAAAAAAAAACAAGTAAAAGTTAAATTCCTTTAAAGAAAAATTAATTTAATAATAATAATAATAGAAAAAAAATCTATTTTATATTTTAATATTCTAATTCACACGGTGAAGGCGATACAAATTTAATAGAAATGTTAGAAAAAAACGTTTCTTTCAATGACATAGCAGATTTTTAGTTAAATTAAGTGAAGTTAATTCCTGCATTGATATTTCTAATGTTTATAGAGAAACTGCTTTTATGTCCATGAAAAAAATTAGAAAAAAAGGAAGTTTAAAATTAGAAGATATTTTTAACGTTCAAAATTTTAAGGATAAATTAAGTATTCCCCTATTGTAATGAAAGATTTTTTTCGAATCTTTAAAGAATATTATTAAATGTGATAGATTTGATTTAAAAAAGAGGAATCATGGACTTAGCATTATTAAGGTGTTTAATTCTGTTGGGTTTTTTTTTCTTTTTTACTATATTTGTTCGTTATTTTTTTTTTTTATTCATTAATTTTTATTTTTAATTTTTTTTTTTTATTTATTTTTTAAGATTAAATGATGTACGTATACTTTAAATAAATAAGTTAATGATTAAATTATTTAAATAAATAAATCAATATTACTTTATTTTTTTAAAAAATAAATTTAAAATTACATTCACTTGTCTACATTAATATTAATAAAACATATCATATCAAAAATAATCAAATAAAAGCTCCTAAATTGAGAAAATAAATTGTAAAGTAAAAAATAATATTATATTGATTAATAAAATAAGATTTTACAGATTTAATTAAAAAGAAGTAGAAATTTAAATTATATAATTCATAATAAAAAAAATTTAAAACTCTTAAATTAAATTTTAAATTTTTATTATCTTAAGAAAAAAAATTTATAAATTTAAAAAAGATGAATTCTTACAAAAAATATTTAAATAATAAACAAACTAACAAAACAAAATTAAGAAAATATCTTTCTTTAATTTTCGATGATTTATATAATAGAGTGGAAAGAATAAAACAAAAAAAAGAAATATCTTTGGAAACTTTTGGAATTTTTTTTCAATATTCTCCTTTTCTTTCTAAAATTTTAATTTCTTCTTTAACTTCTTCTTTTTATTCTAAAATTTCCAAAGATAATTTTATAAATTTAATTCCACAATTATATTGTGGAACTTTCGAAGAAAAAATGGAATTATTTTTTAAAATATTTTCCACTAAAGAAAAAGATATAATCGAATTCAAAAACATTAAATTAATTTTATATCATTTTCAATTAATCAATAAAACAAATGATTTCAAAATTTTAAATAAACTAATAAAAAATTTAAACATTAATGAAAATGAAGAATTAAATTTCAAGCAATGGAAAGATTTAAATTCTAGAAATTCAGATTTATTTTATTTAATTAATTATTTCATTAATAAAACAAAACCATTTAATGAGTATGTAATTGATGAAATATTTTTAAATGAAATAAATATTAAAAATGAAGAAAATCAATTTTATTATATTGATAAAATTTCAAATAATTTAATTGAATATTTAGCTTTCTTAAATGGAGAAAATGAAGATATTTTTGAAGAAAAAAATAATTTAAGTTTTCATTTTCCTAAAAAATTAAATCATATATTTTATAAAGAAACAGAGGATATTCTTTCATTTTATTTGAAAAATAAAAAAAATCAATTATTAAATGTAATTGAATTAAATTTAAAAATTTTAAAAAAAAGTAAAAGTTATTCACATATAAAAAAACAAAATAATCAAAATGATAATACTATAATAACAGAAAATTCATCTACTCAATGTGAAGATGATTCTCAATTATTTGATTTTTCAAATAATTTAAGTATGATTGAAGAAGAAGAAAATTATATGAAAAAAAATATTAAAGTTTTAACTTATAATGCAAAAGAAAAAAAAATAATTGAAAATACAATTGAATTTATTGGTAATATAATAAAATTAAATTATAATGATTCTTTTAAATTAATTGATTTAAGATATTCTTTTTTTGAAATCATTTCAAAAAAAACTCAATTAAATAATATTATATTTGATAAAAGAATTGATATTTATGGTGAATTATCTTTTAATAGAAAACATTCAATGAAATTATTATTTGATAATGAAATAGATTATAACAATTTTATTTCAAAAATTCCTTCAAAAAAAATGTTTTCAACTTTTAATCAAAAATATGAAATAAAAGAAAAAATCGGAATTGGAGGTTTTGCTGAAGTTTTTAAAGTGAAAAATAAAGAAACTTCTGAAATTTTTGCAGTGAAAATTTTTCATAAGAATGATTTATATTTAAATGAAAAAATAGGTTCATTATATAATGAAATATATTTCTTAAAATTATTTTCAAATATTAATCATGAAAATTTAGTTAAAACTTATGAAATTTATGAAAATCAAAATGATATTTATTGTATTATTGATTATGTTTCAAATAATAATTTATATAATTACTTAATAAAAAATCCAAATTTAACATTAAAAGAGATTAAAAAAATAATAAAACAAATATTAAATGGTATATCATATATTGAAACTTTAGGAATAATTCATCAAGATTTAAAATTAGAAAATATAATGATAAAAGAAGATAATAATAATCTTAAGATTAAAATAATAGATTTTGGACTAAGTATAATATTACTTAAAAATGAATTTTCTTGTGGCACAATAGGAACTCCTAATTATATGGCTCCTGAAATCATTAATGGAGATGAATATAATTATAAAATTGATATTTGGAGTTTAGGAGTTATATTATATTTTATGAGATATAGGAAATTACCTTTTGATGATTGTAGAAAAGATTCAAGAAATATTATTTATGAAAATATTAGAAGATTTAGAATTAAATTTGGGGATAGTTTATTAAAAATAAATCAAGAAGATGATTTAAAGTTTAAAGAACTTATTCTTAAATGTTTAAATATTAATATTGAAAAAAGAATTTCAATCAAAGAATTAAAAGATGATTCTTGGTTTAGTTTATAAATATATGAATATTGATTTTTTTGCAAATATTTTATATATTTTATTTTAAGGTTATGTTAGGTAATTTAAGATATTGTTACAATTGGTAATGACTTTTATTAATTGATAATATATATATATATTATTTTCCTATATAATCATATACAGATATATAGATTAAGATTTTTAAAGATAATAATGATAATTTAGATAAATTATGTTTATTTTATATAATATGAAACTGAAAAAATAAAGAGAAATATAATATTAAAATTAGATAAAAATTAATCAAAAAAAATAAATTTTATTATTGTGTATAAATTTAAAAATTCATATATATTATTAATTTAAAAACTAAAAACCAGTGTACATTAATTAAAAAAAAATTTAATAAATTAATTTTTGATGAAGGAAGAGTAATTTTGAGCTCAATAAAGGTTAAATAAATGTATTATTTTTATCAAAATTAAAAAAAATAAAATGAATAAATACAAAAATGATATTTTGGGATATAGCATTACCATCAATATTTAATCTCCTTAAACACTTTATAATATCAAGATTCATCAAATTCTTTAATCATATATATTTATGAGAAAAGAAAAAAATGGGTTAATATATTGATTTAATTAGTTCTTTACATTATTCCTAATTAAGAAACTTATTTTTGAGAATATTTGAAAGAAATTAAGTTTAATCATATTTCAATTAGCGAATAAACTTATATAATGAGGCTTTTGATATTTTAAATATTTTAAATTCAAATGAAAAAAAGGAAAAATGGAATGATTATTATAATGATGATAATAATATAAAAGATAAAGAAAAGAATAAATATTATTCATAAATTTTTTGGAATAATATATTTTTTTAATAATTTTTCCCAATTTTGTATTGTTTTAATAATTTTTTTGGCTTTTTTATCTCAAAAAATGTTATTAATATTTTTGATTGAAAAATAATAAATAATTGTTATTATTTAAAAAAATGATTAGCAATAAATTTGAAGAACCTTTGATTTTTGTATCAATTAGTTCAAATACAAATTCCAATGAAAATAAAATAATTTATACCATTCAATTTCAAAGTGAATTTTCAGGAAAAAATTGGAAAATAGAAAAAGATTTAGAAGACTTATCAAAAATAAATGATTTTCTTCGTTTAATTTTTTCAGATCTTCCTTTATTTCCAGATATCAATTTTGCATATTTAAATCTTCAAAAAACAAAAGTTTTAATAGAAAAATATTTAAATGAAATTTTTAAAAGAGATGATATAATAAGTAATCCAGAAATAGAAAAATTTTTTAATTTAAAAGAACATTTTGAAAATTTTTATAAATTTCAACCTACTTTAATAACAGTTTCTCAAATTTTTTCTTCTATTTTATGTAAAATTAATTCTTTTAAAAATTTATATATTTCAGGTTACTTAAATGAATTAAGATTAATTGAATATAATGAAAAAGAATTTTTATTTAAGGAATTAATTAAAAAAAATACATCAGTTGATATTTCTTTAATATATTATAATAATTTTGGAAAAATAAATTTTATTTTATGTGGTTTGAATAATGGAATAATTGAAATATTTAATGTATATTTTGATATTAATAAGAATCAATTTTTTATGGAAAAAATGAATCAAGTTAAACCTCATTCAAATGAAATTTTAGGAATTGGATTTGATCCTTCAAATGGATATATTTATTCTTCTTCAATAAATGATAATAATATTATTATAAGTGAAATCAATTATGAAAGTATAATTAATAAAATTAATTTAAAAGAAATTAATTCAATAACTGGATTATATTATTATAATGATATGAAATTTTTATTTATTATAAATTCATATAATTCTATTTTTTGTTATCAAATAGAAAATTTAAGTAAATTTAACCTCAAACAAGCTTTTCATGAAGGAAATTCATATGGTAAAATTACTATATTTAAATATGATTCAATTAATTCATATTTATTTATAGGAACTTCAACAAGTAATGTTTTAGTTTATTATTATGATATTTTAAACAATAAAATTAATAAAATTGAAAATATTAAATGTGATAAATTAAGTAGATTTGAAATAAAAGGAATTTGTTATAATCATAAAAAATCAGAATGTATAATTTCTCTTTCAAATGGTAAAATACATTTTTGGTCAATTTATAAAAATTATCCTGAATTTATTTTAGATTGTTGTAAAGAACATAAATCTGAAATTTATTTTAATGACAATATTTTAATTAGTAATTGTGATGATAATAATATTAAAAAATGGAATATTCCTTTAATGTGGACTGGTGAAGAAATAAAATTTGAAAAATATAAATGTATACCAAATTCT
>JAEEGK010010824.1_pt1 | contig 20998 bp, 5 predicted proteins | sample 8958771 | NCBI WGS metagenome assembly JAEEGK01 (sample SAMN16246547, study PRJNA631951) | gut metagenome | biome: gut microbiome; feature: rumen; material: SC-attached | host: Bos | place: Iran: Karaj | collected 2018-10
CGGCGGCGGTGGCGGCGGTGGCGGCGGCACGGTTTGCAATAGCGCCGGCGGTGATGCTACGGGTTGGGGCGATGGCGGTAGCGGCGGCAAGTCCTACACCGGTTCGAGCGGTTCTTCTGGCACGAGAGGCGGCTCTAGATCGGTGAGTCTGTACTACGGCAGTGCCAAGGGCGGCGGCGGCGGCGAAGGCGGAGCGGCGAACACGAAGCGCGGCGACAACGGCACGCTCGAGATCGGGCCGTCCGTCAAGTTCATCTCCACCCCGAGCCGCGCGAGCAACGCGCCGCTTGTCCCGGCGAAGTCCGGAGGACTCTACACGACGCATCTCAACTTCTACTCGCAGGGCGAAAAGGTCGGCGAGGACACGGCTCAGCTGATGCTCAAGATGCCCGAAACTCCGCCAGCCTTGACGCGCAACGGCTACCGCTTCCTCGGCTACTTCACGGTGGCGGAGGGGGAGGCGGGCGGAAGGTGCGTCTATGGCCCCGACTACGCTCCGGCTTCGCCCGTCTGGGAGAGCGTGGAGAATTCGGTTGACCTCTACGCACACTGGGAAGTCGCGCCCACGATGCTCGTCGTCAACACGAACGAGGACGGCGAAGGCAAGACCCTTGGGCAGGGCAAGGTCACGTTGCGCGACGCGATGCGCGAACTCTGCGCCGATCCGACGCTCACGGGGACGAACGGCCTCAGGCGCATCGAGTTCGACCTCCCGGCCGAGGACGGCAAGAACGTCATCACGCTCACGAACGTCATCGCAGTGAGTTCCGGGACGTCGCCGATCGCGATCGACGGATTCAACGGCGGAAAGGGCGTGACGATCACGGCGGGCGGAAATTACAGCGCGCTGCAGCTCTCCGGCTCCGACGTGCACCTCAGGTGCCTCAACTTCAAGAACTGTCCGGCTCCGGCGATCGCGCACAGCGGGGGACTGACGGTCGTGGACTGCTCCTTCATCGGCAACCGGGGCGCGATCCAGAGCGGCAACGACGCGGAGCTCGAGGTTCTGAACTGCACGTTCGCGGACAACAACGCAACTGGCGGCGGCGGTGCCGTCGCGATGGCGGACACATCCGTCTACGGCACGTTCGTCAACTGCACGTTCGCCCGCAACAAGGCGGCGAGCGGCAGCGCGGTCCATTCCGCCAAGGCTCCGCTCACCTTCATCCACTGCACGCTCGTGCCCGGCGACGCGAACGCGCTCGTGAGCGCGAGCGGCATTGACACCTACTTCCTCAACACGCTGATCGCGAAGCCATCGGGCGGCACGGCCGTGACTGCGGGGACGACGACCTCGATCTGCTCGTCGCTTGGGACGCAGGATCAGAGCGCCATCCTCAATCCCGCGCAGGCGGACGACCTCCTCGGCGTTCGCCAGATCTGGTACGAACCGGTGCAGTCCTCGGCGAGCGGCAACCGTGACGCGGCGCTCGTCTTCTACGACACCAACATCAAGAACCTCGCCATCGTCACGAATGGCGTAAAGAAGCTCCTTTACGGCAAGAACGTGGGTCTCGCGACAATGCCGATCGGCATCGACCAGCTCCACGGGGCGCGCATGGCGCCGGTGCGCGGCTCGATCCGCATCGCGACGGGCGTCCAGCCGCCGGTCGTGAACGTCGAAGGCGTCGCGTGGGGGCTGACCAACGCGATCGTATCTGCGACCGCGACGGTGGTCTACGACGACGGGACGTACGCTGAAAAAGCCGTGACGGTGAAGACGAACCCCGACGCCGTCTTCGGCGCGGCGGTGGAGGTGGACGGCAGCGACCTCTACACCCACAACGTCACGGAGGTCCGGCTCAATGGAATTGCCGGGGATCACAACATGACCGTGGCGACTTCGCCCTACGCGCTCGTCGCGTCGAGCGCGTCGGCGATCGCGACGGAGGCGAGCGAGGTGAATCTGCCGGGCGACGAAATCCGCGTCACGACGGCGCTTGCGGATAGCCTTGTGGTAGTCGGCAAGCTGGCCGTGGGCGGCGAAGCGTTCTCCGCCGGTGGGCTCGCCGGCTTTCAGGATATCACGCTCGACGACGTGAACGTGCGCGGCGGCAGCCTGCGGCTTCTCGGCTCCACCTCGAAGAACGGCGGGGCTGAGATGGCGAACCTTTCCAACAAATCGATCGGCGGCGGGGAGAGCGGCGTCGAAAACGACACCTCAGGTTCGCTCAAGGACGACTCGAAGAGCTGGACGGCGAAATACGACGGCTTCGTGCAGGTGCGCGTTGAGGCGAACGACACCTCGTCCGGCAAGGTCGGCCTCACGGTCGGGAGCGTCGAGGTGACTCCGCTTGCCGCGATCGGCACCGGCGGCTCGCGTACGCCCGTCTGGACCGTCCCGGTGAGGGCGAACGAGAAGGTCACGCTTGAGGCGAGAGGAATCTCGATCGGCTACATGGTGCAGTTCATCTACTTCGGCGTGAAGGAATGATTAATATTGCCAATGTGAAAATGTTGCCAATATCCAAATCCAATACCAATTGGGAACTGGAAAATGGAACTGGCAACAATCAACAAGGTTGAAAGGAATCGACAAATGAGAAAGACACTTTTGACAATGCTGGCAACGGCCGCCGCGCTCTCCGCACAGGCGAGGACAATCGAATTCCTGAAGAACGGCGATGCCTCGTCGATGGAAGGATGGGAGAATGCGGATACGAGCACTAAAATCGGGATCTGGCATGACGAAGCCACAGGGGAGAATTGGTTCAGGGCGAGCTATAACCCCGGCCGTCTAATGCAAACGGTGACGCTCGCAAACTATGGAATCACGGCGGACGTAATCCAAGCCGGCATAACCATGACCGCTTCTGTAACGGCTTTCGCCAACGAGACCGGCTCGGGATGCGAAGAGTGCAAAGCCTTAGTTTACGAGTACGACGCGAATGGTGCGTGCCTCGCCACGAATGTAGTCTTTGACATGTCCGGAACATATTTTGATGCCACTACATTCACGACCACCTTCACTCTAAAATCTGATACACGCTCTGTAAAATACCAGATAAACGGAGATGGCATACGCTATTGGGCCGGGTTGTACGGTCCTGGGTTCCGCAATTGCAGCCTTACGATCGACAAGCCGTTGACCGTCTCTTTCGTTTCCGCTGGAGCGACACTTGATGGTTCGGACGAGCATCCGCCGATCGCACCTCGGCACGGGGACGACCGCTTCCTCGGCTACTTCACGGAGCAAACGGGCGGCGTGAAGGTCTTTGACGAAAACTACCAATTCGTGATGGATGCAAGTTCCGTGTGGGCGCTGCCAGAGAACGTGACCCTCTACGCACGTTGGCAGCCGGTCGCGAACACCATGGAAGGCGGCATCACGCGCCTCGTCTACCGCGGCGTGCTGACGAACTTCGGCACCTGGACGAGCGGCCTTAAGAAGAACATGAACGTCAAGGTCTACGATTCCGCGTCGGCGGCGGAGCCGCTCTGGTCGGGCAATGTCGCGAACGTGCCGATCAACCCCGACGGCTCGTTCGAGGCGGTGTTCGGCAACGACGAGCTTGCGCTCGCGTTCGCGTCCAACGACGTCACGCACGTGGAGCTGACGGTGGGCGACTCGCTCTCTCCGCTTGCGCCGCGCCGCGCGTTCGCGTCCGTCGCGAGCGTCAACCGCGCGCTCGTGGCGGAAGGGGCGGCGAGCGACATCAAGGTGGGGACGCTCGGCGCGAACGCCATCGTCGCGGAGAAGATCACGGCGGCGTCGCTCGAGGCGTCCGAGACGGTGCGCGTCGAAGGAAGCGTCTCCGTGGAAGTGAAGCCGTTTGACATCGAGCGTGGACGCGAGACGACGATCTGGCGCGGCGCGGGAGTGTCTGTGTGGGGCAACTCGAGGCACATCCAGGATTTTGACAACGTCGTCGCCGGTCAGCGCCTCTGGATTGCCGACAGCGATGGCGTGGTGGTGATCCACTGTGCGGGTTCGTCGCGCTCGACCTTGCGCATCCCGGCGACGATCCAGTTCGTCCGCCCCGGCGATGAAGTCCGCGCCCCGACGTATGATAACGGCAAAGTGAGCGTCACGTTCTGGAGCTATAAGAAGTGAGAGGTGAAACAATGATCATTGCAAAAGAACTCTCTCCTGTCATTGCCGTTGCGGCGCTTTGCGCGGCAACTGCGTTCGCAGACTCCGCGACGGACAGCGCGATACGCATGGAGGAGACCGGCATAGCCGTCTTCGGCCATGGGGACTATGCGGAACCCACGGCGGCGTATCCCACGGCGGCTTCCGGCACGAGCGCGGACGAAGCTAACTCGTCCGCGAGCGCGACCTCTGCGTCCGTGTCGTGGTCGCTTTCGGCGTGGTCTGTCGGGCGCATGATCTCCGAGCAGCCGCCGGACGCGAAGGTGGGCGAGTTCCTCACCCGCTTCCCGCGCGAGACGAGCCAGATCAACTGGGACGCGACGTTCGCCGCGATCCGCGCGTCCGAGGCGGGCACCAACGGCTACATCCAGGTCATCGGCGGCACGACGAACTTGAACGAGATGCTCCTCATCACCCGTTCCGGCGCGATGGAGGTCCCGTTCGTGCTGACTGACGGCTCGACGGTCACGAGCCTCTACACCTTCTCGGCGGCGACTGCGATGCGTCCCTACCGTCTCTTCGCGACTCGCCGCGACGAGGGCAACACCGCCGCGTTCATCGACCTGTCGGGCCGCTTCGTGCGCTTCTTCGGCGATCCGGCGATCATCACGCCGCGCTACGCGGTGACTAACCCGGGCGCTTTGGGCGCCGCCGCCTCGAACGTCGTCTGGGGCATCGACTACGATCCGGTGACGTCGCACATGCTCACGGCGCGCTACATCGTGAATGAGGCGACCGGCGAGATCGACTGCCCCAAGGGCCAGTTCGTCCTCGCGTACTACGACACCGAGACGAAGGAGCACCTAGTCGCCTCCATCGTCGTCGAGATCACGCCGCCGGCCGTGAACACGCTCCAGGCGACGGTCGGCTCCGAGCTCAGGCCTGTCGGAGGCGGCTGGGACATCGCCGGCCTCCAGGGCGCCGTCAACAAGGGCACCGAAATAACCAGCGACGACCCCTACTCGCCCTACGTCGAGAAGTTCTCCGCGCCGCAGGGGCAGGAGCTCTCGAACAAGTACCACGGCAAGATATACGCGATCGCGCCGACCGACAAATCGACGAGCGGCACCTTGAACATGGCGATGCCGTGGAAGGCGGACATCTACTGGAAGACGTCCGACCCGATGGGCGTGATGTGGACGTTCGAGAACGACTGGTACCTCATCTCCTGGCCGGACGACACCTACCGGCTCGTCATTTCGGACGATCCCGCGAAGCCCGGCCTCAAGTGGGCGATTCCGACCAACTACACCGCGCAGGTGCTCGGCTACAAGTCGCCGGATTCGCTGGTCGCGAAATCGGACTCCTCGACGGGCGAAGTGACCGTGAACGGCGAAGGCAAGTTCCTCTTGAAGATCATGACTGATGCCCAGGACATCCCGTGGTATCTGCCGATGCAGTCGTGCGACCGCCTGAACACGAAGGTGCTTGCCTCGACCGGCGCGGGCGCGATTGTCGCGGACTGGCCGATCGGCTTCGAGGCGACGATGTTCTCGGGCGTCGCGGCCGGCTTGGCCGAGAGCGCGGCGAAGCGGATGGACGAGACGCTTCCCGGCTACATCTACGCCCCGGCCTCGGCGGGACGCAACTGGAACCCGCGCCTCTACCACGAACCGTCGCCGGACGGAGTAGGCAACATGAGCGACGATGCGATTGACTCCTTAGAGACCGCGGGCGGCGCGTCCGTCGAGAGCGACCCCTACGAAAAGCTCGAATCGGCGATCTACGGCGTCAACGAAAGCGCGAACCCCGTTGAAGTGTGGTGGCGCGGAACCATCCAACTCCCCGGCATGGAGACGCCGATCACCTATCCAGGCCTTGTGGAGCGCTACCGCTTCACGTGGGCGGAGACGCTCCGCGAGGGGCTTCTCCCGGACATCGTCCTTTCGTCGAAGCTCGGCTCCGCCGACCCCACGATGAAGGCCTTCGGCGGACGCTCGCTCGCGTTCCTCGACAGGAACGCCTACGCCAAGGTGAGCGGCACGGTTCCGCTTGCCGGCGTCACGAACCTCGTCGGATTCCAGGTCTATCCCTCCGACTTCGCGACCGACATGGCGACCGGGCGCGTCGCGACCGTGACCTTGGGCGGTGCGACCTTCGCCGTCTCGCTCGTCGAGGTTTCCGATACGAACTTCGTGTTTTCAAGCGAACTCGACGGCACTCTCAAGGACACGTTCGCGGTCGCGCGCGACGGCTGGGCGGAAGTCGGCTTCGCGCTGCCGGATGGCTGGGCCGGCAATCGGAATCGGGCCGAGTTTGCGCTCGGCGCCGCCGGCGGCGAACGCGCCGCAAGCGGCATTGTGCTTGACGATATCGCGGTCTGGTGCATCGACGAGACCGGGACGAACGTGGCGGACGCCGTTCGCTTCCTCTTCGCCGAGACCGACCTCGCGCCCACGCCCGGCGACAACTCCGAGCGCACGGCGGCGGACAGCTCCGGCCACGGCTACCAGCTCGTCGCGCACGGCTTCACGGTGTGCGGGCGCGGCAGTCCCCGCGATTTCGACGGCACTCTCCGCGCCGATTCGGGTGTTGAGCCGGCGATCTACTACCAGAACGACCGGGAGGCGGTCGGCTGGAACCCGAACGAGGAGCACGCCTTCCTGAAGCTCGACGGCGACTATGTCGTCTGGGCGATGCGCAACGATCTCAACACAGCCGACACCTCGGAGCCGGTCGTCCTCGCGCAGTATTCGAAGAACGGGAAGGGTGCGATGCAGGCGTACCGCGTCGTCACGACGTCGCCCGCCTACCCGTCCTTCACCAACACCGTCGTCGCCGGTAGCCGCATGATCATCCCCGGCCCTGTCGGCAAGATCGACGGATCCGAGTCGAAATACAACGCCTATTCGTCGCTTTATTCGTTCGATGACGCGAACGTCGTCTATATGGACCGCAAGGGCGCGGCGTGGGCGCGGCGCGACGGCGCGGCGATGGCGCTCTACTCCTACCCGATGCAGGAGGGCTTCTACTGTCCGTCTCTCGGCGACAACCAGCTCGCCGTCGGCGAAGATTACGTCGGCTGGATGAACTGCGTCAACATCAAGAACCCCTCGGCGGCGAATCTCCAGAACGTCGAAACGGCGATCCCGTGGAACTGGATCTCCGTCTGGCCGGCGACGAACGGCGTGCCGACGATGAAGGTGGCGCAGGTGCTCACGAAGGCGACGCTGGGGCTTCCAGAAGTCTGGAACGCCGCGTCGATGGCGATTGCGTACCCGAACCCCGCCGCAGCGGGCGACACGACCGCCCCGACCGTGGTCGATCTCATCGACCCGACGGTGGCGCAGTGTGCGTCGCTCCCGATCGAGGGCAATTTCACCGGCGAATACGGTTTCACGCTCGGATCTTCCGGCACGTGCTTCCTCCGCAAAGGGAAGTACTACTTCACGCGCCTGCCGCCGTCGATCTCCGACCGCTTCTACATCGACACGAACGCGGACGTCTCGAGGCGGATGAACCTCGTGGGCCAGCTCGTCGAGAAGGAGTCCGGCGGCTCGTACCTCGAGCTCAACGTCCTCACCGACGCGGAGCGCGAGGCGCTGAAGAATATCTGCCCCGACTTCGCCCCGAAGAAGGCCCTGTGGGACGCCGCCGTAGCCGAACTCGCGAAATCTGCTGTCCTCCCGTCCGAGCGCGGTGTGGGCAAGCTGGTCACGACCAAGTGCCAGAGCTACTTCAACTACATCTTCCCCTCCGAGAAGGCCAAGAAAATGTGGGAAGATTACATCAAGACGAACGCCGTCCCGGTGATGACTGCGGACGGAACCCACTACGCCGTCACGAGCTCGAACGGGCCGGCCTACAAGGAGGGAGTGACTCCAGTCGCGAAAATAGGGCAGGTGACCGAGAAGTGGAAGCGCCATCATGGGCTTCGCTCCGCCAGCAAGGACGCGGCCAAGCGCTACTACGACATGTCCGGCCTCTCCGCCATCATCGGCGAGTGGACGAACCTGGTGGACAAGGCCACAACTTGGGACGACATCTATTACGTGAAAGGCTACTTCGAGTGGGAGGCGACGGACTCCCTGCCTGCGACCACCTACCTCCCGCAGGACCACTATGCGCTCGTCGCCAATGGCTCCGGCTCGGGCTGGGTCACCCTCATCGAGAACGACAATCCCGACGAGTCGGTCGTGAACCCCGGGCTTCCCGTCTCGATGCACGTCATCCGCGTCGAGCCCGAACTCTACCTTGACGGCATCGCCGTTCTCACCGATCCGCTAAACAAGCTCTCCGAGAAGTTGACGCTTCTCTACCGCACGCCGCTTGGGGCTGCCGCGAACGACTACGAGTTCGAGTGGAAGTATGCGACGCCCAACGCCGACGGGACGCTTGCGACCGACAAGGAGTCCGCCGCGTGGACGGACAAGACGGCCCCCGCCGCCCAGCCCGGCCTCACGTCGCTGCAGCTCGGCGCATCTTCGGCCGTGCAGGACTTCGTGAACACCTACTACGCGATGCGATACCGCGCGAAGGAGGGGACGCTTGCCGCCGCGACCGTCGGCACCGGCTGGTCCGGCTGGACGGACGAGCAGCTCGCCGAGGGCTGGGTGCAGCGCGTCCTCAATTCCGTGACGCCGTTCGCGCAGCGCGTGGAGGACTTCTACGACAATCCGAGCGACATTGCCTTCACGATGCTCGAGCAGATCGGCCGTCCCTACCAGGGCGATGTCGCGCTAAACAACGACAACCTCACCGAGGTCGGCCTCCTTGAGCTCTACCAGACGATCTTCAACAAGGCGGAGTCCATCCTCATCGCGGCGGGCGGCGAGAACGTCGACCTCTCGAAGCAGCTCATCCTCGCAACGACCCGTATGGGCGAGTTCTACTCGCTCCTCGGCGCGGAGGCGTATTCGGACGCGAAGAACCCGCTGATCGGATCGGCGACCGACGAACCGACGGCAGCCGGCGTCTTCTGCTTCGCGAACCAGGTGCCGACGCTCCTCGACGAGGAGCTGGCGCTCCTCCGGGGCCGCACATCGGCAACGCAGTTCCCGAAGCTTACGGCCGCGCCCTACTTCAACCGCCTCCTGTGGAACTTCACCAAGGGCATCACCGAGGGCGAGGTCGCCTACGTCAACAACTACGGCATCCGCGCGCGGGACGGCGTGATGGACGTCAACTGCGCCGCCGCGCAGTATCCGCAGGGCCACGGCGACGCCTGGGGCCACTACCTCTCGGCGCTGACGGGCTACTACCGGCTCCTCAGGAACCCCTACGTCGATTGGACGGCCTCCATGACCGAAATGCTCATGGATCAGACCGCGATCAACGTCGATTACCAGGACGAGGCGAAGTTCGCCGACGCCGCCGTGAAGCTCGCGCAGGTCGGGCTCGACGCGATGTCGCTCACCGCCCGCAAGGCGTATAAGGAGAACGCCGGCGACCTCCGGAGCGGCTACTTCGATGCCGACGAGATTGAGGCGTTCGGCTACGGCGAGTGGGCCACGCGCACCGGCATGGGCGCGGCCTACAACTGGATGGTCGCGAACGCCATCACGCCGACCACGAACGAGGCCGCGCAGGTCTTCAGCGACCTCGGCCTCAAGCGCATCGACCGCGAGCAGAACGGCGCCCAGATGAAGGTGCTCTGCCGCACCGTCGAAAACCTCCAGACTACGCTTGGCGGCTTCGAGGGTGGACTGAACCCGCTCGGACTTTCCGAGAACGCGATTCCTTTCGACATCGACCCCGACGCGCTCGCCGTGAAGAACTCGCACTTCGAGCAGATCCTGGAACGCACAGAGAAGGCGCTTGCCAACTGCAAGACCGTCCTCGACTGGGCGAACATCTACGGCAGCCGCCTCGCGCAGATCCAGGAGAGCGAGACCGCGACGACCGACGACATTGCCACCCAGGAACTCTCCTACCAGAACCAGCTCATCGCCATCTACGGCACGCCGTTCGCGGGCGACATCGGGCCGGGCGGCACCTACCCGCAGGGCTACGAGGGCCCGGACATCTACAACTACAACTACATGGATCTTTCCGTGTTCGGCCTCGACGCAGGTCTCACGACCGTGTTCACCAACTCGTACGAACTCTACGAGGCGGGACTTTCCGGATACTGGAACATGAAGATGCAGACGGGCTACGAGACGAACATGGACATGAAGGTAACCCTCAACTACATCGTCGGCGACGGCGGCATCCGCATGAAGCCCGCGACCGTGGGCGGCGTCCGCGCCACGGAAGGCTCCATCCAGAGCGCCTACCGCGACTACATCAGTGCCTACCAGAAGCTTCAGCTCGCAATGGCCACGTATCAGGTGAAGCTCGCGATTCTGGATATTGCCTGGGGAGCCGTCAAGGAGACGAAAGGCCGCGTATCCGCCACGCTGACAACCACGATGGCATCCTTGATCTTCGGCGTCGCGTACCACATGGATGCCGAACACTGGGTTGACATGATGCAGACGGAATATGATTTTGCGATGAAGGCCGACATGGAGGCGAAGAATGCGATAATGAGCAACGTCGGCGCGGGCACGACGGTCATCTCCGATCCAAAGGCGCTCGCCGTAGCGGCCACATTGCCCGAAGCCATGACCGACATGGCGAGCGCATACGCCACGCTGCTCGGGGCGAAGCAATTCGCCTACACCAAGAAAGGCATACAGCAGCTTATCGACGGCGTCGGTACGATTCTCGACAAGGCATGGACGCTTGCGGACACCTTCCGAGAGCTCGGGACGAAAATGGAAACCGCCGCCAGCGAAGTCAACGACGCGGCGTCGGCGATCCAGCAGGCGCTCGCGCAGCTCACCACAGCCGAGGCGGCCTACCGCGCCGAGATCTACAAGGGCGAGATGCTCCAGGAGGAGCGTGCGCTGTGGCGCAAGCAGGTCTCCAACAAGGCCACGCAACAGCGCTACCTCGACATGTTCAACCGCGTCCAGCGCAACAACGCGCTCGTCAAGTACTCGACGGCGTTCGACACCGCGCAGCGCTACGTCTTCGAGCTCGCGAAGGTGTACGACTACGAGACGGGCCTCCTCTCCTCCGACCCGCAGAGCGGCAAGCAGTTCCTTGCGGACATCGTCGCCACGCGCTCGCTCGGAAACGCCGGGCTCGTCACTTCGTCCGGCACGACGGACGGCGGCCTCTGGGATGTTGTTACGCGCATGAAGACCAACTGGGACGTCCTCAAGGGCCGCCTCGGCGTCAACAACCCCGACAAGCCGGCGAAGTGGTTCTCGCTCAGGTACGAGCGCTTCCGCATCAAGCCGGACGCCTCCGGCGACGAGGCGTGGCGGCGCGAGCTGCGCAAGTGCTGGAAGGACGACATCTACGCGATTCCCGAAGTCGCGCGCCACTGCCAGCCGCTTGCAAGCGAGAACCCGACCGCGCTGAAGGAGCCGGGCCTCGTCATCGAGTTCTCGACCTCGATCAACAACGCGGAGAACTTCTTCGGCAAGACCCTGCAGGGCGGCGAATCGCAGTTCTCGAGCGCCGACTACGCCACCAAGATCGCCGCCGTCGGCGTCGATTTCGCCGGCTACGACAGGCTGACGACCCAGACGACGACCGGCCTCGCGACTGAGCCGAACATCTACTTCGTCCCAGTCGGCACCGACTACATGCGCGCGCCGGCGGGCACGACGCGGAAGGTGCTCGGCTGGACCGTCGTGGACCAGGTGATGCCGCTTCCGTACACCGTCGGTTCGACGGAGCTCGACAACGAAGCGTGGATCTCGACGATGAGCGGCCTCGACGGCACCAGCGACTCCGCAGCGACCATTCGCCGCCATTCGACCCTGCGTGCCGGGAACGACTTCACGTCCACCCGCCTCGTTGGCCGTTCGGTGTGGAACGACAAGTGGCTTCTCGTCATCCCCGCCTCCTCGCTCAATGCCGACCGCACCCGCGCCCTTGAAACCTTCATCAACGGCGTTGGCGACATCAAGATCGGCATCCGCGCCTACTCGCGGCAAGGGAACTGAGGAATGTGAAAATGTTGCCAGTATTGCCAGTTACCAATGTTGCCAATGGCCAATTGATAACTGGCAACATTGGCATTGGCAACATTCGGCGCAACGGGAGGGACGCTTCAGAGGGGTTGCAAACCTACATGGTACATGATAAAATATTGCCGCTTTCAAAAAAGCGAAAAATGAAAAGTTTTGAAAGCGCATGAAATGAAACTGATAAAAAGACATGGCTATCTCGATAGATTGTGCAATGTCCGTGGAACGCCGGACATAAAAATCATTGTCGGCGTTCGTCGTGGAGGGAAATCCAAGCTCTTGGAGTCCTTTCGAGACCTGCTATCTTCGGAAAGCGGCGTGAACGTCATTTACATTGATCTTTCCGATCTCGCCAATGAAGGGTTGCTGGAATACCATGCGCTGAATGATTATGTGCTGTCAAATACGAAAGATGGTGCTGAGAATGTGCTGATGATAGATGAAGTGCAGGAATGCAAGGGGTTTGAGCGGACAATCAATAGCCTGCACAATTCCGGGAAATACGATATCTATCTGACCGGCTCGAACGCATTTCTGCTTTCCAGCGATTTGGCCACGTTGTTTACGGGACGCCAGATCGAGATTCCCGTCTATCCTTTTTCCTTTGCGGAGTTCTTGACGTATCATTCGGGTGATGCAGACAGGGAGGTCATGCTGGACAGGTATCTCGTCGAAGGAGGCCTTGCGGGAAGCTACGTCTATCGAAATGAGACCGACCGTGTGGCATACGTTCGCGAGGTGTTCGAGACGATTCTGACCAGGGATCTTGTCCAGAAGTTCAAGTTGGCCGAGCCAACGGTGTTGCGGCATCTGGCCGAGTACCTGATGGACAACGTGGCGAATCTGACGTCTCCGCACAAGGCAAGCGTCCAGCTGGCGCAGAACAAGGTGACGACGAATCACGTGACTGCGGCCAACTACATCGACCATCTTTGCCATGCTTTTCTGTTCCATGCGGTGAAGAGGTATGACGTCCGGGGAAAGAAGTATCTCGCCACGAACGAGAAATACTATCTGAGCGACCTCGGTTTCAGGTATGCCGTTCTGGGGCGCCGCAACATGGACTACGGACGCGCATGCGAGAACCTGGTCTATCTGGAGTTGCGGCATCGCGGATATGATGTATACGTGGGGAAGGTACAGGATCTGGAGATCGACTTCATCGCCATGCGCGGCAGCGAGAAGTTCTATATCCAGGTGAGCGACAACATTACCGCACAGGAGACGTTTGAGCGGGAGCTTGCGCCCTTTGCGAAGATACGTGACGCCTATCCCAGGATGCTGATCGCCAGAACGCGAAATCCTGAGACGGACTTCGAAGGTGTCCGAATCGTCAATCTCGCCGAGTGGCTGAGTGGAGTAGGTGTGGATTTACAATAAACCTGAAAACTTAAAGAGCAAGAAGAACGATGGCACTTGAAGTCAACAGCCAGAATCTTTTCCTGGACACGCAGTTCCAGCAGTTCGTGCAATTCGCCGAGACCGCGATCGCGGCAGGCAAGCAGAAGGCGATCGCCCGCGTCGAAACGTCCGAAGTCGGCGGGATCGCCAACCGCACCATCGTGCCCGGGTCCGGCGACTGGGTCGGCATCGGGGTGGGACGTCTCAGCAGCCTGAAAAAGGCCAACAACACCACCCGCGATGCCTTCATGAAGGCGGTCGCCGAGATGTTCGGCGGGGAAGACCACATCCCCGGCAGCGTGAAGGACGCCATGAAGCTGGAGGACTACGGCAAGGGCAGGCCCCTGACGGCCCGGCGCATCCTCGCCGTCAAGGCCGCGATCGACAACGACGGCACCTACGCCAAGATGGTCGGCTCGTTCAGAAGCACGGATTCCGGGCATGTCGCGCAACGCCTGGGCTGGCTCCCCAGCGAGATGCCGAAGCTCGCCCGCGCCGCGCGCTACCTTTCCGCCATCACCGGCGAGGCCGAAGTCGAGTCGATCGAGCGGCTGTCCACGCCCGGCACGAAGGAGAACCGCCTGCTGAACTACGGCGGCCGCTTCCTGGAGAGCGCCGGGAATTTCAAGAACGGCATGCGGCTCCTCGACACGTTCAAGGACTGGTTCACCGGCGTGAACGATGCGCTGGTGGCGAACGGCGGAGAATGGGCAGACCGCAAGGAGGGGTGGCCCCCGACGCTTCTCAACGCCAGGGTGTCGAACTTCTCGCCCGGCGTGCGCCTCGGTTTCGAGAAGTTCGTGTTCGAGTACATCGCGCAGGACCCGGCCTTCGATCTTGCCGAGAAGGACGCCACGCGCCTGTTCGGCATGGAGAACAACGTCGCGTCCCACTTCTTCGGACGCCATCTCAACCAGGCCTGCACTCAGGCAATCGCGCAAATCCCGCCGGAAAGGCGCAAGACGTTCTTCAAGGCCGTCACCATGTTCTTCCCGGTCGTCCACACCGCCGAAGACGCCAATAAGAAACCCAAAGATCGCGGAGAACCCCGGGACAACAAGATCGTCGTCGCCCGGGTTCTCAAGAATCTGGACAAGATCGAGGAACTGGAGGCCCGCGGCGAGCTCACGTTCAAGAACCTCGCCAAGGTTTGCGTTCCCGAACTGCCGGAGGACAGCGCGTTCGAATTCCGCGAAGTCGGGAAGGCGATTTCCGACGTCGCGGACAATGTGATGCCGGAGATCGTGAAGCGAAAACTCAATCTGCAACTGCTCGTGCCGGTGCTCAGCACGCTTCAGGAGACGGGCTGCTCGCTGGACGAGGCGATCGAGTCCGTCACCGGCGGCAAACCCCAGCCGCTGGCCCCGTACATGGCGAGCGGAACGCTCGGACTCGATGCGTTCGACGGCACCACCAAGGCGGGCCGCAAGCGTCTCGAGTCCGATCTCGTGCGCCCGTTTGGATACACCGACGTGAAACGCGGAAAAGTTCTCATTCCCGACGAAAAGAGCGCGTTCAGGTTTCGCTTCCCGGGCGAAGATCCGATTGCGACAGACAGCTCCGCTCAAGGAAAGAAGAACATCGGAACGGTTATCGACAAGATCGAGGCGATGTGCGGAAAGTTGCGTCCCCGGCAGGCGTCGAACGTGATGACGATGGTCTCGCAGTCGGCCCTTGCCATTTTGCGTGGCGGGCTGTCGATCTACGGCATCGACACCAACGAGCACGGCGGGTGCGACTTCACGCTGTCGAAGAACGAAAAGACGGGCGAGATCTTGATTCGCTATTCCAGTCCCGAGGAGCTGCCGTTCTCCTTCGAGTGGACCGCCACGGTCGGCCTCGACGGCTCCGTGACCTCCACCCCGATGCGCTTCACCGACGCCGAGACGCTCCAAAAGGATACGGCCGCCGCCACCCCCGTGCTCACGGAGGCTATCCTTTTGGCAGGCCATCAGGACAAGGCGGCAGTGGACAGGATCGTCGCGGGCCTGATCGACAAAACGAGGGGCGACCGCGAACTGCTGTCGCTGCTCACGGCGAAGGACGGCGCCGCCGCCAGGAACATCGCGATGAACGGCGAAATGGTCTTGCGCTCCGACGAGGAAATCACGAAGCGTCTGGAGGCGCTGCGCGCAAACGTGGACGAGCTGCGCACGGCGGCGGGCGGCGACAAGTGCGTCTTCGACATCGCCATGGGGCAGCTGAAGCGCCTCGGAGGCAAGGCGCTGCCGAGCGGCACGATCACGCAAATCGTCGATTTGACCGCCAAGGCGGACGTCTCCGCGCTGAAGGGTCTTTCCGCCAAGTCTTCGGCATCGGCGCTGACCAAGGCCATGTGCGCCATGGACCGCATCGTAACCGACATCTGCGGCAAGACGCAGGTCATGAAGAACTTTGGCTTCAGCATGGCGGCCGAGGGCTCCACCGTGAACAGCATGATCATGGGACTCGTGTTCGCGAGGATGGACGCGCGGTCGCTCAACGGCATCAAGGCGACGTTCTATTCCAACACAAACGTCCAGGTAAAGGCGGCGCTGGACAAACTCGACAACTATGAATTCCCGAAAGGCTCGCACTACGATGCAAAGACGAAAGAGGCAATGCATCGCATGGCGCATTCGCTCGGCTGGACGTTCCGAGTGGACTTTGGCGAGATGCTCTGCGACGCCCTGGGCCAGGCAGAGGCCGACATGCTTCCAGACCCGGAAGATGAAATCGAGCCGGACCCCAACATCTTCAAGGCAGTGAACGATCTGGTCGAGAAGCAGATAACCGAAGTGCACCACGACCTCCTCCAGGAGGATCCTGTCAGGGCCTAACGGCCCCTCGCCAGCGCCTCCGTCCATCCGTTCAACCGTTTATCCGTTCCTTCGTTCAACCGTTCCATCGTTCAACCTTTCAACCTTTCAACTTTTCAACTTTTCAACCTTCTAAAGGAGCAACCCATGCCAAGCACCATCAACATCCAGACTCTTTTCCAGAACGCGCAGTTCCAGCAGTTCGTGCAATTCGCCGAGACCGCGATCGCGGCAGGCAAGCAGAAGGCGATCGCCCGCGTCGAAACGTCCGAAGTCGGCGGGATCGCCAACCGCACCATCGTGCCCGGGTCCGGCGACTGGGTCGGCATCGGGGTGGGGCGTCTCGCCAGCCTGAAGAGGGCCAACAACACCACCCGCGATGCCTTCATGAAGGCGGTCGCCGACATGTTCGGCGGAGAAAACCACATCCCCGACAGCGTGAAGGATGCCATGAAGCTGGAGGACTACGGCAAGGGCAAGCCCCTCACCGCGCGGCGAATCATGGCGGTCAAGGAGGCAATCGTCCAGGCGCTGGAAACGAGCGCGGGAAAGGAACTCTCGCCGAAGGATGCGAACAGGGCCTTGACCAATGCGTTTTTGGGCGACGAGCCGATTTCACAGTCCGGAATGCCCTTGGAATTCGCCGTGGCAATGAGGAAAATGATCAATGGTCTCCATGAGCGGTATTTCGGCGGCCCGCCCGCCCAGGAGCCGACTCTGCGTGAATTCGTCGGCCGCTCTTTCATGACTACGATTGAAAGTATGCGTGTCGCCGCCAACAAGGCAGACCGCCGCATTACCTTGGATGAATTGATGGCCACGGCCAAGCCAATCTACGAGAGCTACGCCGTGGAGAAGATGCTCGCCGATGCCATGCCGGACATCCTCAAGGAGATGGGAATGGAAGACTCCAAGGAGTTTCTGAATGTCCACTCGTTCATAAAGCGCAATCCGGACATACTCAAGGAATTGGGCAACTGCAAATCACGCGAAGATGTCAAAGCCTGCATCGAGCGCAACAGGGATGCGCTGAAAGCGAACATGCAACTTGTCGCGGAAACCAGGACATACGAAGAACAGTATTTCTCCATGATTGACGACACCCTTGAGAAGGTTGTCGGAATGAAGTCGGGTATCCCGGAAAAGGAAAGATCGGCGATCAATTTCAAGAACCATATGTTCCTGACTTCAATTCTCCATAACGAGTGCGAAGACGAGAAGCAACCTGGTTTCAACTTGGCTGATGAATTCAAAAAACGGGTGGATAAGCTGGTGGCGGATTACGCGGAACGTTTCAAAGAGGCGGAACAGTGCGCCAATAATGGCGAAATCTCCGCCGAGCTTGCCAAACACTGGAAGGAAGAGACGTTGAAGTTCTATAATCCTAAAACGTTCTTTCCCGAGAAAATTGTGGCCGCGGCGAAAAATCTCGATGGTCAGGAACTGCTCAAGGCGCTTGATAAATCCAACGACTCCGCGACAGCCCTCAAGGCCGTCTCGGACTTTGCCAAGAAGCTCGAAGCTGAATGCGCTAAAATCGTCGGCGGGGAAAGAGAATGGCATGATGCAGGCGTTGATGGGCGCGAACCCATAAAACAACGTGTGGTAGAAGTCCTTGTCGAAAAGAATCCGGGTCTCAAGGACGCGCTCCTGTCTCGCCGTTTGGAGATGCGGTCTTGTTATCGCCAGCTGATTCCCGAAAAGAAGGATCAGGCGGGATACAACTTGTCCGAGCTCCTTTTCGAGCGCAACAATTTCGAATATCTCGGCTTTCCGCATGAGGATTTCATTGTCAGCAAGTAAGGATTCAACCGGAGTAAACCATGGCACTTGAAGTCAACAACCAGAATCTTTTCCAGAACGCGCAATTCCAGCAGTTCGTGGATTTCGCCGAGGCTGCGGCCAAGGCGGGCAAGCAAAAGGCGGTCGCCCGCGTCGATGCGGGCGAATTGGGCGGGATCGTCAACCGAACCATCAGGCCCGGGTCCGGCGACTGGGTTGGCATCGGTGTGGGGCGCCTCGCCAGCCTGAAGAGGGCCAACAACATCACCCGCGAGGCGTTCATGAATGCGGTCGGCAACATGTTCGGCGGGGTGGACCACATCCCCGACAACGTGAAGGACGCCATGAAGATGCAGGACTACGGGAAGGGGAAGCCCCTCACCGCCCGGCGCATCCTCGCCGTAAAGGCTGCGATCGACGCCGTCAAGCTCGGGACCTTCCAGTCGGCGGATGCTGGGGGGATTGCGCTCAACATGGGCTTCGTGAAGTCCGAGTTCCCGAAGCTCGCGCGCACCGCGCACTTCTATGCCCAGGCGACCGGCCTGTCAGAGCTGGACGCGCTGACGGCCGTCGCAGAGCCGAACTCCAAGCCCAACCGCCTCATGCAATACGGCGGGCGCTTCCTTGACAATGCGGAGAACTTTGCGAACGGCCTCCGCCTCTTGGATTCCTTCAAGGACTGGTTCACGGCGGTGCGCGAAACGAAGAATGCGGACGGCAATTCGTTCGCCAATGCGCAATCGTTCACCGACCTCAACTTCTATTCCCACCACGCAATCCATGACACCTCGGCCGCCTTCGAGCGCTTTGTGTTCGAGGAACTGGCGATCAACGGCGCGCACGACCTCTCCGGGACCGACCCCGAGAAGCTCTTCGGGATGAAGGACAACGCGGCGATGCGCTTCTTCGGCACCAACCGCCAGGCCCACTTCACGGGCGTTATGGCGTCCGTGCCGCCGGAGAAGCGCGGCGCGATCTTCGCCGTCTTCGACAAGCTCTCGAAGCCGCTGCCGGAGACGAAGGAGGACGCGAAGGCGTTCTACGCCATGCCCCTCGCCGAACGCGGCGTCAGGGATTCCAGCCTCGTCATCTGCCGCATCCTGCGCCACCTGCCCGAAATCGAATCGCTCATGGCGAAAGGAAAGCTCACCGAGGCGAACATCGTCAAGACCCTTTGCCCCGACATGCCCTCGAGCGACTGGACGATCGGCGGACTCAACGATTTCACGCACAACGTCGACGATGTCGCCAAGACGAAAATGCGCGATCTCGGCCTGGACGAAGACAATGTCGAAGACCTCGGCCAGAATATCCGGCTCGTGATGGAAGAGACGTGCTGCACGGTCGACGAGGCCGTGGAAGCCGTCATGACCGGCAAGCGCGTCGCCCCGCCGAAATACATGACCAACGCGACGTATGACATTTACAAGTTGGACGGCACCACGAAGGCCGCGCGCGCCCAGCTCGACGGCGACGGGGCGGGCGACCTCTTTCGCGCCTACGACTACGGCGCGGCGGACGACCCCAAGAACGCGGAGAAATTCTTCATCAAGGACAAGGATTCTCTCGCCTTTGGCTTCACCTTCCCCGACGGCACCTCGCTCAAGGCCAACGCGGGCGTCCACAAGGGCAACATCCCTCAGATCCTCGACAAGCTCGAATCGCTCGCGGGCAGGGTGCACCCTCGCCAGCAGACGGCGCTCCTGTTCGCCGTCTCGCAAGCGGGCATCTGCGCGCTCAAGGGCGGTCTTGAGACATACGGCATCGCCTCTTCCGAACACGCCGCCGTCGATTTCACGCTCTCCAGGAACGACAAGACGGGAGACATCACGATTCGCTACACCAGCCCCAAGAAGCTGCCGTTCTCCTTCGAGTGGACCGCCACGATCAATGTCGACGGCGCCGTTAGCACCACCCCGCTGTATTTCATGTCAGAGGAGTCCCGCCGCTTTGAAGAGACCGTCGTCAAGGATAAGGCGCTAGCCACCGGCTACAACAAGGCCGAACTTCCGATGCTCGCGAAGGCGTTCGCGTTCATCAGGACCGTGACCGGCTGCAGCGACGAGGAGGCGCTCAATAAAACGCTCGATCCGCAAAGCCGCGAGCGTCGGCTCTTCGACTATGGCGGACGCTTCGCCCAGAATGCCGAAAACTTCGCCGACGGACTGAAGCTCATGGATACGTTCGCCGCGTGGCATGACAACCTCACCGAAGGGTACAACGCCATCAGGCAGAGTGGCACGAGCTTGGATGGATACGACTACACCATCGCCGACACGCCGTCTAAGCTCAATGTCGATTCCGCCGCAATAAACGGCAGGGACGCACTGGAGAAGTTCGTCTTCGAGTCGATTGCCGCCAATCCCTCGGCGAATCTCAAGGAGACGGACGGCGAGAAGATATTCGGCTTCGCGAACAACGGCGCGAGCCGCTTCGTCGGCCAGGGCTTCACCGCTTCGTGCTGCAACACGGTGGCCAACATCCCGCCCGCGAAGCGCGAATGCGTCTTCAAGGTGTTCGACCTCTTCTGTCCGATGTGCAGGACCGCCGAAGACAAGTCGATTCCGGTCAAGAACCGCCAGCTGACTCCGAGCGACAGGACGCGTCTTCTCGGTCGTATCCTGCGCCACCTCGACGATGTCATCGCGCTTGACGCGGAAGGCCAGCTCACCGCAGAGAACTTCATCAGGGTGTGTCTCCCCGACATGGTCAAGGCGGGTGCGGCCGGAGACTGGGACTTCAAGGCACTCGGCGCATTCTTCAACAGCATGGATGACGAACTGTCCGAAAACCACTCCAAGATCGCAAACGTTGCCACGCTCGTTTTCGAGACGACGGGCGGCACGGTCGACGAAGTCGTGGATTTCCTCGAGAACGGCAATCCCCTCCCGCCCGCGCAGTACGCCTCGCAGGGCCAGATGCCGATCAATGAGCTCGAGACGGTCGAGGGTGGT
>JAEEGK010010825.1_pt1 | contig 20998 bp, 18 predicted proteins | sample 8958771 | NCBI WGS metagenome assembly JAEEGK01 (sample SAMN16246547, study PRJNA631951) | gut metagenome | biome: gut microbiome; feature: rumen; material: SC-attached | host: Bos | place: Iran: Karaj | collected 2018-10
TAGCCATTACAATATTAAATCTTGAGACGCATTTTTTAATATGGTTTCTAATTCAGGAATAGTTGTTCCTTGGATAGAGTGTATACCAGAAATATGGTAAGCACTCATGTGTTTTTCTCTCATATATTCCAATACATTTGACTTGTATTCAGAATTTGTGATCTTTGCATATGTAGGCAAGATAGTATCCCGAATTTTAAAAAATCCCTTGATAACGCGTTTAAAATCATCTATTTTTTCTTCTGTTATTCCAAATGTTTCTGGACTGGGCAGTGGTGTTAAACCCGCGGCGGCGCATATTTTTGAACCAATAGTATCATCATATTCTTTGCCAAAATATACTTCGTCTGGTGTTGTAACTTGGCCATTGATGGTTGGAACATGCCATTTAATAACTTTGCCTTCTGAATCTGTAGGGTTTCCAGACTCTAATTTAGTATCTAATTTATAGTTATTGTATATAAAGTTTAATAGATCAAGCGCATGTCTGTAATTGTTGGCAATTTGACTGTTTATTTTCTGACCAAGTTTGGTTTTATCCATATAATTAAAAAAATTGGGATATTCATGTGCAATGACTCTGTCCAAAGGTTCCTTAAAATCTCGGTTCTGGTTTGCCTCTTTAAATTGGTTGAATAATTCTTTTTGGTCTTCTTCGTCTATTATGTCCAGGGTCAACCATTCGGGGATGGCATCTATTTTTGTGCCAGAATAAAGGAAAGGCACTTCGTGATCTTTGGAATCAAATGTAACAAATTGTTCGCGTTTAGTTTTTATCAGTTGTGGCAACATGGTTGTTGTTGGAACTTCTTTTAGCCAAAACAATAATGCGCTCATACGTTGCGGGCGCGTCCAGTTTGCAGAACGTTCATTAATAAAATTATATAAATCTTCGGGTTCAGATAACAAGTCTATAGTATTTTGTAAATTCTCGGAAAAATCTAGCAAGTTATAAACAGCATCCGTGATAAATTTGCTACCCTCATAATTGATCATAAATTCTGGGTAGTGCTTATAGTTCAAATTTTGCAAAACATCGCTTAATTTTCTGTAGGCGCCATCCACGGTGGGAATAATTTGTTGGTGTGCAATAGTTTTATCTATTGATTCAACATTATCGCTAAAAACTGTACTATCTATATTCTCATATCGAACCATTTCTAGTGCCTGGAAATTATATTCTGATTGAGCAAAATAGGGGGCTACTTTTTTTATCAACATATCCTGTAACTTTTGGATAATTGCTAAGTTTTCTGATGAAGCTTTTAATAACGCATTTCTATTAGATGTCAGTTCAAAAGCGGTGCTGTTCATTATAACAGGGAAGGGGCATTCTTTGTCGTTAATTGGGAATGTAGCGTACAGTTTGTATTTATCCTTTTTATGATTTTCCCAATCATACGGAACAGCGATCGTCTCTGTGCCTTCATTAAACAGATGATATTTATGTGTAATATCACCATTTTGGATGGTGGCGATGCTATAATTCATACCATTTATGATTTTGGTATTGTTGTTCTTGTCCAGTGTGATATGTATGTCAGATTTTTGACCATCGGTGTTATCAACAAACCGTAAATCATTCACCTTTAGCATAAATAACATAGACATAATTTCTTGGCTTGTAAAAGTTTCCATAGTGTCCAGATAAGCTTGAATTTTATCATCACGCAAGATAATTTCTATACAAGTATCGTAATATGTATCGCCATCTTTGTATTGCCCATTTTCCCACTCAGATGGAAATTCAGTGTCAAAAGGAATAGATAAGAAGGGAAATTCGTCAATCCAATTTTTTTTCAAATCGGTTGCTTGTTGAAATACCTCTGTGTTTTTATAATTTGTTTCTAATTCACGGATACAGGCACTTTTGGAAAAACATACTGCATAATCCCCAGAAAATATTTTTACATTATCGGACCAGTTTAAAACCCCTCTAAATCCTATGCCTTTTGAACCAGTGGTTATTTCTTTTTCTTGTTCATTTTTTGTTGATAGATGTGAAACACAGACGGATTCTAATGCGTCCTCATCAAAAGTTTTGCCTTGGTTTAATATTCGTAAAACTCTACCGTCTAATATGAATTTGGCTTTCCGTGCATTTTTATTTTTTGTGGTATTTGCTGCGTCATCCACGTTTTGTAACAATTCTAATAAAACTCGAGCATCATAATCTTTTTTAAGGGAAGTTTGGCTATTAATCAGCAACCCCACCATTTCTTTTGCTTTGCGTTTAGCGTTTTGTGCGATAACATTAAACCATTCGTCTAATCTTTGTTGTCTATATTCGGTTGCCCATGTTTTTGTATTCGCAGTCATAACGTAATCCTTTATTTTTTATCTATGATTATAGGTGTGTCTGACATTTTTATCAAGATATAAATGTGTGGTTATATGACAGAATTGGTCGTAGATAAAAAATAAGAATTGTTTTTATGTGGCATTTAAGATAGAATTAAACACATCAACAAAAGGAAGTAAAATGCCGGGAAAAATAAAACAGGTTAAGAGAGCAATAAAAATTCTAGAAATTGCAAACGCCGTTTATAAATTGCTTGGGGCAAATGGCCATATTAAAGATATCAAAGAAGGCCCAAAAGTATACAGTTGCGATTATTCGTTGGATAATCCGGAAGAAGTTGACCTTGGAAAACTTATGAAAAATCTGGGTGGGAATTTGGCAAAAATTGGCAACAAAGAATTGACAATAGACCTTGCCAAAGCTGATCAGGAAATTGTTCAACTTGCATCATTATTATCTTCCCAAGAATTCAAGAAAACCAAGAACACATTGCCGGTAATATTTGGCGTTGATACGGTTGGGAAACCCATGATTTTGGATTTGCTTAAAATGCCACATATTTTGGTTGGCGGTCAAACAGGCAGTGGTAAAAGTACACTTCTTAAATCTGTGTATGAATCATTAACGCGGAAATTGAAAAGTTCGGTGTTAAAATTCCTGATTATAGATTCCAAAAATACCGATTTTGCGAAGTATAAAAATAGTCAATACTTGTTGAAACCAGTTGTGAATAAACCAGAAAAGGGGTTGGTCGCATTGGAACAGGTGGTTGATATTATGAATGAACGCTATGCGCAATTGCGTGCGGCCAAGGTTAAAAACATCCAAGAATATCAAAAGAAACACAAAGATATGCCATACATTATTGTTATGGTGGATGAATTGTCCGATTTAATGGCGCAAAATCGCCGCGAAGTTGAAAGTTGTATTCAGCAAATCGCGCAAAAATCGCGTGCGACAGGTATTCACATGATTATCGCAACGCGTGATTTGTCAAAAGATAACGTCAGCAATTTAATCAAAGCGAATTTACCAACGGTTGTTGCGTTCAAAACACGGGATAAATCGGGTTCTGTGCGTATGTTGGGCGAAGGCGGTGCCGAAAAATTATTGAACTATGGTGATATACTGTTAAGTGAGGGAGGACGCGTACCGGTTCGTATGCATCCCGCGTATGTCAGATAGGATGAGAATATAAAAACTGCTTGATTTTTCGGAATAAATGGTATAGTATGACCTTCGTTGGATAATTCAGAACTGATTAAGCATTGGTGCGTTTTGGTCCCGATAGCGATAAGGTTTCTGTCAAATGTCTGGCACAATTAAAAAAAACCAAAAGGATTAAATTATGGCAAGAGCAGGGGCAAAACGTAGTACCCGCAAATTGAAAATTGGTCGCCGTTTGGGTGTAAACCTTTGGGGCCAAGCAAAATCACCGTTTAACAAACGTAAATACAAACCGGGTCAGCATGGTCCAACTTCGCGTGGCGGCAATATGACCGATTACGCAAAGCAGATGCGTGCAAAACAGACGCTGAAAGGTTACTATGGTAACATCGGTGAAAAGAAGTTCCGTGCATATTATTTGGAAGCAAACAATATGCGTGGCGACACCCCAGATAACTTGATTGGTTTGCTGGAACGTCGTTTGGACGCGGTTGTATATCGTGCAAAATTTGCACCAACGGTGTTTTCTTCACGCCAATTGATTAGCCACGGTCACGTTTATGTTAATGATAAACGCGTAAAAATCGCATCATACCAGGTTAAACCTGGCGATGTTATCACCGTCGGTGAAAAGGCGAAACAAATGCCATTGGTTGTTTTGGCGTTGGAATCGGGCGAACGCAATGTTCCAGATTACATCAATCTGGACAGCGCAAACTTTGTCGCAACATTTACACGTGTTCCGGCATTTGCGGATGTTCCATATCCGGTTCAAATGTTCCCTGAATTAGTCGTTGAATTTTATTCACGTTAATATTGGGAAACAATACATACCTATACAAATCCGCCGTTGGCGGATTTTTCTTTTTTTTATTTGTGAAAAATAGTATAATGCCAAAAACAAAAGGGGGAATATCATGAGTGAAAAAACAATCAGCATTTTGGCAATATGTTTATGTGGTTTGGCACTGGGGTGGGGTGCGGTAAATCGCCTTGCAGAACCACGGACTATCTCTGTTGGGGGTGAATGTTTAACATCTGCACCAAAAGATCGGACCGCAATTACAATTCGGGTATCGGTCGTTGATAAAAGTGCCGCAAAATCTATGAAATTGGCATCCGCCAAGGTCGCAGAAATGAACGAATATCTTAAAACATTGGATGTTAAGGTTCAAACCAGTGAATTTAATTCGTACGAGAAAAACGAGTGGAATCGCGTAGCCCAAAAATCTGAATTTGTTGGAATAGAAACCAATATATCACTGGATGTATCGGCCAGCAGCATAGATACAATTGAAACAGTTTTAACCAAGTTTGCCGGACAACCAGATGTATTTGTTTCCAATCTGCGTATGTTTACATCGGCGGAAACATTACAACCAATCGTAGAATCTTGTTTGGAAACAGCGGTTAAAAATGCACGCAGTCGTGCAGATGCATTGGCGGCGGGCGCAGGGAAACGCGCAGGCAAGATGTTGGCGGTATCTTATTCAAGTGGTGGTAACTATAATGTTCGCCCAATGGCAAATTTCCGTATGGCCAAGGCATCAATGGATATGGCCACAGAACAATCATATGCAGGTGGCGCAATTACAGGCAAAGATACCGAAGTATCGGTTGGTGTGTCGGCAATATTTGAAATCAAATAATGAACGAATATATTGACGATTTTATTGAATACATAATTGGCGCGCGCAAGTATTCGCATGCCACGGCAGATGCCTATCGCGGTGATTTGGAAGATTTCTGTCGGTTTTATGGCAATTTTGTTGGTGCAGAATTAACACTGGAACACTTTACGCGCGCCGATACTTTAACATTTCGTTCATGGCTTGCCGATCGGCAAAAACGGGGGCTTGCGTTCAAATCAACGGCGCGTGCATTGTCGGCATTGCGCGGTTTTTATAAATATCTGGCAAAATATAAAAATATTAAAAATGATGCGATTAGTATCGTGTCATCACCCAAAATTCCCAAAAAATTGTCCAAGGCATTGGATGCATCAGATGTTGCCGATATGCGTGGCGCAATTGCATCACTGGACAATGACGAACCATGGATTGCCGCGCGCGATTGGGCGTTGGTAACATTGTTGTTTGGGTGCGGTTTGCGTATATCCGAAGCATTGGGTCTTAAAAATGCCGATGTCGCGGGTGCGCCGTCCACATTACGCATTGTGGGCAAGGGGTCCAAAGAACGCGTTGTTCCGGTGTTGCCGGCGGTATATCGCGCAATTGAAAAATATGTTGCAATTCGCCCATTTGGGAATGAACCAAACGATAATTTATTTCGTAGTGTTCGTGGATTGCCTATGTCGGCACGTATGGCGGAAAAAGTTATTGAAAAACTGCGATATTACCTGCAATTACCCGATTATGTGACACCGCACGCATTGCGTCATACTTTTGCAACGGCATTATTGGCGGATGGCGCAGATTTACGCAGTTTGCAAGAATTATTAGGGCATTCGTCATTATCCACCACCCAGTTGTATACCAAGGTTAACATGGCGGAAATAATGAATATTTATGAACATTGTCACCCACGCGCAAACGAAGATTAGAAAAAATTACTAGATTTAATTCAGAAATAATGATAAAATAACCTTATATTACCAAGGGAGTTTTCTTATGCCGGTTCGCAAATCAAAAGAAAAACAAAAAATGGTTGGTTTTGGTAAGGCTATTAAGAATTTTTGGGCAAAATATTTTACTTTCAGTGGTGTTGCCCAACGTAGTGAATATTGGTTTGCGGTATTATTTGTGTTCTTGTTGTGGGATTTGCTTGTATTAATGGCACACCTTTCACAAGTGATGGTGTTCATAGATTTCGTCCTTGTCCTAATTGTTGCCACATTTGTTCCGTTCTTAAGTCTGGCGGCACGCAGGGTGCATGATATCGGGGTTTCCGCAAAATGGTTATGGCTTTTGCTGATTCCGGGGGTGCTTTTTGTGTTGTTCGTATATTTTTTGCCTATGGCATTGGCTGTATCGGTTATGTACTACACACCAGCAAACGAGATTTATATGTTGCGTTGTGCATGGGCGTTTATGGGGTTCGTGGCAACGTCCGTTGTGATGTTTGTCCTGTTTTCGTTACCGTCAAAAACAAAAAACAATCCATATCGTAAATAGCATATCGGTATGCGGTTGCATAATGTTTTTGTGGAAAATAGGGTTGACATTATTGTAAAAATTCTACACAATAGCAGGTGATGACAATACCATTTATAAATTTTTACTGTTGTTGTTAATATGTTTTTTGCAAACATAGTGTTTGCTTATTTTTCTATTATCTGTTATTATATCAACACTAAAATATAAGGATTTTGTTATGCAAATAAGATTATACAACACGATGACACGCAAAGTAGAAGATTTCGTGCCAATCACCCCAAATCATGTTGGTTTTTATAATTGCGGCCCGACCGTTTATTGGGATCAACATTTGGGTAACATGCGTACTTTTTTCAATGGAGATATGATAAAACGCATGTTTTTGGCAAATGGGTATACGGTGACCCATGTTATGAATTTTACGGATGTCGGACACCTTACTAGTGACGAAGACACTGGTGAAGATAAAATGGAAAAAGGCGCCGCGCGTGAGAATATGTCTGTTTGGGATATCGCGAATAAATATATAAAAAGTTGCTTAACCGATATGGATTTATTGAATATTATACGTCCAACCCATATGCCACGTGCAACCGACCACATCAAAGAGCAAATTGAACTTATCCAAAAATTGGAAAAACTTGGGTTCACATATGAAATTCCGGGTGATGGTATCTATTATGATACATCAAAATTGTCAGATTATGGGAAATTAGGTGGCCAGAATTTATCAGAATTGCGTGGTGGTGCGCGTATTGAAAATAATAATAAACGCAACATAACCGATTTTGCACTTTGGAAATTTTCACCAACGGATGTAAAACGCCAAATGGAATGGGATAGCCCGTGGGGTGTTGGTTTTCCCGGGTGGCATCTAGAGTGCAGCGCAATGAGTATGAAATACCTTGGTGACCATTTTGATATTCACAGTGGCGGCCAAGAACATATCAAAGTTCATCATACCAATGAAATCGCGCAATCTGAGCCAGTTGTTGGTAAACCATGGGTGCATTATTGGGTACATTGGGCATGGTTAATGTTACGTGATGGAAAGATGGCAAAATCTTCGGGTTCTTTCTTTACGGTTCGTGGGCTGATAGAAAAGGGCTATGACCCAATGGCTTTCCGGTATCTGTTGCTTCAGGGACACTATCGTCAACCAATGGAATTTTCGTTTGAATCTTTGGATGCGGCGGCGGCGGGCTATAAAAACATGGTTCGTAAAATTGCCGATTTAATGGCCGCGGGCGATACGGAACCGGTCAACCAAGATTTGTATAACGAATGGCATGACAAGATTTTGACGCCGATTTCCGACAACCTAAAAACCGCGGAAACATTGGTCGTTGTTCAAGATATGTTGAAAAACCAAACCATAAATCCGGCGACAAAATTATCATTGTTGGATTTTGTTGATGATTTGTTGGGGTTGCAACTGCGCGATCGCGCAAACAAATTGCGTGCGGCGGAATCAGAAACTGCACCGGCCGAAATTCAAGAAATGGCCACGAAACGTGCAGATGCCAAGAAGAATCGTGATTTTGCATTGGCGGATGAATTGCGTGCGAAAATAGATTCTGCGGGTTGGACAGTGACCGATATTCCGGGTGGTTTTAAACTGGTGAAAAAACAGTAAAATATTTTATAAAAAACCCCTTGAATATAATAGTTTTTGTGCTATATTTAGCGACAGCGAACAAGAGGATTTTTTATGAACTACCCATATATGCCAAAATCCACTGCTTTGTGGTTGATTGAAAATACCGCGTTAACATTTGAACAAATCGCTGAATTCTGCGGGTTGCATGAATTAGAGGTTAAAAATATCGCGGATGCCGAAACACAAAAAATGCAGGGGTTAGACCCGATTTTAAACGGACAATTGACGCGTGAAGATATCAAAAAGTGCGAAGAAGATCCAAATGCGCGTCTGACTTTGTTGGAAACAATCGTAAATGCACAAAATGCCCAGAACAAAAAGGGTATTGGTTATACGCCAAAATTACACCGTCAAAATCGGTTGGGTGGTATTTTGTGGATTTTAAAGAATTGCCCAGAATTGTCAGATGGCCAAATTGCACGTCTGATGCGCAGTACGAATCCGACCGTTGCGTCTGTTCGTAACAAGACACACAAAAACTATGCGGATATCCAAATTCAAAGTCCGTTGGTTTTGGGGTTATTGTCTGAATCTGCATTGCATGATGCGGTGGCCAAGGCAAACAAGAATAAAAAATAATATCAAAAACCAAAACTTAAGGGTTTTTAATGTCCAAAAAAATAGATGAAGCAACACGGTTATTGGTAGATTCCCTGCCAGAAAACCTGCAAAAACTCGCCGCATCGTCAATGGAAAATGGCTATTTGTCGCAGTTAGATTTTAATTCTGCGGTTGATGCGGATGAAATCCCCGAAGAAGAACAGGCCGAAGTACTGGATTTCTTTAAGCAAGATTTGGGGTTGGAAATTCTTGAAACTGGCAACTATGCCAAGGATATTGAAAAATATTATGACGAAGATTCCGATGAAAACGCGGAAAAGTATCGTAATCTGTTAAACGCGGATGCAGAACAGGTTGATGTTAACGATGAAGATTACGAACACTATGCCAAACAATTGGAACGCAGCCAAACAGGCAGTTTGGTTCTTGGTGTCCAAGATTCTGTTCAATCATACCTTAAACAAATTGGAACGGTTCAATTGTTGACCGCCGCCGGCGAAGTCGCAATTGCCCAGCGTATAGAGGCCGCATCGCGCCTGATGGTATATGGCCTGTGCGAAAGCCCAATGACGATTAAGGCGATGTTGGATTGGTACCAACAATTGTTAAACGAAGATATCCGCCTGCGTTATATTGTGAATTTGGAAGCAATGTATTCATCTGATTCCGAACAAAAATCATTGGCGGCGATTTCTGAAACCCTTAAATCCAAGGGTGTTGACCAGGTTGATGAATTGGACGATGATGATCTGGATGATTTGGAAGAATCTGTGGGTGGCACCGAAGATGACGAAGAAGACGAAGAAGAAATGCTGGACGAAGACGGTGTCAAGAAAGATGATGCACCGCGCAGCACATCTGGTGTGCCAATTCCAGTAATGGAAGAAGCGCTTATGCCGATGGTTCTGGAATTGTTTGCCAAGATTAAGCGGACATTTAACAGTATGCAAAAACTTCAGGCAATGCGTATGGAAAAACTGCTTACATCGTCAAAACCGGACAACGCATTGGAAGAAAAATACAACAAAATGCGTTTGACACTGTTTGAAAATGTTAGCAAGATTCGCCTTAATGACGACCGTATCTCTGAAATTATGGAAACCTTGACTAAACGCGACCAGTTGCTGATGGGATTGGAAGGCAAACTGTTGCGTTTGGCGATGGCGAACAAGATTAAACGTGAAGATTTCTTGGTTGAATATGCAGGCAACGAATTAAATCGTAATTGGGTCAAGAAATTAACAAAGCATAAAAATAAAGCGTGGGTCAATTTCGCAACCAAGCATGGCGCGGATATCATTAAAATTCAGAACGATATTACCGCAATTGCCCAGGAAACTGGTCAACCAACCGAAGAATATAAAAAGGTCGTTGAACTGGTTCGTCGTGGGCAAACCGAAGCGGCGCGCGCAAAACGTGAAATGATAGAAGCGAACCTGCGTCTTGTTATCAAATTTGCCAAGAAGAGCAGTAATCGTGGATTGGGATTAGATTTCTCTGATTTGGTTCAAGATGGAAACATTGGTTTGATGAAGGCCGTTGATAAATTTGATTATCGTTTGGGAAATAAATTTTCAACCTATGCAACAAACTGGATACAACAGGCGATTTTACGTAGTATTGCCGATCAGGCACGTACAATTCGTATACCGGTGCACATGATTGATAATATACACAAAATACAACGTGCATCGCGTCAGTTTATGCATAAATATGGCCGCCAGCCAACCGCCGAAGAATTATCCAAGATTATTTACTTGCCGGTGGACAAGATACACAAGGCTATGAAGGTTAATCTGAAACCAATTTCTTTGGAAGCCCCAGTAGGCACCGAAGATGATAGTTCGCGTATGGAAATCATTGCGGATGAAACAGCCAAGAATCCGTTTACATCGGCGGCACAAAAGAATCTGCGTACGATTATGACTCAGATTTTATCAGAATTGGATCCAAAAGAAGAAACCGTCCTGCGTCAGCGTTTTGGTATGAGTACGAACAAGACCAGCACACTGGAAGACGTTGGTAAATACATCGGGGTTACACGTGAACGTATCCGCCAAATTGAACAAAAGGCGTTAAACAAACTAAAACATCCGACGCGTGCACGTAAACTTCGCAGCTTTTTGGAAGATTAATTACAGGAGGGGCGTTTTCAACGTCCCTTTTTCTTAAACAACTAACCAAACGAGTCGCACATGGAAAAATATACAATTTTATTTTTAACTGGGGCCTCTGGGGCAGGGAAAACAAGATTTGTCGCAGATAGAATACCAGCAGGTTTATTTTATAATCTGCGTTCCGCTACGACCCGCAAAATGCGCGAGGATGAATCCGAAGGTAAACCATACTTCTTTCGTAATGAAGAATATTTTGAAACGGCACCACTTGCCACGCACCTGTGGGTGAACGAAGCGTTTTGGGAACCGGGAAAAGAAAAATGGAAATATGGTGTTCCAGAATTTGAAATTATGGATCATTTGGGTTGCAATTTTATCTATGATGTAATTGAACCAAAATATGTGCGTCAAATGTGGGATTGGTTTGTGAAAAATAAATTGGATAGCGAATATTCTTATAAAATAGCGTGGTTTATTCCGCCGGCAAATAGCAAGGATACAATTAAAAAGCGTGCGAATATGCAGGATGATGAAAAAGTTCGTGGTATAAACACATGTAATATAGAAGATTTCTTGGATGTTGGTATGCGCCCAGATTATATCTTGCGGCCAATAAAAACCGAAACCGCACCAAGTTTTATAGACCCCTTGTTAATACGGTTTATAGATGTGCTTTACGACGATATGATGCTTCGCCGACCAAAACCACAAGATATTCCGCGCACTAAATAGAGATTTAATTTCCTTGGGGGATATATAAACGGGGATAAATATCCCCGTTTTATGTTATTGAGTGTCTATTTGTCCGGCATGATATATATCATTACCGTTTTTGACATTAAGACTGCCCGTGCCGCCAATCCCATTTTCCAATGGGATATAACAAGTTGTGTTATCCTTTTTTACGCATAGTGTGTGTGTTGTCACGCGTTCCGCGAACAACGGAATAGACGTCCCATTACTGGCCTTTAATTCACTGGCAAAAGAACACAAATCGGGGCATTCACCATTATACGAGTGGTCACATGCCGCCGCGTCTGGTTTACAGGCAACACGCGGTGTTGCATTTGCCCCACTGGTTCCAGGTTTCCACATGTCTTCGTATCCTGTGGTTACCTGTGTTGTTCCTTGGGGACATGTTGTTGCCAATTTGGTATCATTTTTGAAAATATCTTGCATATTTGTTGTTGATATATTATTTATTCCGTTAAACAAATTATATGGTATATATCCATCCAAATTCGTACATCCATAAAACATACCACTGAACATACGGGTTCTGGCGTTTCCATGAATTCCATTAAACAATTCTGGGGGTAACGGCCCTTTTAAATTTGTTGCATTGTAAAATGCCTGATAAAACAACGGTTGATCCGTTTTACTGGTTCCATCATTTAGGGTTGGAAATAATGCGCCCAAACTTCCTGATATACCGTACAAATATTCTGGTGTAGCGTAACCACCATAGATACTTATACAGGCATTTGAATAACTGGAATCTTTACTGGGGTACGCAGAAAAATCACCGCTTAATCGGATGGTGTATGTATCTTGGGTGTCATAAAATTTACGAGTGAGAGACATTCGGTTATTAAGATTATTTTGTCCCAAGGTTTTTGTTTCGGTATACCCATCCCCCCAATCAATATATAATGTTCCTCTGGCAGAAACATAGAAAGTAAAATCGTCGCCATTTGATGGAAACCCGCCGACCGTCATTGAAAACTGTGCTGGAACACAATTACCATTTGAAAGAGTTATTTCATCACTTGTGCATGCAAACGCTGGGGCTGCGTTTAGGCAACCAAAAAAAACGATGCAAATAACAATCTGCACACGTAAAAAACGCACAAAATTCAACATAATATAAATTTTTGAGTTTTCTTTCCTTTCCTTATATAAAAATCGTAGCAAAAATACAGCAAACGCCGCAAGTGTAAAAAACAGAAAAACAGTAAATTTTTATTGTATTTGTGGTGCCAATGCAGAATAAATTATTCCCAAATCTGTTTTTAACAATGCCACCGCCAGTTTATCCGGTGTATCGGTTTGCTTTGCGGCCGCCATAATCTTATCAAATGCGCGAACAAATTGTGTCGCCTGGGAATTAAATACAGAATCAGATTTTATCAATTCGCGAACTTGCTTCTTATCCATTGCGCGAACCATTTTTACCATCCATTTTGCAAATATGGTCTTGTCGCCGTCGTGATATTTCTTCCATACCACATCAGGTATATTTGAACCCATTGCGCGTGTTAAATCCAATGTCTGTTCATACAGTTTATCAAATTCGCGCGTGGATTGGGCAAGAAAATCGCGACTGCTGGCGCGTGGCGCAGTGCTTGGGGTGGTGCCAATTGCATCCATTGGTGCCGCCGCACGTGCAACCATCATTTGTTTATTTAATGTCTGCATGGTTTCAACGGCCTTGGCATAATCGGCCATCAAATCTATCATTTGTTGACGTGATTGCCCGGCAAGATTATCTAACTTTGCCGCAGATTCAGACACAGATGCAGATGATTCTTCAACCGTTGCGCGTATGCCCGCAATTTTGTCATCCAATTCTGACACAATTTTTGCCAATGATGTTCCGGCATCGCCTGATGTTTTTACCAAATCGGGCAGGGCAACATAATATTTTTCAATAAGTTCAGACAACGGCTTTAATTGCGCGGTTGTATCGGTTGACATTTTAATCAACCCTTCGGATTGTCCGGCAAGTTGCGTATGTGCCGTATTCATTTCAATCAGTGTTTCACGTACACCGGTTGCCATTGCCTTGACAGATTCAGAAAACGCATTTGCCGATGTCTTGGTGTCTTGTAATGTTGCATCTGCAACCCCAGAAACCGTCTTTAATTCAGAAACCACATCGGTTGCAAATTCTTTAATTTCATCTTCAAAATGATTTGTTAATCCGGATAGTTCGCTGGATATACCGCGTACTGCACTTTCTGTTTCGGTTGCACTGGTTATAACCGCTTCAACCGCATCAGTTAATTTGCGCACCTGGTTTTCAACCGCAGATTCTGTAATTAACACTTGGGCGCTTAACAAATTAACAGTATTGGTAAGGGTTGTTGTCTGGGAATTTAACTGTTTCTTGCTTTGTTTATCAAATGAATCAAGTTTTGTAAGGTATGTGCTGATGGTCTTGTTATTGTCTTTTAAAACATCTTCGTAATTTGATGCGGTTCCCTTCATTTCGGCAAAACCATCGGTTGCACTCTTGGACAGATTAGTAATTTTTTCTTGGATATTTTCTGATTCGCCGACCATTTTTTCAAAATGTTCGGTATTATTATCAATAGATTTCTGCAATGTATCGCTAAGTTTTTCGCTGGTTTCCGTCCATTTTTCAATGCTTGTATCTATTTGGGTTATTTTGTTGGTGGATTCGGTTGTGGTGTTGGTTATATGGGTCAATGTGTTTTCAACGGTTGATGCAAAGCGATCTGTCGCATTCGCAACATCGTTCCAACTATCTGAATTTACCACATCACGCAACCCCGATACAGTGTTATCTATGCGACCAGACATTTGTGCAATACGCGTAACCGCATCATTGGCAATGTTTACAAGTTCTTCGTTTTGCGCACCTAATTTTTGACGCAATTCATCGGCTGCAACAATCTGTGCGCGCAATGTTTCATGCATATTTTTAAAACATGTGGATATTTTGCCAATTTCATCGGCCATAATTGTTTGTAATACGCGGGACGCATCCTGAATTTTCGCACGATTCGGGTCGGTTATAATAGATATCATAGATTCCATAACGCGTTGTGATTTGCGCGATATAAAGTACAACACAATCAGCATAATAAATAAAACCGCGCCAATTCCTGCGGAAATAATAAACCAAGTATTGTTGAAATCCATTGTTGTATGCCCCCCAATAAAAGTTGAAGATATATCTCTTGAAGTCCTGATGCCTTTATACTAAACTTTATTGAATAAAGCAAGGACATAAATGATAAAAAAAGCACCGATTTCCGAAGAACAAGAAGTGGCCGCCGAACCAACAAATAATGTATGGGTTCAGGCCAACGCAGGAACCGGAAAAACAAGTGTTCTGACCGAAAGATTATTGCGAATTTTATTCCGCAGCGGTGATTCTGTGGGCGGTATTTTATGCCTGACATATACAAATGCGGCGGCGGGTGAAATGCGCAACCGTATTTTAAAATCTTTGCGTGAATGGGCAATGGCAACAGATGAAGATTTGCGGGAACTGTTGCATGGTATAACAACAAATGCCATTGCAACCGATGATGATATTAAGCACGCACGCAGTATATTTTTTAAATATATTGATAACCCAGAAATATTAAAGATAAAAACTATACACGGTTTTTGTGAAGAAATTTTACATCGCTTTCCAACCGAAGCAGGTATATCACCATCGTGGTCATTGATATCTGATGCGCCACAAAAAGTTATGTTGCATGATGCATTGGAACGCGTTGTTAATTCTGTTACGATGGATGAAAATACAGTGAACGCATTTGAGCATATTATTGGGGTCGTATCAGAGTATAAATTTGATGATTTATTAGAAAATGTTGAACAGCAATACAAGAACTTTTTCTGTGTAGATAATTTTGTTAACTACCGTAATTATTTTATTGATACGATTAAGAAAAAATTAAATTTATCTCAAGAAAAAAAGTGGTTTTTTGACCCAATGTCAATAAAAATGCTGCTTTCACAATGTAATTGCGTAAAAAAGCCAACCGGCAGATTAAAGGAACTTATTAACTATCTTGAACAATATTCTGAAAATACAGCAGATTTCCAAAAATATAAAAGTTGCTATCTTTTTAATAACGGCAAGGTAAAAACGGGTTTAAACTATGAATTTTTATTTGACGAGATAAAACGTGTTTTGGAATACAATAATTACATTGTGAACAAGAAAATTTATGACGATACAATTGCGCTTTTTGATCTGTCGGCGGCATTTGCAAAATCATATCAGGAATTAAAACAATCACGAAATGTTCTTGATTTTGAAGATTTGATTTTATACACTCATCGTTTGTTTTCAAATTCGGAAACTATGGGTTGGGTATTGTCGCAAATGGATACATCTTTGTCACATATCCTTGTTGACGAAGCGCAAGATACCGGCCCAATTCAATGGGAGGTATTTCAAATGTTGGTGGGGGATTTCTTGGTTGATGGGGACCAAGGAAATTTGCCACGTTCATTGTTTGTGGTTGGTGATACAAAACAATCTATATATGGATTCCAAGGTGCAGATCCGGCGGCATTTGCACAGAGTCGCAGTAAAATCGCATCATATATTAAAAACAACGCGCGCCAGATTGGTGAACCGGCGTTAACCCAGAATTTCCGGTCGGTTAAGCCGATTTTGGATACGGTTGATATGTTCTTTGGTGATGCAACGGTTATTGCCAAGACCGGATTTCAAAATAATTCGCATAAATGTTTTCGTGCCAATGATGCCGGATGCGTAGAATTATATAAAGTTGTATCTTCGTATGATCAAGATACCAAAATTGTTCGGCGCCAATATATATGCGACATTGCCGATAAAATAGAAAATATGATTAAATCTGGTCAGCATACGCCTGGGGATATTATGATATTGGTTCAACGGCGTAACCAGATGGTTTCTGCGCTGTCCAACGAATTAAAACATCGCGGCATCGCTGTCGCCGGCAGTGATCGTATCGTGTTGCCTGAATTTCCTGTTATCAAAGATTTAATGAATTTGGTGCGGTTCTGTATAAACAACAACGATGATTATAGTTTGGGTTGTGTATTAAAAAGCCCGATATTCGCCATGGATGATGCGGCGGTATATAATATTTGTGCGGCGCGCAACGATGAAAATAAACGGCGCAGGGCCACAGATAAAAACGCGTCATGTGCCACGCTTTTTGAATTTATTAAGATTATGCATCCTGATATTTATGGTGTATTAAGTGATTTTATAGAAAAATGTGCGATATCTGGCCCGTATACATTTTTTACCTATGTCTTAGATAATTATGATGTTCGTGAGAATATGATTGCGGCATTGGGGGTGCAAATCATAGACCCACTAGAAGAATTTTTAACAATGTGTCTTGCATATGAAAGAACACAAACCGGGACATTACGACACTTTTTAAAGTGGTTTATCACCAGTGCCAGTGAAATAAAGCGTGATATGGATTCTGGGGATGGTGTGCGTATAGTTACAGTTCATGGTAGCAAGGGTTTACAATCGCCGGTGGTATTCCTTATGGATACGACCGTTGCACCCAAGACCGAGAATTTTTATAGCATAGTAAACGATGATGAAATGCACGATAAATACCATGTGTGGTTATGGACACCGCATAAACCCGATGAAATAAGCGCAGAATTTGGTGAATTTAAATCTGCAACTGAACGTAAGTCAACCGAAGAAAGTTTTCGTCTGTTATATGTTGCAATGACGCGTGCATGCGATGAATTATATATTTATGGTTTTACAACCAATAAATCTGCGCCCGAATTATCTTGGCATAATATGTTGTGGCAGACGTTAAGCGCGCATTGTGGCGTGGGCGAAGATGCCAATAAAATAAGGATATCTAATTATGACGAATAAACTGAACGCGTTAATGAATGATAAATTACATCAAGATTATGCCATTGAATCTGGGGTGGCAATGCATGTGCGTATGCAGAATATATTCTTTGATGAAAATGGTGGCGCATCGGGGGACACCGATATAATTGCCAAGATATCAAATAACAAAGAATTGGTTGAATATATGGGGCCATTATCCAAAACAGAAGTTCCAATTGCGGGATATATTGGGGGTAAATTTGTTTCTTGTCGTGTGGATAGATTATACCTAAATGAAAAAACAAAGCAGATAGTAGTTATTGATTATAAGACAGATACAGATAAAGAACGTTTTCGCCATAAATATATTGACCAATTAACCGAGTATTATAAATTACTGTGTGATGCATATCCGGAATTTAATGTACGCGGATTTATACTGTGGACCAATGATTTTACACTGGAAAATGTAATATAAAAGGTTATATAATACCGACATGTTAACGGACCTGCACATTTCAAACGTTGTTTTAATAGATAAACTAAATCTTGAATTTGGTTCTGGGCTTAATATTCTGACGGGGGAAACGGGGGCCGGTAAGAGTATATTATTGGATGCGTTGTCATTGGCATTGGGCGGACGCGGTGATACAGGGCTTATTCGTAATGGGACGGATACCGCAATGGTCAGTGCGGAATTTGATGTATTAAATGACGCGGTTAAGGGAATATTACAAGAATCTGGTATAGATGCGGACGGTGATACATTGGTATTGCGTCGGACATTGGGAACAGATGGCAAAAGCCGCGCATGGATAAATGATACACCAGTGTCCGTTAAGACACTAAAGGCCGTTGGTGATGAATTGGTAGAGGTTCATGGTCAATTCGCCAATCATGCATTGTTAAATCCCGCAATGCACAGAATCGCGCTGGATGATTTCGCCGTTAAAAATATTTCGGGGATGTCGGCGGCATTAAACGATGTTCGTGCTGCGTATACCAAATATAATTCTGCATTAAATAAACTGCATGAGATAGAAGAATTTTTGGCAAAATCTGCGATGGAACAAGAATTTCTGGAACATAATGTTTCGGAACTGCGTGCGTTAAATGTACGACCTGGTGAAGAAGAAGATTTATCAAATCGGCGCACAGATATTATAAATGCACAAAAAAACACCGCAATTTTAAATGATGCAATTGCTGCGATGGGGCGTGGTGGTGATACACTGGACGCGCAAATATTCGCGGTCGCGCATATTTTGGAACGCATAAAAACAGAACCAAATCCATATGCCGAACAAATAGATGCGTTGTATAATGCCGCCGAAATGGTTGCAAATGTTGCAGGACAAATTGCACCTGATGATATAGATACGGATACTGTTGATTCCATAGAAGAACGGTTGTTCGCGATACGGGCGGCGGCGCGAAAACATCACGTAGGTGCCGATGAATTACCGAATAAATTGGCAGAAATGGAATCAGAATTAAACACAATTAATAATTCTGATATGGAATTAAAGAAATTGAAGTCAGATGTTGCAAATTCAAAGCAAGAATATGATGAACTGGCCAAGAAATTATCAAAAATGCGCAGAACGGCGGCTGGCGAATTACGAACACAAATTTTGCGTGAATTGCCCGATTTAAAATTGGCCAATGCGGATTTTAATGTTGATATAGAAGAAACAGTGCCAACGGCATCGGGCTATGACAATATTGTGTTTATGATAAAGACAAATCCAGGCATGCCGTTTGCACCACTGCACAAATCTGCGTCTGGGGGTGAATTGGCGCGATTAATGTTGGCGTTGCGTGTTGTGTTGGCGGGTGAAAATGCCGCGCATACCTTTATTTTTGACGAGGTTGATACCGGAATCAGTGGTGCCACCGCCAGTGCCGTTGGGGATCGTCTTAATCGTCTTGCTGCTGGGTCGCAAGCGTTGGTGATAACTCATTCGGCTCAGGTTGCTGGCTATGGTGACAGGCACTTTAAAATTGAAAAGATGTCCAATGACAAAACCACAACGACCAATGTGCATGAAATTACAGGTGATGATAGATTAAATGAAATTGCGCGTATAATTAGCGGTGCAAAAATAACACCTGAATCATTGGCTACTGCAAAAACATTGATAAAGGGGTAATTATGAAAAGCAAATACGTTTTTGCAATTGGGTTAAGTTTACTGCTTGTGAATGCGGGGTGTGGTGGTGACAAAGGACGTTCTACGTTGCGAAAAAAATTAAATAACGAATACGAAAACGCTATTCAAAAATATCAAGAAATGGTTCAAGATTCCGTCTTGAATAATGCTATTTATGAAAAAACAGCATATGTTTATTAGTTAAAACACCGCCAAATCGGCGGTGTTTTTATTTGCAAAAATTACATTGTAATGCCTTGCTAATGATGGCATCTTGTATCGCAAGTATCCTTTGTGCCGCCGGTCTATGCTTTTTTGCGTCCGTACGCACAATGCATTTGATTTTACTTTGTTGCGGTAATTCAATAACATACTGAACAATCCCTGGCAACCATGTAAGTACGGAAAAATCCATCAAAGAATTAAAACTAGAATCGCGTACAGAATAGGTTGGGTCAATATTATTAAAAAGTTCGCCATACGATAAATATGCAACATCTATATCGTTACGTCCAAGTATATCATAAATTTGTTTTTCTGCTTTTGCTGTTAATCGTGCCATATTTCTTGCCTCTTTTTATAAGATAGTAAATCATTGTATTGTAATGTCAATTATAAATTTCCAACGCCATCAGCGAATTCAATACTTGTGATTTTGCCAATATCTTCGGCAGACGAAATAATGGTGTTATTTGCCCCACGTGCAATTGCATATCCACGATTTAATACATTTTTATAACTCAAAGAATTCAGCATTTTGCCCGCATATTCCACACCACGCGACAGTTCCGCCATCTTATTGCTTAGAATATTCGGCATTTTGGACACAATTTCCATTTTATGATGTGCGTCGGCCATTTTTGCATTTATGATAATTCCCAGTGTTCGCGTTATATCATCAACGCGTTGTGCCTGTTCCATAACCATTTGTCGTGGACTTTTGATAGTTATGTTTTTAATCAAATTCTGGGTTGTTTGAATGCGCGCGGTCATTGCGGCAGATAATCTGTGCCCCATGTTATCCAATTCTTGAATCAGTGATATTTTTGTTGGAACAACGGCTTCGGCGGCACCAGTTGGTGTGGGTGCGCGATAATCGGCGGCAAAATCAACCAGCATCCAGTCCGGTTCGTGCCCGACACCCGTAATAACAGGAATCTTGCTGTTTGCGACGGCGCGTACGACAATTTCTTCGGAAAATGGTAATAAATCTTCCAGTGAGCCACCACCACGTGCAACGATAATTACATCTACATTATTGGCACGATTAAAATATTCAACACCGGCGGCAACTTCGGCGGCGGCGGTTGCGCCCTGGACGGTGGCGGGGTACAGAATAATATGCACCG